>UOGB01000301.1_pt1 | contig 17130 bp, 13 predicted proteins | sample 1989701 | NCBI WGS metagenome assembly UOGB01 (sample SAMEA4712198, study PRJEB27164) | hydrothermal vent metagenome | biome: marine basaltic hydrothermal vent biome; feature: marine hydrothermal vent; material: mineral | place: Pacific Ocean | collected 2011-06-14/2011-07-23 | depth 1691 m
AAGGTGGACTGGTGGTTCGCTTACACTGAAATGAGCGCGAAAATAGTTAAGGGCTCCGGATTTCCGCGAGAGAGGATAACGGTAACAGATAATGCGATTGATACGATTTCGTTAATTAACGAGCGTAACAAGCTGACAGAAATTCAGCTAAATACTCTCCACCATAAGCTTTTTCCTCAAGACGGATCCATTGCCTCCAACTATCCAACTGGAGTGTATTGTGGCCGCTTAACAAAACTCAAAGAGATTCCTTTCCTGCTAAAAAGTCTTGCGCTGATTCATGAGAAAATTCCTGAATTCAGAATGATTATCGTGGGAGATGGCATTGACTCAGGCAAAGTGGATTTATTTTGTAAGAAAAATAACTGGGTGGCATGGGTTGGCGCCAAGCAAGGCTTGGATAGAGTAAAATATCTTGCCTTAGGCGACGTCTGGTTGAATCCAGGAATGGTGGGGCTGGCGATATTGGATTCTTTTGCCATGGGTATTCCTTTACTGACAACCAACACTCGCACGCACAGCCCTGAAATAACCTATTTGCAACATGGCGTTAATGGTCTGGTCGCAAATCATGATTATCAGAGTTATGCGGATACTGTTGTCGATCTATTGAAGAATAAGGAGTATCTGGCAAAATTGCAAAAAGGGTCGCGTGACTCGTCCAAGCTGTACTCCGTCGAGATCATGGCTGAAAAATTCAAGGATGGTGTGATTAAATGTTTAGCAACTTAAGTTAGAGCGGCAATTTAGCCTCAATTATCCTAACTACAACATGAAAATATTCCTCGTTCATAACCGCTATCAGCAAAAAGGTGGCGAAGATTCGGTCTTAGCGTCGGAAAAAAAACTACTGCTCGATCACGGACATGAAGTCATCGAGTATATTAAAGACAATCACGAGATATCCAGTTATTCCCCTGTTAAGAGGTTGTCACTGGTCTTTGCGACTACATGGTCTTCTAAATCTTATGATGAAGTTGTTGCCCTGCTCCAAAAATACAGACCGGACATTGCCCATTTTCACAACACATTGCCGCTTATCACCCCGTCGGTGTATTACGCGTGCCATGCTCAGGGTGTCCCGGTCGTTCAAACTTTGCACAACTATCGTCTGATATGCCCTGGGGCGCTTCTCCTGCGAAACGGTAAAATTTGCGAGGATTGTTTAACAGGCTCTGTATACAAGTCTGTCGCTCATAGATGTTATCGAGGCTCAGCTCCGGGAACTTATGCAGTGGCCAGAATGATCGACTATCACAGAAAACGAGGCGCATGGAAAAATAAAGTTGACCGCTTTATCGCTTTGACAAATTTCGCCAGGGCCAAGTTTGTCGAAGGCGGCCTCCCTGCTGAGAAAATCGCCGTGAAACCAAATTTCGCTGATGTTCCGGTAAGGCCCGATATTAACAATGAACGTACCGGAGCGCTATATGTGGGACGTTTAAGCCGTGAAAAAGGGATTTCAACTTTGATAAGGGCATGGAGAAAACTGGATACTGGGCTACGGATCGCCGGTGACGGCCCCATGATGGATGAAGTAATAAATACCGGATTGCATAATATAACGGCGCTGGGGCTTTGTGAGCCTGAAAAGGTAAAAAATGAAATGGAGCGATCAGAGTTTCTTGTCATGCCATCGCAATGGTATGAAGGCTTCCCCATGGTATTGGTAGAGGCTTTCGCCCATGGTCTGCCAGTCATCGCTTCCAGGCTTGGCGGTATGGCGGAGATTGTCGAAGATGGCGCCACTGGCCTTCATTTTACGCCGGGCGACGCGGATGATCTTGCGGAAAAGGTAAACTGGATGATCTCCCATCCTGATGAGCGCAAACGGATGGGTGAGAACGCTCGCCATGTATACGAGGAGAAATACACCCCGGAGCGTAATTATGAGATGTTAATAGATATCTACCGGCAGGCGATAAAAGAGCGCCGCGTAAAAAATGACGTTTGAACAGGCTCTTTGTCCGCCGCTATTTTATTAATGTCTCTCAAAACGTATTTTCTTGGTATATTGTCTGAATAATCTATTTATTATAAAATTCACAATAACGAAAATCGGTAAGGAAATTTATCATGAATATTCTGGTGACAGGCGCCGGTGGTTTTATAGGTCATCACCTCGTAAAACGTTTAAAAAAAGATGGGCATCGTGTGGTTGGGTGCGACTGGAAACATCCGGAGTTTGAGCCGACGCATGCGGACATGTTTTTCAATGTTGATCTTCGCTCCAAAGATCAGACCGAGCTTGTTTATCAGTCAGGCGGCCGGTTCGACGAGGTATACAGCCTTGCGGCGAACATGGGCGGGATGGGATTCATTGAAAATTATAAAGCGATTATCATGCGCGACAGCGCCCTTATCTCCATTAATGTTTTAGAAGCCGCGCGCAAATATGAGGCCAGGCGCTTGTTCTATTCCAGTAGCGCGTGCGCATATAACGTTGAGTTGCAAAACCAGACAGACAACCCGGCTCTATCGGAGGATATGGCCTATCCTGCTATGGCGGAGGCGGGATATGGCTGGGAAAAACTTTACGCTGAAATGTTGTGCGAGCATTACACCGAGGATTTCGGGCTTACCACCAGAATCGCAAGGTTCCATAATGTATATGGCCCTTTTGGCACGTGGAGGGGTGGCCGTGAAAAAGCGCCGGCGGCGATGTGCAGAAAAGTTTTGCTGACCGAGGACAATGGCGAAATAGATATCTGGGGTGATGGAATTCAAACCAGAACTTTTATGTTCATAGAAGATTGCCTCGACGGTGTCTTGCAAATCATGCGCGGCGATTATCCGCACCCGTTAAATCTGGGAACCGATTATATGATTTCAATCAACGATCTGGCTAAGCTGGCCATGTCTTTTGAGAGTAAAAACCTTACGCTAAAACATGTGCCCGGCCCCCTGGGTGTTCGTGGCCGTAGCAGTGACAATACGCTCATCAAAAAAGTTTTGGGGTGGGCGCCCAGCATACCTTTGGAGCAAGGCTTAAAAGAAAACTACTTCTGGATTAAATCCGAAATAGAAAAAGCCCGCGCCCGTGGGGAAACTGTGGAAGCGCGCTCCTATCTGCCAGACAGCGATAGTGATGAATAAGTCAGCCAGATAAATGGATCACAAGGACTCTATCTCCTTTAAAACTGTAAATATTCTGGGGGTTCGGATCGCGGCGATAAATCTTGGTAAGGCCGTAACTCAAATTCTCAAGTGGATTGAATCTGACGCTAAGACATATATTTGCGTTACTGGAGTGCATGGTATCATTGAATCCCAGAGCGATCTGAATCTTAAGAAAATCCACAATTTAGCCGGCATGTGCGTCCCGGACGGTATGCCGACCGTATGGGTCGGGCGCTTGAGCAAGCACAAAGAAATGGGCCGTGTATACGGACCGGATCTAATGCTGGAAATAATAAGCCGTTCAGTCGCCAAGGGATATACACATTTTTTTTATGGCGGCAGGGAAGGAGTGCCGGAGCTTTTAAAAGATAAATTGCAGGTGCGATTTCCTGAGCTTAAAGTAGTAGGAACATATTCCCCGCCATTTCGGCCTCTTAATGAAAACGAAGAAAACGAACTTAAGGATAAAATAGAGTCTTTGGCCCCGGACATTATTTGGGTTGGGCTTAGCACTCCGAAACAGGAGAAATGGATGGCGGAGCATTTACGCCAATTGAACACAAAAGTAATGATTGGCGTCGGAGCGGCATTTGATTTTCACGCAGGGTTACTTGAACAGGCCCCGCCCCGGATCCAGCGGGCCGGACTTGAATGGTTTTATCGATTATGTGTCGAACCCCGCAGGCTTTGGCGCAGATATTTTTATATTGTGCCGACATTTCTTTTTTTAATCTTTTGTCAATTCACCGGATTAAAGCAATATAACCTGGAATAATTCTATATTTTTCTTTAGTAATTTTTATTATTCGATTCGGGAATAATAAAAAGAGGGATTCCGGGAAAGGTTCAGGAGGGTTTTGACAACCCAACCGCTTCGGTGGTTAAAAACCTTCTTTTACTCCCCTCCAGAACCAGGCATGTAAGTATTCCGGTCGCATAAGCGCCTGTGTCTATCCCTATCCTGTTTGCCCGTATATCGGGTTTGGCGGTTATTGTGTGCCCATGGACAATGATCTTGCCATAGTTTCTTTCGTCATTGAGAAACTCATCGCGAATCCACATCAGGTGCGCCGGGTTTTGCCTTGATAAGGGCCTGCCGGGCATAATGCCGGCGTGAACAAAAATATAATCGCCCGCTCCATAGATTAGCTCAAGATTTGACAAAAAAGCCAGGTGGTCATCCGGAAGGGCGCTTCTTAAACCTTCCTGCAACTGTTTAAACTTTTTTTTCGCTGACAGGTTGTTTTGTGGCGCCACCTGGTAACTGTAGAGGCAGGCGTCGCCTCCAATGGAAAACCAGTCCGGTCCGATAGAGTCATTTTCAAGGAAGGTCAAGAGCGCATCCTCGTGATTTCCTTTTAAATAAACAGGTTTAAAATCAACCAGAGGGGAAGCGATCAGCATGTCCAGCGTCTGCCGGCTTTGAGCGCCGCGATCTATATAATCACCAAGATAAACAACAACCATTTTCATGTCGCCATGCGCGGTTTTTGCGTCCTTGAGGATATTTTCATGAAGAGCCTCCAGGAGATCAGCCCTTCCATGGATATCTCCGATGGCATAGATGCGCGTCTGGTCTGGTATGGAGGGAGGCTCTTCTCGAAAATCCTTCTTCTTACGACCGAAAATAAAATCAAACAAAATCAATTACCATCTGAATTTTTTTAATACCATATATTGTTAGAGGCTCCCTTCACCCATTTTATTTAATATACAACATATTGACGTGATGGGTACCCCCCTCTCCCCATATAAAATCAACAAGAGAGTGGAAACTTTCGTGGGGAGGTAATTGGAGCTAAGAAAAATAACCGCGCCGTTCGTGAAGATATGGCGTGGACTTATTATACCAGCACAATCAGCGCCCAAGCGGCCAACGCCCAGACGATACAAGCTTTCACTGTCACGCCCAGCGTTACCGCCCCGGTCAATGCTGTCGCGGTAGCATGGGCGGCCTTTAGTTTTTTCCGCTTCTAGATTTCAACTCCTCTAAAGTGTCCTCTACACAATAGAGGATTTTAAACTTCGAATTAAGCTCTTGCGTTAGTTTGGCGAAATTGTCCGCCGCCATCCGCTTGATCCGGATGTAAACCTCCCGCGATCCGCCGTTTTCGTCGTCAACGTGGGTGAAGATGCTCATCAGCCTGCCGCCGTGAGAGCGGATAACATCCGACACCTCCTTGATAGAGCCGGGCCTGTCGTCAAGCGCAAATGCGAACTGACAGCCGTCTTCATACACTCCGGATATCTTTACCAGAGCCTTGAATATGTCGGCCTGCGAAACTATTCCCACAATAGCGCCGTCGTCATCGAGTACGGGCAAATGAGAGATTTTGTTTTCCAGCATAAGCGCGGCGGCGAACTCGATAGTATGATCGAGCTTAACAGTTATGACTTTTTTAGTCATGATCGTATCGATTTTAACATTCGACAACAGATAGTTAAGCTCAAACACATCTAAAGTTGTGGCTTTAGACGGCGACGCCCTGCACAGATCCAGATCGGTTACGATGCCCTCAAGCAAACCCTTTGAATTGAGGACAGGCAGGCATCGCACTCCTTTTTCCTTCATAAGGTTTGAGACTTTAAAAACCGTCTCATCCACCAGAACCGTTATCACACCACTTGTGAGCCAATCTTTTATCAGCATGACCTAACCCTCCTATCGCCAGGTTCCCTTTAGCTTATATACCAAGATAAGCTTGTTTTACATGATCGTTAGCAGACAACTCCTCTCCTGTTCCGCTAAGTGTGATCCGGCCGTTTTCGAGAACATAGGCCCTGCTACACACCTTTAGCGACTGCTTTACATTTTGCTCCACAAGCAAGATTGTGACGCCCTCGCTGTTTATGAGCCTGATTATCTTGAAAATCTCCTGGGCCAACAGCGGCGACAGCCCCAGCGACGGCTCATCGAGCATCAATATTTTCGGCAAACCCATAAGCCCCCGGCCGACGGCGACCATCTGTTGCTCGCCACCGCTCAAAGTTCCGGCGTACTGGCCCATCCTTTCTCTTAGCCGGGGGAACAGTCCATAGACTCTTTCCAGAGTCTTTTGACGTTGCCGTTTCGGCTCTGGCGCCAGCGATCCCATAATAAGGTTTTCCTCGACCGTCATCTCCGGGAACAGCCTTCTTCCCTCAGGCACATGGACGAGGCCATGCTGGATAATTTTATCGGCGGGAATCTGATCGAGGCGAACACCGTTAAACGTAACCGAGCCTTGAGCGGCGCGAGACAGCCCTGAAAGTGTCCTTAATATTGTTGACTTACCGGCGCCGTTCGCGCCGAGTAAAACAAGCACCTCTTTTTCACGCACCTCAAAAGAGACATCCCACAGCGCCTGCATATCGCCGTAAAAAACATTTAACCCTTCGACTTCAAGCATTTTTCAAACCTAAAAAAACATTTAGCCCACAGACTTCAAGTATTAAGCTCCTGATCCCCAAGATACGCTTCAATCACATGCGGATCGGCCGCTACTTGTTTCGGTGTTCCCTCGGCGATCGTCTGCCCGAAGTTTATGGCGTGGATATGGTCTGAAATCGACATTATAACTTTCATTATATGCTCGACTATAATAATGGTGATCCCGCTACCGCTGATTTTTCCGATGAGATCAAGCGCGTTGTTAAGCTCATTGGGGTTAAGCCCGGCGAAAGTCTCATCCAGAAGTAAAAGCTCCGGTTTTGTGGCCAGCGCCCTTGTGATTTCAAGTCGTTTTCTGTCGCCGATGGTAAGGTTTTTCGCCAGGTCGTCGATCCGGTCTGTCAACCCGCAAAACTCTATCGTCTCTTCGGCGATATCTCTGGCATGATGTTTTGTAATAGCGTGCGAGAACGCGGCGGCGATTACGTTGTCGAGCACGCTCATCCTCTTGAGCGGTTTTACAACCTGAAAGGTGCGCCCGACGCCGAGATGGATGATCTTGTGAGTTTTCAACTGGTCGATCCTTTTTCCTTTGAAATGGATAGAGCCAGAAGTAGGTCTGAAATAACCGGAAATCAGGTTGAACAGCGTTGTCTTGCCAGAGCCGTTGGGCCCTATCAGGCCGAATATCTGCCCTTTTTTCACCTCGAAACTGACGCCGTTTACAGCGGCCAGTCCGCCGAAATGCTTGACCATGTTGTCGATCCTGAAAAAACTCATAACCTTGCTATACCTGTTTAGGCAAACGCCTGAAAATAAATTTCATAAGCCGGCTCCAATCTCCGACCACCCCGTTGGGCATATATCGTATTACAAGCACCACAAGCACACCGAACCCAAGCACATGAGCGCCGGTGATAAGCGAGGCGGAGGTCGCCACAAATTGCGAGCCGGTATATTCGGCGAAAGCGTTAAGTAACCCGAATCCGCCTGTTCGAAACGCCTCCTGCATCATTACCATTATAAAAGCGCCGACAGCCGGGCCGTATACGGTGCCCACTCCACCGACAATACCGACAAGTATCGCCATGATGGAAATATCGTGCAAAGAGAAGACGGTTTCAGGATCGATAAAACCCATGTAGTTCATGTAAAACCCACCTGCAAGACCCGTAAGGGCGGCGGCGATGCCCAGCGAGATCATTTTATAGTAGTGAGTGTTGATGCCGAGGCTTTCCGCCGCGTCCTGGTCTTCACGAATGGAAAGGAAATAATAGCCAAGTTTGGAGTTCATCACCCATATGACCGCCAAAACAGAAAAGACGGCCATGAATAATATTATGTAATAGTAAGGAATCTTGGAGGAAAGCTCGCCGATAGGAGAGTCTATGGGAGCGTAGAATGTCTGTAATATCATAATGCCTACCATTCCATCGGTCAGCGACTCCCAGATTGTTCCTATGTGCCTCATAATTTCGTTTAAAGCAAGAGTGGCCAGGGCGAAATAGGCGCCACGTAGCCTGAAACAGATCCAGCCGAAAGGAAGCCCCAGCAACGCCGCCGTAACGCCGCCCAACGGAATGCCCCACCAGGGCGACCAGCCAAGATGGTTGACCAGCAGACCAGCCGTGTAGGCCCCTGTGCCGAAAAAGGCGGCGTCGCCGAACGAGACCTGGCCTGTGTATCCGGCCAGAAGGTTCCATGCCGACCCTATCACCACCCACATCAGGGCCAGGATCATAAGATGCAGATAATAATCGTTGCTTACAAACAGCGGGAAAACGAGGAGAAACGCCAGCGCAACCAGGGGCGCTGGCATCATCCGCTTGCTTTGGCGCTTCATATCTTCGTGATCCTTTTGAAACCGCCCGGCAGAAATAAGAGAACAAGAATAAACATCACAAGGCCTATCATGTCTTCAAATTCCATGGCGACGTATGTAGCGCCGAAAGCCTCCGCAAGACCCAGCGTTATCCCGCCGAAAATGGCGCCGACAGTGGAGCCGAGCCCCCCTAGCACGCAGATGACAAAAGCTTTGCGTGTAAAGGGGCCTCCGATGTCGGGAAAAAGGTAAAAAATCGGCATAAGCAATGTGCCGGCGGCGGCCACAAGCGCAGAGCCAAGACCGAATGTGATATATGTTATTCGCTCCGCGTTAATTCCCATCAGGCTAGCCGCTTCTTTGTCCTGGGCGGTGGCTCTTATCGATTTGCCCGTATCGGTCTTTACAAGAAAAATAAAAAGGGCCACCGTCATCATTATCGCGATGAAAAGATCGATGACCAACGGCACGCTAAACGATATTTCTCCCAGGAAAAAAGTGGCGTTGGAATATGATGTCCGCGCGGATTTGTAATCGGATGTGAAAATAAAACGCATCACCTCCGTTAACACCATGCCGATGCCGACAGTCATTAAGACCTGGTTTTCCGGGAGGATGGTCTCCGCCCGCAAAAGGGGGTTTAACAGGTATTTTTGAATAGTCACGCCCAGAACGAAAATGGCAGGCATACTTACGAATAACGAAAGGTAAGGATCGACGCCGTACAGGGCGAACAGCGAGTATGTTATATACATGCCCACCATCATGATCTGGCCGTGAGCGAGGTTTATAATCCCCATCACGCCCATGATCAGGGTCATGCCCATTCCGATAAGGGCGTAGAGCCCTCCTTTGAGGAACCCGGAGACAAGAGTTTGCAGGAATAAATCCATAGGCGCGGCCTATCTTAATATCGCCGTTGTCTAAAAGCGCCGGATCACTTCGACCCGGCGCCTCCCAAAGAACGTCACAAAAACTTTTACTTTCTTTCTTTGAGCCAATCGACTGGATAAACATAATGCGTCTTTGACAGATTTTTCGGCCAGATCATCATAAGTTTTCCGTCGATCCACTGGACAACATATGTTTCCAACTTGTTCTGGTTGATCATCTTCTTGTATGAAATGAATTTAACCGGCCCGAAAACGGTCATCATGTCAGTCTCAGCCAATGCTTTTCTTATATCCTTGGCTTTGTGCGATTTGGCCCTCTTTAACACATCGGCGATAACGTAAGCCGCCGAGTAGGCCTCGGCTCCGTGATACTCTGTGTCCCTGTTGTATTTCTTCTTGAAATTGTCAAAATATTCTTTCGCTCCAGGCAAAGGAAGCGACTGGTGCCATAATGTGGCGGACACCACTTTTTCCGAAGCTTTCCCGGCGTTTTTCTTGAATTCCGGCAGTGTAAAACCGGCCGCCGCGCCCGCAAACAGCTTCGGATTCATCTTAAGCTCCATAGACTGGTTCATAAGGAGCGAAGCGTCCAGAATGTAGGAGACCATGTAGACAAGATCGGGGTTTTTGCTTTTAACTTTGGCAAGCAGAGGCTTAAAGTCCACGGCCCCGGCGTCATAACTTTCTTTTAGCAAAACCTTTATCCCAAGCCTTTTGGCGCTTTTCTCAAACGACGCGGCGCCTTTGGTGCCAAAAAGACTGTTCTCATGGAGAATCGCCACAGTTTTGGGCTTTACAACTTCAGCCAGAAAGCCTTCGAGCCCGCTTGCATATTCACTTACCGGAGGGTTAAGCCGGAATATGGAGAAACGGGGCAGTATCGAGACGACCTCCTTATCCGCTCTCGCCTGCAAAGCTGTTATCTTCTTTTTTATCTTGGCTATCTTCGCTTTATCTTTTTCTTTTTTTAACGATTTTATAAGTTTAGCCGCCTTCTTGCCGCTGGGGGTGTGGGCGGTGGGTTGGGTGATTATATCGGCCGAACCGGTGTTAACCAGAAACGGGAAGCCTTTGTTTATAGCCACACCTGCGGTAGCCGCTGTGACAGAGGAGCTGTAACCGCCGCCGAGCATCACCACCCTGTCCTGCGAAATCAGCTTTTCCGCCGCTGACCTGCCGACATCCGGCTTGCCGGTGGTGTCTTCGATTATTAATTTTATCTGACGGCCATTGACTCCCCCTTTTTTGTTGATTTCGGCCACAGCCATTTCAAAGGAAAGTTTTTCGATTTCACCGAATTTGGCGTGCTTGCCTGTGATCGGAAGCAAGATTCCGACTTTGATCGGATCCGCCGCGCTTGCTTTGATGCTGGTCAGGGCCAAAGAGCCAGCAAGGATAAAGCCCATAATTAACAGAGTAACCAGTTTTCTCATAACTTTTCCCTTCTACTTAAGCTCAATAATTGTTTATAAATCAACTATATAGAACTAAGTGGGTAATCGACGCCGGGCGACCGCATGAAATGCCGCGCGTCTTTACCACGCATAACCACACTTTTTACAGTCTTTCAATACCCCCAAAAAGCCTGGCCTCAGTCACCTAGGAAAACGCTGTTTTTGCCAGCTTTCAAATGAGTTAACCAATCCCTTGCAATTTAATATACAGCCCGCGACGAATATCCACAAGTTTTTCGGGAATATATCCTCAAACATCGATGAGCTGACCGGTAAAGCGTAGTAGCGGGAACGCTTTACAATGCTATGAATAAGATAAATTGAATCGCAATCCGCAGGCCTTTAAATAGCGGGCGGGCAGGCCATTTTCCACCAAATAAAATAGCGGTCCCTCCTATAATAGCGAGTGCGACTCAAGCAGTATAATTAACATTAATACATTTATGAGACCTATCACATTTTCCAGGACCGCAAGGTTATTGCTTTTCGTCTCGGTGATTTTATATCTGGTCTGGTTTAGTTATCTTTCAATCGACAGGTGGGACAACCTTCACGCAAGCCTCGACTACGCTCATATAGACTCTGCCAGTTACAACACGGCGCACGGCAAGTGGATGTATTCTAATGTCGATCATATAAACTTCTGGGCGGATCATTTCTCGCCCATTCTGCTGGCGCTGACCGGTTACTATCTGTTTAGCGATGGATACTGGCTTACTTTTATCTGGCAGACGCTTACCATCGGCCTTGCGGCGATTCCTCTTTTTCTTATAGCGCGCCATTTTCTGCGGAGCGAACCAGCCGCTTTTCTGGTGGCGCTAGGTTATCTGGTCAACGGGAAGCTCCAGTACGCGAACATTTTTGATTACCATATGATGTCCCACGAGCCGCTTTTTCTTTTCACCGCTTTTTACGCTATGCTTCACAAAAGATGGGGGTGGTATTTCGCATGCGGCGCCCTTCTTGTCGTATGCAAAGAAGACGCTTTTATTCTTTTCGCTCTCCTCGGTTTTTACGCCGCCGTTGTGGAGCGCGAATACAAAATGGCGATGTTCACATGGATATTGTGCGGCGCATACGCTTTCGTTGTTTTTAAAATCGCCTATCCCTATCTTACGGCGCAAGAAAATTATGGATACTCAGACCAGTATGGGTGGTTGGGCGGATCATCGATTGAAAAGGTTATACACCTGTTTTCGAGTCCGCTGGAGGTATTGAAAGAGCCTTTGTCATGGAATGAAAACATATGGCCCAGATGGCGGGGCCTGCTCTGGCAGTATGGTTTTCTGCCGTTGTTATCTTTTACAGGCGTCATAATGATCCTGCCGCCTACCGCCGAGCTTTACCTGGCGAAAAGAGGCCCGCTGATAAGCCTCACCCACCATTATCCTCTTTTGATAGTCCCCATGTGGACGTTGGCGACGGTATTCGCGCTATCGAACATCAGAAACGTCGCGCTGTGGCTTGAAGAAAAACCGTGGAGATTAAACGTCCCTGAAAAAGCGCTGAAGATTTTCAAATGGCCCTCTATCGCCGTGATGACGGTGTACGCCTTTATTATAGTCTACTTTATAATTTACGGGCCGTTCGACTTTAAGGTATACGGCTCTCGCGTCTATATGGATAGCGCCGCCAAACCTTTGCTCATCTTTTACGCGGTTTTTTTTATTTACATCCTTGGCTCAAAAGGCGCGTATGTTACACGGCTGATGGGCGATACCCTTTCTTTAAAAGTGGTAATGGCGCTTGCGCTTTACATCATAGGTGTAAATCTTTACATGGTGAAAGATTACGGCGCCCTTCCTGTCTACTCGTCGTGGACCGGTGTTATAAAGAGCCAGCACAGAGATCACGCCGGTCATGTGAAAAACGCGCTGGAAACCATACCAAAACAAACTTCAATTCTGGCTAGCCAGGGGCCGTTCACTCATCTTGCCCATCGGCGCCAAACTCACCTTTTTAGGGGGTTCGACTCCATTAATCATTTGGGGATAGATTTCGATTATATCGTTGTGGATATCAAACCAAACGTCGAAAGTCAGCGCGGGATGGCGCACGCCCATGTGGCCGGTCTTCTTCTCTTAAAAGAATATGGCGTAATTGATGAAGAAGATGGATTGTTTATTTTTAAGCGAGGCGCGGATAAGAAAACGGATCACAAGTTATATTTAAAATATGCCGCCACTTTGAGCGCCCGGAGAATGGGAGACGGTCCGGGGCGGATAGTGGTGGATAAAACATCGCCTTTCGGGGAGGCGCGAAAGGCGACACCTGGCGAAGACAAACCTGGAATAATGGCTTATGGCCCTTACCTGACGTTGCCGAAAGGAAGTTACAAGGCTTTTTTCAGAATGAAGGCGGATGACAATACAGAATCGTTAATCGCGGTTATAGAGGTGACCGAAAGACAGGGGAAAAAAATATTGGCGCGCCGCGAACTTGGCGGCCTGGATTTTAAAGACACCGGACAATGGAGGACTTTTGAGATGGCCTTCGTTATAAATAACGATAAGACGCCAGATGTTGAGGCTCGCGTTCATTTTATCGGGGAAACCGGTGTTTCGGTTGATATGACGAAAATTGAAATTCCCTATAGGCTTTTCATGAAAAGCTTATGGAGCCTGAAGGATCAGTAGTCGATAATTGTAAAACCCGTCCACCAGACATCACGTCCGCCGCCTTTAAACGTAAACAGCTTGTATTTTCCAGCGTTCTCGATCGCAAATTCAACCTTTCTTTGCGCCAGCCACGCTTTTAGCTCGTCCGCGTCTCCATTGTCAACGAGCGCCGAAAACCCTTCCCCGGAGATTTGCCGCGATTCCATAAGCGGATCGGGAAACGAGCGGAGCGAAGGCGAAATGACGCCATATCCGGCTCCCGCCAAATCCGCTATGTTAGCCGCGATCCATCTGTTGGCCGCCAATATTTTCGTTTCACGCCTGAGCGCCATATCGTTAATTACAGACATGGATAACGCCGGGGTTTTTTGAGCGCCCGGTGAATGCTTGTATATAAAAAGCTCATGGATATCATAGATTTTCGCCGCTTTTTCCGGAATATCGAACTTGATATATCTGGCTGTCCGGGGCGGGAAATTCCATTCCTGATACTCGCGTTCGTATCGGTTAAGCGTTCTGAAAAACACCTTGTCTTCAATTGGAATAAATGGGGAGGGAGGTAAAGGAGGCCCGATACTATCCCATTTATCGCCGTCCACTGATATCTTGACATCAACTGAAACAGGCTGGCGTCCGCCCCAGATGGCTCTGATCCTTGTGATAGGCAGAGGCTCTTTAAGCTCTATAGTAAACGACCTTTCAGAAACCAGCGTCGTGGAAAAAATCTTGTCGGAAATGGCTTTAAGCCGCTCATTAACCGTCCACTGATCCGGCGGTATCGAAACCGCCGGCCACCGCTTCGGGCGCATATTATATAATACCTTCCAGTCCGCTATGGAACCGGTTTTAAAATTTGGCCCACAACAAGAATTAAGCTGGCTTTTTAAAATATTCGGTGGCCCGGTAAGGACGACGCCTACATCAGGGTCTTTTTCCGCCAGACGAACCTTTCTTATATCGCGGGAGCTTTTGTAATCCACGACATTAAGATTGACTCCTCTTATAACAGTTTCAAAAGCGAGACGATGGGCGCGCTCGTAATCTATCCATACAAGCGATTTGAATCCTGTATTTTCTATATCATTCATTATTCGGTCAGTCAGTTTTATCTCATCCGCGCTTTCTTGCTTTAGCCTGGCGAACGCCCATGTGCTGTTGGCTATGGAAGCTGTAACAATCATTACGACCAGACCTACCGCAAAGAGCCTGGATCTTGTCCAGATTTGGCGGGCCGTTATCGCAACTGCGATATAAAGCGGAACTATAAGCGGGAGAAGATACCGCGTTTGACGAAAAAGAGATTTTTCATCCAGCAGATAAATCAGGATAAATAAAACGAAAAATACCAGCACAGGAACCGCTTTGAAACTGGAGTTTGCGGAGCGCTCTACGTCGCCGGCGCGTTTGATGAAATCTCCAAAACAGATAATAAACAGCGTCAGCAAAGATACCGACGATAAACCTAAAGCGATCCACCCCGATATTGAGATTATTGATGGCGCCGCCATTTTAGAATAAGGCAAAAACAGATGTTTGTAAGTAAACCAGAGAGCCATCGCTCGTTCACTGAAATTTGCAACGCTAAAAGACCCGGTGTCGGATAAAGCCAGGTGAGAAATTGTCATCACAAATGGAGCGGATCCCGCCAACATTCCAGCGATCACAGCGATGTTGGATACGCTCATAATGTTTTTGCGGTCGCCCAAAAATAAAAACAGGAGCGCGGTCATTACAAAAGGAGCCGACAGCAGGCTTGTCCAGATCAATATCCCCATTAAAAACCCGAAGAAGGCGCAGACTGCCGGGGAGAGACGCTCACCTTTCCATATCCTGGTGGCGAACCATAAAACAAGCGCCCCGCCGCAAACGACCTCCGGGTAGCACCCGCGTGGAGTGATGTTGTAGAAGCTGGGGGCAAACGAGGGTAGCGCCCACAAAAGCGCGGCGATGTAACCGGCCATTTCATCCCCGGCGGCGCTTTTCCCCAGGAGGTAAAACGCGAAAATACCCAGAGTGGAGACAAGGATCGGGGCGAACGACAGACCCCACCATGTAGGCCCTGCGATAAAGAAAAGCGGAGCCGTTATCCACGCCTCGATCGAGCCCATATATCCCTGCCCATAGTAAACGAGGGGAAAGGCGATCTGGTTTGCGATATCATCGGCCATAATGCCAAGAACAGCCGCGTCCGCCTTATGCGCGAAACCATACGCAAGAATCACCCTGTAGACGAGACCGATAGCGGTTATAAAAAAAAGAGGAAAAACGGAGCGGTGCGGAAAAAGTTTTCCAAGAGACATTGATTTAATCTTAGATCCCCCCTCCCCATAATACGTGGCCGACAGCGGAAATCAAGTTTATCAGAGAACCAAAACCGCGCAAGCAATTAAAAGATGTGGCCGGTACCGGCGTCCATAGTAACATTTAGCGCTGGTGTCATCGAGGTCATAGACGATGATGGCAAGTCTTCAGGAACGGATCGGGAGCGTCAGGAGCTGTCGGGAGCCAGGCTGAAAGCCGGGATTGAAAACGGGTCTTCCGGGTCTATATTCAAAAATTCCGGCTCCAGGAGAACCAGGTCGATATCCCCCCGCTCTTTGCATATCTCCCTAACGACATTATCCAGAAGCCCTGTCCGGAACAGGTGCTCAAATCCGATGTTAGCTTCATCGGCTTTTCTGGCGAATAGTAGAGCGCTTTGATCGCTGATTTTCTCAATATCTTCATTTCCCGCCTCATCCGGCGCAACCTGGGGAAAGAGCCATCTCCTTTGTGTGACCAGAAAAAGGTTCAACGCGACTAACGAGTAGCCCATCCTTGACGCCATCTGAATCGAGTAATCCATCAGAAATTCGGAAAACTCTTTTTCGTATCCTACAACTAGTAGCTTGTCGTTGTATCCGGCTCCGCCTATCTGCTCGTCCATCTTTACCATAACGTTCATTAGAAAAATTTTATATTACCATATGAGCGCTTCTGGAAAGACGCCCATGCTTTCAGGGACGTTTGATTTCGTATTGATGGCTCTTTTGGCGTATCGCAAAAGAGTCGGCCTGAGATAAAAAAGATGGTGGGCCCACCAGGAATCGAACCTGGAACCATCCGGTTATGAGCCGGAAGCTCTAGCCAATTGAGCTATGGGCCCCAAAAGACGGGCAAAGGAGGAAGCGCCAGCGTTAAATCGCCGAAGGGGTGATTTTACTCTACAAAAGACCGGAGCTTCTTGCTTCGGCTCGGATGCCGTAATTTACGCAACGCTTTTGCCTCTATCTGGCGTATCCTCTCCCTGGTAACATCAAAATCGTGCCCCACTTCCTCTAGTGTGTGCTCGGAGTCGAGACCTATCCCAAACCGTTTCCGCACAACTTTCTCTTCGCGGGAAGCCAGCGTAGACAGCACCGTAGCCGTTTTCTCTTTCAGGTTCGTGCGGATCACCGAATCCACAGGGCTGATAACTTTTTTGTCTTCGATAAAATCGCCCAGATGGCTGTCTTCCTCTTCTCCTATGGGAGTCTCCAGGGATATCGGCTCTTTGGCGATCTTAAGGACTTTGCGTACTTTATCGACCGGCATGCTCATTTTCTCCGCGATCTCTTCGGGAGTAGGCTCCCTGCCCATCTGTTGCATCAACTGACGCGAAGTGCGAATAAGCTTGTTGATCGTTTCAATCATGTGAACCGGTATTCGTATCGTGCGGGCCTGATCGGCGATGGCGCGGGTAATCGCCTGTCTTATCCACCAGGTCGCATAGGTGGAAAACTTGTAACCGCGCTGATATTCAAATTTATCGACCGCTTTCATCAGGCCGATATTGCCTTCCTGAATCAAATCAAGAAATTGCAGACCCCGATTC
>UOGB01000147.1_pt1 | contig 16321 bp, 11 predicted proteins | sample 1989701 | NCBI WGS metagenome assembly UOGB01 (sample SAMEA4712198, study PRJEB27164) | hydrothermal vent metagenome | biome: marine basaltic hydrothermal vent biome; feature: marine hydrothermal vent; material: mineral | place: Pacific Ocean | collected 2011-06-14/2011-07-23 | depth 1691 m
AGTAGTGTTTCAAGCCTGTCTACCTCCCCTGCGATAATGGAGGCGTATTTCAGGCTGGTTTTATCGTTTTTTGAGGTGGAGATGAGCCGCCTGGCAAACCCGCCTATGCTCACCAGCGGGTTTTTGAGCTCATGGGCGAGCTCTGCGTAGACTTCGCCCAGCGTTGACATCCTTTCGACCCTGGCCATCTGTTTTTCCAGATCAAGGCGCTCTTCGCTTTCCGCAACCCATTTCTCGAAAAGCTTCATGTTCTCGATAGCCCATGCGGCCGGCGCCGCAAAGCGGGTAAGAAGCTCCATGTCCGAGTTGGTTATCGGATTTGAATTGTAAAGGTTATCGACCAAAATCGCTCCCAGAGCGGTGTCCCGGACGACCAGCGGAGCCATAGCGAACCGCTCACAGCCAATGGCCGAGCGAAGCTCCATGTCGCTCTGATCCAGATCGCCCGCCCCTTCTATGTTGACCGCCATTTTATGGCTGATGACTTTTGAGATTATCTTGCTTTCATCCCCGCCCGCCGCAGGGAATTTTAATGATCGGGCCAACCGGTTAAATTGCGAATTTTTCACTTCGAAAATGTCGTGATCCAAAAGCCAGGGAACAAGATCCTCCGGCGGCTGTTCTTTAAGATCGTTCCATATCCGCCCGGCGTGCTCCGCCGAATCCGGCCCCATGCCGATCGTCCCCTGCAGTAGCCCTGCGCTCTCATCAACCAGAAATAAAATGGCGCGGTTAAACCCCAGGCCGCGGCCCACCGTCACGCACGAGAGAATTACTCTTAAAAGATCACCCAGGTTCAAAGTCCGGCGCATAGCCATCGACAGCTGGAAGAGGATGGAAAGCTCTCTTACGTTTTGCTCGTTTTTTTCAAGCGCCTTCTCCAGTTGCTGGTGCGTCCTGGCCCTGTCAACGGCCTGGGCGGCGGTCTGGGCGACCGCCGAGAGGATATGAATCTCTTCGCTTGTAAAAGCGACAAAATAGTTCGGGCTTTCGGTTATCCTGTCAGCCAGAACTATCGCCCCCACTACCCGCTCCTCGAAAATCATGGGGCAACAGACAACGGACACAGCCGCGATAATATCCAACCCCTCAAACCTGGTGTCGGCGCTGATATCAGCCACGTTCACTGTCTCTCTGGAAACTGTGGCAAGCGTTACGACTGTCTCGCAGACAGGCCTCAGCAACTCCGGGTCGCTCCCCGATTCAGAGAAATGCTTGACTTTAAGCTTTCCATCAATGTCGGCGACCCATACGGCCTTTACTTTCGCGCCGATAAGCTCGGAGGCGACGTTTGTGGTGATGCGCACTATCTCCTCAATATCGTTAGTGGCGTTGATAAGACGCGATGAGCCGTTTAGCTTGGTGTAGACCCGCGCTTTTTCTTTTATCCGATCCATGTCCCACGCCGCTTTTATGGCGCCGGCCACCTGCTGGGAAATTTTCTCCAGCCTGGATATATCCTCATCGCTATAGCTGGTCTCTTTTTTGCTCTGAACATAAATAACGCCTATGCATTCATCCTCTTCTATGATCGGAACTCCGAGCATGCTCGTATAATCCTCCTCGCCCGACTCTGGAACAAAATGAAAATCCGGATCGTCTTTGGCCCTGGGCAAGGCCGCCGGTTTTTTTTCACGGACAATGCGCCATGAAACACCCTTGCCTCTGGGAAGCCTTACCGCGTCCACCGCCGATCGCCAAAGCCCGTGGCTCGATTTTAGGGTAAGGATCTGCTTCGACTCGTCGAGAAGTAAAAGGGCGCACGCATCGGCGCCAAGTTGCTCTTGGGCGCTTTTAACTACCTGGTCGAGCATGGTCTGCAGATGCAGGCGCGAGCCGGATATACGGCCTATACTCAGGATATGGTCATTATCGGACATTGTTATTTCCCCGCCTGGCCGATGGCCCGCTTGTAAAGCTTCTCGTACTTACGGGCCGAAGCCGCCCAGGAGTGGTTCTCCCTCATTCCTCTTTTAATTAACTTAACCCATTGCTCCGGTCTGCCGTTGAAATAATCTATAGCCTCGCAAATTTTTCTGTAAAGCGCGTCTTGTGTATATTCTTTAAATTCAAAACCATTGCCGCTATCGGTTTTCGGGTCGAAGCCGGTTACCGTATCGTTTAAGCCGCCGGTGGCGCGAACCAGCGGCGCGGCGCCATACGCAAGAGAGTACATCTGGGTCAAACCGCACGGCTCATACCTCGACGGCATCAGGAAAATGTCGGAGCCTGCGATAATACGATGGCTAAGGTTCGAGTCGAACCCGACGCGGGCTGACGCCTTGCCAGGATATCGCGAACCTATTTTTCTCAAGGCTTTCTCATATTTCCTCTGCCCGGAGCCCAGAATAACCAGCTTTATGTCTTGTCTCATCAACCTGTCGAGACATCCTAACAAAAGATCAATGCCCTTTTGCCCGGTGAGCCTCGTAACCATGGCGAGAACCGGCTGGGGGCCAGGGGCGAGTTTTAGCTCTTCTAAAAGTTTCTCTTTGCAGATTTTTTTTCCGCCAAGGTCTTTATCCGAATACCTGGCCGTTATAAGCGGATCGATAGCGGGATTCCATTCCTTATCGTCGATGCCGTTTAAGACGCCGAAAAGGTTTGACGACCGGCCTCTTAAAAGCCCGTCAAGGCCCGCCCCCTGGTCTGGCCTCTGGATTTCCTGCGCGTAAGTTTCAGAGACAGTGGAAATCATATCCGCGAAAAGTATCCCGCCTTTTAACAGGTTGATCTGCCCGAAATATTCGAGTCCGGCCACATTGTAAAGCTCGTCCCACTTAAGACCGAGAAGATGCCACTGGCTCGCGTCAAACCGCCCCTGATAACCCAGGTTATGAATTGTCAGAAGAGAGGCGACCGATCCCAGCGCGGGATCATTCCGGTATCTGGCTTTGAGGTAGACCGGTATCAAGCTTGTCTGCCAGTCGTTGACATGAATCAGATCCGGTTTCATATCTAATTTCCTGATCGCCTCCAAAACGGCGAGATTGAAAAAAGCGAACCTTTCGATATTGTCTGAATAGTCGCCTTTGACGGTATTATAAAGCTCTGCGCGGTCAAAATAGCCTTTATTTTCGATAAAGTATGTATCATAAACGCCGTTCCCGGCGCGATAGAGAGCGCCGGTTTCTATTCTTGCGGAGACTGGAATGGAGACTGATTTACCAAGAGATTTAACTGAATGCGCCTTTTTATCGACTGCTTTGTAGAAGGGGATAAAGAGGCTGACGTTATGCCCGATTTCAGCCAGAGCCGTCGGCAAGGCCCCGGCCACATCGGCCAGGCCTCCGGTTTTAGCGTAAGGAACCGCCTCGGACGAGACTATGACTATGTTCAGGGGAGGGCCTTTCGCCGGTTCGCCCATTTTTTTAAGCTTCCCTCAGGCGTTTGGCCGCCTCTTCAGGCGGAACGGGATTGATGAACAATCCGGAGCCCCACTCGAACCCGGCTACACGGTTGACCATCGGCAAAAACTCCACATGCCAGTGGTAGTAACCATCCCCGGCTCCCCGGTCGAAAGAAAACGTGTGCAATATAAGATTATAGGTGGGATTGCCCAGTATCGAATTTGTCTTTTTCAGCAGTTGTTTTAAAATGACTGAAAGCGCGTCGATTGTGTCGTCTCCGATATCTTCAAACCTGTGATTATGTTTTTTGGGGAGGAGCAAAGTCTCATAGGCGAACCTCGAAGCGTATGGCGCCAACGCTATGAACCGCTCGGTCTCCACAACAACACGGACTTTTGCGGAAGTCTCCTCGTCGATCATATCGCAGTATACGCACCTGTTTTTCCTTTTGAAATAATCGTTGGCCCCGCATAGCTCTTCTTTAAGCAGTTTTGAAACCTGCGGCATGGCTATGATCTGCGAATGCGAGTGCTCGATTGACGCGCCTGCTGTATAGCCGTGATTTTTGAAGAACTGGGCGCATTTAATTCTTTTATCTTTTTTGAGCTCACAAAACCTGTGACGTACCGCCCGGAAAAGATCGGCTATCCGCCCGGACGAAAGATCCGCCAGCGCCAGGTCGTGCCGGGGAGTCTCTATCAATACCTCATGAAATCCTATTCCACTCATCCGGTCATACATCCCCTCGCATGAGACGATAAGCTCTCCTTCACTGGCCAGGGCGGGAAATTTGTTTGGAACCACCCGTAGCCGCCAGCCCGGCCCGTTCGGCGGCGATCCGTCGTCGCGCAGGGCGTAAACCTCATCGGGAGTGGACGATTCGTTCTCTTCGCAAAACGGGCAAAAGCCGCCGGGCGCCGCCTGCTGTTCCACTGGCGCGGTAACAGGGCGCGCGGCCCGCTCTTCGCTGATAATGACCCACTGGCCGATAACAGGATCGCGCCTCATCTCCCGCATAAAAACCAAAGTTGTTTGTAGCTCATATCATACGGTCGGTCGAGCCTGCCGCCGCCGCCTCGTAATTTAAGTCACCTGGAGGGTTTTACCCTCTTCCAGCATTTTCAGCATTTCATCTTCTGGCACAGGCTTGCTGAAAATATATCCCTGCACCTGATCGCAACCTATCGAATAGAGAAACTCGTATTGCGCGCGGGTCTCGACTCCCTCTGCGATTACTGTCAGGCCAAGCTCGCTGGCCATCGCTGTTATGGCTTTGGCCACAGTCCGCGCGTTTCTGTCCTCCTCGATATCCACAATGAACGCCCTGTCGATCTTAAGAGCGTTTATCGGAAGTTTAGTCAGGTAGTTCAACGATGAATAGCCGGTGCCGAAATCATCTATGGAAATGCCCAGTCCAATTTCCCTTAAGTCAGCGAGGATATCGACGGCCCGGTCGATATCTCTGATTATCGCGCTTTCAGTCACCTCGATCTCCAGGCGCTCAGGGTCGATCCCGTGGCCGACGATAATGTTCCGGACATTATTAATCAGGTTCGGCTTTTCAATATCCTTCGCGGAAAAGTTAATGGATACTTTTACATCATTTTTTTTACCCAGGCACACACTACGCTCTTCTATTTTCTTGATAAAAGCGCACGCCGCGCAAAACATCCATTCATCCAGATCCACTATGAGCCCGGTATCCTCCGCTACAGGTATAAACTCGTCTGGATAAACGATCCCGTCCGGGCGTATCCATCGTATCAACGCCTCCATCCCGACGATCTCACTGGTCTCCATATCGATTTTCGGCTGGTAGTAGGCTTTCAATTCATCTTTGCCTATCGCCTGGCGCAGGTTTCTCGTCAGTTCAATCCGCCTTACAGCTTTTTCATTCATCTCGCTGGTAAAAAAGCTGTAGTTGTTTTTGCCCTTGTTTTTAACGTTATACATAGCGATATCAGCGTTCTTTATCAATTCTTCAAGTGTGGCTCCGTTGGCCGGGTAGACAGCTATGCCAATAGAGACTGCGGCGTATAGATTATCGTTTTTATAGTTAAACGGCTCGGATAGCGATGCGATAACACGTTCGGCGACGTTGGCGGCTTCCTGCTCATCGTCAATATTCTCGATGATGATCGTGAACTCATCCCCACCCAGTCTCGATATGGTATCTTCTTCCCGGGCGCACCCTACCAAGCGTACCGCTATCCCCTGGAGGAGAAGATCCCCGGAGGCGTGACCAAGGCTGTCGTTGACGTTTTTAAAATCATCCAGATCTATAAACAAAACGGCGAGCATGCTGTCTGCCCGTCTGGCGCGGACTATGGCCTGCTCAAGCCTGTCCTGAAAAAGCTGACGGTTCGGAAGGCCGGTCAAGGCGTCGTGATACGCTTTATACTCAACCTCTTTCTCGCTTTGTTTAAGCTCCGTAATATCGTAAAAAACAGAAGCGTACTTGACGATATTGTTTTTAGAGTCTTTTATGGCGGTTATCGAGAGCCGTTCGGGAAAAACCTCACCGTTTTTGCGGCGGTTCCATATCTCTCCTTGCCACTGACCGGTCTTTAAAATGGCCTCCCACATCTTTTTGTAGAACTCTTTATCGTGACGGTCGGAGCGTAACATATTTGGCTTTTGACCGATCGCCTCTTTGGCGCTGTATCCGGTGATGTGAGTAAAGGCGGGATTTACAGACTGGATTACCGTGTCAACGTCGGTGACCACCACCCCTTCGATCGCTGTATTGACCACCATTGAGGCAAGCTGAAGCTTTTCCTGAATGCGTGTGCGCTCGGTGATATCATAGAAGGCCAGGACGGCGCCTGTAACTTCACCTTCTTTTTTAATGCAGGTGGAAGTGAGCGATATGGGAAAAATCGTCCCGTCTTGTTTTACAAAAGCGTCCTCAACATCAAAAAAATCCAAACCTGCGCTCACTGAATTTAACGCAACACACTTTTCATAGAGATACGGCGAGCCATCCGGGTTGAGATAGTGAAACTTTGTATGCGCGTTCTCGCCAAGCATCTCATCTTCGCCCCATCCCAGCAGTCTGGCGGCCTCCGGATTAGCGAAGGTTATCGTAAGGTCTGTGTCTGTGACGATTACGCCTTGACCAATTGTCGATGTGATATCCCGCAGATTCTCTTCGCTCTCGCGTAAATCGTCCTCCGCCCGCCTGCGCTCGGTGATATCCCGGATGGCGGTAACGCGCGCTGGCCGTCCCTGATAAAGGGTGGACATTCCATGCGCTTCGATTCGGAAAGTCGAGCCGTCCTTTCTCAGCGCGTTCGTCTCGTAGACTCCCTCGTACCCTTTCGCTATGTTTTCTGACACTATCGTGGTGTCTTCAGGCGCGATGAGGTTGATAACCGGTATGCCGATCAGCTCATCGCGGGAGTAGCCGACCATCTTAGCGAAGGTGTTGTTGCATTCTAGTATCCTCCCCTTCTCCAGGAAGACAATGCCCTCAAAAGCCGCCTCGGACAGTTTGCGCAACCGCTCTTCACTTTCGCGTAGGGCATCCTCCACCCGTTTTCGCTCTGTAACCCGGCCAAGCAGAGCGCCCAGATTTTTTACCGCTTCAATCATGAGCGCGTCTGGCTCTTTACCCTGAGTGGTAAAAAACTCCAGCACAGCCGTGACTTTTTTTCCTTCCAAAACAGGAAAAGCTAAACCAGCGTTAAAACCGATTTCCATTAAAATCTTCGACCTGGGGTATCGTGGGTCATCGTCTACATTGGCAAACCATAAAGACTCGCCACGTTCAAACGCCTGTCCTGGCAACCCTTCGCCAGGTTTAAACGCCATTAAATTGGTGGCTTTAACAAGCGGTTTAATCAGCTCCGTATCGGAAGCCACCCACACTCCACTCGTGACCAGGGCGCCAGATTCGTCAAGTGCAAAAAAGTGACCTACTTCCCACCCGGTGTAGCCGCATACCCTTTCCAGGCAGGCGCGCATCGCCTCGTTAATCGTAGAAGCCTCATTGGCTGAGATAGCTATCTCCTGCTGGAGTCTGGCGAGTCCGGTCATATTTTCAAGCTTTTCAGCCATCTTGTTAAACGCCGATCCTATCGTCCCGATCTCCGTTTTCGTTTTTAGCTCGGCGCGTTCTTTCAGGTCGCCTTTTTCAAGTTTTCCTATGGAAGCCAGTAGCGTGTTGAGAGGGCGCAATTGTAACTTCATCGCGAAAAAAATGAGAAGCAGGCTTAGACCTGCCGCAAAAATAAGCGCGAACATCCCTTTTTCTATCGTCAAGGCCCATGATGCGGCTACCTGGGACTCCGGTATGCGTATCATAAAAACCATGTATCGATCATTGTCGCCGGAGTTGTAGAATATTTTCCGCCACACCCGGTATTCTTTCAACTGCCCGTCCCAGTGAATCATCGAATCCTGCTTTTTCAGGTTGGCCCGAAGCTCCGGCTCGTCGGTGAGCAGGTTTGCGCCATGCCCAAGGTCTTTTCCGAACAGAAGCTTTTCATCCCAGTGATGCAGGTATGTCCCATCCTCTTCAATCACCAGAAAACCGGAGCCGGGATCGGAGGTTATGGAGCCGAAAAGCATTCTGGCGTCCACATTAAGAACAATGACTCCCACAACCTCGCCGTTTTTGAGGACGACTTTTTTCGCGACACGGAATGTCAGAGTATGCGGAACAGACAGCAGACCCTTTTCTTTGTTGAGAGATGGTGGCGAGATAAACGCCCCTGCTGACCGGCTTTTCATCGCGAGCTTGAAATAATCCCTCCCTGATTTATTCTGAAGGTTTTGATAGGGAACTTCTAATATCCGGCCATCTTTTCTTTCAACGCGGACTACTTCATGTCCGATGGCGTTAATCAGCCTGAGCGACATATAATGGTCGTTCGCTTCCATCTCGGTCCTTAAATCGGTCGCCAGATGGCTGTAAAAATCGCTTTCGTAAAAGCTGGGGGAAGGGATATTTTCGGCGAGAGACATTGTGTCTTTAATATCGGCGCTCAGGAAAATGTTTATATGCTTTAAAGCTACGTCGATTCCCGATGCGGCGAAGTTTAAGGCGAATGACGCTTTTTCGGCCCTCTCGTGAAGCTGGGCCGCCACCTTGCCAAGGATCTCGGTTTTTAAGTCTCTGTCGAGTTTCGCCCTGTAATGGTTGACGATTATACCTGTCGGAACGAATATCAGCAGGATTATCAAAATGTTGATACGGACGCTTAACCGATTCAGAAACTCTGTAGCTCTCAAGAGTCTGTTTTCTCCTTTTATTACATTTTCACTTAGGATTACATTGTATCGCAAGGGATTACGTGCTCGCAATTTTAGCATGGCGTAACCTGACGGTTGCGGCCTTAATCGCTTGTTTTCCTGAAATTCTGTGACAAAGCCTGGCTGTTTGAGGCAAAATATGAAGCAATGGAGAATAAACGCATACTCATAGTGGATGACACCCCGGAAAACGTGGAGCTGTTGTCGGTCCTGATAGAGCGCAATGACTGGGCCTACAAATCGGTCAACAGCGGCGCCGAGGGGCTGAAAATAATGGAAAAGGAGCCTTACGACCTGGTGCTGGCCGATCTTATGATGCCGCACATGAACGGGCTTGAGCTACTCGACAAGATAAAAGAGCTTTGGCCCGGAACCGAGGTTGTGATAATCACCGCTTTCGGCTCTATCCCGACAGCGATTGAGGCGATCAAAAAAGGCGCCTACACTTATCTTTTGAGGCCTTTCGAGCCGGAGGAAGTGGAACTGACCATAAAAAAAATCTTCGAGTTCCAGAACATCAGATCCGAAAACACAATGCTCCGCGAAGAGCTTTCCCGGATACTTAAATACGACACAATAGTCAGCAAAAGTTTCACGATGAAAAAAATATTCCAGCAGATAGACAGCCTCGCCAAGACCAGCTCCACGGTGTTGATACAGGGCGAATCCGGCGTTGGAAAAGAACTGATAGCAAGGGCGATCCACAACAAAAGCCAGAGGGCGAATCAGCCGTTTATAAAAGTCTCCTGCGCCGCCTTGTCCGAACATCTTCTCGAATCGGAGCTTTTCGGCCACGAGAAAGGGGCGTTCACCGGCGCCATCTCTTCGAGGAAAGGCAGGTTTGAGCTGGCCGACAAGGGCGCCCTGTTTCTAGACGAGATAGGAGAGATTTCGCTTCCCGTTCAGGTGAAGCTTTTAAGGGCCACCCAGGAGCGCGAATTCGAGCGTGTGGGAGGGGGGACAACTTTAAAAACGGACGCCAGAATTATTTCCGCCACCAATAAAAACCTGACCGAGCAAGTCGCCAAAGGAGCTTTTCGCGAAGACCTTTTTTACCGTCTCAATGTCATCACACTCGAAATTCCTCCATTAAGAGAGCGCAGGGAGGACATATCCATGCTCGCGTATCATTTTCTGAAAAGATTCAGCGAAGAAATGAACAAGGACGCCAAAGCCATATCTGATGAAGCTCTTGGCGTCCTCACCGGGTACCAATGGCCAGGCAACATAAGGGAATTGCAAAACGTCATCGAGCGGGCGGTCGTGCTATCTACAAACCAGGTCATAGAGACATCCGACCTGCCCGAAAACATCCGGCCCGCCCGAATCGTCCACGCGATTCCGGAAGTGGAGCCAGAGGAGACCGTCCCGTTGCGCATCGCCAAAAGCGCATGGGAGAAAAAATACATTGAAAAGGCTCTTTCCCGTCATAACGGAAACATCTCCAGAACCGCCGAGGCGATCGAGCTGGCCAGGAAAAACCTTCAGGAGAAAATCAAACAGCACGCGATAGAAGCGAAAAAGTTCGCCGGTAAAAACGCAGGCGCTAATTGATCGCGAGAATTCAGACCGGCTGGCTATAGAGAGGCTCTACATGACGATGATTTCCATGCGGCCTATTTCACTTTGCAGGGCTTTGACCAGGGCGCGCGCGTCTTCGACGAAATCGGGCGAGACCAGGGCTTCGAGTATCCCGTTTTTACGGTCGATGGTGCGCGGGACGCCTATAAAATCGTATGCTTCAAAAATGAGCGTAACGTACGAGATATTGGCAGGATCGAGTTTCATTATTACACGGTGACAGTCCGGCGCCGGTCTCGCCGAGCTAAAGCAGATTTTTGTTTGCGGCTTATTCATTATTCTGGGAAAATTGTTACCATTATGACACATAGTCGGCGCAAGCTTTCATTATATCCGCTCCTCCTGTTTTTCTGTTTGGCTTCTCTTTTGGCAGGCGCCTCATGCGCGTCGAAAGAGCGCATTTCCAAACACCGGCCCGGCCAGCTCGCAAGCAGGGCGCCATCCCGCCCCGGCATGCTCAAAAGCGTCCGGCCCTACACGATAATGGGCGTCACCTACTACCCTCTAAATGACGCCTACGGGTACCGGAAAACCGGGATAGCCTCATGGTACGGAAAAAAATTCCACGGCAAGGCGACGGCAAGCGGCGAGATTTACAACATGCGCGCCGTCACCGCCGCTCATAAAACTTTGCCTCTGCAGACAATGGTGGAGGTGACGCGCCTCGATACTGGAAAAAAAATCGTGGTAAGAATCAACGACCGGGGGCCGTTCGTCGCCAACAGGATCATCGACCTGTCTTACGCCGCCGCTCAAAAGCTGGGGATGGCGAACAGGGGAACGGCGAGAGTGCGGGTGGTGGCCCTTGCCAAAGGACGGCCTGGAAAAAGGAACGCTCCGCCGGTAATCGCCGAGCCTGCGCCAGATTTTTCTCATGGCCGGTTCTGGGTACAGGTGGGGGCTTTCGGGTTAAGCGAAAACGCCGAGCGTCTGCGTGACCGTCTGCTATTCCCAGGAGACCGGATAAGGCTAAGGCCCACACCGGGCAATGACGGCAAGACCCTTATCCGGGTGCAGATAGGCCCGTATGCCGAGATGGGGCTTGCGGACAGGGCTCTGGCCACCGTCATAGAGCAGGGGTTTGAAACGTCGTTTATCGTGGCCGATTGATGCGCTTTGCTTTTATCGCTTTAACTGTTTTGTTGTTCGCCGGGTCGCGCGCGGTGGCGGGGGAGGCGACGGATAATTCATTCGTCTACAGATGGGCCGACCAGAAAGGCTCTGTGCATATCTCCAACTCTCTAAAATCTGTTCCAGGGCAATACTTGAAAAACGTAAAAAAAATAAAAAGGATAGACATAAGCTCATCTAAAAAGAGTAAAGAGTCGATTTTCTCTACGGCCACAGGAGAGGCGCGGATTAATTTTTCATCGGATGGCGATAGCATGATCGCGCCTGCGGTGTTCAACGGGTCGGTTAAACGCAATGTGCTGATAGATACAGGATCGGAATTGGTTACGATCACAACCAAGCTTGCAAGAGCGCTCGGATACGATTATGAAAACGTGAGGAAAGCATGGTTTCAGACTCAAAGCGGCCCCATACTTGCCCCTGTGATTAAAATTGAGCGGCTTGCCATCGGACACGCGCAGGTGACGGGGCTTCGGGCGGCGGTAATAGATTTTAAAGGGCGCGGCCCTGTTAGCGCGGTGGCGGGGATGAATTTTCTTTCAGCTTTTATTTTTGAGATAGACACGCAAAATCGAAGCCTGACATTAACATCTCCCGGCGATTAATAGATCACAGCGAACCAATAGGGGCGAACCAACCTGTTTGCCGTCTTGTAGGCTCGATTTATTCGTTGAAGTTTTTCGATGTAATCGAGCCCGATGATGGAGGCTCAATAAACACCCTGGGGTCTAGGCCAGCAGAACTATTAAGCTCGATAATTATTTTATCAATATCTTCTTTGGCCCTCTTTGCGTTCTTTAAGGTACAGTATTCTTCCCATTCGGTTTTTGGTGGAGTTATTTTATGTTCATCTTTCCAATTTATATCTTCTACAACCTCTTTTAATTCTGTTTTTCCATGCGCCATGAAATTACGAAACTTAAACAGCTCTTTTACCGTTTGATGTGGCCGTCTGGAATAATCAGGGGTAATTTTAAATAATTTACACATGACAGAATATTTATTCTTAACGCTGATAGATTCTATTTCATCCCAGAACTCCACCTTTTCGGCTCCTAGATGATTCAAATAAGCTTCGAAAGTAAATGCGGTTAAAATCAGGCTTCCCATCGTTGTATATGTACTGCCTTTTTGATCTTTCTCTGATTTCTCTATAAGCGCCTTAGCCGCACGAGCAAGATGAGCAAAGGCTCTTACTTCTCTTGCGCCCTCATAAACTGCATCTTTCGCCATAATATTCTCCATTGAACGGGCCGGAAGCAATCATTTGTGCCGAACCCATCTCTTCTTGCATTTTTACCAACTTACTCGCCATAACATTATACTTGAGACCTCCTATAAACAACGGCAGAATGTCATTCCGGCCTTGAGCCGGAATCCAGGAGCCCCGGTATCGTTCGCCACCTTCAGTGGCTCACTTAAACGAAATGTTGTCTCACAGCTTCGCTGTTCCCAACACGGTGTCCGGGATTCAAAAGGTATGGTGATTTATTGAAAAAACTAAGATAGAACACCCCCTCGGCTCTATCGAGCCACTCCCCCTCGAAAAGGGGGAGAAAAGATTTTCCCTCCTTACCAGAGGCTTCCAAGCAAAAGCTCTCTCTTCTTTACAAGGGGACGCTTCTGAGCAAAAGCTCTCCCCTCCTTTGCGAGGAGGGGATCAAGGGGTGGTGGGCTGGCCCGCGTCACGGGAAGGCCCGTGACTGGCACAGTATGCCGTCTACTGCCACCCTGCGTGTGCCCTATAGGGGTGTAGACTCGATCCGGGGCCGGAATGACATTCTGCCCATGTGTCATCGCGAGCGAAGCGTGGCGATCTCATCCGAGATTGCCGCAGTCGCTGACGCTTCTTCGCAATGACAGTTCCGTGATGTGCCATCGCGAGTGAGTGAAACGAGCGCGGCAATCTCTCCGCTTGGATGACTGCCATTTCAATGACAGGTAAAGAGTACTTTTTCACAGGTCTCACTTGTACTATCCTCTCTTCAATGAACCTTTAAAGTGAAATCCATGAATTATAAAAATCTTGCGCCGCCCGCAGGTGATGGCGCTACGTTAATAATGCCGCCTTTCTCTGAATACGGGAAAATCATCGAGAACAACCGCGCCTTAACCCGTGATGTTCGCATCGGCGATGATTCTCTGCAAAGTCTGGCGGTCGAGGCGAGGCGGTTGGCGGTGGATGCGGCGCTTTTTTATACACGAGGGCTGGGGCTCGATCCGGGCGATAACATCGATCCCGCCGGGCCAATCATCGCGTCTGGCCACCAGCCGATAGCGCTCCATCCGGGTCTTATGCTAAAACAGTTCGCGCTGGCCAGAGAGGCGAGGCGTATGAACGCTGTTCCGCTTTTTTTCTCCGTCGATTCCGACGAGTTTAAAGGAGACACGGTTCCTGCGCCGGTCATGGACGGGTGTCTTCGCAGAATCGACCACCCGCTCTTTCCGCAGGAAGGAAAAGTGATTTTCGAGAAGGCGAAGGTTGAGCCTCCAGAAAAAACTATACAGCGCCTCGAAGATTTGCGGCAGTCGCTGTCTCATCCTCGCCTGTCTAAGCTACATATGGCTCTGGGCTTGTTTATTGATCGTCTAAAAATTGCAGACCTTGAAAACCCGAATTTCACGGCGCGGCAGATTCTCCTGCGATCCGCATGGCGAAACAGGATAGAAGGAGGATTCATGGAGCTTACTGTCTCCAGAATTTGCGGGCATAAGCCTTTTTTAAAATTCGCCGAGGATATAATCGGGCGAATCGGCGAATTCAAAACCATATATAACGGCGAGCTGGCCCGCTATCGAAAAGAGCATAAGCTAAGATACGCGGTGAACCCCTTTCCAGACCTTGCCGAGCATAGCGGATTGATAGAAACACCATTCTGGATTGTCAAAGACGAGTCGCGGGAAAAGCTTTTTGCAAGAGAGACAGACAAAGGCGGCGCCGTTCTCTTCACGCAAGACGGGGGCCAACAACCCCTCTCCGATCTTGCATCCGGCTCCGCCGGGATATGGATAAGGCCAAGGGCCATAGTTCTTTCGATTTATCTGCGCCTTTTCGTATGCGACCTGTTCATTCACGGAGTGGGAGGGGCGAAGTACGATACTGTCACCGACCGTATAATTAAGGCTTTTTACGGAATCGAGCCGCCTTCGCTGGCATGCGTGACCGGAACCGCATGGGCGGGTATCGACGCGGATGATCCGGGAGAGGAGATAGAAACAGTGGAGGCACAGCTAAGAAAGATTGAGCATCACCCGGAGACTTCCGGCGGGCATGGGGAGTTGTTCGGGAAACTGACAGCTGAAAAAAAAGAGATGGTGGAGATGATTCGAAAACCAGGCTCTGACCGTAAAAATATAGGAATCAGAATTTCAAAGCTTAACAAAGAGATGAGCGCGATTCTGGCCCCCGCGAAAAAGAGGCTATTGGCGAAGCGCAAAAGCCTGAAACGAAAACAAGAGGAGCGCCAGGTGGCGCAGGCCAGGGACTACCCTTATTTTTATTACAAACCGGAAAATATAGCCTCACTGCTTGATTAAGCGAGATTTCTTCGAGAAAAATGGACAATATTCCAATTTTCCTCTTATCAATAGTATACATTATCATGTGATGATACCTTTGCGAGGCAAAAAACTCTTCACAGTAAAAACATGACGAAAATACTGATAGTAGACGATGATCCCAATGTCGCTTTGCTGGTGAAGATGACGTTATCCAAACATGATGGGTATTCGTTAGAAATCGCTAAAAACGGGGATAGAGCGCTGGAAAGAATAAGAGAAGCGCCGCCCGATCTGGTGCTTTTAGATCTGATGATGCCGGGCATCGACGGGATAGAAGTGTGCCGCCGGATAAAAAGCGACGAGAAAACAAAGTTCATACCTGTGCTGATGCTCACAGCCAAGCGCGAATCGGCCGACATGATATTGGGCATGGAAGCTGGCGCAAACGACTATATAACCAAGCCGTTCAATCCTGAGGAGCTTGTGGCCAGGGTGCGCGTCCATCTTCGCATTAAAGCTCTCGAAAAAGAAGCCGCCGCCAAAGTCGAGCTGGAAACCGCGCTGGGGATGTCGGTTACGCTACAACACAAGATAAATAATCCTCTCACGGGCGTTGTTGGCAACATAGAATTGCTGAAAGATTGGGAAAAGCTTTCAAAAAATGATGTGGATGAAGCCATCGAAAGCGCCTACGTTTGCGCGTTACGCATTAAAAATATAATAAAGCAGATGGGAAAACTAAACCGTGTTATCTCCACTCCTTATATCGGCGACCAGAAAATGATAGATATTGACAAGTCTCTGGAGGAGACGAAGGAATAAATTTTGACGACAGGTATAATGCTAAAGTCTTTTATTGATCGAGTATAGTTTACTGATGTTATATTATTACGACTTAAACAATAATATTTTGAGGTGACGCCGTGACTGTTTTTCTTATGGAAGCGGTAATCTTGGCTTCTCTCGCTTTCGCGGGCGCGGCCCCCGCCCCCGCCGGTTCGACCGCGCGTGGAGAGGGCCTTATGCTGGCGCAGGCTTCCGATACCATCTCTTTTTCCGATAAGGAGATAAAAGATGTTCTTGCCGGCCCGAAAGACATGATGCGTTTAAACCGGTTCGGCGGATTGCTCAACGATTTTCTGAGAGAACAGAAAAGCGCTTTTGCAAACGCCTACGGGCATATCAAAAATGAGGTCGCTCTTGAAGTGGAAAACCTTATGAACGAAGCGAACGTGAGCGCAAGCGAGAGGAAGTATGAAGAAGGGTTTAAGAGTCTCGAAAAAGCGTACCTGATGATGATGGACTCGATGAATAAGCTTACACACGAAGAGTAGCCTCGCCCCTGTCATTTAGCAGGTTGTTGAAATAGCAGGTTAGGGGAGACGATGACAAGCAGGATTTCATTTTCAGCTACATTTCGCCGGAGAAACGGGTTCCGGCCGATCATCCGCTGAGGCCGGTCAAGGAGTTCGCTGACGATATTCTCAAGGGGATGTAGAAGA
>UOGB01000024.1_pt1 | contig 16010 bp, 17 predicted proteins | sample 1989701 | NCBI WGS metagenome assembly UOGB01 (sample SAMEA4712198, study PRJEB27164) | hydrothermal vent metagenome | biome: marine basaltic hydrothermal vent biome; feature: marine hydrothermal vent; material: mineral | place: Pacific Ocean | collected 2011-06-14/2011-07-23 | depth 1691 m
TATCAGGCAAAATTAATTATTCTCAGAATATATGAATAAGTAAGATTGAGCCATGAATGACACTAACAATGCGCCAAAGCCTAATTCTGACCTATCGGCGAAGAAATCGAGTTCGTACACAATCCTTCTGCGAAAAATAAACTCAATTTAGGTACTTTTCGCTTTGGCAGGGAATACTGGGTAGAAGATGGACATCTGAAGAATTTTAAATGGCATAATCCAGCCTGAACTTTTTTAGTAGTGTCAGAAACTCCTCACACAAGTGCGTATCGCTTTACATTAACCTGGTTTTCATGTTGTCTGGCCTAGGCAAGCTCGTAGGCTGTCTGCATGCGTACCCAACTGTCTGCTGTTGCGCCGAAGCCTTTTCCAGCCTGATCGCCATATCGGGGGAAATCCCGGCTTGGCCGTTAATAACACGGGAAAGAGTGTGGCGTGCGACTCCAAGAATTTTCGCGCCATCGGTAACCGTCAGGTTCAACGGCTCAAGGCAGGCGCCTTTAATAGACCTGACCGGATGCGGAGGATTTTTCATCGGCATAATGCTTCTCCTTTTCTTGGGATCGCTAACCTCGTCTGCAAATCGCGGCTTGGTGGTGTACAATTACAGGCTACTATATTACACAATAAGAAAGCGCTAAACATGAGTCAATCGGGCGCGATTACAAAAGGTATTATTCTGGGCGGGGGCGCGGGAACCCGGCTCTATCCGCTGACTGCTGTCACGTCTAAACAACTTCTGCCGGTCTACGACAAGCCGATGATCTATTATCCGCTCTCGACGCTTATGCTTGCCGGAATAAAAGACATTCTCCTGATAACGACGCCGGAGGATCAACCGATTTTCAAAAAACTGCTGGGTGACGGGTCGCAGTTGGGCGTCCGCATACAATACGCCGGACAGCCGAAGCCGGAGGGCCTGGCGCAGGCGTTTATTATCGGACGCGATTTTATCGGCTCTGATCCTGTGAGCATGATTCTGGGCGATAACATCTTTTACGGGCATGGCCTGGAGGCGATCCTGAAACAGGCGGCGATCAACGCCGGGGGCGCCGAAGACGCCGGAGGCGCCACTATTTTCGGATACCAGGTAAAAGACCCTACACGCTACGGCGTGGTGGAGATGGATGACGATGGAGGCGCGCTAGGTATCGAGGAAAAGCCGGAGCGCCCGAAGTCGAACTGGGCCGTGACGGGTCTTTACTTTTACGACAACGAAATAGTGGAGATAGCAGAAGGTTTAAAGCCGTCCGCCCGTGGAGAGCTTGAGATAACCGACGTGAACAAAATATACCTCGAAAGGGGCAAATTAAACGTCGAAAAGCTGGGGCGCGGGATAGCCTGGCTCGACGCCGGGTCGCACCAGACTTTGTTACAGGCGGCCAACTATATAGAGACCATGGAGAACAGGCAGGGAATGAAAATCGCCTGCGTCGAAGAGGTCGCCTACCGGATGGGGTATATCGACAAAAACCAACTGCTAAAACTGGCCGAGCCGATGAAAACCAACGATTACGGGAAGTATCTGCTTAAGCTTGCATGATAGGGGCGGACTTGCGTGTCCGCCTGGAAGAGGGTACACACATAGGTGCACCCCTACTGCGCCGCCGCTGATCTTGTCACGTCATCTTTTGTGGTCGAAGTTTTCACCAGCGTGACAGAGACGTAGAGTCCGTTCACCTGCTATATCGGAGCTTGCAGGCGCCGATCCAACGAATCCAACCTTTTGCAGGGGCGGCGGAATAATATTTATGTTTTTCCCAGAGAGGGTTTATAATCGACGGTAGCTATGGAAAGACCCATGAAATATTATGCGTTTGAAATCGTAATAGAAAAAGAGATTGGGGATGAAGGCTATTCCGCCTACAGCCCCACTATGCCCGGCTGTTTCAGCAATGGAAAGACCATAGAAGAAGCGAAGCGCAATATACGCGAGGCGGTTGAACAGCATATCGCCTCTTTGCTGGCGCATGGTCGGCCAATACCCCAGAATGAACGCCTGGTGCACGTAGAGGAGATTTCGGTTGGCGTGCCCGAATGACACGGATGCCGCAAACGTCGGCGCGGGAGATCATACGTTTTCTTAAATCGAAGGGGTTTGTTGAAGATCGTCAATCCGGAAGCCATCTGACTTTATGGCATGGCGAAAAACAGATTTCCGTTACCGTTCCGGTTCACGCAAGATTTGATATCGGGAGGGGCCTTGCCGTTCGGATATTAAAGGACGCTGGATTCACTGTTGAACAATTCGTGAATAAAAACCGGCGGCGGGATAAGCCAGAGCATTAATAGCGAGCGGCAAAAGGGTACACACGCAGGTATGCGCCTACCGATTTATGATTACTGCGCCGCCGCTGATCTTGTCACGTCATCTTTTGTGGTCGAAGTTTTCACCAGCGTGGCGGAGACGTAAAGTCCGTTAAAAGCTTTCACCGGCTTCTGCCACGCCAGATATCCTTCTTTGGAGACTTTCAGGTAGTGCACGCCTTCTTTTAGCGACACCTGCAAAGGCGTAGCGCCGATGTAGACCCCGTTCACCTCTATATCGGAGTTGGTAGGCGTCGATTCGATGAGAACAGACACTTTCCGGATCATTATCGGCATAGGCGTCATGGTCACCGCTCCCTCTGTAAAGCAGGGCTGGGCGTGGCCCATGCCTTCCGGCTCCATGGCCCCTCCTGCTGTCGTGGGGCCGGAGACGGGGACACCTTTTACTTTTGTCATCTTCTTGTCCGTTGGAGCGGGCGGAGCGGGGGCGCCTGCGGCGGCGATACCGGGCGCGGCCAGTAACGCCAGAGAAAATGTAACGGCCGTTAGAAATAAAAATTTTCTCATTTCATGCTCCTAAAAGGGCGACTCGCCGGTCAACATTTTTTCGAATTCCTTGTTCATTTTCAGGGTGTACGAGCTCGACGAGAGGATCAACGGGCTGTTCACATCTATCAGCCGCGCGTTTATTATTATCGATTTCTCGGTGGCGACGTAGGTTCCCGCCAGAATGGCCCTGGCGCTCGACTTGCCCAGCACTTCGCGCGCGTCCCTGGAGAGGATAAGCTCGCCAAGCTCCTGGCGGATAAAAATATCTTTCCCTTTTCTTATTTCAGATACGGTGAAGCCTGCCTGATGAAGTTCGTTCAACACTTCCTCCGCCAGTACACGACCAAAAATAGAAGATTTATTCAGGTTGTTAAGATCGACGAAAGTCGTCACGACCACAGGCTGGTTGATAACTTCCGGGTGGCGGAGCTGATCCCTGAGATCAGAAACCATATGAGCCGCGCCGAACAGGTCTTTGCCTTTATGCGGTGCGCTGTATTGGCCGTTGACGACGCATGAGGCGAGCGTGACCACAGCAAGGGCCGATATGGCGAAGTTTCTGATGATTTTCAGCATTTTAAAGCCGGTTACTAAAAGCCTTCGATGGTTTCTGTGGGCGCCACCGTGGTGACCTCGTTTTCAAGCATGGCCGTCACGAACTTGTTTTTTGAGCTGGCGTCCACAATCATCCTGCCGACTCCCGCGACCCGCCGGGCGCCCCGGATGACCAGCCTTGCGCTCACGGTGATGTTGTCGCCCGCCCTGTTGTAGGTGCCGACTACAAGGGCGTCCGCTTTTTTATTCATCATAAGCTGGCTCATCTCTCTGGTGAGCCCCAGCTCGCCTATCCTTATGTCCACGAACAACTCTGGAGAAAGACGGACTTCTATCACGTTAAAACCGAGCGACTTAAACTCGGCGATCAACTGCTCAGTCAGGTATCGCCCGAAACTTGTGGCGCGGTAAAAATTGTCCATGTCGACGAAAGTGGCGACGGCTATTTCGGGAAAGCCTTCCGCCTTTTCAAACGCTGTCCCGGCGATATCGCCTGCCATGTTTCCCACTTGCGACTCCAGAATCTCCGCAGGAGAGTCGATCTCGGATAAAACACGCTTTCTGATGCGAATCCCCCTGCTATCTTTTAGCTCGGTCAACTCGCTCTTTTTTTCAGGAGAAAACATTCCGGCGAGAAAACGGTCCCCCTTAAGGTTCATCATGGCGCTTGTGGCGGCCAGCACTCTTGCGTCTTTGGCGCTTACCATTCTCACGTTTATCAGCGTCTGATTCCCCGATTTGGTGTAGACGCCCACCACGACAACGTCCGCGTTAAACTCCTCCGCAAGCCAGCGCGGATCCCTGGAAAGGGAAAACTCGCCCTGTTTGTCGCGCATAAGGTAAGACTCGGTCTTGCGCGCTTCTATCACCTTGAAACCCTGCAAATCGAGTTCGGTAATAAGCTGTTCCGTGCAAAGCCTGCCGAAACGTGTGGCCTGGCTCAAATCGTCAATCGGCACGATGGTCGTCATCAATACTGTGGTCTCGGACGGTTTCCATTCTTTAAGGTTCCGCCTCAGGTTTTTCGCGATATGCCGCATTTTCCACGTGAACCGCTGTGTATATCTTTCCCTTCGGGGAAGCCATGCGGAATCGGAGGATAGCGCGGGCCTGGACGCGAGCTGAAATTGAAAATCAGGGTCCCCCGCGTATGAAGAGCAACCGGAGATGACCGCCATCGACAATACAAGCGTCAGAGCCGTGATATTTTTCATTGGTTGTTAATCTCCATCGATATGCGCAACCTTCACAACAGGAGTCGCCCTGTTATTCCGGGGAAGCATGCCGCGAATCTGTTTCAGGTTTACTACCATGTGCCCCACTGAAATTACCCGCGATGAATCGACATCTATCAATCTTGCGTTGACCACAACCTCGGAGTCGACAACCAGGTATGTTCCGGCCAGTACCGCGTCTACCTGGAATTTTCTCATGAGATCGGCCGATTGTCTGGTGAGGCCGAACTCGCCCTCCTGCCTTTTGAACTTGATGCTTTTGCGTTGTCTCAGCTCCCGGACGTTAAAGCCCAGGTCATGCATCTCCATGGAAAGACGCTCGGATACAAACCGCCCGAACGAAGAAGACGAATCAAGGTTATCAAGATCGACAAATGATGTTACGGCGACGGTTTTTTCCTGCGGGTCAAACCGCTCCGCGCGTTGCTGGAGCTCAAGCGCGACATCGAGAATCTTTTCCTCAAGCGCCTCCATCCGGCTCATTTTCTTTTCATCGCTCGCCTCATCGCCCGAAACCATGCCGCCCGAAGCGCAGGCTGACAAGGTAAACAACGTTACAATGGCGATAAATATATGTTTTATTTTGCTATACACTGACCTACCACAATTTAAATATAGTTAAATTCGACCAAATATGAGAAAATTTTCTCACGATCTCCCTATACTTTCACCAAAGTACATTTAATTATATAGTAATTTTCGACATTTTGACCTGTAAACTTAAGCGAAAGAGTTTAAAAATCAAAACATTTTGCGGGCGTGGGTTAACCAGCGTCTTTTCGCCGGTTGCGTCCTGATCTTCTGGAATAGGTATTTATGAATTCAAAAAGCCTTGTAATTATACCCACATATAACGAAATCGAGAACATCGAGCCGCTCATACATAAGATTCATGGTGTTTTGCCAGAGATATCGATACTGGTGATAGACGACAACTCCTGCGACGGGACTGCGGAAATGGTGGAAAAAATCAAGTCATCCGATTCCAGGGTTGATTTAATCAGACGGCCTGAAAAACTGGGGCTTGGGACTGCTTATATCACCGGTTTTAAGTACGCCATAGAAAAAGGCTATGATTTTATTTTCGAGATGGATGGTGATTTCTCCCACGATCCTGTTTATCTGCCCGCATTTCTTACAGCCGCCAAAGAGGCCGATCTTGTCATCGGCTCCAGATATATCCCTGGCGGCGGTGTGGTCAACTGGTCTTTTTTCCGGAGGCTTATCTCCATCGGCGGTAGCATATACTCCCGGCTTATCCTCTCAATGCCCTACAAAGATTTAACCGGCGGTTTTAAATGTTTCCGCAGGGAGGCGCTTATGGCGATTCCGCTTGATGATGTTTTTTCAGAAGGTTACTCTTTCCAGATAGAGATGACCTACAGGGCTCACAAAAAAGGAATGCGGATCAGGGAAATCCCCATAATTTTCAAGGAAAGGGTTGGCGGCAAATCGAAGATGTCGAAAAAAATATTTATCGAAGCGATATTCAGGGTATGGCAGATAAAGCTGACATCGCTCTAGAGCTAAAGCCGGGCAAGCCTCTGGCGAGAAAGATTCTGCTCGTCGCAGGGGAAGAGTCTGGCGACATATACGCGGGTAGAATATGCGCGCATCTTCTCAGAATGGTCGGCGGCCTGAAGATAGAGGGGATCGGGGGGCCGAGGATGCGGGCGGCGGGCGCCCATACCTTTTACGACATATCACAAATGTCTTCGGTGGGTGTCGCGTCGATGCTGGGGCGGCTCCGTTTTTTCCTTGGCGTATTAAATGAGTTGAAAGCCAAAATCGCCGAGGGGGAGTATGACGCGGTGATACTCATCGATTATCCAGACTTTAATATGCGTATCGCCAAAGCGGCCGACAGGGGGGGATTGCCGGTTTTTTATTACGTTTGTCCCCAGTTCTGGGCATGGCGGCGCTACCGACTGCAGGCGGTGAAAAAATATGTCGATTTGATGCTCGTTGTTTTTCCGTTTGAAGAGGAGTTTTATACAAAACGAAGGATCAACGCCCGTTTCATCGGTCACCCCATCCTGGACGAGCTTGCGCTGAAGCCTGCGCAGGGCCGGGAAAATTTCAGAGAAAACCTGGGCGTTGACAAAGGCCGGATATTGCTGGGCCTTTTGCCAGGGTCCCGTGTCGGCGAAGTGAGCAGGATGTTGCCGCTGATGCTTTCTGCGGTAAAGATAATACGGGCGCATAAAGCGGTCAATCTGGTCATCGCCTGCGCCGATTCCATCGATCCGGACATCCTCGCCAGGCACATTGAGGAATCGGGCGAAGAGGCGGTTATCGTTGAAAACAGCTCATGGGAAATGATGAACGCGTGCGATTACCTTATATGCAAGTCGGGCACGTCCACACTCCAGGCTCTTCTTGCCAACACGCCGATGCAGATAGTTTACAGGTCGGACAACTTCTCGTATTTACTGGCCAGGAGCCTGACCCATGTAAAATGGGCCGGTCTCCCGAACCTTCTGGCCAAACGTGAGATCGTCCCGGAGCTGATACAGTGGAGTATGACACCGCAAAACATGGCCAGCGCCGCCCTCCGCTATCTTAATAGCCCGGAGACCGGCGAGAAGATGCGCTCCGAGCTTGCGCGGCTGGCCGCCTCTTTAGGCGAGTCTGGCGCTTCCGCGCGAGCCGCGCAGAGCATCATCAACTACCTCAAAAAATTTCAGGGCTTGTAAACAGGGTCGATTTGAGGTTAGGGCCGAGCCGCTTTTTTCATTCGTCCAGTGATTTTAAAACCGCCCTGGCCTCTCCAAATTCAGGATCTATCGCAAGGGCTTTATTTATCGCCTCCCTGGCTTTAGTTTTGTTTTTCATATCCATATAAGCTTTTGACAGATTAAAATGGAGGGCCTCATCGTCGGGTGATATTTTGATGGCCTTATGGTACTCCTCGACAGCCTCTTTAAACCTGCTTTTTTTACGCAGAGCGATCCCCAGACGGTTATAGACGTGAATCATGCTGGGATCGGCGTCGAGCACCCTCTTGAAAGCCTGCACAGCGTACTCCTCCAACCCGGCGCTCATATACACCTCGCCGATTTCCTTTTGCAACTCCAGGTTTTTTTCGTCCTCTTTTATTACGATGTTAAACGCCTGCCGGGCTTTTACTTCGTCACCTGTCGCAAGGTAGGCTTTCCCCATTTCCATCTGGCGTTGAGGATCGTTGGGAGAGATTTTGGCCGCTTCCTCCATGAATTTAAGCGCTTTTTTGTGGTCTTTTTGTCTCAGGTGTAACCCGGCGAGCTGGTTTATGGCTTTGACGAAGAGGGGATTGGTTTTCCTTGCTTTCAGGTAATATTCACCGGCCACGGCAAAATCGAGCTGGGCTTCGTAAGCGTCTCCTATGGCGACCATCAATCGCGCCGATTTGGGATATTCCTCCAGCGCCCTGTTAAGGGCGTCTATGGCGTTTGCGTACTGTTCGCCCCGAATCATGGCCCTGCCCAGGTTTATCATGGCGTCGATGGGCGACGGCTTCGATTTTCTTTTAAAAATGCTTTCGATTTTTTTCTTCAGAGTAGCCGCGTCGAACGGTTTTATCACATATCCATCGACTTCGGTTTCTGCGGCGTAGGTTATCTGGGCCTGGCTGATCTCGGCGGTTACTATCAAAAAAGGTATGGACCTTGTGTCTACGTTCTCCCTTGTTTTTTTTAGCAGTTGTATACCGTTCATCACAGGCATGTTCCAGTCTGATATGACAAGCCCGAACCCTCCCGATTCTATTTTCTCCAGGCCGTTTTGACCGTCGTGCGCTTCGATAATTCTGCTAAAACCGATACTGCGCAACATATTTTTGATGGTTTTGCGCATGTTGGGCATGTCGTCGATGACCAGAATTTTGATCTTTGTGTCAAGCTCCACGCCTTTTAACGCCTTATATTTATCAATTATTTTTAAGGGAGCCTCTAAAATTCATTTCTACTACAATCGGCTGTAAAAGGCGCCATGCTTCGTTGACGAGTCAAAATCGTCCTCAGCGTAGTCATTACTACGCTTGCGGATATTTTGTCTCGCCTTCTTACCTGACGGCTTTTCGCTCGATTTCGCTACGAAAGCAATTTTTAGAAGTCCCCCTAACACAAGTAGCAAACATACGGCCAATAGTCAATTAATTACAACGTATCTTTTTATTTCGCTTTCACTCCGCTTGAGTGAAAGTTTATTAACTGATAGCATGGCCCCTATATCCGTTAAATTGAACCGTTTCGAGTTTATAAACATCAAAATATGAACGAAGCAAAAGACAAAAAAAGGCCGCGATCCCCGGAAAGCCGGTGGAAAGAGGACGAGGAGTTGATTGCCCGCGTCAAAAAAGGGGATTATGATGCTTTCGAAAGGCTTGTCCGCAAATATGAAGCCAGGATTTTTCACCATTGCCTCAAATTTTTAAATAATCAGGACGAAGCGGAGGATATATTACAGGAGACGTTTTTACAGGTATACAAGTCGCTCGACTCTTTCAGGGGCGAAGCCGCTTTCTCCACCTGGCTGATCAAGATCGCCACGAACAACTGCCTGATGAGGATCAGAAAGAAAAAGAAGGTGGATATCGTTTCAATTGATAAACCGATTGAAATAGACGGGTCGCAGTTGCCCAGGGAAATAGTGGATTGGTCGAAAAACCCTTTTTCGCAAGTGAGTAACGATGAGATTCGGGCGGTGCTGGATCAGGCGATCTCCGGCCTGCCAGAGGATAAACGGGTGATTTTGGTTCTGAAGGATGTAGAGGGATTTTCTAATATCGAAATAGCGCAAATGCTGGGTATAAGCGTCGCCGCCGTCAAATCGAGGTTGCATAGGGCCCGTCTTTATGTCAGGGATATTATTTCTAAATATTTTGATGATAAACTTGAAATAATCAAAACAGGATCGAATAGATGAACTGCCAGGATATACTCGATAAAATCTGCGATTATATCGATAAAGAGCTCGACCCGGCTATCTGCAAGGATATTGAAGATCATATCGAGGATTGCGAGCCTTGCGTGGCGTTCATCAACACTGTCAAGAAAACTGTCGATCTGTTTAAAAAGACGGGGCAGGAGCCGCCCGATATCCCAGAGCCTGTTTCGTCGAATCTGATGAGTTTCCTTAAAGACAAGCGGGAAGAATAAGCGCCCCTCAGGTGGAAATCATCGTATGACAGACGCTTGCGATATCAGCTCCAGACCTCCGGCGCCGGACTATAACCCGCAGTCTGATGAAATCAAAAACATATTGTCCGAATCGAAAACAATAGCGATCATCGGGCTGTCGGACAAACCGGGAAGGGCGTCGCTGGATGTCGGTCTTTATCTTAAAGACCACGGATACACCATCATACCGATACACCCCAAAATTTCCGACTGGCGGGGAATTAAAGCGTACTCAAGCCTTAAAGATGTTCCAGAGCCGGTGGATATTGTCGATATTTTCCGCAGGGCCGACGCTATCGACGGCCTTGTGGAGGAAATCGTGGAGAAAAAACCCAGGGTTGTCTGGCTCCAGCTAGGTATCGTCAACAATGAGGCGGCTGTAAAAATCCGGGAGGCAGGCATAGTCGTCGTTCAGGATCGTTGCATGAAAATAGAGCATTCATCCCTGCTGGGGCGTTGATAGCTCGCCTCATATCATCTATAATCGCTTTCTGATAATATCGAACCTCTACTTTTTGATACGCGCTCTGCAGGGCGATAAACGGCGATTTAGAATATAGCTGATGTTTTTTATTAACTTGGAAAAAACATAGATGTTTCGCTCTTTTCACGAGAACTTCTCGATCATTTACCGTTATCGCGAGCTCATTTTAAGCCTTGTAGCCAAAGAGCTTAAAGCAAGATATCGCGGCTCGACCATCGGCGTGATGTGGACGTTTTTAAACCCTCTTTTGCTCATGCTGGTATACGCGCTTGTTTTCTCCGTCTATATGCGTATCGAGATGGAAAACTACTCCGTTTTCATGTTCGCCGGATTGCTCCCCTGGATATGGTTTTCATCATCGATAATGGATGGCGTCAACTCCATCACTTCTGCGGGCCCCCTCATCACAAAATCACTGTTCCCGGCTGAAATCCTGCCAATGGTGAAAATTCTGTCAAACCTGCTCAATTACATCTTCAGCCTGCCCCTTTTATTTATTTTCATGGCCTGGTACGACACGGCCTTTTCTATGGCCATACTCTGGCTCCCTTTTGTGATGCTCGCCCAGCTTTTGTTTACCACGGGCCTTGTCTATTTTTTCTCTTCGCTGAATGTACGATACAGGGACATCCAGCATATCCTGGGAAACCTCCTCACTCTCTGGTTTTTTCTCTGCCCGATCCTTTACCCCCTCCCGATGGTCCCGCAAAATCTCAAGTTCACATACTACCTCAACCCAATGGCTGTGCTGACCGTCGGCTACCAGGACATCTTTATAAATTCAAAAACGCCCGATCTTGTGTCTGTCCTGATTATTATTCTGGTTGGTCTCGTTTGCATGCTCGCCGGTTTCCGGCAGTTTGCGCGTAACAAGGAAACGTTCGCCGAAGAAATATAAATTTTGAGCAGTCGAGCCCGCCTACCCGCCCTTATATGGCTCTTATCGGCTATCGTATATTTGTTTACACAGGCGCAGGCTCAATCCGCCAACCCGGCTTCCTTCGGCCCCATTCAAACGCGCAACCACCATCCGCTTTACACAGGCCTGCTTTACCCCGTTCCAGAGAGCGGGACGACCGTTAAAGATATTACGTTTACCACAGCTTTGAACTACACGAATATTTTCGTATTCGACAGCGAAGGACGCTCATCCGCCTTTATCGACAAAGAGTTGGCCGAGCTAGACCTTTCCATACGTTACCCGCTTGCGGACGGGAAAGTGGAGGTCGGAGCGGAGGCTCCTTTTTATAGCTCATCGGCAGGTTTCATGGACGGCGCCGTCAGATGGTACCACGGCAGATTAGGTGTCCCAGGGTATGAAGGCCAGGCGGTAATTCCAGACCGTACATATTCAGACGTGATCAGGCGTGACGGAAAGCCGGTGATGAGAGGCGCCAGAGACCAGGTCGCGCCGGGAGACGCCTCGTTCTGGATAAAAGCGAGGATATTTTCAAAAGGCCCGCTCACGATTTCGTTGCAGGGGCTGACCCAGGCCCCCACAGGAAACGCCGACCGGGGAGAGGGGTCGGGCGAGTGGGAGTTTGGGGCGAGAGCGCTGGCGACCATATTGACGGAGAAGTTCGCCGTCCATTTTGGGGGAGGCGGCATATCGCCTGGAAGAATAAAAAGGAGCCTTGCGACCACCAGCCTCAATGGTATGCTCACCGGTTTTATCAGCTATGAGCGTTTCGTAAGCGGGCGCCTCAGGCTTTTGATCCAGTCGATGTTCAACACATCGCCTTTTGAGAGCTCCGACCTGGATCGGTTCAGAAAACGATGGATAGAAGCTACTTTCGGCTTTAAATACCAGCTCAAAAACGGATCGATTCTGGCGGTCGGTTTTTCCGAGAACCTGAACAGGACGGCGCCCGATTTTACTATCCATTTTTCAGTGGAAAAATAAAAACGCTATCCAAACTCCCTGTTGGACGACAGTTTCGCCATAAACAGCCAGTAAAACCCTGTGGACTGGATCATCCATACAAAGTCGTCGATTTCGTCAGGTTTCGTAAGGTACGCGTTGGCTCCAAGGGCGTACGATTCCACTATATCCTTTTCATTCTCCGAAGAGGTGAACATCACAACCGGGATGTTTTTCAATTCACTTTTACTCTTTATCTCTTTTAATACAGCTTTGCCGTCCATCAAAGGTATATTAATGTCGAGCAAGATGAGGTCTGGCCGGGGGCTGGAGCCGGAATCGGAATATTCTCCTTTCCGGTTCAGATATTCCATGGCCTCTACCCCGTTCTCTATAGTTATCGCCAGCACCTTCGCGCTAAACTCGTCATCGTCATTAAACGCCATTTTCATAATCTCCTGATCCGCCGGATTGTCTTCTACTAACAATATCACCGACGGTTTGCCGTTGGCTGGATAAACCATAATTCAGTCTCCTTTTACTAATGTTACCGGATCCGCCTTTAACGTAAATTTAAATTCGCTTCCCGCTCCGGGGCTGGAATTGACCATAAGCGTGCCTCCGCAACGGTCAATTATTTTCCGGCATATAGAAAGCCCAATACCTGTGCCCTTATACTTTTCCCTGCTGTGCAAACGTTTGAACGGCTCGAATATCTGGCTGGTGAATCTGTTGTCGATCCCGATGCCGTTATCGGCCACGGTCACCTGCCACGATCCATTCACCCGGCATGACGATATGGTGACCTGTGGCGGCGTTTTTTTCCTGAACTTGAGCGCGTTATCGACAAGGTTTTGCAAAAGAAGCGTAAGCTGAGTGCGGTCTCCATAAACTGTGGGCAAAGTATCCCACTGCACAACACCGCCAGACTCATCAATATTCGTCTCCAGATTTTTAGTTACGTCCGATATGCAATCGTTGAGATCGACAGCGCAGGCTTTTATCTCTTTTCTCCCCGCTCCAGACAGCTCCGACAGGTCGTAGACCAGGTTTTTCATCCGCTTCGAGGCGTCCTTGATAAATTCTATAAACTTGTTCACAGATGGCGACAGATCATCTCCCGCGTGCCTTTTCAAAAGATCGCAGTAGTACGACAGCGTTCGCAGAGGCTCCTTGAGGTCGTGAGAGATGATGTAATTAAACTCTTCAAGCTCCATGTTGGCCGCTTTGAGATCGGATGTGCGCTCGGCCACGCGAAGCTCAAGATTTTCATATGCGATTCTAAGCTCCTCTTCGGCGTGGGCGCGTTCGAGTTCCGTCGAAACTCTTTCCGCGAATACCTGCAATGTCGATAGCACTATATGCTTGTTCTTCACAGGTTTTCGGCTGACAAGGACTATGATGCCCAATGGCTCTCCCGCCCGGCTGACAAGGGGCGTCCCGGCGCAACCTTCGGCGCCCATTTCCTCAAGCATCGCGTCTTTGGGAAACCTTCTTCTCACTCCGGACGGATAACAGCAAAAGCCGCTTACTATGACTTTCTCGAAGAGCGTATTTTCAAGATCGTATTTATAAATATTATGAAACCGTTCTTTGTTGTTCATGGCTATTATTCTGACTTTGTCTTTGGCGCTCCCCTCAAGTTTTCCTATAATGGCGTAGTCCATATCCAGAGTTTTCAGGAGATGGACAGTTATGGCCCTGAAAAACTCGCCGCCTGTCACCGAGGGAAAGCCGGTGGCTACGTTCTGGAGCGCTTCTTTGACCCGTTTTTGATCTTCCCGCCCCCTCAGCGTCACAATCCCATACGCCAGGTTGTCCGCAAGCCTTTTGAGAAGGAGCCTTTCTTTTCCATTGAACGAGTCTATTTCACGCGAATAAATATTCAGGGCGCCGATGGTATCAGCGCCAGAGTTCAAGGGTATCGATATAAGGGAGGTATATCCTCTTTTTTCCGCCTCCTGCCTCCATGGCGCGAACTGCTTGCTTCTGGATATATCTTCGATGACGCAGATTGCGCCTGTCCTTATCGCCGCGCCGGATGGCGCCCTGCCACGCTCCGAATCGGCCCATGTCGTATCCACTGTTTTAAGATATCCAGCCTCGAACCCGAACTGCGCCACAGGACGGACGGTCTTTTCTTTGTCGTGTTCAGCGTATCCCACCCAGGCCATACGGTATCCACCCAGCCTTACGATGTTTTCGCATATAAAATCGAGCAATTCCCACTCGTATCTGGAGCGCAGAAGGGCTTCGTTGCAGTCGTTAAGCATCTTGAGCATTCTGTTTGTTTTTCTAAGCTCATTCTCCGCCCTTTTCCGGTCGGTGATATTCTGTATCTGGGCCACTATGTATAGGGGCTCCGATTCGGCGTTCCTGACAGTGGAGATGTTGAGACAGGCCCAGACCACATGACCGCTTTTATGTATATATCTTTTTTCCATGTGGAACGAATCGCGCTCTCCCAGGATGATCGATTTTATTTTGTCCAGATTTTCCTCCAGATCATCCGGGTGGGTTATTTCCTGAAAAGTTTTGCCCAAAAGCTCTTCTGAAGAATATCCGACCATATTACATACCGCTTCATTGACCCGGAGCAAGCGGCCATCCAATGAAGCTACGGACATGCCGGAGCCAGAGCCTTCGAACGCGCCTCGAAATTTTTCCTCGCTCTCACGCAACGACTCCTCCGACAGTTTATACTCTACGCCAATGGCGATCTTGACAGCGACCGGAGCCAAGGCGTTAAACGCCATCTCATGCAGGGGCGACCTTGCGAAAACGGCCATTACTCCGATCAGCCTCTCCTCCAGCGTCAGAGGGTATCCTCCGAAAGCCGTGATACCTTCACTCTCCGGCCATTCAGGATCGATAATGAGAGGATCGGGCGCAAAACAATTAGTTAAGTACGGTTTTCGCTCGCTGGCTATCTTGGCGATTTTACCCGGTCCATCCAGGGGAATCAGGCTGTGGAGCCTGTCAAGGCGGGCGCTCATGCCGGAGCTTGCGAATAATTTCAGAGCGTTTGTTTCTTTGTCAAGTAACCAGATACGCGCGAATTGAGCGTCCATATTCGATACGATAGCTTCTGCGGTTTCTTGCAGGAATTCCGGAAGTTTGGTTTTTTCTGTCAGCAGATGGCCGATATCAGCCCCCAGTTTTAGAAAGCGGCTCTGATTTCTCAAATTAGCTTTCCTTTTAAAAAGCTCTTTTATGGCGTTGACGATGAGCCAGTATGGAAAAATGGTTCCGGCGGCCGCCAGACACATGTAAAACATGATGTGAATAAAGTGACTTAGAAACGCGCTTTCAGGAAACAGGCATGTATGGATCATGTCCGCGATCCAATACTCGTAAACCAGGCCGACCAGTAAAAAGTTGGAAAAGATAAGCCCCGCCAGCAGAAGTTGATATCTTTTCAAGATACCCGGATTTTCGAGAAAGTAGTTAAGCATATTTATTTTACCGTTCCAGCCAGGGCTCCTAGATTATGATCCCGGAAAACTCTAAACGATTTGCGCTTAAACTTTTGTACTTAAACTGATGTAGCGACCACCATCGACATAAACTATGACTGGTAAATTTTAAGAGTAACAGCCATGCAGGTCAATAAATATTATTAACTGTATTAATATTATTCACCCCTTTTGCGGTATGCTGAAAAAGGGGGTTTTCCGAATCCGAATATTAGTCAAAAAGTCGATTGAATGATTGATCGGTGGCGAAGCTTTGAACAGGAAATTATTAGAAAACTTTTATCAGAGAAGCTCAAGCTTCTTGATCTTTTTTATTCTGGATATTCTGAGGACACCATACTTAATTACCCCCGCCATCCCTTTTAATATCCATAGAAGTTAATAATTGAGTATGGTATCCTCAGAACTGCAAGAACCATTCAC
>UOGB01000101.1_pt1 | contig 15989 bp, 11 predicted proteins | sample 1989701 | NCBI WGS metagenome assembly UOGB01 (sample SAMEA4712198, study PRJEB27164) | hydrothermal vent metagenome | biome: marine basaltic hydrothermal vent biome; feature: marine hydrothermal vent; material: mineral | place: Pacific Ocean | collected 2011-06-14/2011-07-23 | depth 1691 m
GCCGCCATCGGCGGCAAAAACATAACGCATACCATAGAAGGGCGTTATCGCTTTCCCGTAAACCTCAGATATCCGCGAGAGCTAAGGGACGATCCTGAAAAGCTGAAACGGGTATTGCTTAAAGCGGCAAGCGGCGCCCTCATCCCGCTTACCGCCGTATCGAAAATAGTAATGCGCGATGGCCCGCCGATGATAAAAAGCGAGAACGGGCTACTGCTGACAAACGTGCCGGTCGATATCGAAGCGGGACTGGACATAGGCACATATGTAAAACGAGCGCAGGCCGCCATCGACAAGGCGATTGAGGCAGGACAGCTTAAGCTACCTACCGGTTACTACATGGAGTGGAGCGGACAGTTTCAATTCATGGAGGAGGTCGATAAAAAGATGAAGGTCATTATTCCTGTGACGCTTGTGGTTATCTTTTTACTGCTGTTTATCAACTTTGGAAACCTTACCGACACTTTGATAATAATGCTCGGCCTTCCATTCAGCGTTATCGGCGGGATATGGCTCGTTTACTGGCTCGGTTACAACATGAGCGTGGCGGTGACGGTGGGTTTTATAGCGCTTGCGGGCCTGTCGGCGGAGACAGGCGTCGTCATGCTGGTTTATCTGAATATGGCTTTTGAAAACAGAAAAAAAGAAGGGCGGATGAAAAACCGGCAAGACCTGAAGGAATCCATAATTGAGGGAGCGGTAATGAGAATCAGGCCCAAGGCGCTTGTTGTCAGTTGTCTTATACTTGGCCTTCTTCCCGTCATGTGGACGACCGGCGTCGGCTCAAGGCCGATGCAACGAATGGTCGCGCCGATGATAGGCGGGCTGATCTCATCCACGATCCTTACGCTCATAGTCATTCCCGTGATCTACTCGTTTGTAAAAAAATATCGGCGGATCCAGTAACGAAATTTATCAACAACAACCAGGAGATGAAATGATGAACGCCAAACTAATGATTATCGCGATGGTTTCCACGATTACTCTGGCAGTGGCCGCTTTGCCTCAGGGCGCGCTCGCTGTGGACGATATCAACGGCGGCGCCATAAAAGTTGCGACCGTCAAGATTCATAAAGGAGTGGGGACCGTCAAAAAGATCAAGAAAAGATCAGGCAAGATCAGGCTCGATCATGGCCCTATCAAAAGCATCGGCTGGATGGGCATGGTCATGACGTTTGATGTGGAGAATAAAAAATTGTTAAAAGGCGTCAAAGTCGGAGACAAGGTAAGCTTCGGGTTCTACGCGACAGACGATGGCCGCCATGTAATAACGGAGATAAAGCGCCTTAAATGAGCGCAACCCCACCGGGGGAACGCGAGCGTATGCGTGGGGTAGCGCGCCGTATGCCGTTTAAAATCGCTCCGGACAGGGCGCAATAGATATTTCGCGGCCTATTTGACTGGTATGGTGGGATTATTTTGCCCGGATCGAAACAAAAAAGACTACCGTGTGATCAGATTTATCGCTTCGTTCCAATGATTAAGATTGTCAGTGACTTTAGCGCATATTATGAATCCGTCTCTTGCGTACTCTTTTCTTATGCATTTAATAGAAAATTCAGAGCCGTTTGCCGGGTCGTGAAGCAGGCCGACTTTGGCGCTGTAATCTTGCTCATCGGCAGGCTCAAACGGTACATATCCTTTAAAACCTCCACTACTTATATCTTTGAGCTCACATGAAAGCCATTCATTATCGACCATCAGCTCGATCAGCTTGATTCCCTTCGGTATCCCGTTCAAGACTATTCGAAGCTGAAAACGTGGCGAAACCCTGCGGTCGTCACTGGATAATTCCGTCTTATAGTCAGACACAGAACATATCATGTTCTTACCATTTTTCTTGGCTTCGAGGAGTGATTTGTCCGCATTGAATATCAGTTCGTCGCTGGTGTCGCCAAATTCAGGATAGCCGGCCACGCCCCCTGATACCGTAACCTTTAATACTGACTTGCCCTCAAGGTCTATCGTCAATTCGTTTGCCACCGCCATCCTGAGCTTTTCCGCAATGACGGTCGCGTCTTTTATGCCCATGCGCGGTAATAGCACGACAAACTCTTCTCCGCCATACCTTGCGGCGATGTCTCCTTTCCTCGTGTTGGATTTTAATATTTTCCCGAATGTTCTTAGAACCGCGTCTCCCACAGGATGCCCGTATTCATCGTTAATTTTCTTGAAATTATCAATATCAAACATTATCAAAGACAAAGGCAAGCCTGAGCGCTTTGCGGCGCTGATCTCTTTTTTAAAGTTCTCAAGAAAAAAACGGCGCGAGTATATGCTTGTCAATTCGTCAATCATGGCCATTTCTTTCGCGCTTTGCAGAAGCTTGGAGTTTTCTACAGCCCGGGCGATATGCCATGCGGCGGCGTTATACAAGTTCACACTATGGATGTCGAACGCCTCAGGTTTTCGCATATACACACTAAACACCCCGATCACTTTACCGGAGACTATCAGGGGAGTGGAGAACAGCGATCCTTTACCGGCGCTTGCTCCTGAGCCGCCATTGAACCGCTTCTCCTTTTCAATGCTGGCTACCAATACCGGCTTACCGCTCTCAATAGCTGTCCTGGATGTTACATCGCCTAACCGGGTTACGCTGGCGCTAACGCATTTTCCGTCTGGCCCGCTCGAATACCAAACAGGTAAAGCCTCGCTATCGCCGTCGTCTATAAACATTATGGAAAAACTGTCTACTTCAAAGGATGTTTTGATGATATCCTCTAATTGTTTGGGGATATTGTCTCTTTCATAAGATAAGCTCAGTTTCCTGCTGAGGGCGTACAAAGCGCATATCTCTACCCGGCACTCGGCCAATTCCGTGCTCTGTTTTTGATCAGTCATGAAACATCGCTTTTTGCTATAGCAGGTCGCCGCTCATTTCCTGCGCTTCGCCCCCCCAAATCCCTGTAATAAAACTCGAACTATATTTTTGGTCAAAAATAAGATACCGCAGTTTCCTGGGCTTGATTAATGTCCGTCCCCCGTTTTTCGATTTTTCTCCCGTATTAGTGTAGTCCCTTTTCCCCACTTTTCAAGAACTTCTTGTGGAGACAGATAATCAAGGCTGTCATGGGCTCGAAGAGGCGAACCCCGGATTCCACGTCGCGATGCGGAGGTTACGCAGATATGGCCCCCAAAGCTTTTCAGGGACAGCGAGGGGCAAAATACTAAAGGAATAAGATGTTGATTTTATTAACAAATCATGGTCGGGGCGAGAGGATTTGAACCTCCGGCCACTTGACCCCCAGTCAAGTACGCTACCAGACTGCGCCACGCCCCGCCGAAATTGATTTCAGATAATACCACATGTTTACACATCTTTATCCCACCGGCTATATTTTGCAAACAATGGGTGGGCCTGAAATATTTTGCGCCTCCTAAAAATACCATTGATCTAGAATAAGAAAATCATTGCAAAGTATCGGCGGGAATCGGGGCCGGGATTATGCGGCCAAAATAAAACGAAGGCTCATAATCTGGCGGCGTCTGTCTTAGTTCATATTTCCTGAAAACGCTTCGGAAATAAACGCGCTATAATATAAACCTTTTGATCCTCGGTATCAGGTCTTTCTTGTCCAAAGGTTTGGTGACAAAATCGTCGCCTCCGGTCATGAACACCTTCTCGCGAACTTCCATATCCTTGTTGGACGTTGCGACAATAACCGGTATTGAACTGGTTATTGTATCTTCTTTAACCTTCCTTAAAAAATCGAACCCGTCCATGCCCGGCATATTAATGTCGGTAACTATCAGGTGCGGGACAAGCCCGTTACCCCCGGATTCGCCCAGAATCCTCAAGGCGCTTTGGCCATCGTCCGCTTCGATAAATTGCAGATCTAATTCCAGACAAAATTTCTTAAAAGCGTCTCGAAACAATCTGTCGCCGTCAACCAGCAAAACTATCGGTTTTACTACGGGTAGCCTGATAAAAAACGCGCTCCCCTCCCCCTTGACGGATTTTACATCTAAAACTCCACCGTGCGTCCGGATGATGTCGTAGCAATAAGGAAGGCCAAGTCCGGTGCCGGTTTCTCCGGCAGTGCCGACTGTTGTAGTCCGCACCTCATGCTTGAACAGGTCGTTGGTGATCGAGTCGTCGATACCCTTACCGGAGTCCTCTACTACAATGGCGCCGTTGTTCCCTCCCAGGCTGTACACTTTTATCCAATCTCCTTTAGAGCAGAATTTTACAGAGTTGGACACAAGATTTTTTATCACTTCACCCAACAACACTTCGTCGCCGTATAGACGGATATTTTCTGGAAGCTCGTTGGTAAGAGCGATCCCTTTTTGCTCATAAAGGGCGCTAAAACTCATTAAATGCCTGGAAATAAGCTCATATGCGTTGAAGAAATTTTTCGAAAGCTCCATCTTCCCGCTCTGAAGCCTGCCGATATCCAGAAGCTCCTCAATCATCGCCAACAGGCCGTCCGCCACTTCTATAACTTCTTTTGTCAGCCTGCTTTTTTCTTCCTTTTCTATATTAAACTCTTCGGCCGACGCTACAAGCTCCAGCATTAATTTGATATTACCTATAGGGCCCCTTAAGTCGTGGGAGACAAGCGACACAAACTGATCTTTAAGCTTTGTCGCCTGTTCGGCTCTCTCCTTTTCTTTGATTACTTCGTGTTCGGCTTTTTTCCGCTCGGTTATGTCTACTACGGCGCCTTCGAGATATCCCTCATCTCTATATAAAGTGGCGCTCATAATGACGTTTTTTTCAGTTCCATCGACACGGCGCGCCAGAAACTCGAAGCTTTCCACCACGCCGTCCTTTTCAAGTCTTGCGACAAGCTCCTCTCTCTTGCCTGGCTCCACGTAGATATCTTTAGAGACAAAATTTTCCAGCAGGCTTTCAACCGAATCGTAACCGAGCAGTCTTGCAAGCGCCGGATTGGCCGCCAATGTCTTTGTTCCGTCCAGCGATGTGCGGTACAGCCCTACCATGGCGGTTCTATAAAGGTTACGGAATTTTTTCTCGCTGGCGGCAAGCTCCCCGGTGCGTAACTCCACTTGATAGCTTAACTGCCTGTTCCATACAATAATGCCGGCTACAAAAAAGACAACGAAGGTAGTGGCGATGGCGATCAAAAGCTCTTTGCTTGGCCGCCACGGCTCCTTTTTCAGGGAAACCCATTTTCGCATAATCTCCTGCCGCTCCCGTTCGGTGACGCTCGTCAATCCTTTGTTCAAAATCCGGTTCAGGATCGGCCAATCGCTTCGGGATGCGATTGATATGTTGTATCGAAAGTCTGATTTACCGGCGATACGCAAATTTTGAATGGTGTCTTTTTCTATGTAATAAGAGGCCGTAGCCAGATTGGCGACGATGGCGAATGTTTTGCCGAACGACACCTCTCGTAGAGCGGTCTGGATGTTGGAAACCGGTTCAAGAGCTATTTCAGGATATTTTCGCTCCATATACTCTGAAACGGCAAAGCCGGAGACCACAGAGACTTTCCTCCCCTTCAGATCCTCCATGGTAAGGCGTCCTTTCACTTCGTCATTCACTATTATTACCGCCGGCAGGTTTAGGTACGGTTCGGTGAAAAGCAGATACTTCTCACGGTTGGGCGTTTTGGCCGCCGCCGTTATAAAATCCACTTCCCTGGATTTAGCCTTCGATATGACCTCCTCCCAGCTTTTAGCCTTAACGACGCGAATTTTTACTCCTAACTTTTTTTCCAGAAGGAAAATAAAATCGGCCGTGATTCCGATATATTCACCGTTTTTATCGAAGCTTTCTATCGGCGGCCAATCAGGGTCGGGAGCCGCCATTAGAATCGGATGGTTTTCAAGCCAATTGCGCTCTTCTCCTGTTAATTCAGAAAGCTTGGCCGGTTTGAGGTCTTCGGTGACAGAAAACATTATCCATTTGCTGAAAATCTGAGCGTATGTCCCGTCCGATTTTATTTCGTCGAGAGTATCTTGCCACTTTTTAACTACAGGGCCTGGCGTGGCTTTTGACAAAGCCATATACATGAAATCTTTTTGCACGTCGTACACTTTCTCTATCTTCTCCTTGAGACCCGCTTCTCTGGCCATATGATTGCCGGTAAGCTCGTTGATGATCCAAAGGTCTATCTTGCCGTCAGCCAGTTTTCTAACATTCTCCCGGTTATCCGCCACGGAGTGGAGGTTGGTGAAGCCTTTTTCTTTTAGCAGTGACTCTCCAAAATCGTCTATGTAAACGCCTATCGCTCCAGCCTTTCTCGCGTCGTCGAGCGACTTTATGGAAACCCCGGAGCCTTTTTTTGCGAAAAACACCGTGTTGTTGGGCACAAGCGGCCCAACCCACTTGAAAAGTTTCTCGCGGTTGGGAGTTCTGGTCGTTGAATAAAGAATGATGTTATCTTCTTTTAGAGCCAGATTGTACGAGCGTGTCCAGGAAGATAATTCTATGTTGTCCGGATGGTCGAGCCTCTTGAAAATCTCACGAACAATCTCTGTGGAAATGCCGGTAATTTGCCCATCCTGAGTATAATTATACGGAGGAAACTCTTCGGTAAGGACCCTGAACGTTTGCGCGAAACAAGTATTGGGCGCAATAGCCGGGGCCCAGCCGAAAAGGACGGCGAAAAGAAATAAAATCGCGCCAGGTTTTCTATGCATTTCAAAATCTATCGGCAAATTTTCTAGAATAGTAAAACTTCTCTTTCACTACAAATCGCTACAAACCATTCAGGCTAACACTATATAGTACATCCGTTTTATTGAAGAGCGGCGCTTACGCTTTATGATTGTAAGGAAAGCGGGGCGCCTGACGAAAAGTTGATAAAGGAGAGAGGAAGATTAAAGGCCGCTTTTTCCTCTTTATTCTCGCGGTAGTAATGAAATCGTCAAGTCTCCTGAATCTGCGTAAAAAAAACCAAATCCACTTCATGTAACGTGTTTTATTGTTATTAATCTGGCTTATGGAAAAAATATAATAAAAAGTGATATAATTCAGACAGTCCTCATAACAATACAGCCATAGCAGACTGGGGGGGGAAATGGAAAGTAAGCGCTCGCATCAACGCACCGAAGGGAGAACATACAGCGAGATATCCATCATTATCCAGGATGGTTTGATGTCGCACAAAATCATCCCTACCCTCGTTGACTCCTCCCCCGGAGGAGCGCAGTTTATAACCGACAGGAACGAAAATATCAAGACAGGCCTTACAGCGCTGATTCATTGCGTTTCGGAGCCGGATAAAGATAAGAATGTTATCGAGTCGGAAATAATATGGGTTCGCCAGGAGATGGGCAAAGTTTTATTCGGTTGCAAATTCCTGAGTCCCGAACACCAGGAATTTGCGCTGGCGTAAGTTTTTATATCAGTCGTATTTTAGAAGCTGAAAAATCACTCCTTGATCTCATTGGCTGACGGTTGTGGCTTTCGGGCTATAACAGTAAAGGGAACCTCTAAAAATTGCTTTCGTAGCGAAATCGAGCGAAAAGTCGTCAGGCGAGGCGGCGAGACAAAATAGCCGCAAGCGTAGTAATAACTACTCTGAGGACGATTTTGACTCGTCAACGAAGCATGGCGTCTTTCACAGCCGATTGTAGCAGAAATGGATTATTAGAGGCTCCCTCAAGTCTCTTGCGAAAACGCTGAAAGGAAATGCGCGCGCGAGGTTATCACCAATGAGGGTTATTAAATGGTGCCGAAGGGGGGATTCGAACCCCCACACCCGTAAGGACACATGACCCTGAATCATGCGCGTCTACCAGTTCCGCCACTTCGGCTCCAGCCAAGTAGTATAATCGGCTTTTCATGAAATGCAACGCATACCTTGGCCTTGGAAAACTTGCCGGGGCTGGATTAATGAAGTAGAATCAATTGTTTTAATAGCTGTTAAAGGACATGATCCCGAACCCGAAAATATCCCTGGTAACGCCTGTCTATAACGAGGCGGAGAACATCGACAGTTTCATCGAGGAGCTGATCCCTGTTCTTGAAAAACTCGACCCCGGCTTTGAAATCATCGCCGTGGACGATGGCTCCACCGACCAGACTTTCGAGAAACTTAAAACACACCATAACAGGGATAAAAGAGTGAAAATTATCAGGCTACGGGGAAATTTCGGGCAGACCGCCGCTTTTTCCGCCGGGTTCAATTATGCAAAAGGCGAGACTATTATAACAATCGACGCCGACCTGCAAAACGATCCCGCCGATATCCCGGCGATGGTCGATAAGCTCAACGAAGGATACGATATAGTTTCCGGCTGGAGGTTCGACAGAAAAGACAATTTCCTGACGCGCAAACTGCCTTCGATGATCGCCAACAAGGTCATTTCATGGACCACGAAAGTCTACCTGCACGATTATGGATGCTCGCTAAAAGCGTTCCATCGCGATGTGATCAAAAACATAAAGCTCTACGGCGAAATGCACCGGTTCATACCGGCCGTCGCCTCCTGGATGGGAGTGAAAGTGGCGGAGATGAAAGTCAACCATCGTCCGAGGCTGGCCGGGGTCTCCAAATATGGAATCGGCCGCACCATCAGGGTTTTGCTCGACCTTATCACCGTAAAATTTCTTCTGAGTTATTCGACGAGTCCGATCCAGATATTCGGTCTTATCGGGATGATAAGCGGCGTGGCCGGGTTTGCTCTGGGGGCTTTGCTCACTATCCAGAGGTTTTTCTTCGAAATACCGTTAAGCAACAGACCGGCCTTGCTCCTTGCGGTCATGCTTATTTTCATCGGAGTCCAGTTCGTGTCCATAGGGCTTTTGGCCGAGATGCAGTCGCGGACTTACCATGAGTCGCAGAGCAAGCCGACTTACGTCATTAAAAATATTCTTGATTAGGATCCTTTGGGTCGATGACTCCAGTCGCAAGGATAGGCAAAAACCTCGCCTTTGGCTCAGACTCCGAAGGAAATGGTCGCTAACGATCTGGACCGCGATAGATAGCAGGATAAAGAAGTAATGAGCTTAAAGTTGCTGGTCAACGGATTTTTCAGAAGCGGCACAACTATTTTATGGAAAATCTTGAGAGACTCCAACCCGTCGATGTCGGTTTTCTATGAGCCCTGCCATGAGCAGATAATGGACAATCTGAAAAAATTCAGGCAGGAGCCGTTCGATGATGAGGTTCAGGGATTTAGAGTATGGAACGAATATATGGAAATACCCGGCCTGATGGAAAAAATCGATAAGAACCATCCGAATAGTGGAAGAGGAAACCTCTTTCCTGAAAAAGCCGAGGATGTAGTCGCCTATGTAGAGATATACGATCAGCTAAAAAAAAATTGCATCTTACAGACAAACAGGTGGAGCTTTTGTCTGGCGGAAATCGGCAGGGCGTACGATTGCCGGGTCATTCATATAATCCGAAATCCGTTTGATATCTATTCGTCTATGCTAAAAGTCTATATGGGACAAGGTTCGGCGCTCAAATGCTTGATAAAGAGCGCTTTAAAACCTTTTTATGCGGGCAAAGCATATGGCATTATTGATATGTATGAATTTGTTGTCCGCAAATTCGATCATAATTATGGCAAGTTGGACGGAAAATCGGGGCTCCTTTTTAAAGAGAGCCCGTTCAATATGTTTTTGATTGTCTGGACTTTGTCTAACTATCACGCCATAAAAGGTCTTGAGGCGATAGGAGAAACTGTGATTGTATACGAAAAATTCACGTCAAACTCTAAAAGAGCTGAAAAGCTTGTCGAGAGGGCGGGCGAAGTTCTTTTTAAATGTGATGGTGTTTTAAAAAAGTCTAAACGCGCTGAATTCGCGGATAATGAAGAGAAGGATGAATTAATAAACATAACTGAAAAGCTCGGTGTAGGGAAAGAAATGCGCTACATCCTTACCAAAGCCGCGCTTTAATAGAGTAAATTCCGCTTCGCTTCAGGCTCGACCGTTCGCGAACGCTCAGGCCTTCATTTTAGCGGCAAGGGGGGAACAGTTGAAGATAGGGTTGGATATCCGCACGATCAACAAACCTAAATCAGGTGTCGGCTACTATGTCACAAACCTGATAAGGGAATTCCAGAGCATCGATGCGACCAATGAATACTTTATGATCTCGAATAATCATTCGTATGAATCGGAATTTCGGAATCTTAGCAACTTCACAAATTTCAAAACATGGATTTCTAACGAAAACCATATAATCGGTGATTTGTGGGAAAGTTTTTATCTCCCCCGTCTGCTCTTGAACAAGAATGTGGATGTTTTTCATGGTCCGGCGTTCATGATTCCCCTGCGATCGGTCGGGTTCCGCACTGTCGTAACCATACATGATGTTGTGGCCTTTACCAGGACGGAGACCGTGCCAAAAAAATACGCCCTCTACATGAGAATTTTGTTAAAACAGGTTGTACGCAAAGTGGATAAAATAATCGCGCCGTCGATATCCACTAAAAACGACCTCATCAAATACCTGAATACTCCTGAAGAGAAAATTCATGTTGTCTATAACGCTGTCAGTCCCAAATACTCCCCAGCCGCGCCAGGCCACGACTACGGAGAGATTAAACGTAAATTCGGGATCAGAAACAAATACATTCTCTTCGCGGGAAACCTTGAGCCCAGAAAAAACCTTATAAGGCTGATGGAGGCTTTCAACATGGCTCTTCCAAAACTGAGCGGAGAATACCAACTGGTGATTTGCGGAAAACGTGGATGGCTGTATCAAGACATTTTACGGACATACGAGAAATTTAATCTAAACAACGAGATTATCCTGACCAATTATGTGACCGAGCAAGACCTGATTAACCTCTACCAGTCCGCCGACATTTTTGCGTTTCCGACTCTTTACGAGGGGTTCGGGTTTCCACCGCTTGAAGCGATGGGATGCGGAGTGCCTGTAATCACCTCAAATGTCTCTTCTCTGCCAGAAATTGTTGGGGACGCCGCAGTTCTCGTCAATCCTCTGGATACCGGGGAAATAAGCGAGGCCCTCGTGACAATGGCCAGCTCCGAGGCGTTGCGGGAGGAATTAAAAGAAAAAGGCCTGAAGCGATCCGCCCTGTTTTCCTGGAAAGATACGGCCAGGAAAACCCTGGACATATACGCCTCCGTTTTCTGATTTTCTATCTAATGGGCATTCCAAATTTTGCGATCTTCATATTCCTCGCGCTGACGCTTTTAATTTTCACCGCCTTAATACAGTTTATTTTTAATCCGCTGGGGCTGGGGCCAGAGCCGGACAGCGTACTTAAAGAGAGCTTTTTCACGACTCCGGCCACCAGCCTTTCAGACTTAACGCTCCTGATCGACGGACATGAGGCTTTCGACTCAGCGCTCGCCGCCATAGGACGCGCAGACAAGACCGTTTTCGTCCAGACGTTTATCTGGAAAGACGATGGTATTGGAAAAAAGATCGTCAACGCTCTTATATCAGCCGCCGACAGGGGTGTTAAAGTCTCCGTGAAAAAAGACGCCCTGGGAACCTTTTTCGAACTGGGCGACATTTTAAAAGGCAGACCCAGCCCTGTTTTCGCCAACTCCGGTTTCAAAAAACATAAAAATATCTCGGTCAAAGTCGATCCACTGTCAGCCAACGATCACTCTAAATATTTCATAATCGATAGCGATACCGTGCTGTTCGGAGGGATGAACATAGCGGATGAATACCACAATGAGTGGCATGATTACATGGTCATGCTAAAAAGCCGGCGTTGGGCGCCAGCTTTTGCGGACAAGGTTCTGAGGTCGGCCCCGTGGCCGGAGGGCGCCCCATACGTCCTTGCGACTAACGACCGCAGAGCCACCGAAATCAGGACAGCGATTTTACAAATAATAGATCACGCCAGGCAGAGGATCATTTTAGAGCACGCCTATTTCTCGGACAGCAAGGTCATAGCCGCGATTATCAGGGCGGCGCAAAGAGGCGTTCAGGTGGACATCGTGCTCCCAAAAAATCCTGGCACCCATCTTTACGCGAACATGGCCACAATAAACCGGCTCCTTGAATCAGGCCGGACAGGAAAACTAAACGTTTATATTTTCCCGAAAATGACGCACGCTAAAGTGGCGCTGGTTGACGGAACGATAGCGGCTGTCGGATCGGCGAACCTGACCCCCCGGAGCATGATGACCACCCGTGAAGCCACCGTCTTCGTCCACGGCGCCAATGACGATCCTTTCATAAAAAGATTACGCGGCCAGCTTCAGGCCGATATAGCTTTAAGCGAGCGGGTGGCCGGGCCGTTCAAGCTGACAATCAAAGAGCGTCTCGGAGCTGTCGCAGGGAAATATATCTGGTGAAGACCAGTCTCCTTCCCCTTTACCGGCGTAGTATACGAACGTATAATCTTCTGATGCGTTTTTTCAGTTTTGTTTTTATTTCCATCGCCTTGTTTGCAGGATCAGCTTCGGCTGAGCCGGTTTTTAAATCGGACACTATATCCTCGCCCGAAGGATTCGGAAAACCTCACGGCTCGTCCATGGTCGAGCTTGAAAACGGCGATATCCTGGCCACCTGGTTTTCCGCAGGCAAGGAGACAGACAGCGGAGCCAGGATTTTCGGGGCGGAGTGGGGAAAAAAAACCGGCGCATGGACAAAACCGCGTGTGATTATTCCCAGCGATTATTCCAAATCGGTGGGTAACACGGCTCTTTTTAAAGATGACGACTCGATCATCTGGCTTTTCTTCGCGGCGGTGCGCGTCGGGGGATGGAGCGGTTCTATGGTAGATTACGTCACCTCGCCCGACGACGGCAAAACCTGGAGCGAGGGCGAAACGCTGGTCTGGAAACTGGGCAACCTGCCGCGCAACCCTCCAATCAAGATAGGCGACCATACGATGCTGGTCCCGCTGTTCACCGACTTCATGTATGAGATAAATATGGTTGGATCATACACAGCGAGGCTGAAATACAGCAAAGGAAAGATTCTGGAGAAAAAAATCGCCCGGCTCGACGATTACGACGCCATCCAGCCGACGATTGTAAAATTGCCGGACGGGCGCATCCTTTTGTTGGCAAGAGACAAATCGGACAGGTTCATACGCCGCTCCTATTCGACCGACAACGGGTCAAGCTGGGCCAGCGGCGCCATAACCGATATACCCAATCCAGGCTCGGCGATAAGCGCCATTTTTATAGACGAGATCGGCGCGACGCTCCTTGCGTATAACCATTCGCGCAAAGGGCGCAATCCGCTCTCCCTGGCGGTTTCCTTCGATGGGGGGCAAACATTCAGGCGCATAGTCGATCTTGAAAGTAAACCGGGGGACAAGGAGGCGAGTTTCTCCTACCCAGTTATTCTGCGAACAACAGACGGGATGATCCACCTTCTCTGGTCGCACGATAAACGCGCTACGTTAAAGCATATCCGGTTCAATCTCGACTGGCTTATCGAGCGGATAAAAAAGAGCGCTGGTTATACTCCGGAAAAAATAAATAAACCGTAAACCGGGCATAAACCCTTGACAGACAAAGATGGCCGGGATAATTTACAGCGTTTGTCTGAACGTTAAACGTGGGTAAAATGAATAAAATCGCTCTGCTTTTTCCGGGGCAAGGCGCGCAGTTCGTCGGCATGGCGGACTCTCTCGTCTCGACCGGGCCTAAAGCTGTAAGGCGCGTCGAAGAGGCCAACGATATTCTTGGGTTCGATCTGGGCAAGCTCATATCTGAAGGGCCGGAGCAACAACTCCAGTTAACAGCCAACACCCAGCCTGCCATAGCGCTGGTGTCGATAATAGCGTTGGAAGCGCTCAAAGAGAGGGTGGATATAAACCCTTTAGCGGCCGCAGGCCACAGCCTGGGCGAATTTTCCGCCTGCTGGGCCGCCTGCGCCATTGAATTCGCCGATGTGATAAAGCTGGTGCGGCGAAGGGGTGAATTAATGCAGTCGGCAGTCCCTGTCGGAGAAGGCGCGATGGCCGCCATTATCGGGCTTGACGCCGAAACTGTGGGCGAGATTTGCTTGCAAGCCGGGGGGATGGTCCGTCCGGCCAATTTCAACAGCCCGGAGCAAACAGTGATCGCCGGAAAAACTGGCGATGTGAGCAAAGCGATGGAGCTTGCCAAAACCGGTGGAGCGAAAAAGGTGGTGGCGCTTGCCGTCAGCGCGCCGTTTCACACTCCATTAATGGCTCCTGCGCAAGATGGTTTAAGAGAGTTTATGAAGTCGATAACGTTCAAAGACCCGGTATTTCCGATAATCCGCAACGTGGACTCCGGCCTTAGCAAAACAGCTAGTGATCTAAAAGACGGGCTCATACGCCAGGTCACCGGCTGTGTGCGCTGGGTTGATTCGATGAAAAAACTTGCGGAAATGGGTACGGCCCACGCTCTGGAAATCGGCCCCGGCAGGACGCTTGGCGGGCTTATGAAACGCATTGACAGATCTATAAAAGTGACGCAATCAGGAACGGCTGAAGGCATTGAAAAAACAGCTAATATTTTAAGTGGACAGATATAGGGGAACCTCTAATAATTCATTTTCTACTACAAATGTTTAAAACCGCCTCTGGCTTTGTTGGCGAGCTAAAATTGTCCTCAACGTATGTTTCCATACGGTTGCGGGAATTTTATCCCGCCGCCTTGCCATACGCAATTTTACTCATTTTCGCGACGAAAGTAATTATTAGAGGTTCCCATAGGAGAAAAACCATTATAATCATTTGCGCTACGCGGGATTTGTTAACTAAAAGCTTTGAAACATCCGGCCGGAAAGTTATACTTAACCGCCAACGCTTGAGCGTTTTGGCGCCACATGCTTTCAGGTTTAAAACGCCGGGCCGGAGAGGAATTAAAACATATTGCGCGGTTTCGCGTCTCTCCCCTGAAAAATCAGCGAGACCGGACGTTGTTTTGCGCAAAGCGGAGAAATGGATATTGCTTTATATTTTTTAGGTTTGAATTACAATAGTTAAATGACTTTTCAGGAGAAGGACTAATGTCGATCGAAGAAAAGGTCAAGTCGATCATTGTCGAGCAACTCGAAGTTGACCCGTCTCAGGTAAAATCTGAAGCAAAGTTCGATAGTGACCTGGACGCTGATTCGCTGGACGTGGTGGAGCTTGTGATGGCTTTTGAGGAAGCCTTCGATATCGAAATCCCAGATGAAGACGCCGAGAAGATTTTGACAGTTCAGCAAGCAGTTGATTATATCGCGAAGTCTGCGGAGCAAAGCTAGCCCGATCAGATTCAGAGGAGGTTTTCCCGCATGTCTTGGCGCCGGGAGATTTTGGCGTCAATTGACGAGTTAATCTGGTAGCTTATGAATAATGTCGTCATAACGGGCCTGGGGATGGTCACCCCCCTGGGGATTGGTGTCGATGAGACCTGGAAAGGAATAATCGGCGGACGCTCCGGTATTGGCCCGATCACACGTTTCGACGCATCGGACTACCCGTGCCGCATAGCGGGTGAAGTAAAAGGTTTCAACCCGCGTGACCATATCGATGGCAAAGAAATCAAAAAGATGGATACCTTTATCCAGTACGCCATCACCGGCGCCAGGGAGGCGCTCAAAGACTCCGGGATCGAACACGAAAACCTTTCCGGCAGTCAGCGTGAAAGGTTCGGCGTGGTCGTGGGGACAGGCATCGGTGGATTGTCCGCGATAGAAAAAACTTCTGCTGTTTTGCGGGAAAAAGGGCCGCGGCGCATCTCCCCCTTCTTTATACCTGCTGTGCTATGTAATCTGGCCGCCGGTCAGATATCTATAATCTTCGGCCTTAGAGGCCCCAGCTCATGCCCTGTAACCGCCTGCACCACAGGGTCTTCGGCGATAGGCGATGCGGGAAGAATGATCGAAAGGGGCGATGCGGACGTAATAATCGCTGGAGGAACGGAAGCCGCCATAACGGGGTTGGCCGTGGGCGGGTTCGCGGCGGCTAAAGCCTTGTCGAGACGCAACGACGAGCCTGAGAAAGCCAGCCGTCCCTTCGATAACGACCGTGACGGTTTTGTAATTGGAGAAGGTTGCGGAGTCGTTGTGGTGGAGAACAAACAGATCGCCCGCGCAAGAGGCGCTAAAATTTACGCCGAGCTTGTGGGATACGGCATGAGCTCCGACGCATAC
>UOGB01000319.1_pt1 | contig 15833 bp, 14 predicted proteins | sample 1989701 | NCBI WGS metagenome assembly UOGB01 (sample SAMEA4712198, study PRJEB27164) | hydrothermal vent metagenome | biome: marine basaltic hydrothermal vent biome; feature: marine hydrothermal vent; material: mineral | place: Pacific Ocean | collected 2011-06-14/2011-07-23 | depth 1691 m
TCTCGGAGGGGATTTCACGGAAGACGGCGCCGATGCCATATTTCTGCATGAAAAAGTTCGCCCTGTACCTGGCCAGGCCGGGAATCTCGTAACCGAAGTCGATGTCGCCCGTCTCTTCAAAAATCTTCACTTTCTCTTCGGTGCAGATTTCATAGAGCATCGCCTTTAGCTCTTCGGCGTCAAGGGTCTTGTATTTGATTCGCTCAAGCTCGCCATGAATACGCAGAACAGGTTGCTGGCCTGATATCATATGCAGATCCGACGCGCCCTGCTCGTTCATCAGTTTAAAGAAAGCGTCGATTTTCGCCATAGGCTATTTCCTTAGATTACCGCTCAATTCCGACAATAATTTCTCTCGTATAAGCTCAACCGGGAATTTCTCTCCTGTCCATAACCCAAACGACCTGGCGCCCTGATAAATGAGCATCCACAAACCGTCCAGCGTCTCGGCGCCAAGAGCCCTGGCTTTTTTTAATAATGGCGTATCCAGAGGACGGTAGACTATATCGACCACCAGTTGTCCTTTACAAACGCCTTCGATCCCAGGAGGCGGTTTTGGCGCCGCTCCCTCCATTCCCATGGAAGTTGTGTTTATGATTATATCTGCGGTTTTAATTGAATCAACCAATTTGTTGGAATTAAATCCTATAGCTGTAACGTCGGCGTTTGATGAGCTCAGTCCATCTGCTATCTCTACTGCCTTTGACCAGGTTCGGTTCGCTATAACCAGCCGTGAGCAGTCATGGTCGTAAACAGCGTGGCAGACCGCTCGCGCCGCCCCGCCGGCGCCGTAAACAAAAATCTTTTTCCCCGCTATCTTAACCCCTGCGTTAACCTCTATCGATGTGACGAGGCCGTAGCCGTCTGTGTTATGACCGGTCAGTTTGCCGTCGTTGTTTACGATCGTGTTCACCGCTCCGATGGCGGAAGCCTCGCCGGAAATCTCGTCCATAAATTCCATAACGGCCACTTTATGGGGGACTGTAACGTTGAGTCCGTCGATACCCTCCGCGCGGAGACGATCTATAAATTGCTTTAGTTTGTCCGGCGCTACATCAAAAGCTTTGTAAGAAAGATCGATCCCCAGGCTCAGAGCCGCAGTTTCGTGCATTAACGGCGATAGCGAATGGCCGATCGGGTGGCCTGTTATTCCCAGCGATATAGATTTTACCATCTGTTACTCGTTGTTTTTACAGGCTATTATACACATAAATCAGTAAAATAATTTAAGTGAAAAACTAAATGGACATGCGGCTATTGACTTGGGCCGCTATTGGGTATAGTTTTATACTCGTTAGTATTAGAAAATGATGACAGGAGGCAGGCGTCGTGGCCATTAACGCGATACAGGCGAATTTTTTATCGGCTATTACCGCCAACAGGCAAATTGGCGCAAACAACGCCAAGCTTGGAGAGAACCTGGCTAAAATGGCGTCGGGTAAAGCGATCAATAAAGCGTCCGACGGGGCGGCGGCGTTGTCTATCATACAGGCGCTGGAATCTGATTTAAAGTCGGCCAACCAGGCCCAGCGTAATATCTCAGACGGCGCTTCGCTTACCAGAGTGGCTGAAGGGGGCCTGAACGAAATTTCCAGCCTGCTTTCCCGTGGCCGCGAGCTTAGCGTGCAGGCCGCCAACGGAACCCTTAGCGACAGCCAAAGAGCCACTATAAACAACGAAGTAACGGCAATTAAAGAAGAAATTAACAGGATAACCGGAACCACCGAGTTTAACGGTCAAAAACTGCTCGACGGCTCCATGGCGCCCGGCTCTTCTAACCAGGTTTCTGTTCAGGCCGGTTTCCAGAACACACCTGCGGACTCGATAAGCCTCAACCAGATAGATAGCGCCACCACAGCCTCACTGGGTGTTGACAGCGTTGATGTGAGCACACAGCAGGGCGCAAGAGACGCGCTGGCCTCTTTCGACTCAGCCATCCAGACGGTGGCCAACAACAGGGCCAGTGTCGGCTCCTTGCAAAACCGGCTCGACACAGCGGCCCAGAACCTTAGCGTCACCAGGGAGAATCTGGCCTCTGCCAAATCAACACTGCAGAGCCTCGACTACGCCTCCGAGACTTCGGACGCCACGAAAAACCAGGTTATGGTTCAGGCCGGCATCCAGTCCCTGACACAAGGCCTGCAAACCCAGTCCTCGCTCATAGGCTCCTTGCTTAATACACGGGGCTGACTTCCCCCCTCAAAAGAGGGAGAAGACAATTTCTACCTGCGGCGCAACCACTTGTTTGAAAGCAGGCGCCTTTTAATAAAAAAGCAAAAAGGGGCGGGTCTTGTATTTTGATATTTTGTATTGTGATGGAGCAATCAATTGGCCTGATAAAGGCGAACACCTTTTAAAGGTGGGACACACGGGTCCGCCCCTACTGGAACTCGTAGGAGGATTGAAGCGGCCTTATCGATTTGGCCATTCCGGTCTCGTCGTCGAGCTCTATAAACGCGCCGTTGAACTGGCCCGGCCCCAGCGCCTCGTTAAACCGCTCCGGCAGTTTTAAAAGAAATCGTTTCAAGATAATCTCCGGCCTGACACCGATGACAGAATGGGAGGGGCCTGTCATTCCAAGGTCTGTTATATAGGCGGTCTGACGCGGGAGTAATTTGGCGTCGGAAGTCTGAACGTGCGTGTGCGTTCCAAAAATGGCCGAGACGCGGCCATCGAGAAAATATCCCATGGCGATCTTCTCTGAAGTAGCTTCCGCGTGCATGTCCACAATTATTATTTTGGTCCTGGAGCGAAGTAGCTCGATATTTTTTTCAGCTGATTTAAAAGGGCAGTCGATGGCGTCCATGAAAACACGTCCCTGCAGGTTCAAAACGCCAATCTTTGCGCCGGTCTTTGTCGTGAACAGATCCGCGCCCCTGCCCGGAGCGTCCTCTGGATAGTTGGCGGGCCTTAAAAGACGCTTCTCTAAATCGAGAAGTTTGAGCGCCTCTTTTTTGTCCCAAATATGGTTTCCAGATGTGATAACGTCCACTCCGGTTGAAAACAACTCATCGGCCATCTCCTGTGTGACGCCGAAACCACCGGCCAGGTTCTCGCCGTTGGCGATGACGAAATCGGCTTTTACAGAGGATATAATGTTGTTGAGCCCGATTTTCAAAACCCTCCGGCCTACTTTTCCGAAAACGTCACCGATAGCGAGAATTTTCATAAAGGAGCCTTTAACAGGTTATCTGGCGGATTCGGTGACACGGGTTTCGCGTATGACGGTCACCTTGATCTCTCCCGGATACGCAAGCTCGCTCTCTATTTTTCTTGCGATATCTTTCGCCAGGAAAAAAGCCTCGTTATCGTGAATCTTCTCCGGCTCCACAACAACACGAATCTCGCGCCCGGCCTGGATCGCGTATGTTTTTTCGACTCCCTTAAAAGAATCTCCTATTTCTTCCAGCTTTTGCATTCTGTTTATATAGGTCTGAAGCATCTCGCGTCTTGCGCCAGGCCTGGAGGCGGATAATGCGTCTGCCGCCGCCACAAGCAGGGCAATGATCGACTCCGCCGGCTCATCTTCATGGTGCGAGCAGATGGAGTTTATCACCACGGGAGGCTCGTTATATTTTCTGGCCAGGTCGCCGCCGATCTGGGTATGGCTTCCCTCCATATTCTGGTCGATAGCCTTGCCGATGTCGTGCAGGAGGCCCGCTCTTTTGGCGAGTTTTACATCCTGGTTCAGCTCTGCGGCCATCATGCCGCATAAATACCCTACTTCTATGGAGTGACCAAGCACGTTCTGGGAATAGCTGGTACGGTATTTAAGCCTTCCCAACAGCTTGACAAGCTCAGGATGAACCCTGTCGAGCCCCAGCTCGAAGCATGCTTTCTCTCCTTCTTTTTTCATCTGGCCGTTGATTTCTTTCGAGACTTTTTCAACGGTGTCTTCTATGCGGCCCGGATGTATTCGTCCGTCGCTTATCAGCCTTTGCAGGGTCTGGCTGGCGATTTCTCTTTTAACAATGTCGAAGCTTGAGAGGATAACCGCGTTGGGAGTGTCGTCTATGATTAAATCGACGCCGGTGGCTGTCTCCAAAGCCCGGATGTTACGCCCCTCACGCCCTATGATTCTGCCTTTCATCTCTTCATTTGGCAGATCGACAACCGACACTGTATTCTCGGCGACATAATCAGAAGCGCATCGCTGGATCGCCCCCGCTATAATGAACCGCGCTTTTTCATTAGCCTGGCTTACAGCCTCTTCTTCGGCCCTTTTAATAATGTGGGCGGAGTCCATCCTGGTCTGCTCCAGCAGTTTTGCTTTGAGCTCCTCTATCGCCTGCTCTTTGGTCAGCGAAGCGATTTCCTGGAGCTTTGAGCTTTGCTTGTCCACAATCGCGGTCGCTTCCTCATTTTTCTCTACCAGCGCCCGCTCAAGATCCTCAAGCCTGTATTCTTTTTTTACAAGCCTGCTTTCCTTATGCTCGAACTGCTCGTTCTTCTTATCCATAACTCTTTCACGGTTCAAAAGCCGCTTTTCAAGCTGGACAAGTTCATTTTTGCGCTCATCGATCTTTTTGTCGAAATCGGTCTGGGCCTGCAATATCATCTCTTTAGCAGACAACTTGGCTTCTTTTTGTATCGTATCAGCCAATTTTTCCGCATCTTCCATAATCCGGGCGGAATTTTTCCTCTGCTTTGATATTTGGCCGGAAGAAGTAAAGCGGGTGATGACCAATCCGGCCACCAGTCCAATAACCAGCGCTGTCAAGATAAAAACAATAGATTCCATTTGTTAAATCCCCCAAAATCGGGTTATTACGGCTCAAAAAAACCGCGCTAAATAAGCCCGATAACGATTACAACGAAGAGTAATTCAGGAGAATAAAATCTTGAATTCTGCTGGCGGGTCGATTCTGTACCTGAAGGAATACCGGTCTGAATTTAAAAACATGATAAAAACAAAAGCGCGATAAAACCTTCCTTTTATATCATCACCAGATAAAATACGGGTGACGCTACCTATTTTTCTGGCAAAAGCAGAACCCGGAACGGACGTTAAAGCCGCCCCGGAGCAAACCAGAACTCCGCGTATGGCGTTAAAGCATAAAGCTGTCAAACACGCCAGAAACGGTATTAGACCCATAGTAACTCTGTCGAAAATCGAACTAAAAAACCTATTTAGCGGTTATAATCACTTCCCCGCGCTACGTGAGGCGGAAAACCAAAACAACTCAAAAAAAACGTACATATCATTCCCCCGCGCGCGGCGTGAGGCGTCATTTTTTGAACCTGGCGAACCAGGTGGCCGCCTACGCGATCACCATCAGGCTTTCCGGGATCGCTCCCGGATCTGCGCAACAGGCTCCGTCAACGACGGCCATTGTAAATGTGTTGGCTCAAAAAACAACTTCCTTCACGACCGTAGCAGGGAACTTTTTACTATCCTTAAGTAAAGGAAACTTCCCTTAACTCAACTATTTGTATAGCACAAGGAGAACTTTGACTCAAGACAAATCAGACGATGGTTTCGCTTAAAAAAAAGAGACCGGCCCCAAGTGGGGACACCGGAGCCGGTCAAACATCGCTACTTCCAGGGGATGGAAGCGTAACTTGAATCATTGGCCATTACAAAAGGATGGTCTCTTTTCGATCACCTAAAAGGCGATCAATACAGGTGGTGGTGGTCAGTACAGTGGTGGTCTTGGTCCGGCCAATAGCCCAAGTGGATGCCATCTTTAATCCCAAACGGGACTTATGTAACAACACGCCTGACAAAGAGCCCTTCGGCCCTTTGAATCGGATCGAAAAATCTTTTGACATAATCTTTATTAATCTGTCAGGCGTTCAGTCTATTTGATTCCTATATCCAACTGCCTTTCCTCGTAGCGCTTTAGAAGTTGCTCTATCGCTTCTCTGAAAAGGACAGCCTTTGTCACCTGAAGCTCTTTAGCCACACGGTTTAAATGGTCGATTTGCCGCTGGTAAAGGTGCGTAGTCACAGGAACCTTTTTCTCGGACTCTTTTACAGGTGTCATTTTCTAAATACTATAAAAGAAAATATAATCATTTAATTTAATGTTGAAGTATTTTGGCATAAGCAGATTTTTTGTCAAGAACTTTTTTGCTCATTACCTTGCATCTTTACAAATGAAGTTTTATGCTAATGTATGCTTCAATCAATAATTATTCAGGATTGGTAATTTGATGAAATATTCCAACAATATCAAATGGTTTGCCCTAGGTCCGGTCATCCTTGCGCTGGGTGTTTTTATTGGCTCCCATTATAAGGAGCCTTCGATGGAGCTTGGGCCGTCGGTGGCCAGAGCCGCAAAGATCGATCCGCAGAATATTTTTGTTAAAATAGCCAAAGAACAGACCCCGGCTGTTGTCAACATATCCACCAAGCAAAAAATAAAAGCAGGCGGGCGGGCGGGCATGCCCGACGAGCGGATGCGCGAATATTACGACCGCTTTTTCCCCTGGCACAGAGAAGCGCCGAGGGAGCAGGTGCGCCAGAGTCTCGGATCTGGTTTTGTGGTCGAAAGTGACGGCTATATACTGACCAACAGTCATGTGGTGGCCCAGGCTGACGAGATTATCGTCAGTTTCGGCGACGGGCATGACGCAAGAGCGAAAGAATATCCGGCCAAGCTTATCGCCGCCGATCCCAAGACCGACATAGCGTTGATAAAAATTGAGGTTTCCAGAAAATTACCAACGATATCCCTTGGCGACTCATCAAAGCTTCAGGTAGGTGAACAGGTAATGGCGATCGGCAATCCTTTTGGATTCGCCCAGTCGGTTACTGTCGGAGTGGTTTCCGCCAAGGGCAGGGTAATAGGCGCCGGTCCGTACGACGACTTTATCCAGACCGACGCCTCTATCAATCCAGGCAATTCCGGCGGCCCTCTTTTAAACACAAGAGGAGAGGTAATCGGCATTAACTCCGCCATTTACACAGGCGGAGGCATGACGCGTGGAAACATCGGCATCGGCTTTGCCATTCCAATAGATTCGGTCAAGGCTATTTACGACGACCTTAAAAAAGGGAAGGTCAAAAGAGGATGGCTGGGTGTGGCCATTACCAACGTCACCAAAGAGCTCCAGGACGCCATGGGCCTGCCCGACAGGAAAGGGGCGCTGGTCAGCCAGGTTATCGAAAGTTCGCCTGCTGAAAAATCGGGTGTCAAGCGGTACGATGTCATCACCGGGTTGAACGGTGAAAAAGTTTTAAGCTCATCCCATCTCCCCAGAATTGTCGCCGCGATAAAGCCGGGAGCCGAGGCTGTGCTGGAAATAATCCGCGACGGTAAGACCATCTCAATTTCTGTTAATGTGGGGGAGATGCCCACCGAGCGAAAACGTTTGGCCGAAAGCAAACGGAGCGAAGACCTGGGAATGGTCGTTGAAAACATTCCGGCGCAACTGGCCGAACGAATGGGAATCGAAGGCGCCGCCGGGGTTGTGGTCACCAACGTCGCGCCGGGAAGCCCGGCCGGGACGGCGGGAGCCACTGCTGGCGATGTGATTATGGAGATCAACAAGAAAAAGGTTCGCAATATCGGAGAATATGAATCAGCGATTTCAAGCGCCAAACCTGGCGACTCTGTGCTGATGCTCATCCGGCGGGGCAGGAACGACCTTCTTCTTGTTCTTAAACTTCCTAAAGGAAAATAACTTTCACATGTTTGACATGGCGGCGGGACGGCGGGACGGCTTACTTGAAAGGCCGCTTCGGTTTGGTTAATGCGGTGACTATCTTTTTATTTTCTTAGAGGCAATCAATGGCGCGTAAATCTGCTAAAACAAAACCGGCGGCGAAACCAGAGCCTGACGGCGACACCGCGCCATTGACCATGAAAGAAAAAGTCGCCCGGCTTAAAGAATCACGCCAGGAGAACAAAAAGGGCGGCAAATTCCCCGATCAAAAAGCGGCTGTATCCAACCGGAGAGGCATAGCTTCATCCCGCAGTTTACGGACAGGCAAACAGCGCTAATTTAACCTGCTTCAAATTAGTTTCTCGTTTGCGCCGTATACGATGGATAAATCGCCAATCTTTAATAGATATAGGGCTAGGCGCCGATTCAGCCCAATGCTGGCCTATTTAATGTACGATTCGAGCGAAATGCAATGTATTAACAGTTTGCTTGATAAATACTCCAAAGATTAAGGTGATACCATACTTAATCTTCTCCGCCTTTTTTTCTCCCTTGATTGGAGACGTGTGCCCCATAGGGTAGCAGTGGTGAGGGCGCCTAAGAAATAAGGCAAGATCCTTCGCGTTCCTCAGGACGACAGGAGGGGAACGCATTACCCTCTTAACGGCAGAACAAGAAAATAGACGCCGAATTTTGGTTGGAAAGCTTTGTAACACGCCTATTGTCTATAATGGAAAGATGAACGAAAAAGCGTTACCCATGACAATGGACGAAGCCCTTGATAGAGGGTGGGACAGTCTCGATGTGATACTTGTAACCGGGGATAGTTACGTGGATCATCCATCCTTTGGCGTGGCGGTGGTGGGACGATACTTGCAATCGCTGGGGCTTTCGGTGGGGCTTTTAGCGTCACCGGATAAAGACAACATCGACGACTTCAAAAAACTTGGCTGTCCCAACCTTTTCTTCGGCGTAACAGCAGGCAATCTCGACTCCATGATAATGCTACGCACCGCCCTTAATAAACATAGATCAGACGACGCTTACGTCGCCGGGGGCAAGGCGGGTAGAAGGCCGCCACGGGCGACACTGGTCTATTGCAACAAACTTCGGCAAGCTTACAAAGGCGTGGGGATTGTCATAGGTGGACTGGAAGCCTCGCTACGCCGTTTCACACATTATGATTATTGGAGCGACAAGGTTCGCAGATCCATCCTGCAAGACTCCAAGGCCGACCTGCTGGTATACGGGATGGCCGAGCGGCCCCTCGACGCGATTGTGACCGCCATGCGTGAGGGCAAAAGCTTAAAGGAACTGAAAAATATTCCCGGCACAGCGGTGATGATCTCAAATGGTGAGCTGGACGCTGTGGACTCAAGAGCGCTTGAGATTCCATCTTACGAAGCCGTCATAAGCGATAAGAAGGAGTATGCCGCCGCTTCAAAACAGATACATTTAAACCAGAATCCATATAGCGCCAGACCACTGGCTCAAGACCATGGTGATCGCTATCTTTTGGTGAATCCGCCTGCGCTACCGCTCTCCACAGAAGAGATTGACGGTGTGTATGCGTTGCCGTTTACCCGCCGTCCCCATCATGCGTATAGTGAGTCGATCCCGGCATGGGAGATGATTCGCGACTCAATTATAGCTATGCGCGGATGCTTTGGTGGTTGCTCCTTCTGCTCGTTGACGGTTCATCAGGGCCGGGCCATACAGAGCCGCTCAAAAGACTCGATACTAAAAGAAGTGCGGCGAATAGCAAAGATGGAGGATTTCAAAGGCTATGTATCCGATATCGGAGGGCCGACGGCGAACATGTATGAGATGGTATGCGGTCAGCCGGAGGTGGAGGCGGTGTGCAGAAGGCTTTCATGTGTTCACCCGAAAGTATGCTCAAGGCTCGTGACAGGGCATGAGCCCCAGATTGAGATGTTAGAAGAGGCGCGATCAATTGAAGGAGTCAAAAAAGTTTTCATCTCTTCGGGCGTGAGATACGATCTGGCCAACCAATCGCCAGAATATATACGCCAGCTTGCCTGCCACCATGTCTCTGGCCAGTTGAAGGTGGCGCCGGAGCATTGCAACAGCAAAGTTCTTGGGTTAATGAGAAAACCGTCCATCGAAAGTTATGAAAAATTCGTCAAGAATTTTTTGGCCGAGTCGAAAAAAGCGGGACTGGAGCAGTATGTCATCCCCTACTTCATCTCGGCCCACCCTGGTTGCGGCATTGCAGAGGAGGTGGAGATGGCAGAGTACCTTAAGGAAAGAAACATAAAGCCACGCCAGGTACAGGATTTTATCCCGGTCCCCATGACCCTGTCGGCGGATATCTATTATTGCGGATTCGACCCCATCAGCAGGCGTGAGGTCAAGACTGACACGGGCGGAAAAGAGAGGCGCCTGCACCGGGCGTTGATGCAATATTTCAAGCCGGAAAATGAGGGCGATGTCTCAGAGGCATTGAAACGCGTAGGGAAAAAGAGCCTGGGGCAAGCCACTTAAGCGAAGCGGATCAATCGGAATCGGGGAAAGGAGTAGCTTCAACCGGTATATTGCGGAGAGGCGAACGGCGGTAATCAGCCGCCAATTGGCGTGTGTCCTCTAAAAACGATTACACAAACGTCATCGTAGAAGTCCGTCATCTCGGCCCCGCGATTGTTTGCGTCCAGCAGAGACGGCGAATATACCAGATGGCAATAGGCGGGCGCCAGAACCTTTAATTGACACGTTGAAACAGCCAGCCTACAATGTATCTACATTGTATATATAAAGAGAGCTATATGAAAACAAAGGTTCAAAAATGGGGAAACAGCCTTGCCGTACGTATTCCAAAAGCATACGCCGGGGAAGCCGATGTGCGCTACGGCGACGATATAGACATCGCGATACACGAAGGCAAAATCATGATCACGCCTTTGAAGGCCAAAAAGTACGAGCTGAAAACTCTGCTTTCTCGAATCACTAAAAAAAACCTGCATGCTGAAATAGACACTGGATCGTCTGTCGGCGGCGAAACATGGTGATCCGGAGAAAATATTTCCCGGAACGCGGCGATATTATCTGGATTCAATTAAACCCGCAGGCAGGACGCGAGCAGGCGGGTCACAGACCTGCGCTGGTGCTTTCCCCGTCAGCTTATAACAGGAAAACCGGCCTTCTTCTGGCGTGTCCCGTAACATCGAAAGTTAAAGGATATCCTTTTGAGGTGAATTTGCCGCCTGATTTGGAAGTAAATGGCGTCATTCTGGCGGATCAGGTAAAAAATCTTGACTGGAAAATCAGAGAAGCCAAATTCGGATGCCGGGCGCCGCGCGATGTGGTCGAAGAAACCCTTAACAAAGCATCGACTCTTCTTTCATAAGGCGCCAGTATATATACCAGATTACCGTGGGGGGGGGGTGGTAGGAAATTCCGGGGACACCATACTTAATTGGAATTACACCCCCAATTATCAATTAGCGTTTTACTATCTCAACCGCCTTTGGCTCCCCTGCCCCGCATCTATATCATTGGAATATATCGATATTGAATCAGGTCGTCAAAATCTTGTCATTTTTCCCTCAAGTAATTTTTCCCTAAATCCGAAAGGGAGTAAAACCATCAGGGAAAAAATGAACTTACAGCCGCCAAACACTTCAAGTAATATTCAGCCGAATTTTACTCCTTACGGCGGCTCGTCCGGCAACGGCTCTGAGCCTTCGAATTCCCAAAATCTTGCTCCGGCAAACCCTGAAACACCGCCCGACTCTTATAACGGTTCGGGATCTGCAATTTACGGTAATGTGTCGCTAGACCTTTATTTCAGCAGAGCCGAGTATCAGCGCACCGATATCAAAAAGCAGGGGCCAAACGGCGTCGAGACATTACGGCAGGAGCTGTACCGCAAGTTTGAGGCGGGGTTAAGTCTCGATTTTTCGTTCATGGCGAAATTCGACGGCGCGGCGGAGAAGATGGCCCAGCTCGACCCGTCCGTTTTCGACAAATGGCTCAACGCCGCAAGCGATCTTATGGATTTAAAGCAGAGCGATTTTGAGGAATTCGTAAAAGCCACCGACGAGTTGTTTAACGAGATAGAAAAAGTCCTCGGAATGGGCCCCAACGGCCTTGATAATATCGCCAGTTTTTTCTCAAGCCAGGTCGGCGGTTTCCTCGACAACGTGAAAGAAAAGGTAGACTACTTCAATACCAACCCGCTCGGCCAGGGCGAGGATCTGGGGCTTGGAATTCCTGGCCTGCTCGAAGACGCGAAAAACTCAATCCCTGAAAATCTGAAACAGTTTTTTGACGAGCTGTTAGCCAAACTTACAAAAGACCTGAACGGCGACCCAGGGATGGCGGGCCTGAAACAACTGATAGACAACTTCCGCAAATTGCAGGCTGATTTTTTCCAGCAGTTACAAATTGGCGGCGAGGAAGACACGGGGGACAGACAAACTCCCGACACTAAACAGACCGATATTGCGCCTGAAGGTGAGGGAACACTCCAGCCTTTTAATCAATACCAGATTCAGCAGATTTATTATACGGAGCAGGTCAGCTCCTTTACGGCAAGCTACAGCGTAACCCAGCAAACCGCAGGCCAGCCGGATGGCCAGAGCGGCGACAAACCTCCTGTCCCGCTCCGCTTGACCGCCTGAATTTATACTGACTTCTCAATTTTCAAACCACTGCCAATTGGCGGTTTTTACCCTATAAACCACAATTTTATCTAAAAACAGATATCCTCCCTAGAAATTCGACGGAAATAAAGTAGAAATAAGTCCGAAATATAGTAAAATTTATCTAAACTTTACTGGATATATCTAATTGATAAATTACTTGATATCTAGATATATATTAGAAATATACTTGATTTAATAAAGAAATAAGATAGAATTCTAAACATGGTTATTAAATATGAACTACCCCAGCATTGGTTTAAATACGACGCAACTTTATTGATAAAAGAGTTAACCGACGCAAAAGCGGCGGTATTGTCTCTCACCACAATTCCCTTCCAGCGAAGTTGGGCCGAAGCGTTGCAGGATATTCAGTTAAAGCGAGAAGTGGCGGGAACATCAAAAATTGAAGGGGCTGATTTTACAGAAGCCGAACTTCAAGCGGCTATGCAGGAGTCACCAGAAGAATTGTTTACACGGTCTCAGAGGCAGGCGCATTCAGCCGTTCAGACCTATCGCTGGATTGCCGGTTTAGAAGATGACAGGCCGATAGATTGCGGTCTGATAAAAGAAGTCCACAGGAGGATAGTTAGCGGCGCGGATGACGATCATTGCCCCCCCGGCAAGTTACGAGAAGGCGATCAGAATGTAACTTTCGGCTCTCCAAGGCACAGGGGCGTCGAAGGAGGGGCAAAATGTGAAGAAGTTTTTCTTAAGCTTGGCGAGGCGATTAAGCATGAGTTTCCAAAACATGATTTGCTGATTCAGGCATTGGCATTACATTATCATCTCGGCTCCATGCACCCATTTTTAGATGGCAACGGCCGCGCGGAGCGCGCTCTTGAGGCGTTGGTTTTACAACGGGCCGGCCTCAAGGATACGCTTTTTATAGCCATGTCGAATTACTACTACGATGAGAAAATCGCCTACCTTCAAGCGCTAAACGATTCCCGCGCAAAAAGCCATGATCTCACTCCGTTTTTATCTTTTGGCTTGAAAGGCATAGCTCTTCAATGCAATAGATTGTTCACTGAAATTCGCAAGCATGTTTCAAAGGCGCTTTTCAGAGATGTTATGTATGACCTTTTTAACCGCCTCAAATCTAAAAAGCAAAGAGTCCTTGCAGAACGCCAGCTTCAGATCCTCAAATTGTTACTTGATGTTGAACAAATGAGAGTAGATAAATTTCTTTATTTAGTCATTAAAGGTTATCGTGACTTGAAGAATCCTGAAAAAGCTTTCACACGAGATATAAACAATTTATTAAATCTTGGCGCTATCGATATGAAAAGGGACGAAAGGGGCGAGCTTCATTTTTGGGTGAAACTTGAATGGGCGACCGAGATTACGGAGACAGATTTTTTTGAGAAAGTTAAGCAGTTTCCAAAAGCGAAAACACATCCTCTCTTATGAGCGGTTTTCAATAATTATCGGCACACTCCTCTCCTTTACCTTTCGTTAAATCCCCGGCGCCTGTGTGGTATATTTGACACGAGGTTAACATGGAAAATAGAAGTAATAATCACGACACGAATGTCCACGATCCGCTTGTAATTGCAGGCAGGGAGTTTACCTCCCGGCTGTTGGTGGGCACCGGGAAATACCGCAGTCCGCTCGATATGACCGAGGCTGTCAAGTCGTCAGGCGCCCAGATCGTCACCGTCAGCCTTCGCAGGGTCGATCTTGACGATCCGGAGGATCATATTTTAAAACATATCGATCCTGGCGAATACTTGATCCTGCCCAACACATCGGGCGCAAGAGACGCCGACGAAGCTGTCCGTCTGGCCCGTCTGGCCCGGTCAGCCGGAGTGGGCGACTGGGTGAAGCTTGAAGTGACGCCCGATCCGCGCTATCTCCTGCCCGATCCGGTGGAGACTTTAAAAGCGGCAGAGATTTTGATTAAAGACGGATTCACCGTATTGCCCTATATCAACGCCGATCCGGTTCTGGCGAAAAAGCTTGGCGACCTTGGATGCGCCACCGTGATGCCGCTCGGATCGCCCATCGGAAGTAATCAGGGGATAAAGACGAAAGATAGCATCGCCATAATCATAGAGCAGGCGACGGTTCCGGTGGTGGTGGACGCAGGTCTCGGCGCGCCGTCCCACGCGGCGGAGGCTCTGGAGATGGGGGCGGACGCCGTTTTGGTAAACACCGCCCTTGCCGCCGCCGACGATCCGGGAGCGATGGGGCTCGCCTTTAAAAAAGGGGTCGAAGCCGGGAGAGAAGCTTACCGCGCCGGGATAAGAAAAGCGATCGGCGCCGCCTCAGCCTCCAGCCCCGAAACCGGCCTGCCCTGGTGACCGAATGAGCAATATTCAAATAGAGCCGGAATGTTGTAAGCCATGAAACCAATATCTTTTTACGAAACGTGGCTTTCTCTTAACGATAGCGGCGCGCTGGACAAGGCGGTTTGGAAAATCGAAAACGCCACTTTATCAGATGTGGACTCCGCTCTTTTGAGCGTTCCTGTCTCTTCCGGCGGTTTTCTCAGCCTGGTTTCAGACATGGCGGACGAGCGAATAGAGCGGATTGAAACATCAGCCCGCGATCTGACGATCCAGCGGTTCGGCCACACGGTCAACCTTTATATCCCCCTCTACCTTTCCAACTATTGTGTTAACAACTGCTCCTATTGCTGGTTCCAAAAAGAGAATGATATGGAGCGAAAGACGCTGACTCTCGATGAAATCGAGGCCGAGGGCCGCCGGTTGTTAAACGAAGGTTATAGAAATGTTCTGCTTGTCGCCGGCGAGAGCAAAGCCGAAGCTCCGCTTTCATATATCGCCGAATCGGTAAAGCTTATGAAAAAAATCGGATTCGTTTTCGTCGGTATTGAGACACAGACCTTTACCGTTGATGAGTACAAACTTCTTGGCGCGGCAGGTCTCGACTCGGTGACGGTTTATCAGGAGACGTATGACGAGAAAACTTTTAAACGTGTCCATCCCTCCGGCCCGAAGAAGGATATCAAATGGCGTATCGACACAGCCGACAGGGTGGCGCGTGCGGGAATAAGGTCTATCGGGCTTGGCGTTTTGCTGGGGCTTGGCGATTACCGGCGCGACGCGGTTATGCTGGCCACTCATGTAAAACATATGCAAAAACATTACTGGCAAAACTCTGTCTCCATCAGTTTCCCCCGGATTCATGCTGTGCCAAGCAGGTTCGCGCCAGACAATCCGGTATCCGACAATGAGCTTATACGTCTGATTCTGGCCATGCGCCTTACGTTCCCCGACTCCATCCTTACCCTTTCGACAAGAGAGCCAGCCAAATTACGCGACAGGCTTTTCGGCGCCGGGATAAACCAGGTCAGCGCAGGATCGAAGACAAGCCCCGGAGCCTACGCCGGAGGGCAGGAGGAGGGCGGCGCAGGGGAGCAGTTCCCCGTGTCCGATAGCCGGACACCCGCCGAAGTTGTCTCAGCTATACGAGAAAAAGGGTTAGAATGGGTGTGGAAAGATTGGGATACAAACTTAAAACCGGTCTCATAACTAATTGGATATCATAAAATGAATATAATCCTGAACGGCAAATCCACCGACATCCCCGACG
>UOGB01000289.1_pt1 | contig 15620 bp, 13 predicted proteins | sample 1989701 | NCBI WGS metagenome assembly UOGB01 (sample SAMEA4712198, study PRJEB27164) | hydrothermal vent metagenome | biome: marine basaltic hydrothermal vent biome; feature: marine hydrothermal vent; material: mineral | place: Pacific Ocean | collected 2011-06-14/2011-07-23 | depth 1691 m
GAATGGGAATCGTCTATAAAGGCCTCGATCCGAAGATCAATCGTCCTGTGGCGCTCAAAGTGATCCGGTCTGGCCTCGGTTCCAGCAAAAGCGCCGACCAGAAACAGGCGTTGGACAGGTTTTACATCGAAGCCCAGTCGGCGGGTCAGTTATCCCACCATAATATTGTCACTATCTATGATGTAGGCGAAGAGTCTACAAACGATGGCGACATCGTTTATATAGCGATGGAGTATATCGCCGGTAAAGGCCTTGATCACCATATCAAAAGCGATACCTTTTCCGCGCTCAAAGATAAAATCAGGATAATCAGGCAAGTGGCTGTGGGGCTCGATTACGCCCACAAGCGCGATATCGTTCACAGGGACGTTAAACCGGCGAATATTATTCTCACACAAGAACTGGAGCCGAAACTTATGGATTTCGGCCTGGCCCGGTTCTCCGATTCGTCCCTTACCATGTCGGGCGCCATCCTCGGCACTCCCAACTACATGGCGCCAGAGCAGGTGCAGGGCAAAAAAGTGGACGCCCGATCAGATTTGTTCGCTCTTACCGTTATTTTCTACGAGATGTTGACCAATGAAAAGCCGTTTGCCGGAGACACCATAACCACAGTGATTTACCGGGTGGTTAACGAAGATCCAATTCTTCCGTGCAAGCTTAATCCCGATCTGCCGCGATCCGTTGATCAGATGATCGAAAAAGGGCTGTCCAAGTCGAGAGAAAACAGGTTCCAGACAGGAGCCGAATATATTGACGCGCTAGACGCGTTACTTGCCGATCCGGGAAAGCCGCTCACCTTCAGCTCTGACGCTGTAAAGGCCAAGGGCTCCAGCTCGACCATAGTCCTGGACAAAGACGAAGCCGCTATTGCGATCAATGCGGGCGCGATAAAAGCCGGGCCTGACAAAAGAATTCTGGCGGGAGCGGGGGCTGTGGTTGTTGCGGTTATAGGCCTGCTGTTGTTTTTTCTTGCCGGAGGAGATCGTCAAAAGCCGCAGGTAGACAAAGCTATGGAGAAATCTCAGGTCGTGGCCAAAGTGGAGCGCCCGGAAGAACATCTTGCGCCGGAGCAAAGTATCGAACCAGAAAAAAACCTCGCTCCGGAGCAAGATAAAGTAAAACAAATAAAGCCGGCCGCTACAAGTAAACCGGCAAAGCCTCCAAAAAACAAAGCGGCGAAAAAGCCCGTAGCGTCCGCTAAAAAAAAGGCGCGCGCCAAAATCACAAAAGCCGTCGCGCCAAAACATGAAAAAGTGGCGACGCCATCCAATAAGAAAGGGCTCCTTACCGTCGTCTCAGATCCGAGCGGAGCTGAAGTGTTTGTCGGGAGCGAATTTATCGGCCTTACTCCTGTAAACAACCTTAAATTCAGACAGGGCGGGCATAACTTAAAGATATTGAAAAAAGGTTACCAGACCTATACGCACAAGATCAGGCTCGGCGATAAAAACAAATTTTCGGTGTCTCTGGTGGAAGGGAAATCTGATGATAAGATCGTGTCAAAAGCCGCCCCCAGCGGCGCCAGCGGAGCGCTGGATGTTTTCGCTCCGCCGAAAAGCGTAATTTATATCGACGGAAAGGAATACAAAGAAGAGAGGGTTACCCTTTCAGACCTGTCGCCCGGCTCCCACATGGTCTACATCCAGATGAAAGGGCACAAGCCGTATAACAAGCGGATCACCATTACCAAAGGAAAGACCGAGACGATAGACGTCAGGTGAGCTTTATACGCTAAATATAAGGTCTCGGCGCCAGCTTGCCCAGAAGAACCGGCTTTTTTGATCCGGTCAGTTTCGATAAATCGAGCGCCACTCCTTTTTCGGCGTAAAACGCCAGCAGAGCCATCAACGCAGGCTCCACAAGCTTGCAATCAACACCAAGAGCGTCCGACGGCGCAACTTCGATCTTGCAGTTGGCTCTTATCCGCTTGACCAGATAACTATTCAGCGCCCCGCCGCCGCAAAGGACGATCCGTCCGGTAGGCCGTCCCCTTTTATGCAGTTTTCCGATTTCATCTGCGATGGTTTGAGCCGTAAGCTCGGTAAGGGTGGCCATAACATCACGGCTTGCTATTTCTTTTCCAGCCAATCTGGCCCATTTGAGGAACGGCTCGCCAAAAGTCTCGCGTCCTGTCGATTTAGGCGGCCTGGCCCGAAAATAAGGATGGCAAAGCATCCGCTTTAAAAGCGCCTTGTCGATGGCTCCTTTCGAGGCGATACTTCCGTTACGGTCAAAATCACCCGCGTCCATCTTTCTTGCCCACATATCCATAACCATGCAACCGGGGCCTGTGTCGTAGGCTGTCAGTTCGTTTAATCTTTTCGCGCCTGCGGGGATATGCGTCACGTTTGCGATTCCGCCTATGTTAACCACGCCAACGCCTTTTTTTCGATCCATAAATAACGGCAGATGAACGACCGGAGCCAGCGGAGCTCCCTGCCCCCCCAGCGCAAGGTCGGCCGATCTGAAATCGAACCACGTTTTTATTCCGGTTCTGGCCGCGATCACCGAGCCGTCGCCAATCTGCAGGCTTGCGCCAAGTTTGGGCAGGTGAAAGACCGTCTGCCCGTGAGAGCCGATATATTCCGGTTTTTTGCCCTTTAACGCAGGAGACTTTAAAACTTTAAGCGCGGCCTTGGCGAAAACTTCGGCCACTTCCACATTGAGCCGGCAGATTTGCTCACCCTGAGAGTTTGTATCGCTTAACAAAAGTATCCGCTTGCGTAATCTTGCCGTATAGGCGGTTTTCGCCGCCGCCACAATTTTTATCCTGATCCGCCCGCCTTTATATGAAATATCGCAAACGGCGGCGTCAACGCCATCGACAGATGTTCCCGACATAAGGCCGAGCGCAAGAGGCAAGGCTCACCCCATCCGTTTACGTTGTTTCAAAAACATATCCTTCGCCTCCGATAACAGCTTTGCGTCGGTCATAAGGTCGTATGTCGTCATCGCCAGCGCCTTAGTCATCGCCAGCATGGCGGCGGTTCCTTTGGGCGAGACAACCGCTTTTAAAAAATCTCTGGAATGGTTTATATCGGTTTTTTTACCCACAGCGTATTCCGGATGAAGCGTGGGCGTCACCAGGCTAAGGGCGCCGATGTCGGAAGATCCGATCTCCTCGGTTTCGCCGAATCGATCCTCGGCGATATTGAGCGTCTTCATGTTCGCTCTAAAAGCGTTCCCAATCGGATAGCTTGGATAGAAGGGATCGTAGGTGTGGCCGATCTTTTTAATTTTCACTTTACACCCCACAGCCTTGGCCGCGCCACGGGCGCATTGGGCGACTTTTTTTATCAATGTCTCAAAATATTTCCGGTCCAGCGCGCGGACATAAAAGTCCATCACTACTTTTTCAGGGATGATGTTTGGCGCGTCTCCTCCGTGGGTGAATATCCCGTGGATTCTGGCCTGGCCGTTTAACTGTTGCCGCATGGCCGATATGCCATTGTAAAAAAGGACACCGGCGTCAAGGGCGTTAACGCCTTTATCTGGAAATGCGGCGGCGTGAGCGGCTTTTCCCAGAAATGTAAGCTGAAGATGCGATATGGCGTACATACGCGCCACGACTCTTGTTTTGTTGCTCGGATGAGCCATGAGCGCCGCGTCCACTCCTTTAAAGCCGCTATTTTTTATCATTTTTATTTTTCCGCCTCCCCCCTCCTCGGCAGGCGTTCCTATGACAAGAAGCTCTCCCGGATGATCGCCCACAGCCCGTTTTATGGCGGCGGCGGCGCCGAAAGCCGAAGCGGCTATCATGGAGTGGCCGCAGGCGTGGCCGAGTTCTGGCAGGGCGTCATATTCCGCTATCAGCGCGATTTTCGGCTTGGCGGGTTTTTCCCGGCTAACTGCTTTAAACGCAGTTTTAACCCCAGCGAACGGAGCGGTGATCTCAAACGATTCGGCCCGTAATTGGCTTGTAATCAGCTTTACAGACTCCCGCTCTTTAAAACAGGTCTCCGGGTTATCGAAGATCGATTTATTTAACGCTATGATGCGCCCGGCCAGCTCATCGACGGCCTCGCGAATTTTTCTTTTTACAGTAGAGTTTTTCAAAATCGCCAGAGGCTAAAGATTGCGTAAAATTTTAAGATAACCAAGCTCAACAGGAATATCCTCTTCCTCGCAATAGTTATGCTCAGCGAGAATTTTAAGGTCGTCAAGCGACCTTTTATCCCCTTTAAACAGAGCCGACTCGGCGTTCATATCAGCAAGCAGACCCCCCGCTTCTATCAGCTCAAGCACCGACCGGCAGTTGAAATCCTTGCCGCCTACAGACATGAATACATCGGTTCCATGCTCCTGCACAATGAGACTTACGTAAGTGGATGGGCGGGCGTGGAATCCCTGCGGTTTTGGGATGGGAAGCTCGCAGGTTATGGGGTCAACATACATAGATAATATTCTTTCCGCCACCTCGTTTCCTTCGGTCAAGTATCTGTTGCAGTAGTACAGGGCAAAGTCCACTATGCAAGACAGCAGACGGTCGTTGTCGACAAGCTCTGAAATCCTGGTTTTCACGCCGCTTTCCTCGTTTACGCACCCATGCCTTTCGTGCCTCTCGTAGAAGTGGACAAGCCACTCTAAAAATTCAAAAAGGTGCATGGGAATCGCCGTGAGGCCCCGGAGAGTAATCACCCACTGGTTCGATTTTTCGGTTTTACTTCCCCGAATATGGGTATCGTACTCGCTTTGTATGTTGTGAAGATAGCTCTCCAACTCGTCCATCAGCCTTTCATTGAGTTTGCTGGGGATGATTTTGCTTAAATCCTTAGTTTTTATTTTCCTATGGAGCCTGTGCTGTTTGAAAACTTTAAGCGTCCTTCGATACGATTGTGCTATGGAGATTATCCGCTCTGTCTCGTCCGAAGAGTTGTCGCTGTACACCGTATATGGAAGATGAGGAGTGGCTTCCACACGCCACGCCTCTGTAGGCACGGAGACTTCCTGCGCTTCGATTCCCTGACTGGACGCTTCATTTAAAAGCTCTTCGTAAAATCGCCCCAGGACTTCGGGGAAATAGTCGAGGGTGTCGCGGGACTCTTTCTCGAAATCGCCCCTTATGCTGTCCCGGTTTCCTCCAAGATAATCGGAGTAACGATCCAGCACATGCAGAAGGTGGAACCCGGCCAGCGAAAAATTCCTGACACACGCGACAAGCTCGGAAAAGAAAAGCCACCTTAGATTCGCCCTGGCGGCGTGATCGTCGAGAAACGCCTCAAGCCTTTCAGCCTCCTGCATAAGCGTGAAGTAATAGAACTTGTTGACGGCGATCTTCTCGTTGCGTAAAAAACGCAGAACAGCCAGAAAAGTCTGGCATTGTTTCTGGACAAGGGGAAGAAAATCCTCCTCGCTGATAATGGGAGTCAGAGAACTGCTTGAATCGGTTTTCACTTGCGATCCGGACTGAGAATAGACGACGGAATTTAAGATGCGTCCATTATGAGCCGCCGTCTCCCGCTTCCCGGCATTTCGACGATGGCGCTACGCTTGCTCTTGTTTTTACAAATGGATCGAGGCATATTCGACTTCCTTAACTGTCATATCAGCCAAAGTTTAAGGCAATAGCTAAAGTTAAGCAAGCCAATAACCTCAATGGCGCTACGGCGCCGCCGGCCAGTGTCAGGTTCGCTTGGCTCTCAATATGGAAAATGTCACCAGATTACGCCGATTTTACTCAGCCACTTCTTTTCGTCAAAATTCTCCATCGCCCAGCGCTGAAACTGTCTTTGGCTGGGTGTCAACTCTTTGCCGTCTACCACAGCCTTTAATTGGCGGGCGGTTTCATCGGCGCCTGCTTTATCATCGCTGGATATTCCGGTTTCTCTTTTGCGCCCTGAGATATTTATATCTTCCTGCGCAAAAGCGGCGCCGGGAATATTGAGCAGGTCGCAAACCTTAAGGGCCAGACCCAGCAGAGTCGAGGAGTCGATGACCTTGCGCTCTTTTAAATCGTTTAGATGACTGACCACTTCCCTGTTGTTGGAAAGCGCGTCAACGATTATGTGTGACAGCTCTTTTAATTCTTTTTCACGCTTCTTGTTATCCATGATCCACTCCTCCCTGTGTGGCTCCTTCTTTTAATTTACCTATCGGATCATTGCATATAAGCATGACCCCTCTGATACATCTTCAAAAAAGCAAACTTGGCGCCAATAGCCAGGGCTGGTTCGAGTTTTTTTAAGACGCTGTTTGTAAAAGCTTTAATAAAAGTTTGTTTCCGGACAGCGCCAAAGGTGAAAGAAATACCTGCTGTATAGGGCAAATTTTTGACATTGCGTCTAAAACTTTACGGCAGGCCTGTTTTTTTTAAAAGCAAACCAGTGAAATCGGGCGTAAACTCCTGTAGAAAATGAAACCGTTGTCGAGCCAGGTTTTTCCGTCTATAATCAACATGTTGATGATAAGGTTGAGCTATTAGCGCTGGCGGCCACGCAAGTTGATATTCTATATTGAGCTCAATTTTATCGTCTTTAAAAAAGCAAGAATATTCTAACCTGTTTTTATTGTTATGAGCGCCGGAATGAACTTAGAAGAGGGCAAATTAAGCAAAATAGAACTGCTCGAATCGGCGCCCCACTTTTCCTTTCTGAATTTCGGCGATAAAAACGTTCTGGTTGTTTATATGACTATTGAAGAGTTTCCTCCGGGCGATCTGCTGATACATGAAGGAGAGAGCCAGGACAAGACGCATTTCATTTTTGAGGGGAAAGCCGAAGTTGTAAAAGCCAGCGCTGAAGGAGAAAGGGTACCTATCGCCAAAGTAGGCAGAGGCGATATAGTCGGAGAAGCGGCGCTCCAGCCCAATTTGATTCAATCGACAGTTGTGATACGCGCCCTTGAAAAAACAAAAACTCTCTGTCTTCCACGGGACGCTTTTGAAGAAATGATGGTAAGCGCCCCTAAAACCGCATTCAAGCTGTTATTCGACGTTATCAGGCTTCTGCGCCGCCGGCTCAACGAAACGTCAAATAAATTCGCCGACCAGGTGGGAGATATTATCGCAGACGATAGCCAGCAAGACGAACAATAACCTCACGTTATTTTATTCCCCCGCTTGCCTTTAGCCGATGTTGAGATATAAACTAAGAAGATAATTATATTGAGGTAAAAAGATGGGTCAACGCGCCATTGTCATTGTCATCGTTCTGGCTCTTGCGGCCGGGTCTTCGTTTTTCTTTTATAGCAAACAGGCAGAGGCGCCACAGCCCGCCACCGGCTCCCAGCAAGACTCCGCCGCCAGTTTCGGCCTGGATAAGCAGGCTGAAAATCCTGAGCCGCTAAAAATAGATTTTGACGCCATTCCAGACGTTATCGCGGAAATCGACGGGGTTCCCATAGGCAAGGCGGGGTATGTCCTTGCCTTGAAAGGATTTCAAAGGAGCGCGAGAAAGTTTGGCGCGAAGGTGGATAAAGAAGCCTTTCAAAAAGTCAAAAAAGATATTATGGAAAGTATCATTTCCAGAGAAACGTTTCTCCGTGAGGCCAGTAAGGAAAATATCAAAGCGGATGAGGCTGTCGTCGCGGAAAAGCTGGCGCAGGTAAAAGCCGGGTTTCCTGACCAGAAACTTTTTGAGAACGCGCTAAAAGAGCAGGGGCTGACAGAAGATTTTCTGAAAAAAGAAATTGTCAAAGCTGTAATAATCCAGTCGCTTGTAGAGAAAAATATTTTGAGCGCGATAAATATTACAGACGAGGCGCTCCGCAATTACTACGACCTGAACCAACTGGAGTTTGAAAAAGAGGAGATGATTCAAGCCGCGCATATTCTGGCCAAGGCGGACGCGAAAAGCTCCCCCGAAGAAAAAAAGAAAGCCCGCGAGCGCATCGGGGAGATAAAGAGGAGGCTAAACGAGGGCGCCGACTTTGGTAAACTGGCCTCAACCGAAAGCGATGACAAAGCCGCCGCCGCCAACAAGGGCTCTCTTGGAACTTTCAGCAAAGGGCAGATGGTCGAGGAGTTTTCAAACGCCGCGTTTTCGCTGGAGCCGGGTGAGATATCGGATATTATCGAAACCCAGTTCGGATATCACCTGATAAAAGTCACTAAAAAGGTTCCCGCCAAGGTCGTTCCGTTCGAGGAGGCCAAAGATAGCATCAAGGCCAAGCTTACACAAAAAATAACTGGTGAAAAAATACGCGAGTATATCAAACGCCTGAAAAAAGAGTTCAATGTCAAGGTGATGGTTTAGCCGCCTCGCGCGCCGTTAGCGAAAGGCCGTCTGGGTCAAGGTGATGGTTTAGCCGCCTCGCGCGCCGTTAGCGAAAGGCCGTCTGGCTTTAGCTCTTTCATTTTTTTTACGCTTCGCTCCCTCGAATGGTTCGCGTAACAATACGCGCATCCGGCGGGGCACGTGTCGTAGGCGCCGATATCCTTGCTTGAATAGCAGAGGCATCCTTTCCTGGTCGAATTTTTCTTTATGCCGGAAAGATCGGCTCCAGACATGAGGCCGAGCCTTTGGATATCCACGCACGAGCCGGGCTGTACGGCGCCGGTTTTAAGTTGCGGCTCGCAACATGACGTGACATCGATTCCATAATCGCAGGCTACATCAGCCAATTCAGAAGCGAGCTCGTTTAGCGTATCCCACCCAGGATCGAAAAAATCTGTTCCGTTTTTTATAAGCGCCGGGAAAAAGTTGCGGTCAAGTTTCCTGTAATGATCGATGAACGATATCACGCAGATATCCGTGGCGCCTTCCAGGCTCTGGCAAAGGGTTTTGAAATTATTTAAATGCCAGCGTCTATCTGTGACCGATGTCACTATTATCGGATCGTACCTCCAGACCACCGAGCGCGGCCCGAACATTGTACGAAGTTGTCTGGCTGTTTTCGCTGAAACAAAAGCAGAAGGCGTTCCGGGATCGAATGTGTTTGGATAACCTGTGATTGTGAACTGGAAGTAGAAGCGGTATCCCAGATCGAATAACCGGGGGAGGTGTTTTATCGTGGGGCGGTAATCGCGTGACCAGAAGACAATGCCATCCACATCCTCCGGTTTAAGAGAAACCTGCGACACCTTGCCGTTGAACGGGTTCGACACATGACAGAATCCCCGCTCGATCTTATCGATAAACCAGTCTGTGTGCCACGCCGGGATGTCGGTTCTTCTGGAAGCTGATATTATGGGCAAACTTCAGGCTCCCTGTTACTGCTCGAGGATTCAGATATATTGTACACTCGGCCCGGTAAATTTCGTATTCAGGGCAGGTTTACAAGGTTGGGCGCGGCGCTAATTATCCGACCGCATGATATAAATGTGATAGCGCTCCACACTATCCGCGTTGCGCGTCTTTGAGCGCCTCTTCGGCCCATTTTAACGCGGCGGTGTCGGCGACGGAGCCGCCGGCCATGCGAGCCAGCTCTGCGATCGTCTCTTTTTTATCAAGATGCCTGACGCCAACGGCTACACGCCCCTTCGCCTCCGACTTTTCAACTTTGAAATGTGCGTTGGCGTGCCTTGCCACCTGAGCCAGATGGGTAATGCAGAACACCTGGTTTGTATCGGCAAGATCGCGCAGTTTTATCCCCAGCATGTCGGCGGTCGCCCCGCCAATGCCTGAGTCTATCTCGTCGAATATCATTACCGGCGCCGAGGGCCCTCCTTTCATGATTGTCTTTAGAGCCAGCATCAGCCTGCTGGTCTCACCCCCGGAGGCTATTTTGACCAGAGGCTTTAACGGCTCCCCCGCGTTGGCGCTGAACATGAACTCCAGGCTCCCTATTCCTTCCGGGCCGAGGCTCACTTTCGCGCCATCTTCCATGCTCACACCATCGGTTTTATTCTCGTATGTAAAGCCAGGCTCTATTCTCGCTTTTTCCATATTCAGGTCGGCCAGTTGCAAGCCCACGGCTTTTGAAAATGAGGGGGCGCCTTTCACTCTTTTGGCGTGAAGCCTCACAGCCATCGCGCGCGCTTCGGTCTCCAGTTTTTCGACTTGCGCTTTAAGCTTATCCAGATTGGCGCTGTCGAATTCGTATGTTTCAAGCTCCTTTTCAGCTTTTTCGCCGAAGTCGATAATTTCCTCGATAGTCTCCCCATACTTTCGCTTGAGGCCTACGATAAGCGCAAGCCGATCCTCCACCAGCTCCAGCCGCGCAGGGTCTCTGTCAACGCTGTCGGCGTAACGCCTGATTTCGCTCACCGTCTCTTCTATCTGGAACAGGCCGCCCTTAGCAGACTCCCCGGCGCTTTGAAGGGCGCCGTCGAGTTCGATCATCTGATCCAGGGCCGATTTAGCTTTGTGTATCAGGTTGGAGGCGGAGTTTTCATTTTCATCCAGATCGCCGATTACTCTGGCGGCGATTTCCAGCAGTTTCTCCGCATGGGTCAGCCTGGTTTTCTCGCTTAACAGCTCCTTGTCCTCGCCGGGCGCTATGCCGGAGCCAGATATCTCACTGGCCTGATGACGCAAAAGCTCGATTTTCCGCTCCATCTCCCTGCTGTTTTTAAGCGTGGCGGTAAGCCTTCGTCTGGCCTCGGTCATCTCGCTGAATTTTGCGAAGTACGCTTCTCTCTTTTTATCAAGACTCAAAAACTGGTCGAAAGCGAAAATATGGGTCTGTGGATTTAGTAGAGCCTGATGCTCGTTCTGTCCGTGGATATCGACAAGAACGTCCCCCAATGCTTTTACCTGCCCCACAGTGGCCATCGAGCCGTTGATAAAAGCCTTGCTTCTCCCGGAGCGGCTCGACGTCCTGCGGATTATCATTTCGCCGCCGTTTTCTATTCCCTGCTCATCTAGCGCGCGGTTTAGCCGGTCATCCCGCGCGATGTCGAATCTCGCCTCCACAACAGCCTGATCGGCCGAGGATCGTATCATCTCTTCGCTGAACCGGCCCCCCAGCGCAAGGCCCAGCGCCTCTATGAGCGCCGATTTACCCGCCCCCGTTTCGCCAGTCAGGATGTTAAGACCGGGCCCGAACTCTATGAGAGCCTCGTCGATGATGGCGAAATCGGAGATCTTAAGCTCCCTAAGCATTCTGGCTCTGGTAATCGTCCTTTGTTTTAATGTTGTTCCTGCCCAATTGTTTAGCCAGGTACATGGCGCCATCCGCCGTTTCGAGATTGGATTCGATGGTGCCGGAAGGGTCGAGGTACGCGACTCCGATGGAGACAGTGATTTTTTCCACGATGCCGCGAATTATAAACTCATGATCTTTGACCTCTTTTCTGAATTCTTCGAGCCGTTTTTTCGCCTGGGTCAAAGTAGTGTCCGGCATAATCACGGCGAACTCGTCACCGCCGTATCTATAGGCGACGTCTTTTGAGCTCATCGCTTCTCTGATCTGATTTGCGATAGTGCTAAGAGCCTTGTCCCCGATGGCGTGTCCGTATGTGTCGTTTATCCGCTTGAACATGTCGATGTCTATTATCGCCACGCAGGAGCTACCTTGTGTCTTGAGCTTGTCAATCTCTTCGGTTATCCGCTCGTTCATCGCCCGCCGGTTCGGAAGCCTGGTAAGGTCGTCGATTCTCGCTTCATTCCTCGCTTTTTTCAGGTTCTGGCGCAATTGCTCCAGCTGGGCCGATGATTTTTTCAGCTCCTTGTTGATCTTGCTGTTTTTCGAGGTCATCGTGGACGTTTCATCCATCAGCCTTTTGATAATTTTTTCGATATTGTCCGTTTCCGCAAGTTCAGCCGCCTCTTCGATGATGTCGTTTAGCGTATCGGAGTACTTGACGCCGGTTTCCGACAAACCATCAAGGTCTATTACCACCGGCTTTAAAATGTTGCGTGAGGCCTCGCTGGCCTCATCCACCGCCTTGATCTCCGCCTCGATTTTTTTCTTCTCTTCTGCGGAAATATCCCGTTGAAGAAATTGTTTGTAAATTTTCTGGTGAAGCTCCTCGTTAAAACTTGCGCCCTCCTTTAAAAGCATGTCTATACGCTCTTTAAGCTCTGGCATCTGGCCGCGAAAATATTCAAACCATATCCGGTAGTTGTTGGGTGAAAGGGGCGCCTTCTTTTTTGACATGAAAGAGATTGTCTCCCTGGCGATGGCGGTTACGCTTCCGTTGCTTTCATCTGTTTGTGTCACGGATAGTCTCTCCCCACTTGAGTTTGCTTCTTAATAACTCGTAATAATCTTTAAACGGTGATTGTATGATACGGGTCACTTCTTTGGATTTCTCTATTTTTAAATTGTGCCGCGATCCTATTCCAAAATTCACTTGTCCGTCCAATGTAGCCAGCGCCTCTCCTTTGTCCCTTGAAGAGACAGATATTTCTATTACGATGTTGTCCGGTATCACTATCGGACGGTTAGAAAGCGTGTGCGGACTGATAGGTGTTATTATAAACGAATTTAGCGAAGGATATACGATAGGCCCGGCCGAAGAGAGACTGTAGGCGGTCGATCCGGTGGGTGTCGCCACGATGAGGCCGTCGGCTGTATAGCTGTTTACAAAAACAGAGTCCACCTCCACCTTGATGTCAATCATATGATTTAAAGCGCCGCGATGGATAACCAGATCGTTTAAAGAGGTATAGGATGCTTCATGCTTTCCGTCGTAGTAAATCGAAGTGTCTAGCATAATCCGGTCTTCATACGAAAAATCATCGGACAAGACTCGCTCGATGGCCGGAAGCATTTCTTCATACGTAAACTCTGTGAGAAATCCGAGACTGCCAAGGTTGATTCCGAGAAGCGGCGTCGCCCGGCCCTCTATCAGCCCGGCTATGCTAATCATGGTTCCATCCCCTCCCAGAACCACAATCAGATCCGATTTTTTAGCTATGTCCAGCCTTGAGCCATTCGATTCGATGTTGGCTATTGAGGCGGTCTCGCTTTCCACTAAGCGCTCCACTCCCCGCTCACCAAGCCATTCGTCAAGCTTTCGGACACCTTCGCCCGCCAGTGGGCTTTGTGTGTTCGCTACGATGCCTACAAGTTTCATTTTTCAGTTTAAGCGTGTATATTGTCTTATCATATTAACAGGGGCGGCCTGGCTTTCCAGAGGAGGCCGGTTTACCGCCGCATACAGAATTTGATATCCTACAGCAGGACAATTATACAAACCAATGGCCGGTTTTGGGAAATTCCTTTAGCGACGCCTGTTGGGCAAGCATATTCAAATGGATGGCGCCATGATTAAAGTCAATTCGCGCTCTTGTTATTTTCGCTCCTGTCTTGTTGGGCGCGATTTATTATGAAAAAACAGCTTTGCGCCCTGGCGCTGGCGGCGCTTGTTTTAGGTTTTGGCGGATGCCGAAGCGACAAGCAAGTAATTAAAAAAGACAGCGTTCTGGTCAACCGGGCGAACAATAACTACGCTCGCGGACGGTTAACCCAGGCCACCGAAGAGTATCGCAAATTGATTAACGAGCATCCCGACTCGTCTTTCAGGAGGCAAGCGATCATCGCTCTGGCCGACACGCTTTATAAGGACAAAAAGTATTTCGAGGCGGTTTTGTATTACGAGCGGTTCATACAACTTTATCCACTCGATCCTCTAACTTCCAGGGCCCAGTTTTATCTTGCGATGAGTCATTACAATGATACCTCCACACTGGACAGGGATCAGACCAGCACAGTGAAAACAGTGAAGGCTTTCGAGGTATTCCTGAAAAAATACCCGAAACATCTCCTGGCTCCTTACGCAAAGGAAAAAAAGAGAGACATGGAGCAGTTGCGCTCCAAAAGTATGATGGATATCGCCAGGTTTTACCGGAAGATAAATCGTAACCAGTCGGCCATTACAAGGCTTAATGAGTTCGTCGATCTCTATCCCGATTCGAGCGAAGCCCCGGAGGCGCTTTTTCTTATCGCTGAATGTTATAAGTCCGAGCAATCGTTTAAAAACGCGGCGCTGGCGTACACCTGGATTCTCGATAATTATCCTGACAGCGAATATGCGCCAAAGGCCGCCATCGAAGCGCAAAAGCTGAAACTTAAAAAATAGGAAGGAAACGGTTTTACTGGTCTATCCGGTCTTTTACGGAGTGGTGGAGAAAATCCCTAACTGCGTCGCGGGTCAGGGATAAGGCCTCTTTTTCATCCAGCGCAATGCGCTTTGCCTCGTCGTAAAAAATACCCACAAGATCCGGGTTGTTCAAACCTAACTTGTAAGCCAGCGATTTAGGACTCATAATTGTAAAATCTCCTGTTTATATGTCACTGCATTTTCGGCGCCAATACCAAAGCTATAAGGGCGTGCGTTAATACATTGATAGTTAAGCGGTTAAATTGGCTCTCAAAAAAAGGACTATGCGCGTCAACAATACAGCGTGTTAATTTTTGACGTTTTCCCAGATCAGGTAAGAACTTCTTGCCTATATACAACTTCCGGCCCCAATCAGAAAAAAGCCGACGAATTTATATCCGGGTCAACTTTAAAGGGGGAAATTTTTATTTTCTGGGATTTATCGAAGAAGCAGGGTAGCATGACACCTTCATTTTTTCTGTGCGAAGCGTCAGTTTCATTATGACCGGCAAATTTTCTTTATCCGAAAAACGCTCCATAGCAGGGCTTTCTGTTGTTATTGGTCTGCGCATGCTGGGGCTGTCGATGATTATTCCTGTCTTTTCCGTTTACGCGGTTAAGTTGCAAGGCTCGTCGGTTATGCTGGCTGGAATGGCGTTCGGGATATACGGGCTGACCCAGGCTTTTTTGCAGATTCCTTTCGGATATATGTCCGACAGATTTGGCCGCAAGCCGGTTGTGGCGTTCGGCCTGCTTCTTTTCGGAGTCGGAAGCGTGATTTGCGCGGTCACCACGAATATCTACATCCTTATCGCCGGCAGGTTTCTGCAAGGTGGCGGCGCCATCGCCTCGGCCTGTTTCGCCTGGATAGCCGACCTTACACAAGAGTCGCGCCGGAACACCGCCATGGCGTTTATGGGCATATCGGTGGGGGGCGGAATTGTTATGGGGATGATATCCGGCCCCATTATCGGCGGAATATTTGGCGCGGCGGCTCTTTTCTGGGTGGCGGCAGGCCTTTCGATGACAGCTCTGTATGTGACCGTATGGAAACTCGACGAGCCGCAAAACAACCAGCGTCAAAATCAGCCCGATTTCGGCATGAACCCGCTTAATGCCATAAAGATGGCTGGCGACCCCGACCTGATGCGGCTCAACGCGACCGGATTTTTAGTTAACGTCTGCATGATCTCCACTTTTTTCGTGGTACCCCTTCGTATAGCCGAGGTTTTTTCCATGAGCGAGCTATGGAAAGTTTATCTGCCCCTCAGCGTTTTTGGCGGGGTGGCGATGATGCTCTCGTCGCGCAAAGCGGATAAAGGGTCGGCGCGCGGCGTGATAGTGGGCGCCTTAACCTGTCTGGCTGTCGGCTACATGATTATGTACTCAGCCGGGAATGTATGGTGGACTTTAAGCGGGTTCGCGATTTTCTTCTCCGCCTTTTCAGTTCTGGAGGCGACCCTGCCCGCCGCCGTGTCGAAACTGGCCGATCCGGCGCAAAAAGGAACCATAATCGGCGTCTATAACATGAGCCAGTTTTCCGGCACGTTCGCAGGCGGCGCTCTGGCCGGAGCGCTCACCGGGACGATGGAATCAGAAATTTTCATAATCCTGGCTGTCGCTTCAATAATAGCGGCGGTCGCTATGAGCGGCGCGAAGAAACTGAAACCTGCCGTATAGACAATTTTCT
>UOGB01000029.1_pt1 | contig 15090 bp, 13 predicted proteins | sample 1989701 | NCBI WGS metagenome assembly UOGB01 (sample SAMEA4712198, study PRJEB27164) | hydrothermal vent metagenome | biome: marine basaltic hydrothermal vent biome; feature: marine hydrothermal vent; material: mineral | place: Pacific Ocean | collected 2011-06-14/2011-07-23 | depth 1691 m
AATTCATTTTCTACTGCAAATGTGTGAAACCGCCTCTGGCTTTGTTGGCGTAACAAAATTGTCCTCAACGTATGTTTCCATACGTTTGCGGGAATGTTGTCCCGCCGCCTTGCCATATGCAATTTCACTTATTCTCGTTACGAAAGCAATTTTTAGAGGTTCCCCTAAAGCGATGGCTTGTTTAACCAGCGACGCTTATTCCGCCTTGTTTAGACTTGGTATTATGATAAAATCAAGAATAAACTGGCATTTATAAAACAGGCGCCGCAATGAAATTTTATAATTTAATCCTGATCCTGGTTTTTTCCTCCATATTGTCCGTGGCGGGATATGGCGAGGCGTGTCACGAATTAACCGCCCGCGACCGGCAGTTCTGGAAAGAAATGTACGGCGCCAGGAAATCTTTTCTTTTTATGCTAAAACCGATCTTTTTTATATCTGAAAAGAAGAATGTAGACCGGTTGAACACCGCCGGGATATCGGAGTTTATCAGGGGCAGTTTCCCGGAGGCTGGGCATCGATTTCAGAAAGCTTTGGATATAAACCCCGATATCGCTCCCCTGCATCACAACCTGGCGCTTGTATACTACAACAGGCTAAAGCTGACAAAGGCCGGGGAGCAATGGGAGAGGGCCGTGGCTCTCGATCCTTCAAACCCCAGATACCATTATCATCTCGCGGCGGCTTATAGCCATGACGGCAAAATCGACGAGGCGATAGCTCAATACACGCGCGCGCTTGACCTTATCGACGGGCATTACGAAGTTTACAACAGCCTCGGAGAGCTGTATGAAATAAAAAATGACCTGGAGCGCGCGACAGGGTTTTATGAGAAATCGCTGGCCCGTAACCCGGATTTCCAGCTTGCCGAAAACAACCTGGCCAGACTATACGCGGTAACCGGGAAACTCGACGCCGCAAGACAGGCTTATACCAGGCTTGTGTCCGCAAATCCAAAGGATGTTGAAAATCATATCAGCCTTGGAGAGGTCTATGCGCGGATGGAAAACAACTCGCAGGCTCTGTATCAATACAGGCAGGCGATTAACCTTCGTACCGATTATCCATACCCGCGCTTTATGCTGGCCAAAGTCTACCGGAGCATGGGCATGGAGGAAAAAGCGCTGACCGAAGAAAAGCTCGCGATGCGAATTCGCGTTGATAATTATATAGGCTGTATCGTCGATCCCACACCCGATATGAGCGTCCCGAAAGGGAGGCATGCGATGGATCATGGAAGCGCGGCCCAGATACCGTAGGAAAAACCACTCGCTGGCGTATTATCAGTAAAAGCGGTTTCCACTCTGACATAATTTTTAATAATGACAAGAAAAATCATAGTTCTCCCTAACGGCGCGTGCGACGGTTGCGATAAATGCGTTACAGCTTGCGGCGAGGCTCTGGGTTACGGATCGAAAGATAGCGAGAGCTATAGAGCCGCGATCAAAATTGTCAATAGCGAGGAGAGCTACTTTCCCGTAGTCTGCCGTAACTGCCAGGAGGCGCCCTGCGTGACGGCGTGCATGAGCGGATGCATACAGCCGGATGAGGACGGCCATGTTATCACCGATTACAGCAGATGCGTAGGTTGCTGGATGTGCGTTATGAGTTGTCCTTTCGGCGCCATTGAAACCGACCAGCGAAAACATGTGACCGTCAAATGCAACAGTTGCCTCGATAAAAGCGTCGCTCCCTGCGTGGCTGTATGCGACAAGAACGTGCTGATCCAGATAAACATCGATGAGTACACCACCAGACTAAGAAAAAATTCGGCTGTAAGGTTTATAAGTGGAGACCGCGAGGCGCCCCAAAAATGAGATACGTTATAGTAGGCGCGTCATACGCCGCAGTTGGAGCGGTCGAGGAGATCAGGTCTATCGACAGCGACGGGGAGATACTGATTGTCTCCGACGAGCCTTACCGTATCTACGCAAGGCCTCTTATATCCTATTATCTTGAAAATCGCGTCGCGGAAAAAAACATGTACTTTCGCCCGGACGAGTTTTATGAAAAAAATAAACTAAAACTCGTCTCAGGAAAAAAAGTTGTAAAAGTCGATCCGGACGGTCAGAAAATAACGCTGGATGATAAAAGCGTCATCGATTACGACCGCCTTTTGATATGCACCGGCGGAAAACCATTTATTCCACCGCTCAAAGGCATCGATTCGAAAAATGTTTTCAGTTTCGTAAAATGGGATGACGCGAAAAAAATAAAGAAGCTGGCGGACGGAGCAAAAGAGGTTTTGATTGTCGGCGGCGGCCTTATCGGCCTCAAAGCGGCTGAAGGATTGGGGGGCCTGGGGTTAAAGGTGACCATTATTGAAAAAGAGGCGAGCGTTCTTCCCCTGGCGCTTGATGAAACCGCCGGCAAAATTTTGCGGAGACATCTTGAGGATAATGGCGTGGAGATGGTTACGGGGAACGTGGCCAGCGAAATCCTCGCCGATGAGTCTGGATGCGTCAGCGGCGTCGCGCTCGATAATGGCAAGAGTTATAAAGGCGACCTGCTTATCATCGCCATAGGCGTAAGGCCAAACATCGATCTGATAGAAGGTACGGCCATCGAAGTAAACCGGGGTATCGCCGTTGACCGGCGCATGCGGACAAACATTGATAACATCTATTCTGCGGGGGATGTGGTCGAAGCGTGGGATATTTTGAGCGGCTCCAATAGCGTGATAGCCATCGCCCCGCTTGCCTTTGAGCAGGGCAAAGTGGCCGGATGCAATATGGCTGGCGGTAAGAGAGCTTACACCGGTGGAATCGCTATGAACTCCACAGATGTGTTCAGTATGTCTTTGATGACGATGGGCCTTACGAGAAATCTGGATGAAAGTTATGAGATAAAGAGTTTTAAAGACGCGAATGTTTATAAAAAACTGGTTTTTAAAGATGACAGGCTCCAAGGCGTCATCCTTATGGGGGACGTGGATTACGGCGGGGCGCTCACCCAGTTGATTCGCAACCAGACGGGTATAAAAGATATAAAGGACGATCTTGTTAAAAGCGTTCTGGGAAAAGGCGGCCTGGCGTCGATTCTTCCAACCATCCTTAGCAAAACGCCTGTTCCCGCGTTCCATTAGCAGGCGCCATCATATCCTGTTTTTGATTTTCGCGCTATTGCGAAACCGGATAACGCAGGCTGGCAAAACTGCGAATATCCGCATATAGTTTAAAAATGTTTACGGCCAGAACTTGATGAAACCTTTAGCTGCTACATATAACCGTTTTTATTACTGATATTTACAAGACCGGAAAAACGTCTTTGTTGAATGCCTTTTCAAAATAAAAGATATGCTATTCTACCAGCGGCATAGCAGAGTTAAATAAATCGACAATAAAAAATCTTAATATATTCGCATTATTGAGAATGGATAAAGTGAAAAAGGATCTGTTATTATTTTAAGGTCAAGATTATCAATAAGATTTCTTCAGGCGGTGAACAGGCATAGCATTTGCTTAAGTCAATGGTGTTTGCCCGATCATATGGAAGTTAATTTTGGGATTAAGCTTTGCGTGGAAGGTAGAATCCGCGCAAGCTGAAAAGTTTAGGTTTAGCCGTGGTTGAGCGCATATGGAAACGGTCAGCCAGGCATCATGTAAATATAAAACTAAGTAACAGGGGGAGTATGTTTATGTTGAAACAAAGATTGATTGCTTACATAAGCGTTGTGTTTTTGCTTTTCACGGTGTCTGCCTGTCAGACCGCAGGCAGTAGCGCCGGCGCCGGCGGCCCTAAAGTCCAGAACAAGCTCCACCTGGATCCGCAGATGAGCTGGCCTGTGGAATGGAACAAGGTCCAGGGGAAAAAAGGATATTTCTGGGTTTGCGGTCAGAATTCAGGTTACGTAAGCGTCTGGGACGACCAGACAATGGAAAAAGTGGCCCATATAGATTTTTGGAAATATGAAAAAGATCTGATGATAAAGGCCGGGAAAACGATCGACAAGAAAACAGAAGACTGGATTCAGAAAAACGTGCGGCCTCATCACGGATGGGTCGTGCCGGGCGCGAAATATTTTTATGTATCCAACAATTCCAAGAAATCGGACGCGTTCTGGGTTGTGGACACAAAAACCTTCAAGATAGTAGCCAGGTTCAACACAGGCGGTAAAGGCCCGCTTCACGGCGCCTTCAGCCCGACGGAGGATCTGGCCATCTGGGGCAATGTAAAGGATAAAAAGAAGGGCGTTATCACGTTCATCGACACCAAGAATCACAAAGTCCTCGATGTAGTAAAAACAACCGGCGTGCAAACGCGCGATATCAACATCACCCACGACGGCAAACGTGTATTCGTCGGCAACCAGGGCTGGGACAAAAAGAAAGGGATTAAAGGCTCTATCGATGTATTCGATATCAAGTCCCGGAAAATGATCGCAACCATTAAGGAGGCCCAGGGGCTTAAGGGCATGAGCATGTCTAAAGACGGCAAGACCATAGTCGCGGCGGGCCGGAGACTCGGCAAAGTTTATTTCATCGATGTCGACAAGATGAAGTTGCGAGCTACCGTGGACACCGGCGGACAGCCGAGCAATATATCGTTCCATCCCACACAGCCGAAAGTCTATGTGGGCCTTTACAAGTCAAACGAGTATGTTGTTATCGACCTTAATACCGCCAAGATACTTACCCGGATACCGGGAGGCAAGCAGGCCAACGCTCTGTATTTTCCGGTTGGCAGGGATGATATAGCCTACGGGGCCAACGAAAAAGATACGTTCATTAGTGTGATAGACACTAAAAACGACAAGCTGATAAAGGAGATGGATACGCCGCTTGGCTCTCACAATATCCGCTACAGGCCGGACGGAAAGATCGGTTTTGCGTCGTGCAAACGCTCGAACGAAGCCGTCTTTTTCGACGTAGACAAGATGGAAGTAATCAAGACGGTGGAAGTAGGTTTTGGCAACAACGGAGTCCGCTGGGTTCCCAAAGCCGAATAAACGCGAAGTTGAAAACCGGCTGGAATGAATAGCTGTTTCTTTCAGCCGGTTTTTTATAACATGGAAGCATAACTAATGAGAGGAAGTTATTAATGGGCGATTTTAACAGGCGAAACTTTCTTAAATACTCCACCAAAACCGGGGCCGCCGCGCTGTTGGCGTCGGCTTTGCCCATGAACGTGGTCTTTACGCCCGGCAAAGCTGGAGCGGAGGTTAAGTATGAGGTTATTGAAGGCTATTCAATGAATCCCGACCTGATTCACGAGCCCAAAGACGTAAAAAACCTGACCAAGTTCGAGAAGCTCCATGTTCCCACTTTAAAAATGCCTATCATAGCCGAAGACGGTTCCGTCATACCTTTTTATGTGGTCTCGGATCATCCCATGGAAAAAGATCATTACATTGAGAGCGTTGAAATATTGAATTTCAGCGACCCGATCGTCCACAAGGGGAAAATCAATTTCACACCGGCCAACGGCACAATTTATTTCTCCTCCCAAATCCGCGCTATAAGCGGAACGAACACGATCATGGCGGTGATGAAGTGCAACAAGCATAGCCGCTGGGTAAGCAAGGCTACGGTGAAAGTCACCGTCGGCGGATGCTGAAAACAGAATACTGATTAGATTAATGCGGATGTCAAGACAGGGGAGGCTTTTCCCCGCAGTACTGATTCTGGCGATTTCTCTTTTTGCCGTATGGTGGCTATCTGCTCCAGGCGCTTTGGCTTCGGGGAAAAACAGTGAATCCGTCAACCTCCGTATTCTGTGGACAAACGACATGCACGGCTACCTTGTCCCTCTTTACCACCGCGAGCCTTTCGAGAAGGACTATCTTAAACAGGCGAAAAAAGAGGGGAAGATAGGCGGCTGGGCGTATGTGGCCGCGTTGATTAACAAATACAGGAGCCAGGCTCCCGAAAGAACGTTGCTGTTGGATGCGGGCGACTCGTGGCATGGCACTGGAGTTGCGCTGTTTACCAAAGGAGCGGCGATTGTAAAAGTGATGAATGCTTTAAAATACGACGCGATGACGCCGGGCAACGTCGATTTTCTCTATCCCAAAGAAGAGTTTTTAAAACGTGTGGAGGAGGCCGACTTTCCGGTGCTGGCGGCCAATATGTACGATATGGAATGGGGCGACCCGGCCATGCCTCAATACATTATTAAAAAAATAAACGGCCTCAAGGTGGCCGTGATCGGGATAGCGTACCAGTGGACAGCCAAAACCGGCAACAGGGAATATACGAAAGGGTGGAGTTTCGGGCTTCGCGAGGACGAAATCAGAAAACTTATCAAAGATATCAGAGCTGACGACAAACCGGATCTGGTTGTTGTTCTTTCGCATATGGGCTTCAAAGTAGATCAGAAATACGCGTCCAGAGTGGACGGGATAGACGTTATCATAGGCGCGCACACCCACGACAACGTCCACAAGCCTCCGGTGATTAATAATACGATTGTTGTGCAGGCAGGCTCTCACGGCAAGTTTCTTGGGAAACTCGACCTGAAAATAAAAGACGGGAAAGTGGCGGGGTTCGACCACGAAATAATCCGTGTCGTATCAAAGGATATAACACCCGATCCTAAAATAAAAAAACTGATCGATGATGTGTACGCTCCGTATAAAAAGAAATTGAGCCGTATAATCGGCGAAACCAAAACCATGCTTTTTCGCAGAGATACATACGAGAGCACGATGGATAATTTTATAACGGACGCATACCGCGATATGAGCAAGACAGACGTGGCGCTGGCGCCCGCCTGGAGGTTCGGACTGACAATATTGCCGGGGTCGATTACAGTAGAAGATGTTTACGGAATGGTTCCCACGGAGGAGCCTTTGATTACGTTTTCCATTAAAGGGAGCAATTTAAGATCGATCCTGGAGGCGGCGTTGGACAACGTCCTCGACTCCGACCCGTACGCCCAGCTTGGCGGGGATTTAATACGGTTTTCCGGGATGAAGTTATTGATCGACGAGACAAAAGGGTTTGGCAAGCGCATTAAAATGCTGACTGTCGGCGGCGCGCCATTCGATTCTGAGAGGCAATACACGGTTGTCTCGGCCAATACGCAGATGTACAACGCTCCGAGCGCTGAGAAAGTCGTCAATACAAGGAAGGTCGCCGTCGAGGAGTTGATCAAGTATATAGAGAAGAAAAAAGTTATCGCGCCCAAGCTGGACGGCCGTGTAAAAATCAAATAATGACCATAAGGGAGGATATATAGTGGCGAAAAAAATAAAGATGGGGAAACCCAAAATGAGGCTTCCCCGCAAAATAAAAAAGGGCGAAATTATCGAAGTGCGGGTAAAAATCAGGTATCCGTCTTTTACCGGACTCAAGATTGTGGATGAGGAAAAGCAGATATTCGCCAGGGACAAAGAGGCTGTTTTCCTCAGGAAAATGGATGTGATTTACGATGGTCAAACGATCACGGAATATCAAATGACTTCGGCGACAAGCCCCGATCCGTTGATAAGGTTCAAGATGAGGGCGGATAAGGAAGCGCCGCTTAAAATCGTATTTACCAACATCAGGGATGAGAGCGCCGAGGTGACCAAAAATATCAAATTTTGAGGGACGTATAGTCTTTAACGTTTATCTCAAGAACGGGTCTGGATGTTTTAAGGAGAAACAATTAATGAAAAATGTCATGATAGCGGCGATATTCGCCCTGTTGGCTTTCGCGTTGTCAGATAGCGCCGAGGCTATCCATACCGGATGGTTCGCGCCAGACGAAGTAACAGGCCAGAAAAATCCCTTCCTTTCCGATAAAGGAGCTTTAGCGGAGGGGAAGAAGATTTATAAGAAAAATTGCATGAAATGCCACGGCCCGTCCGGTAAAGGCGACGGCGCGTCCGCCGGAAGCCTGCAGATAGAGTTGCCGGACTTTTCGGATAAAAGTATTACCATGGAAGAGACCGATGGGGCGTGGTTCTGGAAAGTCAGGGTCGGCCAATTCGAGATGCCACCTTTCCAGTTGGCCCTCAAAGACGATCAGATATGGAAAGCGATAATATACGTCCGTTCGCTGGCCAAATGATACGGTTTTTTTGTTTACGCGGTATCTCATACATGAAAGCCGGGACACTGGCCTCTTAAACGGGAAACCGAATGGCCGGATCGAAAGCGATGGCGCCGACAGGGCCTTTTCCGGCGGTGGCTTTCTTCAGGCGGCTTGCGGCGCTTCTGGCTTTTAGCTGTGTATTGTTTCCGGCTTTGCCTTCATATTCGCATGACAGCATAGGAAGCGTCAGCAATGCGATCGCAACGGTCAGAGGGAGCCGGCTGGACTATTTCCTGAACGTCCCCTCCATCATGCGGGCCGCTATGGAAGGGGCCGGCTTAATTGAAGAAAAACGCATCACGCAATATATTACCAGCAGGCTACATGTCTCGACCTCTAAGCGTGAATGCCGGATCATCTCCTTTGACGCCCCGGCGCCGCAAACCAGCGGGAACTTTATAATCCACCTGGTGTTCGACTGCCACGAGCCGATTAATGACCTCAGGCTGTCGAGCGCTCTTTTTTATGATATCGACCAGAAACATATCCAGTTTTTCAGACTGGCCGGGTATTCCAACCCAAGAGAGCCAATTTCCGAGACCATCCTCACCCAGAGCAATCATCTGTTTGAAACGAGTGATGTTCACTCAAACGTTTTTTCGATTTTCTCGAAGGTCTACAGTTATTTCCATCTGGGCGTGGAGCATATCCTGAGAGGTTACGATCATATATTGTTTCTTTTATGCGTCATCCTTTTCGCCCCTACCCTTATCGAAACCATAAAGATAGTGACTTCTTTTACTGTGGCGCACAGCGTCACGCTTGGGCTGGCTTACATGGGAGTCATTTCACTATCGACCAATATAGTAGAGCCGCTCATCGCGCTGACTATAGTTTATGTCGCCTTTGAAAATTATTTCTCAAAAAGTATGCCGGGGAAACGGTGGCTCCTCGTTCTTTTTTTCGGCCTCATTCACGGGCTGGGATTTGTTGACGTGCTAAAAGGAGTGACGGTATCGAAAAACGAGCTACTATTGGCGCTTTTTTCATTTAACGCCGGCATAGAGGCCGGACAGGTTATAATTGTCGTATTCTTCTTTGCGATCCTGACTTACCTCAGGCGGTACTCCTGGACGCCGGTTTTTCTGCGATGGTCTTCTGTCACTATGGGACTTACCGGGATGATCTGGTTTTTGCAAAGGACAATAGGATACCTTTAGAAATAAATTACAGGGCGAGACTATGAATGTCAATTCGTATACCAAGATAGCGTCGCGATTATCGGCGGCTATTCTCGTTCTGTTTTTGGCGGGCTGGCAGGGCGCCTCCGCCTACACCCACAAAAAACTCTCCGTAAAGTTCCTGGAATATCAGGAGGATACTTTCACGCTGGCCAAAGAGCGGAACAAGCCGGTTTTCATGCTTATATCAGCCGTATGGTGCTATTGGTGCCACGTTTTCGAGGAAGGAGCCCTGTCGTCTGAAAAAGTATATTCATACCTGAACGAAAATTTTGTAAACGTGTTCATAGACGCGGACGCGCGCAGAGATTTGCTTGCAAGGTACCAGGCCAAAACTCTTCCTTACGTTGTGTTTTTAAATCCTGACGGCTCGATATTACGCAAATATGGAGGAGTGCTTGAAGCCGATGATTTTCTGGGGCTTTTAAAAACTTTAAAAAAACAAGTGGCGAGCGGGAAACCGGACGGCGCGATAAAAGATCAGGCTGTGTTTTCCTATTCCCCGCCGTCACGATTCAGCGCGGATGCTATCAGGGAGATCGACGCTGTTTACAAAGAGATATTTCAGGAGAATTTCGACGAGGAGGAGTATGGCCTGGGCGCCGGCAAGAAATATATTCTTCCCGAAACTTTCCTCTACTTTATAGACAACGCCAAAGGTAAGAAAAACGAATTTACCAAAATGGTCGATGAGACGCTCAAAAAAGCGGTCGGCGCCATTTACGATCCTGTGGAGGGAGGTTTTTTCCGGTACGCCGAAACCCATGACTGGCGCGTCCCCCATTACGAGAAGATGCTGGATGTAAACTCATCCGCCCTGTCGCTACTGCTAAAAGCCAACGCCTTGAGCCCTTCCGGCGCCCTGTCGGACGCCGCCAGGGGAACAGCCGGTTACCTGTCGTCCAATCTGTTTGATGATGACATTGGAGCTTTTTTAAGTTTTCAGGTCGCCGACACTTCGTATTACCGTTTGCCAGCCAGCCGACGGGAGAAAACCGAAAAGCCTGCCGTCATAAGAAAAGTGTTTGTGGACACTTTGTCAAAATCTATGGCAAGCCTTCTGGACACGGCGCCATACACGCGCGATGACAAGTTCGCCGAAAAAATAAGGAGGTCTATCGAGTTTCTGGCCGATATGATGGACAGGGAAAACAATGTGTATCATTATTACCTGCCCGATGAGAAGAAGTGGTTTATAAAAGGCACACTGGCCGACCACGCGAATCTTGCCTTGCTGTTTGCAAGATCGTACAAAATATTCAAAAAGCCGGAGCATCTTCGCCTCGCCAGGGACACTCTCGGTTACGCGCGCGCGAAATTTTTCGACGCGAAACTTGGAATTTACAAAGAAGGCTCTTTGGCCGATCTGCCCAGCATGGAGTATCTGCTGGGTTTGAACTCTATAATCGCCAAAGCATGGCTTGAAATACCGGAAGCGGACAGGGATAAAGAGGGCTTGAAAATCGCAAAAAATATTCTGCGATATTTTTCTGGGATGGCGGATTTGCTTGGTGAAAGGGCGTGGGCCGCCCGTGATTTCGGGTTTATGGAGGCCTACGCCGAATATCTCTCGGCTTTTAAACTCTATCCAGGAAAATAGACCAGCCGCCATCAAAGACGACGTGCCCGGACCAAATCATCAAAGGCGCCTGCAAGGATCGGCGCGCTATCGAGAGACCATGGCGAACAATTCTGAAACGGTGCAATGCTTTTCAATCGGATGGCGCAAAGGCTTTTTCATTCGCACAGTGTACCGGTTTCTGCGCCCCTCCCTGACATGGCTAAGATATCCGGCCAATTCCAGATCCTGGATGATTTGCTGGACGGCCCGCTCTGTAATATTAATTAGAAAAGCCAGGTCCCGTATACGGGCAAGCGGATTTTCCGCTATGCATATCAGCACATGAGCGTGGTTCGAAAGGAAAGTCCAGCCGATCTTTGGCGCATTGTCCCGCTTATCATTAGAGCTCATGATTAATTGCTATATCTTTATAAATTACAAAGTGTTATATGTATGCGCTTGCCCGTTGACAAAATCTGGAAGTCTGATACCATGCATAATCAATTACGAAAAATATTTCATGTATTACAATACGTATTAATTCCGGATGTGTCAATACATACGGTTTGGACTTATTAAAGGTATGGGTGTATAAATGTTAGTTCTTTTTCCCGCATCAATCAGGTGAAGGCAGGTGAAGGAAATTTTGCGGGGGAGAAGATACAGGCATATCGAATAAAATCAAGGCGGCTGTAATCTGGTTGGCGCCTTGTCAGGGTTTGTAACGAAAGAAAAAGCAGGTGAGGAAAAAAATGACAGCAAAAATTATCTATACAGCAGTTGATGAGGCTCCCGCTCTGGCGACTTACTCTTTGCTTCCCATTATCCAGGCGTTTACGAAGGGAACCGACGTCGAAGTTGAGACAAAGGATATCTCTCTTTCAGGCAGGATTATCGCCAACTTTTCAGAAAACCTTGCCGAGAGTCAAAGAACCCCTGACGCTCTGGCCGAGCTGGGAGCTCTGGCGAAAACACCGGAGGCCAACATTATCAAGCTACCGAATGTCAGCGCCTCAATCCCTCAGCTAAATACCGCTATCAAGGAATTACAGGGGAAAGGTTATGATCTGCCAGACTATCCGGAAAATCCGCAAGATGACGCGCAAAAAGATATTCAGGCGAAATACGCCAAAGTTCTTGGAAGCGCCGTAAACCCTGTATTAAGGGAAGGGAACTCTGATCGTAGAGCGGCGGACGCTGTAAAGCAGTATGCGAAAAAGAACCCGCATTCGATGGGTGAATGGAGCCCCGATTCTAAATCTCATGTCTCTACCATGTCGAGCGGCGATTTTCGCTCTAACGAGAAATCAGTAACTATGGCGGGGGCCACGGACGCCAAAATAGAGTTTGTCGATGGGGACGGGAACGCTACGACTCTAAAAGAGAAGCTCCCGCTTCAAGCGGGTGAAGTCGTCGACGCGGCTTTTATGAGTAAAAACGCCCTTAGAAAATTCATCGGCGAGCAGATTGAGGACGCCAAAGCTAAAGGCGTTTTGTTCTCTTTGCACATGAAAGCCACAATGATGAAGGTCTCCGATCCTGTAATTTTCGGCCACACCGTCGAGGTTTTTTTTAAAGACGTTTTTGAAAAACACTCGTCCACTCTGTCCGAGCTTGGCGTCAACTCAAATAACGGCCTCGGCGACCTGTACGCCAAAATCAAAAGCCTGCCGGACGATAAGCAGGCCCAGATCGAAGCGGATATCCAGCAAGTTTATAAAAACCGTCCCGCTATCGCGATGGTAGACTCCGGTAAGGGGATCACAAACCTGCATGTCCCAAGCGATGTGATCATAGACGCCTCCATGCCCGCCGCGATCCGCGCCTCCGGGCAAATGTGGGGCCCGGACGGCAAACAGCATGACACAAAGTTCATTATTCCCGACCATTGCTATTCCGGCCTGTATCAGGCGGCTATTGATAGCTGTATAGAAAACGGGGCTTTCGATCCGGCGACTATGGGAACCGTTCCCAACGTTGGCCTTATGGCGCAAAAAGCTGAAGAGTATGGCTCTCACCCCACCACTTTCGAAGCCCCCGGAGACGGAATGATTCGCGTTGTAGACTCTTCGGGCGCCACAATAGTTGAGAGCCAGGTAGGGGAAGGTGATATATGGAGAATGTGCATGGTCAAAGACGCGCCGATCCAGGACTGGGTAAAGTTAGCCGTGACAAGGGCGAGAGCGACGGGAGCTCCGGCTGTTTTCTGGCTCGACAAAACAAGAGCGCACGACGCCGAGTTAATCAAAAAAGTGGATAAATATCTGCCGGATCATAATACGGATGGTTTGGAAATCGATATTATGGCCGTGGAGCCTGCGGCGAAATTGTCTTTTGACAGAATGCGGGACGGTAAAGACACCATTTCGGTTACCGGTAACGTGCTGAGAGACTATAACACCGACCTTTTCCCGATTCTTGAGCTGGGAACCAGCGCGAAGATGCTCTCTATCGTTCCCCTGATGAACGGCGGCGGGCTTTTCGAGACGGGCGCGGGCGGGTCGGCGCCAAAACATGTCCAGCAGTTTTTAGAAGAAGGTCATCTGCGGTGGGATTCTCTCGGTGAATTTTTGGCCCTTGCCGAGTCATTGGAGCATTTTGCCACTGTAACCGGAAATGAAAAAGCCAGAATTTTATCCAGGACGCTAGGTGAAGCCAATAGCAAGTTTCTAGACAGCGACAAGTCGCCTTCAAGGAAGGTCAACGAGCTGGACAATCGCGGAAGCCATTTTTATTTGGCGTTATACTGGGCGGAGGCTCTGGCCGGGCAGACCGAAGATAAGGATATGGGGGCGCGTTTCGCCAAAGTAGCCGGTGAGCTTTCCGATAACGAGACGAAGATTGTCGAAGAGCTTGGCGCGGCCCAGGGAGAGCCTGTGGATATTGGCGGCTACTACCTTCCAGATCGGGAGAAGACATCAAAAGCGATGCGGCCAAGCGCGACCCTGAACGCGATAATAGACGGCGCCTGATGAAAATGTGGAGAGGCGCAACTCCCCTTTCCCTTTAGCTACGACGGGGATAGCCGTCTTACAGTAAAACGCAAGACCCCCCTCACGCCTTCTTGCTGATCGTAACTAGCTGACATTGTAGCTAAAATTGGCTCCCCGGGACGGATTCGAACCGCCGACAAGGTGGTTAACAGCCACCTGCTCTACCAGCTGAGCTACCGGGGAATAGATATATCTGAATCAGTAATTCTCCACAACTACGACCTATATGTCAACACTTTGTAAGGCGGGTAAACGCAGGAGGCAAAAGTAATAAATATCCTTGAATATTCATTTACGTAAGACTATATTGTAAACAGGTAAATGGCTATTAAAGAAGTCGATAAATGCAAGATATAGCTTCAGTCGGTGGCTCTGGCGGCCCCAGCAAGTCCGCTCCCGCAATTCAGGCTCAGCAGGATCTGCAGGCCCAGCGTGACGCGGTTCATACTCAGGAGCGAAGCAAGGTTCTTGAAAGAACAACAGGCACCGGTTTGCTCGGCCAGAAGATGGGCGGCATGGGTAACAAAGTAGATGTTAACGCCTGATATCTTCCTGTAAAAGAGCGGAGCCGTCCGGGCGTCCGGGGCGGCGGGGGAGGGCTCCTTTTTGAAGATCATTATATCCAGCCCATCTGTCTGTACCATTCAATTGTCTTTGCGGCGCCTTCGTCCAGGTCTGTTTTAGGTGAAAACTCAAGCTCTTGTTTAGCCTTGTTAATCGAGAAAGCGCGGTTTTTCACAAAAAAATCGACACGGCGGCGAAAAAGCGGCGGCTCCATTCCAAATGGCGCGCAAACCGCCTCACATGCGATAGCGGCCAGCCAGACCGGTGTGTAAGGTATTGAAAAAGACGATAAAGTAACGCCAGCCTCCCGCGCTATAATTTTTGTCCATTCCCGGACAGAGACATACTGTTCGCCCCCTAATATATATACCTTGCCAATGGCTCTTGAAGATTCATAAGCGAGGATCATCCCGTCAACAAGGTCGTCTATGTATACCGGGTGGATCAGCGTAGAGCCGTCTCCTATCATCCTGAACCTGCCTGTGGCGATAAGCTTGAAAAGCTTAAGAAGCCTTCTGTCTCCGGGGCCGTAAACGGCGCAAGGACGAACCACAGTGACCGGCAGACCTGTCATAGAACCATACTCAAGGGCCAGTTTTTCTCCCTCGGCTTTCGTCACCTGATAAATATCCTCCACGTTGTAAGCTGTGTTTTCATCGGCGGGCGGGTCGGCTACGTGGCCGAGCACACCGACGGTGGAGCAGTGAACCACCCGCTTTACATCTGCTTTTTTAGCCGCTTCCAACAGGCGCCGTGTGGCCGTCACATGAAC
>UOGB01000063.1_pt1 | contig 15042 bp, 14 predicted proteins | sample 1989701 | NCBI WGS metagenome assembly UOGB01 (sample SAMEA4712198, study PRJEB27164) | hydrothermal vent metagenome | biome: marine basaltic hydrothermal vent biome; feature: marine hydrothermal vent; material: mineral | place: Pacific Ocean | collected 2011-06-14/2011-07-23 | depth 1691 m
GATGGAGCGCGCTGGGCGTGGATTACGAGATGCATGGAGAAGACCTGACGGAATCGGCGCGGCTGTCGAAAAAAATTGCAAAGGAGATAGGCGCCAGGGCGCCGGAGCTTTTTAAATATGAGTTGTTTCTCGACGAGACGGGGCGGAAGATATCGAAAAAGATCGGCAATGGCATCTCCATAGACCAGTGGCTTAAATACGGGCCGGTAGACTCTCTTTTATACTTCATGTTTTTAAAACCGCAACAGTCAAAAAAAATGGGACTGCCTCTTTTGCCGAAGATCATTGACGGATACCTTGAGCTTGTGGCCAAAAGCGACGAGACGGTGGTTGACTCACCGGCTCATTTTGTAAAACGCCTTTCCAAAGGCGCCCACGCCACGGCGGCGCATGGAGAAAACATAATCACCTATTCTTTGATTTATAACCTGGCGCTGGCCCTTGCGGTCACCGACCATGAGATTGTCAGGCAATTTTTGATAAAGTACCAGCCTGAGATAAAAGACAATATCGAGTATTTCGACGAGCTTATCGATGATGTGATAACTTATTACCGCGAATACTATCTGCCCAACAAAGTCGAAGAGCAAGCTGGACGCGAGCATGACGTGGCTTTAAATGATTTTCTGGCCGGGCTTGAGCAATATGCCGCGTCGGGCCGCGAGTTATCCGCCGATGAGGCGCAAACCCTGGCGTTTAAGGCTGGTAAAAACCATGACGTGACCATGAAGGAATGGTTCAAGACTTTATACCGCGTATTTTTAAAACAGTCATCCGGGCCGAAAATAGGAAGTTTTGTGGCGCTCATAGGGGTCGATAAGGCCATCGGAAGGCTAAAAGAGCATTTATCAGAAGAAGTAACGAAAGGTTAATATTAAAAAATGAATAGTGAGCAGAGAGAATACAAAGAAGATCATACGGTTGTGGAGCCGGAAGACTCCCTTCCTGAAATGACGCTGGACGATTTGCCGGAGAGCCTGCGAGAGGCGGCGGGCAAGCTTGGGTGGACAAGCCTCATGCCGGTGCAGGCCAAGGCGATCCCTTACATTATTGCAAAGCGTGATCTGATGATCCAGTCGCGCACCGGGAGCGGCAAGACGGGAGCCTTCATACTTCCCATAGTCGAAAGAATAGACCCTGGGCTTGCCGAGTGCCAGGCGCTGGTTCTTGTGCCGACACGCGAGCTTGCAAAACAGGTCGCCCACGAGGCGGAGGTTTTGGGAGGCGCCAAAGGTATACGGACGGTTCCTGTTTACGGAGGCGTCGGTTACGGCCCGCAGATAGAAGGCTTCAAGAAAGGAGCGCATATCGTGGTGGGCACTCCGGGCCGGGTTCTGGACCATCTTCTGAAGCGATCCCTTTCGCTCGACGGTCTGGATATCCTGGTTTTCGACGAGGCCGACCGGATGTTGTCGATGGGGTTTTATCCCGACATGAAGCGGGTGCAAAGGTTTCTCCCCAACCGCGAGATAAACTGCTATATGTTTTCGGCCACTTTCCCGCCCCACGTTATGCGGCTGGCCGGGGAGTTTTTGCGGAATCCTGAAATTCTCAGCTTAAGCCACGACCAGGTGCACGTGGTGGATACGGAGCATGTTTTTTATGTCGTGCCCGCCATGGAAAAAGACAGATGCCTGGTGAGGATCATCGAGATAGAAAACCCGGTGTCGGCGATTATTTTTACAAATACAAAGGCCATGGCCCACTACGTCGCCGTGGTTCTTCGGCGTTTCGGTTACGACGCGGACGAGTTAAGCTCCGACCTGTCGCAGTCGGCGCGGGAGAATGTGCTGGCCAGAGTCAGGAAGGGGACGTTGCGGTTTCTTGTGGCCACCGATGTAGCGGCGCGGGGTATCGACATCCCTGATTTGTCCCATGTGATTTTGTATGAGCCGCCTGAAGATCCGGAAGCCTATATCCACAGGGCGGGGCGCACCGGGAGGGCGGGCGCGTCGGGCGAGGCGATATCGCTGGTGGCCGGAATAGAGCAGACCGAGCTTCAGCGTATAGCCAAACGTTTTAAAATTGACGTGCAACAGCGGCCCCTGCCGAGCGCCGAAGACGTGGAGGAGATCGTGTCCGAGCGGGTGATAGCGCTTCTCGAAGGAGGATTGCGCTCTAAAGACAGCCTGCAAAAAGAGAGGATGAGGCGGTTCATCCCGCTCGCCAGAAGCCTGGGGCAATGCGAGGATGAATGGGAGATTATCGCCATGTTACTCGACGATTTTTACCAGGAGAGCCTGCACGCTCCCGTCGGGCCGGTGGAGGAGAAGGCGTCGTACGCTCCGGCGAAAAGTTATGAAGACCGGAAAGGGAGTAAACCGGACAAACGCAAAAGAAAAGGAAGCCGGCGCAGAAGGGACTGACTAAGGGGACTGCCACGCTCGCTTTAGCTAGCTTGCAATGACAGTTCCGTGGCGGTCTCTGGGATTTCTCATCTTCGATCAGATCGTGGGGGCGGACCCGTGTGTCCGCCATTCATCGGGCTGTGTAAAAGGCGTTGCTCTATAATATGAAGAGAACGATTTATACCAGCACTCGTTTTGGCTGGATGGAGCCGAAGGGGAAGCCTGCAATAGGGACGCCTTCGGCGACGCCGACACCTAAAAGGGAGCCGTCTTTGCCGACGATTTTCACATAGTTCGCGCCGTTTTCATTTTCATATCTGAAAATATCGGATACGCCAAGCGCCATGCCGTTTTTAAGCCGCTCGACGGCGTGGGCGATCACCACAGCCTTCGACATGTTCTTAAGGCCGCCGGAAAGCGAGATGAGGTTTTTTTCAACCTCGTCCATATTTTCGAGAGTCACCTTTGCAAGCGGTAGCGAGTCTTCGACGCCGAAACTTCCCGACTTGAGGCGCGTTAAGCTCGAAAGGTGGCCGTAGACGCCAAGATCGGCGCCGATATCGTGGCAAAGCGTTCGCATGTAGGCGCCTGTGGAGACCGTGGCCTTGAAACGAATCTCGGGGCCGTTTTTCGAGATGAATTCAAGCTCACGCACCGAGACCTTCACCGGTTTGCGCTCGACGCTGATCCCCTGGCGCGCCAGGTCGTAAAGACGTTTGCCATCGATTTTTTTCGCCGAGAACATCGGCGGTATCTGCTCTATCTCGCCGACATATTTTAGAGCCGCATTTTTAAACATCTCTTCGGTTATCAAAGAAGGGTCGGCTTCATTCAGGATTTTCCCGGTTCGATCTTGCGTGTCGGTTTCCGCGCCCAGTGTAAGTTGCGTATCGTAAATTTTGTCCACTTTTTCGAGGAACTGGATGAGGCGCGTAGCCCTGCCCAGCGCGATGACCAGAACCCCTTCGGCTATCGGGTCGAGGGTGCCGATGTAGCCGATCTTTTTTGTTTTTACAACTCTCTTGATATCGCGCACAACCTGGGCCGAAGTGATTCCCTCAGGCTTTTGTATGTTTAAAAAACCGTCGATATTTTTCATTCTTTGTGTCCTTCATCGGTCTTATCGACCGGCTCGCCGTCCGGTTCGGTGAGAACTTCTTTTAGTTTTTCGTTTATCCTGGCGCTATACTCGATGGAGTCGTCCAGGACAAAATTAATTTCCGGCGCGAATCTTATCCGCATTCTTTTTCCGATCAAGCTTCGCACAAACCCGGCCCCGCTCTTGAGAGCCTCCAAAGTGTTTTTCTTATCCTCCTCCGTCCCGTAGACGGAGACATATATAGTCGCTCGTTTCAAATCGTTGTTAAGCGCCACTTTTATCAGGGACACGAAAGCGCCGAGACGGGGGTCTTTCATATCATTCCTGATGATAGAGGAGACTTCATGGAGCAACTCCCCGGATACCCGGTCTGACCTCTTAAAGCGGCGCATAACTTGTTTACTCCTTGATGTTGATAAGCTCAAAAGAGATAGTCGTCACGTCGGCCTGGCCCGATATGAAATCGACCGCTTTTTGTATCTGGCTGTCAGCGTGGGATGAGTCCGAGGCGGCGACGCACATTCCAAGAGAGGCGGTTTGGACGATATCGTGATTGCCCACTTCCGCGATGGAAATATTGAAGCGTTTTTTAACCTTATCCTTGACGCTTCGGATAACCTGCCGCTTTCCCTTCAGAGAGCGGTTTCCATGCAAAGCGATGGAAATTGTGCAAACGCCTACCACCATGACTCGCCTTTAAACTCAATCCGCCGCCCGCTATCGCCCGCTACGCGCTTTTCCGTCCCGTCCGGATTTTTTTTACTCCGGTCTCTACTATGATTTTAAGGAAGCGAGGCCTCCTGGTCAACAGAAGGTAAAAACACGGCCTAGCCGGTTATCAATAGCCGAATCTCTGGGCTTTCCTGCGCTTTTTGAGCGCCTCTTTGAGTTTTCTTTTACGTTTTGCCGATGGTTTCTCATATGAGCGCCGCTTTTTAAGCTCTTTCCACAAACCGTCTTTGAGAAGCTGGCGTTTGAGGTGCTTTAAGGCCTGGTCGACCTGCTGATTTATTACCTTAACTTGCAATACGCTACACCTGAAAATTCATTTAAAAATGGGCTAACCGCCCAAACCAAAACGACCATAATATCCATTTACGGCCCCCCGGTCAAGGAAAAGGAACGACTAAAAATGAACGTATACCATTCAACGGTTTATGGCGGCTATCGCCTCTTCGAACATTTTATGAAGAGTAATATCTACCTGCTTTAAAGACCTGATGGAGTAGGCTTTCTGAAATTTCTCCACCGGAACCACCGCTTTGGCCATTGAAGAGTGCCCTCCGGCGCTACCCCATCTTGAAAACATGGTTCCTGAAAGCTTTCCAATGTCTATGTCAGCAATTATGTTCCTGATAGAAACAACCAGGTTGTCCCGGTGAACGCCGCAGACCGCCGAAACCCTGGTGTCGCCGATCTGGAGGGAGAAATCGGCCAGGCGGGGAATTATATCCTCTTTTTTCACCCGGCCCAGCCAGATGTAGAGAAACTCTCCGGTAACGCGCCGGTTGTTGATAGCTTTTACGAAGTAACCAAGCTCATCCGGATCGAGCCTGGATCTCGACATCGAGTTTAGCAGATGATGGTTCGCCAGGGGCCATAGCCTGCTAAACGCCTCGAAATCGTGATTAGACGATTCGCGGGTCAACATCATGGTGTCTGTTATAATGCCGTACAAAAGAGCGGTGGCGACACGTTTGGAAATCTTGACGCCGGAGGCCGACAGGTATTCATACATCATTGTCGAGGTGGCTCCGTAGGAGACGTTCGTATCCAGAAAACGCGCCTCGTAGCCGGAGGAGCAGGGGTGATGGTCTATCACAACGTCTACTTTATCAAATAATCCTTTCGCAAAAACAGCAGGCTGGACATCCACCATGACCACCCGGTCGAATTTAGCTATCTGGGCCGGTTTTATGACCTTTACATTTGTTTTAAGGAGCTGGATCATGGCGAGGTTTTCGTTTCGAGTGACTTTTTCGAGAGTCGCGATGGGCGCGGTGTTCCTGTTTCTTCCCAAAAGCGCCTGAAGGGCGAGGCCGGAGGCGATGGCGTCCGGGTCGGGGTTGTTTTGCGTCATAATAAGGATGTTTTCCGCGCCCGACAAGATTTCCTTAAGCTTGTTTGCTTTCAGGCGTATGTCGATCAGCCTCCATTCGCGGCAGAGGCGATCTTTGGCTATGGCCGGGAGGTTGATAACGGAGACGTTCGGCCAGTTGTAGCTCGCTATGCCCGATTGCTTATCACGCATGACAAGTATGTTAGGAGGCGCCTTGGCCGCCGAAAGAGTGTCGATCAGCTCGATGAATTTTTCCGGGTCGGCGGCTATTATCACAACCCGGTCACCGCCTGATATTCTGAAATTTTTTAGCGTATTTGCTTTGATAGACGGCATGGAGAGGATTCTGCCGGGAGCGGTTTCAAGATTATGCTCCGCAGGGGCTCCTATCTTGACGATGACCAGATCGTCGGCGCTTTCAGCCATGCCGGAGATAACAGGCCACAGGTCGAAGTTGTCTAAGAATACAAAATATTTCATATAGCTCCTCGACTATATTATAGACACAAAAAAGAGACGATCACACTTTCGGCGCGCAATCGACGCAATATTATAGATAGCCCTGCAAATAATTTTGTGTAACAGCCCGTTTACATTTAAAAAGCTACAGGCTCTGTTTTAGAGACCCCGGATCGATGTCTACCCAAAAGGCACACGCGGGGTGACAATGCCGCTCCCTGAGGTGTTCCTCACCTCAGGTCAGTCGCGCTGATACATCGGGGTGAAGAACACCCCGATGAGCGTAAAGTAATGTCATTCCCCGCACAGAACGTACAGTAAATGTCCTCCCGCACAAAATAAATGTCATCCCCTGCGCAAAATAAATGTCATCCCGCGCTTGACGCGGGATCTCGCAGGTTTCCAGTATCGCTGGAAAATACTCTGCGCCAGTCACGGGCCCACCCGTGACGGAGCCTGTCACGCCTTTGTTTTGTAAAGTCATGCGGAGGCTAAATGACTTTTACAGTAATGAGCTAATTATTTTCAGGAAATTTACCGGGAGCTTGACATTCAGAAAAATTAGAGCTACATTATAAATAACCACCCCCCACGTGGGGTGGGGTTAATTTGCTTGAATTAGTATTAATATAGCCAAAATATAGTATGTATATATTAATATTACTGGTAATTAGCTGTAGTTATGCTCTATTAATTTTGACAATCAGGAGGTTCGGTTATGAAAAAAACATTATCTATTGAAGGGATGACGTGTGGTCATTGTGTAGCCCATACAACAGAGGTTCTGGGGAAGGTGGACGGAGTTAGCTCTGTCAACGTCGATTTTGTGGCTAAAACAGCCATTGTCGAGTCTGAAACCGAGATCGCGGACGATGTTTTAAAGGATGCGGTTACCAGCGCCGGGTACAGCGTCGTTTCTATTTCCTGAGCGGGTAAAAAGCTTGATGGCCTGGGAGAAAAAAGACGCCGGCGGCGCAGAAAAACCGGATTTAAATGGGATCGCCAAAGATTCTGCTGTGTGCCATCTTTGCGGATGCTCCCTTCACGGATCCGCCTATACAAACGATGGCCAGGCGTATTGCGGCGAGAACTGTTATCTCAAAAAAATGGAGTTTCATTTTTTAGAGTCCGAGATCGACACCGCCTATCTTGCCTTCGCCGAAGCGTTGGCGAAGACTCTTGACATGCGAGAGCATGAGACAGGTTTGCATTCCAAGCGGGTGGCCTGCCACACGATGGTTTTGGCGAAACATTTTACCGATAACAGGAAAATATTGCGCCAGGTCTATTGGGGAGCGTTACTGCATGACATCGGCAAAATAGGTATCAGCGACGCGGTTTTGCTAAAACAGGGGCCTTTAACTAAAAACGAATGGTTGGAAATGCAAAGCCATTCGCAAAAAGGATACTCCATACTCTCGGCGATCCCGTCTATGCGGCTGGCCGCGAATATCGTCCTGTCACATGAGGAGCGTTACGACGGGACAGGATATCCCCATGGCCTCGCAGGGGAGGATATCCCGTGGGGCGCCCGTATATTCGCAGTTATTGATACGCTCGACGCCATGATTTCCGACCGTCCATATCGCAAAGGGGCGTCCTTTGACAAATCGAAAAGTGAAATCATCAGTCAGGCGGGCATTCAGTTTGATCCTGAGGTTGTGGATATTTTTATAGCCGAAGAGCCTGTTTTGCGCGCGATGGTTGACTCGAAATGCGTTGACGTTGATCTTGGTAATTCCAGATAAAAACATAACCGGAGGAGATATGCTAGAAGATGTGAAAAAAAACGCCTCGTTGAACCTTAAGACCGCTTACGGGCAGATCGAGGGCATACTCAAAATGATAGAAGATGACAGGTATTGCATCGACGTGTCGAAACAGATCCTGTCGGCCGCCTCTCTTTTGCGGAAGGCCAACCTCGAAATTCTGCGGGGCCATATCAAGACTTGCGTTAAAGACGCTATAAAAGAAGGCAAAGAAGACGAGAAGATAGAGGAGATATTCAGCATAATCGAGAAATACGCTAAAACGGGCGGTTAACGCCGAAGCGGCAGATGAGGTTTATAAAAGATTATGGAAGAAAAAATAGAAATAGGAGTCGGCGGCATGACCTGCGCCTCGTGTGTGCGCCGGGTTGAGAATTTTGTCGCTCAAAGCGAGGGCGTAGCCTCAGCGAACGTGAATCTGGCCACCGAGTCGGCCTCTATCACATATGACCCGAAGCTTGTCGATTACGAAAAACTAAAAGCTATTGTCAGCGAATCTGGTTATAAACCGTATGACATTTTCGGAGAGGATAGCGGCGCGCAAATCCAGAGGCGCGAAGCGGAGTATAAAGCGTCGTTGAGGAAATTTGTGACATCCGCCCTGATGACAGTCCCCATAATGATCCTTTCGATGCAGGACAAATTGGGATTCAACCTTGGGTTAGGCGAATGGCCCGAAAAAATATCTCTTTTTATCCTGACGACGATAGTTCTTTTCTGGATGGGCTCCGGGTTTATGACGGGCGCTGTTAAGGCGTTTAAAGCAAGATCGGCTGACATGAACACCCTGATCGCCGTGGGGACGCTTACGGCTTACAGTTATTCCACAGTCTCGCTTTTTGCGCCCCGCCTTATCGTGGTGGGCGGAGGAGAGCCGCCTCTCTACTTCGAGACTTCGGCGATGATCGTAACGTTGATCCTGATGGGTAAATATCTTGAGGCTCGCGCAAAGGGCAAGGCCACCGACGCCATATCCAAACTTATGAACCTGGCCCCGAAAACGGCGCGTGTCGTAAGGGACGGCTCCGAGATGGAAGTGGAGGTCAAGAGTGTGCAGGTAGGCGATCTTGTGATAGTCAGGCCCGGCGAGTCGATCCCGGTGGACGGCGAAGTGACCGAAGGCGTGTCGGCGGTTGACGAGGCTATGATGACCGGCGAATCGATCCCGGTGGATAAAAAAACCGGCGACAGGGTGATCGGCGGAACGATAAACAGAACCGGCTCGTTTACATTCCGGGCGACGCAGGTCGGGTCGGGCACCACGTTGTCTAAAATCGTCCGTCTGGTCAGAGAAGCCCAGGGGAGCAAGGCCCCGGCGCAGAAACTGGCCGATCTTATCGCGTCGTACTTCGTGCCGGTTGTAATGATAATCGCCGTTATAACCTTCGTTGTCTGGTACGACTTCGGGCCGGAGCCTGCATTTACATTCGCTCTTGTAAACTTCGTCGCCGTGATGATAATAGCCTGCCCGTGCGCGCTGGGTCTGGCCACGCCGACAGCCATCATGGTTGGCGCCGCCAAAGGGGCGGAGAGCGGCGCGTTGATAAAAAACGGCGAGGCGCTGGAAAAATCGGCGGGCATAACAGCCATCATTCTCGACAAGACCGGAACCATAACCACCGGGGAGCCGGAGGTGGCGTCGGTTTTCACGACCGGCGGTGTTACGGAAAAAGACCTTATAACGATAGCCGCCACTGCCGAAAAACGCTCCGAACATCCGTTGGGCGAGGCTGTGGTTCGATACGCGGCAGAGAAGGGATTAGTAATATCCGGCCCGGACGATTTCGCCTCCGCCACCGGCTCTGGCGTCACGGCGACTGTTAAAGGCGCGAAGGTGTTTGTCGGCTCCGAAAAATATATGAAAGAAAACGGCCTTGGGGTATCACTGGCCAAAGACGAGTCTGACAGGATCGCGGGCGGCGGGATGACGCCTCTGTTTATAGCGAAAGACGGCGAAGTGATAGGCGTGATGGGCGTATCTGACAAAGTCAAGCAAGGAGCCAAAGAAGCTGTCGGGCGGTTTAAGGATATGGGGCTTGAAGTGGTGATGGTCACCGGGGATCATCCGGCGACGGCGATGGCTATCGCCCGCGAGGTCGGGATAGAGCGGGTTGTCTCCGGCGCCAGGCCCGAAGAAAAAGCGGATGAGGCAAGACGGCTACAGGCGCAGGGAAAAGTAGTCGCGATGGTGGGAGACGGGATCAACGACGCTCCGGCGCTGGCCGCCGCAGATATCGGGTTCGCCATCGGCGCCGGGACGGATATCGCCATCGAATCGAGCGACATCACCTTGATGACCGGCAACCTCAACGGCGTCGTGACGGCTATCAGGCTGGGAAAAGCGACGCTCCGTGTGATAAAACAGAACCTGTTCTGGGCGTTCGCGTATAACACGCTCCTGATCCCGGTGGCGGCAGGGGCGCTCTATCCGATCTGGGGAGTGACGCTAAACCCGATGCTGGCGGCGCTTGCGATGGCGTTTTCTTCGGTGACGGTTGTCAGCAACTCACTGCGGCTAAAATCTTTTTCGGCGGAAGCGGGGGAGGGGGCGGCGCGATGATCGATAAAGTTACAGTGACACTTTTAGGCGCGCTCGTTATCGGTTTTATCGTCTGGTACTTTTTTATGATTCCGGACAAGAGCAAACATAAGCCGGAATAGATTTTCCCCGTCACGCCTTTAGGTCACGCTGGGGCGCGTGACTCTCACGCAAAAGAGCGCTAGTCACTTCGTTTAACACTCAACGCCACGAAGGCTCATGATGACTAATACTGAAATCGATATAGAAAAGAAAAAAACGGATTGGTCAAGAAGCGGTGGGCACTGCGTTAAAAATCTTCTCTTTATCTTCAACCTGGAGGTTTAAAGACTGGAGGATTTTGCGCTGGGTATCGACACGGCACGCTTCGCCTTTTTCTATCCTGTTCAAGGTCTGAACGGAGATGCCGGCGTTTCTGGCAAGCTCGGCTTTGGACATCATAAGGTTGTCGCGGTACTCTTTAACTCTGTTCGGGAATTTCATTTTCTGTAACAATTTCGCCTCTGACTGAATTAACGCCGCTTGATACAACCATACTGTGTACAATTAAGTTTATACAATTCAGATACAAAATCAAGATAATTAAAAGATATTTAGCATATGTAAATATATAATTATCAGTTAATTATGTATGACAAAGTATCGCCAGATCATATAATCGTTTACAATACAGGGAATAACGATTTATAACTTAATGTGTTAAGTCATATTATACTCAATAACGGACAGATAAAACAGGGGTTAGTAGCGATAAGTAATCATTTTCCTGCCTATTTCGAGCGCAAATTGTTAGACTTTATATCTTTTTTCATAAGGTAACGGAGTATGACGGCAAAAATAGCGGTTTTTCCTGGTGACGGTATCGGCGTTGAGGTGACGGACGAGGCGCTTAACGTTTTAAATCGGATTGACAAAAAATACGGAATGAACTTTGAGACTGAAAAAGCGCTGGTGGGTGGGTGCGCTTACGACGAATATAAAACCCCACTGCCGGACGAGTCGCTAAAACTTGCTAAAGAGGCCGATGCTGTTTTGCTTGGCGCGGTGGGCGGCCCGAAATGGGAGCCGCTCGATTACAGCGTCCGTCCCGAACGGGCCCTGCTGGGGCTTCGGGCCGAGCTTGACCTGTTCGCCAACTTGAGACCGGCCAAAATTTATCCCGCTCTGGCGGACGCTTCTTCTTTAAAACGTGAAGTTGTGGACGGGATAGACATTCTGGTTGTGCGAGAGCTAGTAGGCGGTATCTATTTTGGCCAACCCAAAGGAGTGGAGAAACTGCCTGACGGGACACAAAGGGGGTTTAATACCCTTGTCTACACTACGCCTGAGATAGAGCGGATAGCCAAAGTCGCGTTCGAGGCGGCTGGCAAGCGAAAGGGCAGGGTATGTTCCGTGGACAAGGCCAACGTGCTAGAAAGCACAGAGTTGTGGCGGCGAGTCGTTACCGAAGTTCACAAGGACTACCCCGATGTGGAGCTTGGCCATATGTATGTTGATAACTGCGCCATGCAGTTGGTCAGATGGCCCAAGCAGTTCGATGTTATCGTTACCACCAATTTGTTCGGGGATATCCTCTCTGACGAGGCGGCCATGCTGACCGGGAGCATAGGCATGTTGCCATCCGCGTCGTTGAGCGCGGACAAGGGAATGTATGAGCCGGTGCACGGCTCTGCGCCTGATATAGCCGGGCAGGACAAGGCAAACCCGATCGCGGCGATATTATCGGTGGCGATGATGTTAAAATATACGTTCAACGAAGAGCAAGCGGCGGAAGATATCGAGGCGGCGGTCGTGACAGCGCTCGACTCTGGCGCGAGGACGCCGGACATCCATACGGAAGGGATGAAACTTGTGGGAACAAAAGAGATGGGCAGGATCGTAGCCGAAGCCATAAGATAACGTGCCGGGCTTGTGCCTGGATGACATATACGCCGCGTATCCACGCAAATAAGGTTATTAAATAATGAAAAGCAAGTATTACAACGTCGCCGTCGCCGGGGCCACTGGTGTGGTGGGCGAGGAGATGATAAAAATTCTGGAGCAACGCGATTTCCCGGTGAACAATCTGCTCCCGCTTGCGTCCGGCAGGTCGGCTGGCATGGAGATAGACTTCAAGGGCGAGAAGTGGACGGTGCAAGAGCTTACCCATGAATCGTTCTCCGGGATCGACATCGCTTTTTTTTCAGCGGGAGCGGCCCGGAGCCTGGAGTTCGCAGGCTCGGCGGTGGACAACGGGGCGATTGTGATAGACAATTCCTCCGCGTTTCGCATGGAGCCGGACACCCCGCTGGTCGTGCCGGAGGTGAACCCGGAGGCGATAGGCGCGCACAACGGAATAATCGCAAACCCTAACTGCTCTACCATCCAGATGGTTGTGGCTTTAAAACCGTTGCACGACGCCGCCGGAGTCAAAAGAGTGATCGTGAGCACGTATCAAGCGGTTTCCGGGGCGGGCCGGGAGGCGATGGAGGAGCTAAGCCAGCAGACCAGGGACATTTTCAGTTTTCAGGATATCGAGCCGCTAAAGTTTCCGCATCAGATAGCGTTTAACTGTATTCCTCACATAGACGTTTTTCTGGATGACGGCTACACGAAAGAAGAGATGAAAATGGCGCATGAAACACGCAAGATCATGGGAGACGAGTCTATACAGGTTTCGGCGACCTGCGTCCGCGTTCCTGTTTTCTGCAGTCATTCCGAATCGGTGAATATCGAGTTCGAGAGGGCGATAGACCCCGGCATGGCCAGGGATATATTGTCGAAAGCTCCCGGAGTCGAGGTGATGGACGATCCTGACAAATCGCTCTATCCGCTGGCGACTGAGGCCACCGGGAAAGATTCGGTGTATGTGGGGCGCATCAGGCGCGATGAGACCGTAGCCCACGGCCTTAACATGTGGGTTGTCTCCGATCAGCTTCGTAAAGGCGCCGCGCTCAACGCGATTCAGATAGCGGAGCTGTTGACGCAAGAGTAGAAGACACGCCTCAAGGATGTCACGCCGTCACGGGTGGGCCCGTGACTGGCGCAAATCTTTGGTTACAGCAACAGCATGGCCGCCGCGATTACCGTTGTGTATCCTTTTTTGACAATGGCCGACTGCGTGATGTTCCTTGTCCGCACAATTTTGTTCGACATGCGGAAAACCTCTTTTTTCTCATCCCACGCCTTATCCTCGTCGAACTCGATACCAAGGGTGGAGGCCAGCATAGCGGCGGCAAGATCCTCCGCGTAATCGCCTGCGACCTGCTCCGTCTGGCCGAACCCGTGATGTTCGCTCAGATAACCGTAGCCGTCCTTGTTGGACGGGACGGCGCATCCTATGGAAGAAAATACCAGCCTGTGCGGCTCATTGCTTCCGATACGGGCCATGACGCAGAAACTTATCTGCCCCGGTTTTAGCCGTTTTAGCCCCTCCCGCCGGGAGATGATTTTGCATTTGGGCGGAAGAATGGATGAGACATAAACCAGGTTGCATTTCTCGATTCCCGCATTCCGCAGGGCAAGCTCGAAAGAGCGGAGCTCTTCTTTATGGGTTCCCACTCCGTTAGTAAGAAACATCGCTTTGGGGACAAGGTTCATTAAGCTACTTCTATATCACTGGTATTGGTCGGTAAACCTGCAGGTGACCGGAGTTCTTCTGTCCCGTCCAAAAGCCTTTGGAGTGATCTTCACACCCAGAGGCCCCTGCCTTCGCTTATACTCGCTCGCGTCAACCATCTTTATGATGTCGATGACGAGCCGCCTACTGTACCCCAGTTTTCTGATTTCATCAATATTCTTGTCGCGCTCTATATACTCGGCCAGAATGGGGTCGAGCAGATCGTATGGCGGCAGGGAATCGGTGTCGAGCTGACCGGGGCGAAGCTCCGCGCTGGGCGGCTTGTTTATTATCGATTGAGGGATAATATCTTTTTCCGCTTTTTTATTTCTCCACCTGCAGAGCCGGTAAACCCGTGTTTTGAACAGGTCTTTAATCACAGCGAACCCTCCAACCGTGTCGCCGTAGAGGGTGCAGTATCCCACGGCGATCTCGCTTTTGTTTCCGGTGGTCAGGACAAGCCAGCCGAACTTGTTTGAAAGAGCCATCAGCATCGCTCCCCGGATTCTGGCCTGGATGTTCTCCTCGGCAAGGCCAGGCTCCCCTTCTTTAAAAACGTCGGCAAGAGCCTTGTCATACTCTTTCATGGCCCCTCCGATGGGGAGAGTCATCATCTCAACGCCGTTTGACGACAAGCCGTCCGTAAGCCGTTTTGCGTCCGACTCTGATTCTGGCGACGAGTAGGGGGAGGGCATATACACGGTTTTTACTCTGTCCGGCCCCAGCGCGTCGACGGCGATGGCTGTGGTCAGAGCCGAATCCACGCCGCCGGAAAGGGCGATGACCGCCGTATCGAAACCATTTTTACCAGCGTAGTCGCGGACGCCCAGGGTGAGCGCCTCGTAAACCTCCTCATCTTCGGATAGCGCTCCACGCCGCTTTTTGACGGGTGTCTCCGGTTTTTCTTTTATGCCTGGGCCAAGCTCGATAACATCACGTCGAGCCGCCGGATGTTTTTTTAGCGTTATGTCGGCGATCAGGATATCTTCCCTGAAATATTCGGCGGAGGCGGTCACTTCACCGTTCGCGTCCATAACAAACGACCCGCCGTCGAAAACCAGCTCGTCCTGTCCTCCCACCAGATTGCAATACGCCAAAGGAGTTTTTAACCTTTTGGCGTGGCCTGCGACCAGGGTATGGCGGGCGCCCCCGGCTCCGAGACGGTATGGCG
>UOGB01000307.1_pt1 | contig 14988 bp, 16 predicted proteins | sample 1989701 | NCBI WGS metagenome assembly UOGB01 (sample SAMEA4712198, study PRJEB27164) | hydrothermal vent metagenome | biome: marine basaltic hydrothermal vent biome; feature: marine hydrothermal vent; material: mineral | place: Pacific Ocean | collected 2011-06-14/2011-07-23 | depth 1691 m
TAATAAACGCGCGGCTGATCGATGTAAACAGCCCGCTGATCCTCTCGTCGAGTTCGTATACCCTGAAAATGAACAAGGAATTCGAAAAGATGTTAACCGGCGAGTCGCCCTTTTAAAAGGAGCAGAAAATGAAAAAGCTTTTATACATAACTGCCGTTACATTTTCTCTGGCGCTACTGACCGCGACCGGTATCGCCGTCGCAGGCGAGCCCGCCCCGCCCGCCACGTCCGCTCCAATAAACAAAAAGATGAAAAAAGTAAAAGAAGTCTCCGTCTCCACCCCCACGACAGCAGGAGGGGCCATGGAGCCGGAAGGTATGGGCCACGCCCAGCCCTGCTTCACAGAAGGAGCGGTGACCATGACGCCTATGCCGATAATGATCCGTAAAGTGTCGGTGCTTATCGAATCGACCCCCACCAACTCCGATATAGAGGTTAACGGCGTTTACATCGGCGCCACGCCTTTGCAGGTGTCGTTAAAAGAAGGCGTGCACTACCTGAAAGTCTCCAAAGAAGGGTTTCTGGCCTGGCAAAGAGCGGTGAAAGCTTTTAACGGGCTCTACGTCTCCGCCACGCTGGTGAAAACTTCGACCACAAAAGATGACGTGACAAGATCAGCGGCGGCGCAGTAAAAAAACGCGGTTTTGAACCTGGAATTAATCTGTAAATATCAAGATCATATTGTACAGACAGTATCAGATTAAGCCCCCTCCTGTACTGCCTGGGACATAGGTTACACAATAGTCCGGGCGCATGGGTAACACATTAGACCGGGGAGCCGCAGGTAATGATGTATGGTTGTACTCCCTCTCCCCTTTGCGGGAGAGGGCGGGGTGAGGGGATGATAACAACCCACCCATCCCTTGTCACACCGGGGCCTGCTGTCAATGCCGGGCGCTATTGTCATGCCGGACTTGATCCGGCATCTCGTCATTAGGAGATATGAAAGAGGATTAGAAAATTTCTATCGGTGGGAATCCTTTGGCACGTCTGATTATGGATAATCCCGATTACCGATTTCTTTGTCCTGCGGTCTCATAATGACAGGCGAACTCACAGGTGGGAGACCCTATGGATTGCTTACTCGCTGGTAAGCCTCAGCAGATATTTCCCGTAATCGTTGGTTTTCATCGGCTCGGCCAGGGCGTTAAGCTGGTTTTTATCGATATACCCCATCCGGTAGGCCACTTCCTCGACGCAGGCGATTTTCATCCCCTGCCGGTTCTCCATGGTCTCGATATAGTTGGCCGCCTGTAACAAAGTCTGGTGCGATCCGGCGTCGAGCCAGGCTATCCCCCGCCCCAGGCGCTCGACCTTCAACTTGTCGCGCTCCATATATATTTTGTTCACGTCGGTTATCTCAAGCTCCCCACGGGCGGACGGTTTCAAACCTGCGGCTATCTCCACTATTTCGTTGTCGTAAAAATAAAGGCCGGTCACGGCCCAGTTTGATTTTGGCTTTTCCGGTTTCTCCTCGATGCCCAGCGCGCCTCCATCGTCATCCATCTCCACCACGCCGTAACGGGCGGGCTCTTTTACTTGATAGCCGAAAATAGTGGCGCCTCCCGCGCCCGCGCCCGCCGCCGCCTGCTTGAGGATGCCTTCAAGGCCATGCCCGTAAAAAATGTTGTCGCCCAGAATCATGCTCACAGGATCGGAGCCGATGAACTCGCGACCGATAATAAACGCCTGCGCCAAGCCCTCCGGCTTTGGTTGCCCGGCGTATTGTATGCTTACCCCCAACTGCGACCCGTCGCCCAACAATTTTTTAAAAGCTGGCTGATCCTCCGGCGTGGTTATCAGGAGGATGTCTTTTATCCCCGCCAGCAGGAGTGTCGAGAGCGGATAATAGATCATCGGCTTGTCGTAGACCGGCAGAAGCTGTTTAGACGTGACGGCAGTCAGGGGATAGAGCCGGGTTCCGGCTCCGCCGCCCAGAATAATACCTTTAGTAATCGCGCCTGATTGACTCATCTTCTCGTGTCTCTAATGTTGAATAGAGTAGTTTTAGATTGTACACCACCAAACCCGCCATCTTTACTAAAATAATGACAACTGTACCGATACGCTGTACACTAACGCATGATTAGGACTTTCAAGCATCGCGGGTTAAAAAAGCTTTATGAGCGGGGCGACCGGCGCCATGTGAGTAGTGAATCGCTTAATCGCATAGAAGATATAATCGCAAGGTTGGATATCGCCGTAGTTCCTTCAGATATAGATTTGCCCGGCTATGGTTTGCATCAGTTAAAAGGAAAATTTAAAGGCTTCTGGGCGCTCAAAGTCTCCGGCAACTGGCGCATTATTTTCCGGTTCAGGGATGGTGACGCCTTTGACATAAATTTAATTGATTATCATTAGAAAAGGAGAAGCGTTATGCCTATGAAAAATCCTCCACATCCGGGCCGCTCTATTAAAGACGCCTGCCTTGCGCCGTTGAGCCTGACAGTTACTGATGGAGCGAAAATCCTTGGCGTCGCTCGCCACACCCTGTCCCGTGTTATTAACGGGCAGGCCGGGATTTCCCCCGATATGGCGATCAGGCTGGAAAAAGCTTTCGGCGCAACGGCGGACAGTTGGTTGCGCCTGCAGGCCGCCTACGACCTTGCCCAGGCAAGACGACATGAAAACCAGATTGATGTTAAACGCTACGCCCTTGTGTGATTAAATTTCGTGACCAATAAATCGATAGACATAGACCAGCCGGTTCAATACATAAAGGGTGTCGGCCCCAAAAAAGCGGAGCGGTTTGAGAAGCTGGGCGTGAAAACAGTGGGCGACCTTCTTTTCCACCTGCCGCTTCGTTATGAGGACAGATCGAAATTCAAGACCATCGCCGAGCTGGAAGTCGGGGAAGTGGCGGTTGTCAAGGCGAAGGTGAAATCGGCCCGCGCCATGTTCAGGGGACGGGGGCGGCGCATGTTCGAGGTGGCTTTCGCCGACTCCACCGGAATCTTGCGGGCCAACTGGTTCAGTTTCTCGTCCAAGGCGCTGACGACCCGGTTTGCGGAGGGGACTGAATGGATCGTCTCCGGCAAGGTCAGTTTCAACAGGTTTCGCGGCTCCAAAACCATTACGCACCCGGACACCGAGGCTGTCTCGCCGGACGGGGAGGGGGAGGGAGAGTCGCTAAACTTCGGGCATATAACCCCCATCTATCCGCTGACCGAAGGCCTGTCGCAAAAATCGGTTCGCAGTGCGGCTCACGCGGCATTGCGCTATCTCGATCATCTCGCCGACTTCGTTCCCGAAAGTTTGAACCGCAGGTACAAGCTCCCCTCGCTGGCTCAAAGCGTAAAGCGGACCCACTGGCCCGAAGAGGACGCCGATATAGAGGCGTTCGCCGAGTTTAAAACCCGCGAGCAGAAAAAGCTTATCTTTAACGAATTTTTTCTCATTCAGGCGGGGCTGGCGCTGAAACGAAACAAAGCCAAACAGACATATCCCGGCTCCGGCATGAGTGTGAATGAAAGCCTGATATCGAAGATAAAAAAACTTCTCCCCTTCACTCTTACTAACGCGCAGGAAAGGGTGTTAAAAGAGATATCGGCGGACATGGGCGCCGACTCGCCGATGAGCAGGCTCTTGCAAGGCGACGTCGGCTCCGGCAAGACGGTCATCGCGCTGTCGGCCGCGTTGATCGCCGTTCACAACAAAAAGCAGGCGGCTATAATGGCGCCCACGGAAATTCTGGCCACACAGCATTACCGGAATATAATGAGCCTGCTACAAGACACCGGGGTGAACGTGGCTCTTTTGACATCCGGCTCCCCGGCGAAAAAGCAAGCCTATGAGAGCATCCAGTCTGGAAAAACTCATATCGTCGTCGGCACCCACGCGATCATACAAGACGCAGTTGGTTTTAAAGACCTGGGCCTTGCCATCATAGACGAGCAACACAGGTTCGGCGTGACTCAACGCGCATCACTTATCGGCAAAGGATCAAGGCCGCATACTTTAATAATGACGGCAACGCCCATTCCCCGCACGCTGGCGATGACCTTATACGGCGATCTCGACGTTTCGGTTATCGACGAGTTACCCCCCGGCAGAGGGTCTATTGTGACCAGGATTCACCAGCCGTCGAACCGGCTTTCGGCGATACAGGTTGTCCGCGACCAGGTATCAGCGGGACGGCAGGCCTTTATCGTCTATCCGCTGGTGGACGAGAGCGAGAAGCTACAGCTAAAGGCGGCCACCGCCATGTTCGAGCAGTTTAAAAAAGGGGAGTTCGAAGGGCTAAAGCTGGGGCTGACCCACGGCAGGATGAAGAGCGCCGAGAAAGAGGAGGCGATGGAGCGTTTCACAAGAAAACAGATCGACATACTCATCTCCACCACCGTGATAGAAGTGGGGATAGACCAGCCCAACGCCACGGTGATGATGATCGAGCACGCCGACAGGTTCGGCTTGAGCCAGCTCCACCAGTTGCGCGGCAGGGTGGGCCGGAGCGTCCATCGCTCATACTGCCTGCTCATGGCCGGGGCAGGGCCGGGAACTCCGGCATGGGACAGGTTGCGGATCATGGAAAAGAGCCAGGACGGGTTTAAAATCGCGGAGGCCGACCTTCAGCTTCGCGGCTCCGGCGATTTTTTCGGCGTGAAACAATCCGGCCTGCCGGAGCTCAAGATCGGAAACATTCTGCGCGATCATAAAATTTTAAGTGAAGCAAGAAAAGCCGCCTTCACTTTGATAGAAAAAGATCCTGGTTTATCAAAACCGGAGCATGCCGAGCTTCGCCGCGCCTTGACCGAGCGGTGGAGAGACAGGTTCGAGCTTGGCGAGATAGGCTGATCCGCGCCATCCATGAAAACAATATCCATGCTCTGGCTCTCTATGGCGGTCATCTCCTTAATTTTAGCTGTTGTTATCGGCGAAATTGCTATCCGTACAGCGGCTTTTTTTCTCCCGGATGTTAAATATCTGGCCACCGCCGGGATGAATCTGGATAAGGCCAAGTTCGAATCTCTTGACGGTTACCTGGCGGCGCAAAACCTGATTCCCTACAGGTCATGGAGAAACTACCGCTCCAACTCCCTGGGATTTTACGATACGCAATTTAGCGCGCCAAAACCGGAGGGACGGCTTAGAGTTATGGCCCTGGGAGATTCGTTCATATACGGGATGGCGCCATATCCGAAAAACGTCTTAACCGTCACCGAGAAAACAATCAGGGATAGATGTCCCGAAAATGATTTTGAGCTGTTTAATTTCGGGATACCGGAAGCGGGCGTATGGGATTATAGAAAACTTGGCGAGCTGGCAGGGCCGGTTTATGATCCTGATATTGTCGTTGTTCATTTTTATATGGGTAACGACGGCCCCGACCTCTTTTATCATTCCATGGATTTGCCACAGCCGGGCTTTCGAATCCGCTCATACTTACTTGACTTCGTTAATAACGCGCTCAAACTACTGCGGGGGCTGGACGCCCAGGCGTTAAGACGGACGCTCGAAAGGCCGCCGCAAGATGGAGTGAAAGGCGAGGCGCCGGTGGGGGGAGAAGTGGTAGACCCGTCGTTTGAATTTACGGATGAGCGCCCGGCGTTAAAAGGGCCGACGTTTACCAAAGAGAAGTTTATATCCATTTCAGCGGGCGAGATGATGCGTCTTTACAATTCAGGCGAACAGGTCGAAAAAGACTGGGCGCCGATACTGGCAGAGCTGGACAGTATCAGGAAAAGTGTGGAGAGCCGTCACGCCTCGATGGTCATCGTCATGTATCCATCGGCGTTGCAAGTATATCCGGATATGCGTAGAAATCTTTTCGAGCGAATGATAACGAAGGAGAGGTATAAAAACCTGGGGCTGGAGTTGTGGCGGTTCGACCCACAGCTTCCAAACAAAATGTTGTCCGGCTATTGCAAAGACGCAGGTATTGAATGTTTCGACATCACTCCTGATCTTGTCAAGGCCAGCCGGGAACAGGGAAAATTCCTGTATACCAAAAGGGACACGCACTGGAACATCTTGGGAAATCAGGAGGCGGCCAAAGCGGAAGCCGGTTTTCTTGAAAACATCATTTGCCCATCTTCTAACTGACCGAGGAAGAGTTACTTCACATAAAAAAGAAAAAGAGATAGCATTGAAACGATTAGCGAAAATATAAAAAGGAGTTAAAGAGCAATGGGCGAAAAGAATAGATATATGGGATCAAGCTTCGATGATTTCCTGAGCGAGGAGGGTATCCTTGAGGAGGTGGAGGCCTCCGCGATAAAAAAAGTGATAGCCATGAAGATTCAAGAGGCGATGAGACAAAAGAAACTGACAAAGGCCTCTCTCGCCAGAAAGTAGAATAAAAATTTTTACAGCAAGCGCATCGATTCAGGATTGGTCATCCATATCATCGAAAAATTGCCGTTGTCATCGCGCTTAAGGCAGGCGACGGCTCCGGTTGTAAATTGCGCTACACCGGCCTCCTCGTCGCCAGCGACAAGCAGAGATAACAGCTTTTCCATGAACGGAAGATGCCCGACCAGCAAAGTATCTTCTTTAAATCCGCCCGCCATCTTTGCGACAGGCTCTACAGAATCCATCGGTTTTAATCCTTTAATGGCTGTAACGGCGGCGCCGGGAGCTATCGACCCGGCCAGAATTTGCGCGGTCTGCCTCGCCCTTGTCTTGCCGCTATGCGCCACACGAGATACCTGTACGCCGCTTTGGCCAAGATAAGAGGCGAGCTTTTTTATCTCTTCCTCTCCATGTCCGCTCAACGGGCAGTCGGGATCGACATTGTGCGGAACCGCCATGCCATGTCTTGCCAGGTAAAGTTTCATGTTTTAAATGATAACCCAATTTTAAGACGGAAAACATTTTCCAAAAGCGGGGAACAGGGAGATAGACCCCCTGGTTTTGATTTTTCTCGTTATCATCGCCCACGCCAGATTTTTCTCTTTGGCCAGAAATCCGAGCCATGTCTGGCTGTCGGCGGTGATATGCAGGTCGGCGTCTCCTTGATGCCCTTTTTTAATATCGATCGTCTTATTTTTTATCATAATCGTCGCTTCGGCCTGCTCGGCTCCGGTAAAAGTAAAGTGATACGTGGCGTCAAGCCCCTCCGACCGGCCTCGCTGGAACAGCCAGCTGGCCCCGCTTAAAAACCCCTCTATCGACCTGGGCCTGATGCCGTTGGAGACACGGGCGATGTCTTTATGAGCAAAGCGGCGCGCCACAAATTCCTCCGCGTCGGAGCCTGGAATCACGAAGATTTTTTCTTTTTTCGCCTGCAGGGGTTTTACAACTTCTTTTACAAAAGCATCCTTGTTCTCTTCGTAGCCGCCCCTGACATTTTCTCCGGCCGGGCAGACGGCAAAGCAGTAGGCGCATTTATCGTTTCCGCCGAAGCTGAGGTTCTGCCACATCGACACCGTTTCCCGCTCACTGACTCTTTTTCTGTAATCAAATTCGTCCTTGCTTTTAACGATGTTTTCCACCCAGTCGGCGAACCCTCCAAGTTTCTCCCGGTAATCGTGTGTAAAGCATGAGGAAAAATCGAAATTCCCGTCCTTGGCGATGGCGCCAGACGGGCAGACGGCGGCGCACAGGTTGCACTTGAGGCACGGATCGAAATCGACGGGCCGGTCATAGGCGGTCGCCTCTTTTTCCAGCATAATGACCGCAAGATAGATATGCACGCCGTATTTTGGATGCAATACGCTCCGATGAAGCCCCATCTTGCCAAGGCCCGCCTCCACGGCCACCGGTTTTTGCGAGACAATCCACATCTTGCCGGGCCACGCAGCGTCCACGTTCATCGGAAAACCCCACGAGTCGCTGACAGACCATACACCCAGGTCCTCTAAAGCTCTCATAATTTTTCTTGTTGCGCTGTTGAGCCTGTGGCCGACTACGTGAAACTCTGTGTTGGCTATGTTTCTCGCCTGCGCCCGGACGCTTTCCCGATGAAGCCTGCAGACAATGGCTATCAAGGTTTTTGTCCTGGGGAAAGCTGAAAGTATGTCGTCTCTCTGATCGGCCAGCGCCTCCCGGCCTATCTCCACCAGCCCCACGTCGTCCGCGCCGGAGTCAAGACACAGTTTTTTCAGCCATTCAGAGTCGATTTTTCCCGATACAAAAGGATCCTGTTTTCCTGCCGCCGCGACTGCTAAATTACCTGTCTGTTGTTCTACTATCTCCGGCATTTTTCTCTCCTTTTATACGGCTGTTCCTCTGGTTTATTTCAGATTCGCGTTTTTTAAAACTCGCTCATCATGATCTTGTTACCCTGCTCGAAAATAGCTCCGGCCGTTTCTTTACCCAGAATTTTCACCGTTTCCCTCTGCGCGCTTCGCCAGGCCGGCAAGATATCGTTAAGCGTTTTTACTCCTTTACGCGTCACTTTTAGCAGATGGGATCGGTTGTCATCGGTCGCGAAGGCTTTCCTGAGCCATCCTTTCCTTTTCATCCTTTCCACATTCCGGCTGACGGTAGACCTGTCCATTTTCAGAATCGATCCTATCTTCGAAGGAGTGGCCGCCTCCAGTTGTGACGCGACAACAAGGATGTTCGCCTGGCTTATTTTCATCCCGAACGGGCGGATAGCGTCGTCGTACACACCGGTGATGACCCTGTTTATGACCCTGAGCCTTGCGCCTATGCAGGCGGCGGCGATTTCGCCGGAGCAATCTTCATCTGGTATTTTTTTCATGAGTCCTCTTTGTTCAGATATAATTGTATATACAACTATCTCCGGTGTCAAATGAAATCTTGCGGGAAAAAAGAGGCTCTGAAAGTGGTTTATGTTGCGCGATTATAGCCGTTGGCGCCGGGTTTGCGTTGCTATATAAGGTTTTCTTAAACTGCTTGCAGAAGATAAACAGGACTAAACACGAAAAACCGATGAGGCGCCGGGATCAGTAATCCATCCCTTTTTGGGCGGGGATTCCTTGCCGTGACGGGTGCTTTATGTCCTGCATGCTGGTGACAAGATCAGCTTTTACAATGATGCTTTCGGGAGCGGACCTGCCCGTAAGGACAAGATGCGTTTCGGGCGGCTTCCTGTCGATCAGCGCCGATATCTGCTCCTCGGTGACAAGCCCCGCTTGTAGCGCGTAGAATATCTCGTCTAGCACGACAGTCTTGTATTCGTCCGACTCCAAAGCCTTAAGCGCCATCTCGAAGCCTTCCCCGGCGGCTTTTTTATGTTCGTCATCAGAGTGGTCATCAAGCCAGGTGAAACCACGGCCTGCCTGTGTAATGTCCAGGTCGGGCTTAAGGCGCTCGGCAAGGCGCAACTCACCCGTCTCTATCTCGCCCTTGATAAACTGGATAACCTTGACGCGGTAGCCATGCCCCAGGCACCGGAGCGCGCCGCCCAGCGCGGCGGAAGTCTTCCCTTTGCCGTCGCCCGTGAAAATGACCGTCAGCCCCCTGATTTCATTTTCGTCCATCGAGCCGATTTCCTCTGTGTTGTCTAATGTCATTTTAGCCTTTGCCATATTAGCCTTGTTTTTGGCCAAAACCAACATCAAGAATCATCATAACTGTAAAACCTGCCGTCAGCCATGCGGCAAGGTAGCGAGAAAAGCCTGCAGGATGGGATTTGACTCGGTGAATGAGGCCAGACTCATTCTTCAGGATAAAAATACGAGGCCGCTAATCTTCGGTGACGGTCAGGATATCTCTTTCATGCTCCTCTTCCTGGATCAGGATATCTTCAAGAATTCGCCTTAACCCGTACATTTTGAGGGCTTCGGCCTGCCCGATCCTCTGCTTGTACATCTTGATGGCCAGTCTTTCGCCCTCCAGGTCATATTTTAGCATCTGGAAGCTATTTTTGGATGTTTTTATCTTCTCGACTTTTACGCTCGGCGTCCCTCCCAGATAACTGACCTGATCCGATACCATCACGGCGTGCGAAAGCTCCTCCTGAGCGTGTATTAGTAGCTCTTTCTGGATCGCTCCATATTTGGCGCCGGTGATCATCGAGGCGTGCTGGACATACTGTATGGCCGCAGAATATTCCCATTCGATATCTTTGTTGAGGTTCGCTATAAGTTTCTGCTTTGTCATTTTCATCGACCGTCTCCTGTAAAAGCGTCAAATTCTTTCAGGCATTGTAACCCCGAAAAATGTCGCGGTAAAAGTTTATTTGCAAATCATAATGTAACGGTCACATTTTCCCATCTTTCAGTGTACAATGCCAAAGTTATTCTCTGGCGCCTTGAGGGTTTTAACGAAAGTAACTTCTAATTAAGAGCTATAAAAAAAATTGATCGACCTGCACACTCACACGCTTTTTTCGGATGGAGAGCTTCTTCCCTCAGAGCTTGCCAGAAGGGCCCAGGTGATCGGTTACCGGTTTTTAGCCATAACAGATCACGTTGACATGTCCAATTTCGAGAGTGTCGTCACCGGCATTGTCAGGTTCTGCTCCGAATATAAAAGCGGCTCCATCAAGGTTGTGCCAGGGGCCGAGATAACCCACGTTCCCCCCGGTCAATATAAACAGCTTGTCCAACTATGCCGGGAGCTGGGCGCAAAAGTGGTCGTGGCGCACGGGGAGACCATCGTGGAGCCGGTGGAGCCAGGGACGAACCGGGCCGCTATAGAGGCCGGTGTAGACATCATAGCCCACCCTGGCCTGATAAGCGACGACGACGCCTCTCTGGCCGCTTTAAAAGGGGTGGCCCTGGAGATAAGCGGGCGCGGCGGGCACAGTTTTACAAACGGGCATGTGGCGGCCCTGGCCAGAAAGCATGGCGCAAAACCTGTTTTTTGCACAGACGCCCATAAACCGTCCGACCTTATGGATAGGACGACAGCCGAGAGTGTATCGCTTGGCGCCGGGATGGAGGAGAATGAAATAAACAGTATGTTCGGATACGCCGAAAGTCTGGTTGCCCGTCTTTTAAAAAATTAGGAAATAGTTATGGGTCATTACAAACGAATTGTCAGGAAAAAAGAGAAGAAAAAAGAGCTGTTGATCGATCCTACGTCGCAGATCCAGGATTGGCTCGCTGAAAACTCCGGACGGCTCATGCTTACAGCCGCCGGGGTCTTTCTTGCCGGGGTAATAGCGTATGGAGTCGTTTATTACCAGAAAGTCCGCCGAAGCGACGCGCAGATAGCGCTCTATGAGGCTGGGAGCGGAGACAAATCCATATCGGAGCTTAACGCTTTTATAGAAAATAAAGGGCCGGTCAAAGTAATCAACCAGGCCAGGCTCATTCTGGCGGCTCTTTACGTGGAGGAAAAAAAATATGACGAGGCGATCACAAAATACAGGCAGACAGCCGACGCCACCAAAACCGGAGAGTTAATCAACGAGATTTCTCTGGCTGGCGAGGCGTCCGCGCTGTCATTGTCCGGAAAAGAAGATGAGGCTGTCGACGTCTTCTCGAAACTGGCCGAATCGGAGGGGAGCTATCCAAGCAATGAAGCGCTTTTAAGCATGGCCTACGCTTCGGCCTCTGCGGGCGGGAAAGACAGGGCGGTGGAGACGCTAAAACGTCTGCAATCAGAATCCTCATATGCGCTTCCATCCGAACAGATAGAAGCGACTATTAAAAGAATAGAGCGTGGCGATCTTGAAAAAGCCATGGCCGGATTGGAAAAAGTCTCCGCCAGCGAGCCCGTCCCGTCCGGGCCGGAGCGAATAGGCGAAGAGAACATCCATCAGTCGAAATAACCATAGCGGCCAGGCGCCTCGATTCGGGAAGGATTAAAAAAAGACGTTGGTTCACTGGTTCGACATTTTCGCTGTAACATTTCTGCTGATATCGGCTGTGTGGTCATGTTATCGTGGTTTTGTCCGTGAGATTTTTTCCCTGGTCTCTTTAATCGCAGGTTACGTTACAGCCTCGATGTTTTCCGGCGCTATCGCCCCTTACTTTAAAATCATTGCAGACCAGAAGCATTACCAGGAGATGGCTTCGTTTGCGCTTTTGTTTATCGTATCGGCCATTTTCGCGAATCTTCTGGGACTGCTGATCCGCAAAGCGCTCCATATCTCCAGCGCCTTCGGTCTTATGGACCGTATCGCCGGTGTGGGCGCAGGTTTGGCCAAGGGAACGCTGGTTCTGGCCCTGCTGGTTTATCCGCTTACGGTTTCTCCCGCTCTGCAAAAGCAAGTTGCCGATAAATCCATATTTACGCCTGAGCTGGTCAAGGTCAGCGAATATTTGATGACCTCGCTTGCCCCCGGTTTCGCGTCCAGTATGGACAAAGCGGCCCGGAAATTAAAATCTTTGAAGGCCACTTCGAAAACGGCGAAAAAATATATCCAGCAGATAGAGAAAGTCAAAACTGTTATAACAGATAAGGCGGGGCGGATAAAAGACAGGATCGGGCTTGTCGCCGAAAGTGGCGCGAAGAGTAACGGCGAACCGCAAAGCAAGATTGATGAATCAGATCGTAAACAACTAGATAAGCTTATCAACAAACTGGAATAAATATTAAGGAACCTGAACCTGGGATCAAATAAAAACAATGATCAAAACTGTTGAGTGGAAAAACGGCAAGGTTCGGCTGATAGAGCAGGGCAAACTGCCGTTAATAGAGGAATACCTTGAATGCTCAACCTATCAGCAAGTGGCCACGGCTATAAAAACTATGGTTGTTCGCGGAGCCCCGGCGATTGGCGTCACTGCGGCCTTCGGAGCGGCTTTATCAGCAAGATCGATTGAGACGGAAGATAAAGATCAGTTTTTTAAAGAATTCGACGTTGCTTTAAACGCGCTGGCTGTCACGAGGCCGACGGCTGTCAATCTTTTCTGGGCTATTGAGAGAATGCGCGGTTGCGCCCTGGATAACAAAGATTCAAGCGTTGACCAAATCAGGGAAAAGCTGGAGCTAGAAGCCATCTTGATTTATGAGCAGGATCTTAAGATAAACAAGCGCATGGGCGAAAACGGGGCTGGTGTCCTTGACGACGGCGACACGGCGCTGACCCATTGCAACGCAGGAGCGTTGGCGACGGCGGGCGATTATGGAACGGCTCTTGGCGTCATAAAAGCGGCCCATCTCGCGGGAAAAAAAATATCCGTTTTCGCAGACGAGACCAGACCCTGGTTGCAGGGGGCGCGCCTTACCACCTGGGAGATGATCAAAGAGGGAATCCCGGTCACGCTTATTTCCGACAATATGGCCGGCCATTGCATGAAAAAAGGGATGATCGACAAAGTAATAGTCGGCGCGGACAGGATAGCGGCGAACGGCGACGCGGCGAACAAAATTGGCACTTACCAGGTCGCGGTATTGGCGGATCGGCACGACATCCCCTTTTATGTCACAGCGCCTCTGTCCACCATCGATTTCAGCCTTGAGTCGGGCGATCTTATACCAATAGAAGAGAGGGATCCAAAAGAGGTCACACATATAATGGGAACCCAGCAGATAGCCCCGGACGGAGTGGACGTGTTTAACCCGGCCTTTGATGTCACGCCGAACGATCTGATTGCCGGGATCATCACCGAGCGGGGAATCGCACACGCCCCTTACATAGAATCGCTGGAAAAACTGAGAGCTGGCGGCTAAGGAGCCGTAGGGGTAGTCCCGATTGATTCATGGAGCGCCGGGGTGAGTAACACCTCCGGGAGCGAAAAACAAAGTAACACCACCGGCTAGCGAAAGGGCCGCGAAAATTAAGTTCTGGTTGTTAAAATTATGCTAATGTGCTGTAATTTAAGTGTATAATCATTGAACCCTCCATCTCGCTTAATTTGCCTGCCTGCCGGTAAAGCGGATCGTTCAAGCAATCGATCTGTTTTTAAGCTTATTGTTGAAAAAATCCGCCAATAAAGGTAAAATCAAGCCTTTTTCAACATTTTGTAAAGTTTGGGGGCCGCTAACGCCAGTAGTAAACGCGGTTTATACATACAACTCACGGGGACAACGCAATGGAAACTAACGAAGTCATTAAATTGGCAAAAACATATCTTACTCCCAACTACAGTCGCTACCCCCTTGTCATAGTAAAAGGCAAAAGATCTTCGGTATGGGACGCTGACGGCAAAAAATATCTCGATTTTGTCTCCGGTCTGGCCGTAAACAACCTGGGGCACTGCTTTACCGCAGTAAACAAAGCCATAGCAAAGCAGATGGCGAAGCTTGTCCACACTTCCAACCTTTATTATACGGAGCCGCAGGCGCTATATGCAAAAGAGCTTGTGGAGAAGCTTTATAAAGGAAAGGTTTTCTTTTGCAACAGCGGTTCCGAGGCCAACGAGGCGGCCATTAAGCTCGCCCGTCGTTATTCGATTGAAAAATATGACAAATCGAAAACAGATATCATAGCTTTTGACGGCTCGTTCCATGGCCGCACCCTCGGCGCGTTATCGGTGACATCCGACAAGAAATTCAAAGACGGTTTCGGGCCGATGCTCTCCGGCGTTAAACATGTGCCCTACGGCGATATCGAGGCGGTTGAAAAAGCGATCACCAAAAAAACGTGCGCCGTGATTATCGAGCCTGTCCAGGGCGAGTCCGGGGTTCATGTTCCGACTATCGCTTTTATAAAAAAACTGGCCAAAACCTGCTCTTCCAACAATGTTTTGCTGATTTTCGACGAGGCGCAGACAGGGTTCGGGCGCACGGGCAAGCTGTTCGCCCTGGAGCACTCCAAAGTGAAACCGGACATAATAACGATGGCCAAAGGCGTGGCCAACGGATTTCCAATGGGTGTCATGTTCGCCAAAGAAGCGGTCGCCAAAAGTTTCGAGCCTGGAACGCACGCATCCACGTTTGGCGGCGGCCCTGGAGCCTGCGCCGGGGCGTTGGTTGTGCTAAGGGAGATATCAAAACAAGAGACTCTCGATAACGCCCGCAATATGGGCAGGTATATGCTGATAAAACTTACAGGAATGAAAAACGCCATGCCGGCGAAGATAAAGGAAGTGCGCGGCCTCGGCCTTCTTGTAGGCCTTGAGCTTACGTCTCCATGCGCCGGGGTGGTGGACAAATGTATGGGCATGGGCCTTTTGATCAACTGCGCGAACGAGAACACGCTCCGGTTTATGCCGCCGCTAACCGTTTCAAAAGTGGAAGTCG
>UOGB01000085.1_pt1 | contig 14597 bp, 13 predicted proteins | sample 1989701 | NCBI WGS metagenome assembly UOGB01 (sample SAMEA4712198, study PRJEB27164) | hydrothermal vent metagenome | biome: marine basaltic hydrothermal vent biome; feature: marine hydrothermal vent; material: mineral | place: Pacific Ocean | collected 2011-06-14/2011-07-23 | depth 1691 m
AAGCTATTTTAACTAACAGTTTTTAAAGGTATAAAACAGTGGGCGGAGCAAAAGATTTGATAATTCGTGTTGGCGGCGAAGGTGGCGAAGGCATAATCTCATCCGGCGACATGGTGGCCCAGGCGGCTGTACGGTCTGGGCTTGAGGTGCTGACGTTTAAAACATTTCCTGCGGAGATAAAGGGCGGTTACGCGATGTACCAGACCCGCTTCTCCCACGACAAGATATTGTCGGAAGGAAGCGGGTTCGATGTGATGTGCGCTTTCAATCAAGAGGCTTTAAACGTAAACATACCGCTTTTAAACGAGGGCAACGTCCTGATATACGACTATCCGGGCGGCGACATAGCCGAAGAGCAGAACATCCCCGGCGTCACATGTTATCCGGTTCCCATGAGCAAGCTGGCCAAAGAGGATATTGGCACCTATCGCGCAAAGAACATGGTCGCGCTGGGAGCTATTTCGGAGCTGTTCGCCATTTCAATAGACTCCATACGCCAGATCATCGATCTTAAGTTCGGCAGGAAAGGCAAAGAGGTTGTCGATATAAACAACAGGGGGCTTGACGCAGGTATCGCCCATGTCAAAAACAATCTGAAAAAAACCGATCCTTATGAAATGGATCCTGGCAAACCGTCGAGCGATGTCATGGTCATTTCCGGCAACGAGGCTATCGGGCTGGGCGCGCTTTTGGCCGGGGTCGAGTTTTTCAGCGCGTATCCGATAACGCCAGCGACAGAAATAGCGAATTTTCTCTCAAGACACCTGCCGAAATTTAACGGCACGCTTGTTCAGGCCGAAGATGAGATAGCCTCCCTGGCCAACGTTATCGGAGCCTCCTACGGCGGCGCCAAGTCGATGACGGCCACATCCGGCCCAGGGCTTTCACTGATGCAAGAGCTGATCGGTATGGCGACAATGATGGAAGTGCCGGTGGTCATCGCCGACGTTCAGCGCGGCGGGCCTTCAACCGGTCTGCCGACAAAGCATGAGCAGTCCGACCTGTTCCTGGCGGCGCACGGCTGTCACGGGGATGGCTCCAAAGTGGTTTTATCACCCGAAGGCGTCGAAGACTGCATCTACATGACTGTCGAAGCGTTCAATATCGCGGAGAAATACCAGGTTCCGGTTCTGATACTCTCAGACGGATCTCTCGGATTTCGGACAAACTCCATCAAGGTACCTGACCCGTCGAAGATAAAGACCGTCGCAAGAGAAAAATATAGCGCCAGCGGTGATGGCTCTTTGTTTCAAAGATACCAGCATACAGGCTCCGGCGTTTCCCCAATGTCGATTCCTGGCCAGACGGGAGGGTGCTACATCTCCACCGGGCTTGAGCACGCCGAAAGCTCGGCGCCCAAATATACGTCGGATAATCGCACGGCCATGATCGATAAACGGTTCCACAAGCTCGACGATCTCGAAGATTTCTTTCAGGAAACCGAGGCGGACAACCAGGACGGGGCTCAACTCGGCCTGATAGCCTGGGGATCGACCATCGGAACGGTTCGAGAAGCGGTGGCGCTGGCGAGAGAGGCGGGTTATAAAGTGTCCGCGCTCTATCCAAAGCTGGTCTGGCCCCTGCCTTTAAAAGCTCTTGAGAGTTTCGGCTCTAAGCATAGCAAGATACTGATTCCTGAAATCAACAAGCAGGCCCAATTGGCGAGAATCATTCAGTCCGAAACGGATATTAAACCGATAAGCTACAACATTTACGGTGGAATGCCATTCTCGCCGGATATGATTGTCGAGAAAATAAAGGAGGTGATTTGATGACCACCGTTGCCGCGCCTTTGAAGGCGAAAGATTACAAGAGCACTATCCCGCCCACATGGTGTCCCGGTTGCGGAGACTACGGCGTTTTAAACGCGGTTTTAAAAGCGTTCGCCGATCTTAAAATCGATATAGACAACACCGTGCTGGTGTCCGGGATCGGTTGTTCGTCCCGTTTTCCATATTTTGTCAAAACCTATGGCATGCATACCGCCCATGGCCGGGCTCTGCCTGTGGCGGCGGGGCTGAAGCTTGCCCGTCCCGATCAGGAGGTCATAGTGTTCGGCGGCGACGGTGACGGCTTTTCCATCGGCGGCGGCCACGTGCCCCACATCGCGCGGAAAAACACCGACATTACATACATACTGATGGACAACTCCATTTACGGGCTTACCAAAGGGCAGGTTTCCCCCACCAGCGGCACAGGGATGGTGGCCTCCACCACGCCCTACGGCGCGCCCGATAACCCGGTCAATCCTCTGGCGTTTTGTCTTGCTTACGGGGCCACGTTCGTCGCGCAAGGTTACAGCTCTAAAGCCAAGGCAGTGCAAGAGCTTGTCAAAAAAGCGATTCAGCATAGAGGGTTTTCTTTCGTAAATATCATAAGCCCCTGCCCGACTTTCAACAAGATAAACACATTCGATTATTATAAAGATCTGATCGAGGAGATTCCGGAGGATCATGACAGCAGTGATCTAAACGCCGCGCTGGCTATCGCTTTAAAAGCTAAAGATGGCAAAGTGCCAACGGGTCTTTTGTATCAGGTGGAGGCTCCTACGCTGGTTGACAGGCTCAATGACATCAGGAAAAAAGCTGGAGCCTCGGACAATTACGATATCAACAAAATAATCGACACATATAAGCCATAGGAGTAAAGCATGGCATCGCGCACATTCGCTATCATTAAACCGGACGCGGTGGAGCGTTCGTTAACCGGTCGGATAATAAACTGGATCGAGTCGGAAAAGCTTAAAGTTGTGGCGTTAAGAAGGATGCATATGACGAAAGCCGAGGCGGAGGGGTTTTATATCGAGCATAAAGAGCGCCCTTTTTTCGAATCGCTTACCGGTTACATGAGCTCCGGCCCATGTTGTGTGGCTGTATTGGAAGGGGAAAACGCGCAGAAAAGATGGCGCGACATCATGGGCGCCACCAATCCGAAAGACGCCGCCGAAGGGACGATAAGAAAAGAGCTTGCGGTCGGTCTTGAGAAAAACTCGGTGCACGGATCGGACTCTGCGGACTCGGCTAAAAGAGAGATTTCATATTTCTTCTCCGAACTGGAAATAGTCTGATTTCAGTCTGGCGCCAGCCCCGCCAGCCCCGCCGACCCCGCCAATTTCCAGATTGCTTTATAGTAACTCCTCGCGCTGGAGATTATTTAAAGGCGCCTGTTAAAAATCAGCGCAGGCCTGCAGACTTCCGTTGTGAAGAGCGGTGGATACCAGCGCTCCCGAATAGCCAATAGCGGATAGTTTGTCAAGATCGAGGCTTGATCGGACTCCTCCTGCCGAGTACCACGACTCGTCTTTTCCAGGGCGTGGCAAAGCAGAAACTTCAAAACCGCCGCATCCCACCGCGTCGAGTCTCATAAAGATAAACCGTCTCGCGCCGATATCTCTCGCCCGGTTAATTAGCTCGGTGGTAGTGGCTGATCGATTGACACCTATCGGCTTCCCGCTCATGGTATCGATGGATACAATGGCTTTGGATAAATCCGGGGTCGTATTTGTCATCTCAAATGTTTCAGTAGCTATAACCGGCGTCAGCCGGGGATGAGGCGAAACGTCGTCCATTGTTTTATAGCCTGCGTCGAGCCAGTAATCCACCGTTGTCGAGCTAAGAAGTTTTTCTATGACCGGAAAGTTTGATCCTTTGCCCATGATCGCGTCGAGATCGGCGATGTAAAAAAGATTAAAATTGAATTCGGCGGTAAAATGATTCACGAAACATAACGGGTCGGCGCCAGACAGAAGAGGTGATTGAACAGGTTTATATTCGTCACGATTCCCGGCGACAGCGCGCACAATTTCGCCGCCCATGATATCCATTACCGGGATGACAAAACCAGCTTTCATGACCACACTATAACGTGGGGCATGGGGGAAATAAAGGCCGGACCAAAGACCACCCTATACTCAATACTCATTGTTTTAAGCCCTCCCCGCCCTGGCGATGACCAGTCGCCAGAGCGAAAAAGGCAGGAGGCAAGGGCTAAGGCAAGCCGCTCACGTTTTTATGTCTACAAACTTGATGATAAAGTTATTTTTTCCAGAACCAGCTGATCGCGCCCGGCCCCGTCTCCATCCAGGCTTCTATCTGACGCTTTTTCTATCTCTTTTTCCGCTATGTCGTAAGACCCCGTTTCGACATATTGGCCTATGAGAATCCTTTGCGCCTGCGAATTATCCGGGCTCCACTTCAAGGCCGCTCTAAAACTTTCCCTGGCCTCCACATCGCGTCCCAGCTTCAGGAGAATTTTGCCACGGAGCAGGTAGAATCTATCTCTGGATATTCTGGAATCGTAATTAAGCGCCTGTTCTGTGGAATCGAGAAGCATCCCGTAAGGCTCCTTGCCGATGAATTTTCGCATTGCCCCGGCGAGCCTGTCGAATGAAGGCTTGTCACTTGAAAGGTAGCGCAAAACAAGCCTGTCGCACTTGGTCGTCAACGCCATGTCCCGCTCGCCGATAGTAGATGACGGATAAAGCCACATGGCCGGATCGTAAGCTGTAAAAGCCAGAGCTGATAAACTTACAGCCAGCGCGACAATGGCCGTGACCGGTAAATGAAACGACTCCATAATAAGACTCCTTATTAACTTCGCCTGCCTGGAGATGGAGCAATTGACGTGCCAACAGATATGCCGGGTCAAGGCCAATGTTATCAATGTGATGAACGATGCAATATCCCTTGCCGGGTTTTTGAGAGTTCCCGGCTACAATTTGCCGGTCTTTTGACTACGAATTTAAAGGAGTAGACGAGATAGCAGGATGTCTCCTAAAACCGGATATACTTTCATTATGAATAAAACAAAGAGCTCAAAAGACAGGTTCGCCCACTTGCGCGAAACGTTAAACCGCCTGCCCGCCAAACCTGGCGTTTATCTGATGAAAGATAAAAACGGAACAATTTTGTATGTCGGCAAAGCGAAGTCTTTGCGGGACAGAGTCCGCTCCTATTTCCAGCGTTCTGTGTCCCATTCACCCCGAATCGAGGCGATGACTGAAAAAGCCCGCTCAGTAGACGTGGTTATCACAGCCTCTGAAATAGAAGCGCTGATATTGGAAGACAACCTTATTAAAAAAGAGAAGCCTGCGTTTAATGTACTGCTAAAGGATGATAAAAATTATCCATACCTCAAGCTTACAATGAAGGAAAAGTTTCCGAGGCTGGTTCTTGCGCGAAAAGTCTTGAAAGATGGCGGAATGTATTTTGGCCCTTATGTTTCAGCCAAGTCGGTCAGGGAGACGCTGAGGCTTGTCCGCAAGATATTTCCTCTTCGACAAAGCAGGGACAACCTTGAAGGAAAACCTTTGCGGCGCCCTTGCCTGAACTTCCAGATGAAAAGATGCCTCGCGCCGTGCGCCGGAAAAGTCAGTGAAGAACAATACCGGAGCGAAGTAGACCAGGTAGTCATGTTTTTAAAAGGACGCAACGAGGAGCTTGTAAAAACTCTTCACCAAAAAATGATGGACGCCTCCGGCGCGGAGCTGTTTGAAGTGGCGGCAAGGTATCGCGATGAGATGGCCGCGCTTAAAAAACTGGCCGAGAAACAGTCGATAACAGACACGTCCCTTGCGGACGAAGACGTGATCGCATCATACGAGAGAGCGGGCAGATCGATAATGAAAATTTTCCGTATCAAGCGGGGCAAGATGAACGCCGAGAAGAATTTTCTTTTCGACAAACTCGACATTCTGGATAGAGACGAGGCGCTGGGAGCGTTTATACGCCAGTTTTACTCTCACGGAATGGAAATACCGGGAACCATAATCATAAACGGCGCTCCGGATGACAAGGCGGCGTTGGAGGAGTATCTTTCGGCGAGAAAAGGCGCGAAGGCGCAAATCGTTTTCCCTGTGCGGGGGCGCAAAAGGCGCCTGATGGAAATGGCGGAGAAAAACGCGAAACTCCAGCTAACCTGCGCTCTCGATTCTGAAAAAGAGAGACGCGAAGCTTTAGAGGAGATAAGAGGCAAGTTGAATCTGGCCAATCCGCCAACGGTCATAGAAGCTTACGATATCTCCAATACGTCAGGGTTGAATCCAGTCGGCTCCGTTGTTGTTTTTCGCGACGGATCGCCGTCGAAAAGCGAATATAGGAAATACCAGATAAAGTCGGTCACCGGGCCGGACGATTACGCCTCGCTGGCGGAAGTGGCGCGAAGGCGCGTAACCCGGCTTACCGAGAACGGCCAGCCGATCGCCGATCTGATATTGATCGACGGAGGCAAGGGCCAGGTGAGCGCGATCGACCGGGAACTAAGAGAAATGGGTTTGAAATCTACGGCCATAATTGGAATAGCCAAAGGTAAAGATAGAGAGAACCCGGATTCTGACCAGTTTTTTATCCCCGGCGTAAAAGAAGAGGTGAAATTCACGTCGCAGTCGCCGGGCCGGTTTTTGCTTCAGCGCGCGAGGGACGAAGCGCACCGGTTCGCTGTTTCGTACCACAGGAAACTTCGCGACAGCGCCATGACGCGCTCATCGCTCGACGCCATCCCCGGCATAGGCCCAAAGCGCAAAAAAGCGTTGCTAAAGCGGTTCGGCTCTGTCAGGAAAATCCGGGAAGCCCCGCTCGAAGAGTTGAAAAAGACGCTTCGTGTGTCGGACAGTGTGGCGAAGAGTATTTACGAGAAATTATAAGTATTGATATTTAATCGCCGCTTTCGCAATAGTCCATGATTCTGCTTTAATAAGCTACGGCGATTTTCGGGTCGAGCCTTACAGCCTTTTTTTATATTTTAATCCTGGTTGGACGGATACTTGCAATTGGCCCAATCGACAAGGAACAGATCGTATGTGACGCCCTCTAGCCCCTTAAATTCCGCCCATCCGAATTCTTTGCAAACGACATCAGGATCGTTTCTCACACTATTGTATACAATGTAGGAGATCAGTATCCGGTTATCGACAGGAAACTCCTCTTCCTTGGCGGTAAGCGACCTGAAGGCTTCCGGTTTAATACCCTCAATCCGGGACGCCACATTCACCGGTATTCCATACCGGTCATTGTCCGGAGCGACTTTCGTCTCCCCGAAATCTATTCCTATTCTTACATTTATTTGTGATTTTTCTTCAGCTGTTTCATTGTACTTGTTCAGATCTTGCATCACATGGATCGCGGTTTTAACGGCGCCGGGGTTATTTTCGAAAACCGCCATGAACCCGTCGCCGAGTCCTTTTTTGTACACGGCTCCGTTCTGGTGCGCGTGCTTGTTATATATCGATTCGAGGTAGTTGAACATCGCGAAGAAATGATAGCCGCCATATGTGTTGATGATCTCGGTCGAGCCGCGAATATCGAGAAACAAGATAGCCTCTGATCTTGTTTCGGTGACCGGGTTGGCGGAGATCGTATCGTCGAGCTCTGATGAGATCGAATCGGGGGCTTTGGGCAGGGGCTTTTCAGGATGGGCCTCTTTGGCGGCCTTATACTCATCCAGAAATTCTTTGTCGGCGTTTACTATATGCGCTTGCGATTTACTGGCTTTTTTGATAAAAGTCTCGTAATCCTTGATCGCCTCCTCTTCTTGCCCCAGATCATAGTTTGCCTTTCCCCTGTTATGGTATGAAATGGTGTACTTGGGATCGATGCGCAAAGTCTGGCTATAATCCTTGATCGCCTCTTTTTTACTGCCTATACTCGAAAATGTGACGGCCCTGTTGTTGTAAGCTTTAGCGAAGTTTGGATTCAGGCGCACGGCCTCATCGTAATCTGATATGGCCTCTTGCTTCCTGCCCAGATCCGATTTGGCGTTGCCACGGTTATAGTAGGCCTGGACAAGGCCGGGGTCGCGGCTGATCGCCTCATCATAATCAGATATCGCCTCTTCGAGCTTGCCTACGTGGTGCCTTGCGTTGCCACGGTTGTAGTAGGCAGGCTCATAATTCGGATCAAGCCTGATTGCTTTTGAATAATCTTCTATCGCCTCTTCTTTTCTGCCCAGAGACGATTTGGCGTTGCCACGGTTGCAGTAGGCCTGGACAAGGCTTGGGTAAATGTTAAGGGCCTCGTCGTAATCTTTTATAGCTTCATCGATCTGGCCAAACGACGATTTTACGTTGGCCCTGTTGTAATAGGCCACCGCGTATTTTGGATCGAGTTGTATGGCGGAGTTATAGTCGGAAAGGGCCTGCTTGGTAAGCCCCAGATCTTCCTTAGCGCTCCCCCTGTTATTGTATGACCGGGACATGGAAGAATCGATTTCAATAGCCTTGCCGTAGTCGGCCACAGCCTCCTTTTTCATACCGATAGCCGATTTGGCGCTTGCCCTGTTGTGATAGGCCACTGCGTATTTCGGGTTGCAATTAATCGCCTGGTCATAATCGGCTATCGCTTCTTCTTTATACTCAAGCGCGAACTTGGCGTTACCACGGTTGTTGTACGCAAGTGAATATTTCGGATCGAGGGCGATAGCTTTCGAGAAATCCTCTATCGCCTCTTTTTTCAGCCCAAGAGCCAATTTGGCGTTGCCACGGTTGTTGTGCGCCGCCGCGTCTTTGGGGTCTAAACGTATAGCATGGTCGAAATCGGAGATCGCCTCTTCTCTCCTGGCAAGCGAAGACAGAATACTGCCCCTTATGCTATAAGCCGCCGCATGATCCGGGTCGAGCTTGATAACCTCACAGAAGCAGTCTATAGCTTTGCGGGATTTGCCAGCCTTATAGAGCTTGACGCCGCTATCGAAATGTTTTTTTATATCTTTTTTGGATGCCTTGACCATAAGTAAGATAATAGCAAATGATTCAAAGGAATAGAAAAAAATCTAGCTCAAAATCAGGAGAGTTGATAGTATCAGAAAACCATATGAAAGTCACACCGGATTTGTTTGAAAACGCCCTGATAACCGGGATTCACAACAGGGTAGGCCGACTCATGAAGATCACACTAACAGACAACGCAATGAGTATGATATCTGTCAGGGAAGAGGGAAAACTCCTGAAAGTGAGGTTATCCAGAATATTTGCTCTGGCGGATAATGACGTAATGTCTGATCTTTCCGACTTTATCTCCGGGAGGGCCCGCTCGCTTCCGGTCAAAGTCAGGAGTTTCATCGACACCCAGCCTGTCTTTCGAAGACGAAGGGAAAGACAGGCGGTTAAAATTATCGCCGCCGGAGCGCATTACAATCTGCGGATAATCGCGCGCAGACTTAACAAATATTATTTTGACAACAGGCTTAACGTCAGGCTGACCTGGGGCAGGCGGGGCAGGCGGGCTCGCTTCAGGCGGAGCCGGTCAATCCAGTACGGCTCCTACGATTATAGCCTCGACCTGATACGGATACATCCGGCGCTCGACTCTCCTCGTGTGCCGATAGAGTTTGTCGAATGTGTCGTCTATCATGAGATGCTCCACAAAAAGCTCGGAGTCGTCAAAACAATTAACGGCAGGCGCAGGCTTCATCCTCCAGAATTTAAAAAGCTGGAGAGGGAGTATGAAGGATTTGAAAAAGCTATGGATTGGGAAAAAAAGAATTTTAACAAATTGCTCAAGGATATCTAAAGTTGGTTGAGGGAGTAGAAATGGAAGTAGAATTTTGAACGATTTGAAATCCCCGGAGTTCGACATACAAAAAGCGGTAAAACTTCTTCGTAAAGAAGTTAAACAATGGAAAGTACCTGTCGTAACCACTTACAGCCGTAAAAACTCCCGCCCTGCGTTCCAGGTTCTTATAAGCTGTCTTTTATCGCTCAGAACCAGGGATGAGCAGACCGCCAAAGCGTCCCGCAAACTTTTCGCGGAGGCCGACAGTCCGGAAAAGATCGCTGATATGCCGGTAGAGCGGATCGAAAAACTTATATATCCGGTGGGGTTTTACAGAAATAAAGCAAAAACCTTAAAAGAAGTTTGCCAGACCCTGCTCGATAATTATCAAGGACAGACGCCTGACACCATAGATCAACTGGTTGAGCTAAAGGGTGTCGGGCGTAAAACGGCTAACCTGGTTGTTACGCTCGGCTTCGGCAAACCTGGCATATGCGTGGACACTCACGTTCACCGCATTTGCAACATATGGGGTTATGTGAACACAAAAACTCCCGACAAGACCGAAACAGCTTTAAGAGAGCGCCTTCCCCGGCGATACTGGATCGAGTTTAACGACCTGCTTGTAACTTTCGGGCAAAACCTGTGCAAGCCTGTATCCCCGATCTGCTCTCGCTGTAAATTGTCCGCAATATGTCCCCAAAAAGGGGTGGGCAGGTCGAGATAACGCAAAAATTTTAACCGTTTCGATCTGCCTTGACATTTTTCGTTATCAATCTGATAACTTAAGCGGAGAAAGCGCCGGTTTGAGCCTGCGAAACATCTAAAAGAGAAACTACTTATGCAAGAAGATTATTACGACCTGCTTAAAATCGCCAAAGACGCCTCGGATAGTGAGATAAAAAAGGCGTACCGGAAACTTGCGAAAAAATACCATCCTGATAAAAACCCGGATGATAAGCAATCCGAAACAATGTTCAAGAAAATCAGCGAGGCCTACGCTGTTCTGAGCGATGGCAAAAAAAGAGCGCAGTACGACCGGTTCGGACATGACAAATTCCGCCAGAAGTTCAGCTCTGACGATATTTTTGGAGGGGGAGCGAAAGACGTTTTCAGGGAGTTTGGTTTTGGCGATGATATATTCAGCCATATATTCAGAAGCGGCGGCAAAGGAGGCCGGGTGCGGTTTGAAACCTCCGGAATGGGCGGTGGAGGCGGGTTCGGCTTTAACGATATCTTCGGGCAGTCTGGACCGGCGCGAGGCCAGGATATGAGCGCCGCCATGACTATCTCGTTCAGAGAGGCGGTTGATGGAGCCGAGCGAAACATCTCAACACAAACCGGCTCAGGAGCTAAAACTCTTACCGTCAAAATCCCGCCAGGAATACAGACAGGAAAAAAACTCCGGATTAAAGGCGCTGGCGCGCCAGGAGCTGGAGGGGGGCCTCCGGGCGATGTGTATATAGAAATCAAAGTGGCTGACGATCCGGTTTTCAAGAGGGAGGGAGCAGACCTTTTCGTAAACGCGCCGGTTAATTACTCGACGTTGATTCTGGGCGGGTCTATCACTGTCCCCACTCTTGACGGCGAGCGCAACCTGAAAATCCATAAGGGCGCCGATCCAGAAAAAAAAATGCGTATCAAAGGAGCGGGTGCTCCAAAATTGCGCGGTCACGGGAAAGGCGATCTTTATGTAACGCTGAAAATTAACGTTCCTTCAAAAATTACAAAAAATCAGAAAGAACTCGCCTCTAAACTGGCCGAAGCAGGGCTGTAACTATGACAAACCCTTCTAAGTGCACATAATTATACGTGTTGCCGCTATTGCGTATAAAAATATTGACATTTATCTGTAATATTGATACTGTTTGTCTAGCGTAAAGAGTCGAATAAATTAAAGGGAGCCTCTAGCGATATAGGGAGTTGAGCGGATAGTGAAGACAAAACAGCCGCAAGATCTGTTTAAGAATATAGCGGAGATGGTCGACTCCGTGGCCGATCTCGACAATCTTTTATCCGTGCTTGTGATCGCCACAAAGCGCGTCCTTAACGCAAAAGCCTCCTCTCTTCTTTTAAAAGACCCGCCAAGCGGCAAGCTTTATTTCCACTCGTGCATCGGCGACAAGAGAGAGGACATTACAAAGTTTGAGCTTGCCAAAGGAGAGGGTATAGCAGGATGGGTCGCCGAGCGCGGAGAGCCTGTGCTGGCGCCCGACGTTTCAAAAGATCCCAGGTGGTCGTCAAAAATAGCGGATACATTAGGGTTTAAAACCCATTCGATCGCCTGCGCTCCATTGAAAGTCGAATCCGAAACTTTTGGCGTGCTGGAGATAATAGACCGTCTGGATGAAGAGCCGCTAAATGAGGAGGATATGGAGCGGCTTCAGTCTTTTTCCGATCTTGTCGCCGGATTATTGCTAAAGGCCAGAGTGTATGAGGAAGTCTCCAAAGAGAACAAGATGCTCAAAGAGGCGCTGGGAGGAAAAGATGAGATCATAGGGGAATCTACCGTCATACTAAAAGCGATCGATTCGTGCCGTAAAGCCGCCCCGTCCAAAGCCACAACCTTGATAACCGGCGAGTCGGGCACCGGTAAGGAGCTTTTCGCAAGACTGCTCCATGATCTTTCCCCCCGAAACGCAAAGCCTATGATTGCCATAAACTGCGGCGCCCTGCCGGAAACCTTGCTGGAGCGAGAGCTTTTCGGGCATGAAAAGGGCGCTTTTACCGGAGCCGACGAGTTAAAGCCCGGCCTTTTCGAGGCGGCGGACGGTAGCACGATTTTCCTTGATGAGATAGGTGAGACATCGCAGGCGATGCAGGTCAAACTGCTTCGTGTCCTGCAGGAAGGGACGTTTTTCAGGCTTGGCGGCCAGGAGCTTATTCACGTGGATGTCAGAGTGGTGGCGGCCAGCAATAAGGCGCTCGAAAAACTGGTTGAGCAGGGAAGGTTTCGCGAGGATCTGTTTTACCGGCTAAACGTAATAAGGATCGAACTGCCTCCGCTCAGGGAACGGGGAGATGATTTGAAGTCGATAGCGAGCAGTTTTTTGCAAAAATTCAACGCCGAGCTAAACCGGAGCGTAAAAGGTATTACCGATGAAGCTATGACGGCGATGATTAATTATTCATGGCCCGGTAACATCCGGCAGTTGGAGAACAGTATCGAGCGCGCCGTGATAATGGGAGAATCCGACCGAATCGGGATAGAAGACCTGTCGGCTGAAATTACGGAGTTTAAAAAGAGCGCCATAAAAGTAGGCGCTGGCCTGAAAGAGGCCATGGATGATTTTAAACGTGAATTTATTAAAAAAACATTACTGTTTTGCGGTGGGAACAAGACAAAAGCCGCGAAAACCCTCGGCATCCAGCGGACATATCTGAGCCGCCTGATAAAAGAGTTGAGCGTAGAATAAAGAACGGTTTGCCCGGTAGCTTTTAAGTATGGAGAACTGGATATTGATTATGGCCGGTTCGGCCCTGGCGGTTTTGATTACCACGAGGCTCCGCCACGACGACCGGACGCGCGGCTTAAGAGCTCCGGTTTCATTTCCCAAAACACCAGCCCGATTCGAAACGCCAGATGAAGGTTTTTTCAAAATTCGCGTTATCGCGCTTGAGTTTGATGAAATCGGGCCTGTGATTTATATAAACGGGGATTTTAGCGCCGGGCCTGGCCGTATAGAAGTGGATATTGTAGTCGCAGAGCTCTCCATAAACGGCGCTGTGGATAATTTCGTCCCTTTCGATCCAGCTCCCGACAACGATCAGAGCGATGTCAGGGTCGGCGACCTTATAAACCTTATAAGCCCTGTATGGATCGAGCCTGGGCAGAAGGGAAAGTTCCGGACGCCGATGCTGGAGCCGGAGCGCGAGGAGAGGATTAATGAAATTATGGAGCGCCTGGACAAAGCCGCCGGGCGCATGGTCGATAAACTGGAAGCCGAGTTTGAGAATTATTCTCTTGAGGGCGATTTTCTCGTGAGGATAGAATCTGATTTTTTAAACGATTATGTAATAAAGGAAATCTCCAGGCAGATCGAAAGGGAGCTGATCTGGCGCGCCGGACGCATCGACGCGGTTGTAAGATTTATTAATTCTTATGAGGAGGTAATAGAGGAAATTCCCGTGCGGTTCGATATAACTATCGATGACGCCATGTCGCTTCGCGAAAACATCGATGAAATTATTTTAAACGCTTTACGCATAGAACTGGGCATCGATACCGTAAGCTATAACGCCGTTGTTTACGAGTATTGAACTCAACTAGCAGGTCTCACGCGGTTTTAAGAGTGGAGCGAATAATCGTTTGCGATCAAACTAAAAGAAGGCAAAAAAATCCCCCCGGCCATGTGGAGACAGAACCGGAGGGAAAAAAGTCGATTAAAGCGTTTTCAGATACGCGACCAGATCAGCGACTTCCGCTTCACTTAACGGCGGTTTAAGCTTCATCTTGGTTTTCTTCTTGCCCTCGCGGCTTTTCTTGCCGTACCGCTCCGGCCATTTCTTCAACTCAACGGTCTCTTTGTCGTTAGCCTCCCAGACCTTCTGAGGATTCGCCAGCCATTTTGCCAGCCATTCATCGGTATGTCTTTTGCCAACGTCTTTAAGCCCTGGCCCGATTTTTTTCTTCTCGGTAATTTTGTGGCAGGTTTTGCACTTTTTCTTTTTATTGTTGAATAACTTCTCGCCATTGGCCGCGTCACCTGCTGAGGCTATGCTGGCAAAAGCGAATGCTATGGTCATAACCAGAGCTAAAATTCCCCCTAAATACTTTTTCATAGATTCCTCCAACTCATCATTTAGAATAAAAATCAGAACATACATACAGAATATAAAGCATCACGTCACTATTTATCCCCTCGTGTAAGCTCCAAAAAATCCTCCCAATCATGGTCAATAACCGCCATTTGTGTCAAGTATATTTTTCCGGATAAACAAAACACGCCGGGCGGAAAACAGTAGCCTCCACTTAAATGTCGTAGTACATGGTAAATTCAAACGGATGAGGACGCAACCTCAGCTCGTTGATCTCATTTTCACGTTTGTAGCTTATCCATGTATCGATCACATCCTGGGTGAACACGTCTCCTTTAAGCAGAAAATCATGAT
>UOGB01000256.1_pt1 | contig 14397 bp, 13 predicted proteins | sample 1989701 | NCBI WGS metagenome assembly UOGB01 (sample SAMEA4712198, study PRJEB27164) | hydrothermal vent metagenome | biome: marine basaltic hydrothermal vent biome; feature: marine hydrothermal vent; material: mineral | place: Pacific Ocean | collected 2011-06-14/2011-07-23 | depth 1691 m
AAATCGAGTCCTTCGTAAAGATGGGCCACCTGTTTTTCATATCCGTTGAACATCAAGGTTCTCCGGCGGAACATCTCGCCCAATCGTTTTTCGGTGGCTTGCGACCATCTGGGGTGATCTACTTTTGGATTCACGTTCCCGTAAAAGCCATACTCGTGGGGGCTGGCTTTCATCCAGAACGACACCGGCGCCTCTTCCACCAGCTCTATTTTCACTATCGACTTTATGTTTTTAAACCCGTATTTCCAGGGAACCACGAGGCGGATCGGCGCCCCGCATTGTGGTTTTAGCGGCTTTCCATAAATGCCTGTGGCGAGCATGGCAAGCTCGTTGGTCGCCTCGTCGAGCCGTAGCCCCTCCACATATGGCCATTGGCTCCAGAAAGATTTCTGGCGCGGCATCTGCGCCGGGTCGAAAAGCGTTTCAAACTTCACATATTTGGCGTTTGGTTTCGGCTCTGCTTGTTTTATAAGGTCGGCCAGTTTAAAGCCGCTCCACGGGACGACCATCGCCCAGGTCTCTACGCATCGAAAGCGGTAGACACGCTGGACATGCGTGAAGTTTCTCATCAGACTGCCTATGTCGTAAGTTACAGGTTTGTTAACAAGGCCGGTGACTTCTAATTTCCAGGGGGACGATTTGAAATTTTCCGCAAGCTTCCACACATCGTCTTTGCTGGTGGAGAATTCGTAGAAGTTGTTGTGATGGGTTATAGATTCGTAAGATGTGGTGTCACCCACGTCTTTGGTATCCGGCATTTTATTGAGCGCGCTGTCCATAGCGCCAGATACCTTCTCGCAGGCGGTCAAAACAAGAGGACCGGCCAGCGCCGCTGTGGCTGTTTTTATGAACTTTCGCCTGTTGAGATAAAGGCTTTCGGGGGTTATCGAGGAAGAAGGCGTTTTGTCCATAAGGTATCGTAAACCTGGCGACGCCGTTTGCCAACTATTCTATACAGGAGAGCGGATGGCTAAAACCAGTATTTCGGATAGGCTCTTTCGCCTGACAAGTTGTTCACCACCAACGCGATGAGCAACATTATCAAAACTCCGGCAAGAACCGGCATTAACACAAACATAAACCCCTGCTGAGAATCAACGGCGATAAGCGCCGTGGCGCCTCCGGGCGGATGAAGCGTTTTGGTGGCCAACATTGCGACTATGGCGAATGAAACAGCCAGAGCGAGCGTAAAATCGCTTTTCCCCATCGTCTGGAAGATCAGCACAGCTACAATCGCAGACACAACGTGCCCTCCGATAAGATTTCGCGGCTGGGACAACGGGCTGTCTGTCGCGGCGTATATGAGCACTGCGGAGGCTCCGAATGAGCCTATGACCATCGGTACGCTATACTTAAAAGCTATGGCCGACACGGCCATTATGCCTGCGGCGCTTCCTACCCACGAATAGAATATATGTGTCTTTTTTTCTCTTGGCGGCGCGACGGCGCCTTGGCCTTTGAACTTGGAGACATATTTTGAAACTCTTTTTTTCATAACCAGTTCGCCAGGGTGATTATTTCACGATATTCTATAGTCGCCATCATTTGGCCTTTTTTGGTGGTGGTGATTACTTCTGATCGAGTAGAGCCGATGATTATACCTGATCCGACAGAACCGTCAACCAAGATTTCCCACCGACTATTTTTATTACAGGTTTTATTAACGGTTTCTAATTAAAAATTTCGTCCGGCGTTTTGCGGACAGACGAAGCGGCAAGTCTCTCCAGGAGGGAATGCGGGTAGGGATATTTAAATAGCTTATTCGAATCGAAAATCAGGTTTCACCCCGGTACCGCCTATTCGTACAGAGCGTACCCCGCCTTTTTCCGGCGGGAGCAGAAGGGCTATGGGGCCAAGCTTGTTTTCCAGAGTCTTATCAATGCTGGCTTTTAACGTTAAATTGAATCGCGAGAATTTCGGAATGAGCGCAGTGTAGATATCTCCCGTAATCGCCGCGTTAAACTCCGGGCCGGTAAGCCGCGCTTTTGTTATGGTCAGCTTCCTTGATTTGAAATCGAGTTCCAGCTCGCCGGAGTCGATGGCGATATCGGGAAGCTTAACGCCCAGCTCTTTTTTGAATTTCAGTAAGCCTTTTTCCAGAACGATTTTAATCCGCCCCTCTCCCTTGACAACATTGGGATCAGCCAGGGAGAACGAGCCTTCGCCATTTAAATTCGCGTCCAGGCTCCCCCAGCCAGTCGTATCCCACCACCTCCCGGCGCCAGTATTTATGCCGGAAAACCTGATATCCACATTTATTTCATCCCCTTTCCCGCCGGAGAAATCCACAACAGCGCTCGCGTCTCCATCCATGATTTGCGCGGATAAAAACACCCTCCGGTCTCCTGTTATAGCCGACAGGATCGATGGGCGTATTTTGACTCGTTTGATGTTTAACAGCTGGTTATTCGCAGGCGATCTATCTGATATGGTGACATTTTCAAAAGCAAGGCCCGGCGGAAACGAGAGGGATACGCTTCCGATTCGCGCATTCACCGGCGTTTTCAAAAAAGCGTTTTCTATCATTTCTCCTACAACGCCCACAGGAAAACGGATATACGTAAGAGTAACAAGGGCGGCAATGAAAAACAGGGAGTACCCGGCGGTTTTTGAGGGCCGGGGTCTTGAGACAATAAGGGAGAGGATTTGCGAAGTCTTCATTTCACCTGCTCGTATCCAGCTACAGACAACGAGACATTCAGCCATTCAGGGTTTTCATATTGCGGTGTGATGGACACTCTTTTCACCCGCAGATAGTTTTTTGAATTCCGGATAAGTTTTAGAAATGAGACAAGTTTTGAAAGCTCCACCTTCTCAAGTTTTAACGCTATCAGCGACTCCATATACCCCTCGACCTCGACCGGCGGCTGGGGGGTCATTGAAACCACGTTTTCCTTGAGACCGGCTGACGCCGCTATATTCTCCATCACTCCCAGAGGGGAAAACCTCTCCCCCTGCGATTTGAGCTTCGCATCAAGATAGCTGAACCGAAGTTTCGCGTTACGGAATCTTGACGCCAGCGCCTCCACCTCAAGTTTCTCTTTTTTCTTCGCTTCTATCTTTATAACAAGGGCCTCTGTGCGCTCGACCACAGGCTCCCAGACACCCAGCCACGCAACGGTAACAGCGATAAATACTCCCGCCGTTAGCGCCATGAGCCGCTCGCGATCATTCATACTCTTAAGCATTGTCAAACTCCACCTGTTTCTTGCTTCACAGGACAATTCTCACTTCCAGCCGGAATTTGACGCCGCTTCCCGACACATCCGCTTTAGCCCGCTCCACTGTCACTTTCCCGGTCCAGGGGAGGTTCCCGATATTTTCTTTTAGCTTATCCACTTTTTCAAAAGACCCGGTGTGCCCGGCGATAATGAAACTGTCCGGCTCGTAAACCATATCCTCCACATCCAGTTTTACGTCGTCCGGGACAGACAGGGTGATATCGGAGAGAAAATCGAGAAAAGGGTCAACGCCCCCCGTCCCGACGCCGAGCGCTTTTGCTTTGGCTTGAAGTTTGGCAAGCGCGTTTTTAAGCTGTTGCTCTTCGGAGACGATATTTTTCACATCCGGCAGAGCCTGCTTAAACTCCGATCTTATCTGGGCTTTCAAAGCCGTGTATTCCCCGGTTAATCGCGCGCCGTCGATGAAATAAGAGACAGTCCACACCAGCGCTCCCGCAATAAAAAGAGCGGCCGCAGTGAAAAACTGGGCGCGGTATCCCGCGATTCTCGGCTTGCGTTTATACTCCCCGGCCCTCAGGCTCACACTTGAGTTCCCGTCGCCCTCGGCCACAATTAAAGCCGCTCCCAGCGCCAGCGCGAACATCGCCTTCGTCTCGCTTTGTCCGGCGAGCCTCTGGCTGTCAAGCGGAGCTCCCGCGCCCGGCATGTCGGATATTCTTACCGAAGCGCCAAGTGTCGATTCAAGCTTGCGGGCCACCTGGTCAAGACCGTCCTGCTCGCCGCTTAAAACCACCAGATTGAGCGCGGACTCCCCGGCGCCTCCCAACATCTGGCGTTTGATCTCGTTCGCCAGCGGCTCCACGCCATTTTTTATCCCGGTGGACGCGGTGTGAAACGATACCGGGATTTGATCTTTCACTACGGTTATCGATCCTGCGTTTTCTTTGAGGTTTACGTATATGCAGGCTCCCCCTTCCCCTTCGGCTGTGGGCCTGTATTTCGCTTCCCGTCCGGCGCAAACCGGCTCCGGTATCACCATGTCCGGATCGAGTCCGGCCAAAGCGTAAATATTCAGGAAGGCTTCGATATCCTCTTTTTTGGCCACCACCGCCAGAATCCGCGATCCATCATCCGCCGGGCCGATAATTAAAAAATCAGAAACGATATCTTCAGCGTCGAAAGGGATCAAAGGCTCAATTTCAAAAGGAAGCGTTTCAAAAATCATTTTGCGTCCGGTAAGCGGCACGCTCAATACTCTCGAAGTAAGACGGTCGCTGGGGAAAACAGCGATTACACGGTCGGTTTCACCATCGTAACCCTGGCTTTTTAGCGCCTCTTTGACAGCGCGCGCCGACTCTTCGGGGCCGTCGGACAGAAGCTTGCGATAAACCAGTTTCACAACTTTAAAGCTTCGGAACTGCTTTTCTATTACGGCCACTTTCAGTCCGCCGGATATGAAGTCGATTCCGAAAATTTTTGCGCTCATCACATAACCTTGTAGAAAAGCGTTTTGGCGTCAGAAGAGCTTCGCTTGTAAACGGCAACGATGGTTTTCACCGTCTCGTTAAAGGTCGCCGACGATTTGACTGAAAAAATGTTTGATTTGACATCGATGGAAAGAGCTATTGTCGGGTAGATTTCGCCGAGGCCGGGGATTCTTTTTACATCCTCGCGTTTTGTGAACGGAGCGACCAGCCTGGCTCTTAAAATTCCTTTGACCATCTCCCCGGTCATGTCGTCGTCCAGAGACCACAAAACCATGTCGCTGGCCGTATTGATATTGATCTTGTCCGCGCCCCAGACGGAAACATGCTCTCGCAGTTTATCCATGACTTTAGGTGTGAATCCTCTCACCAGCAAAAGTTCGTCCACCGAGTCCAGTTTTGCGTTCTTCGCCCGGTACGGGTTTTTCAAGGAGGAGTAATAGCCGTCCTCGGCGCCGTCGGGTCTCGGCTCGGAATTTATATCCATCCAGTCCACCAATGAATCGGCGATCCCCTCGTTGATCTCAAGCCGTCTTAAAAGACGGGAAAATATTTTTATCCATCGATCGTTGGGGAAACCTCTGCTGGTGGTCAGGGAGTTGAGGTTGATCTTGCCCGACTCGTCCCTTATTTCTATCCATGTGTACTCACCATCTATTGGTAGCGGGATAGTAGACTGCGCCCATTCCTCGGTCAGCGCGTCACGGCGTATGGGAGAGCGCGCGTCTTCAAGCAGGATCAGCTTGGCCGCCTCCTGCCCGGAGCGAGCGGCGTAAAGCGCCCGCGTATCGTCCCTGTACACCGACGCAAGAACGGTCTGTATCCACGATTCATGGAAAATATCGAACACGGTTATCGTCAACAGAGACACGACGAGTATGGTCAAAACCAGCGCCATCCCGCATCGGCTCGAAAGAGGCCTTACAATCGTCATGACTGGCCCCCCACCGGCATCAGCGCCTGTCCTCTGGAGACGTTCCCATACTCGTCCGCGAGGGTAAACTCAACTCTCACGGTTTTAGGCTCGCTTTTTTTCGATTGCGGGTTGAAATTGTCTTTCCATTCGGTTCCGGTCAGATAACGCAGATTGAACGAGACAAGCTGGTCGGTTACGTCGATGGCGCTGGCTTTTTCCTTTTTAAGGCTCACATCAAAAATGTTCGGATTTTCACTACGCATCAGAATGAATTTGTCACGGTCGGGAGCTTTAACGACGAACCATGATATCAGCGCCTGATCCGATCCGGCGCCGGGCAGGACAAAACGCCTTCCGAATCCGGTGAAGAAAATCTCGTCGGTCTGCTTTCCGTCACGGCTCTGGTTTTTACCTTTAAAAAAACCTTCCGGGTTGTTAGGAAGGGTGGAGGCGGAGGCCAGATCCTCTGACAGGCTCCGAATAATAAAACGGGTTGTGTGGCTCAGCTCGGCCCTGCTTGTGATGTATTGGCCTGCCGACATGACTCCTGTAAACGAGGCCAAAACAATGGTTACGACAATAGACGCGATGGCCATCGCGACAAGAATCTCGATTAATGTAAAACCCTTTGCGCCAGGCGCCGCCACTTTAACAACCATCGTTATTTCCTGATATACGCCCTTAAAGCAAACAGGTCGCCCGCTTTTTCGTTTTCCGCCCTGAAAACACGCACGATAACTTCCCGCGATCCCTTGAAGGGAGTCTCCTTGACTTCGGTTCGCCACTGATACTGCGGGTAATCCTTTCTTTTACGGACATCGGAAAGACCACTTTCAATTGAGGCGCGCATATACATATTTTCCATCTCTTCGCGAGCCAGCGTCACCACCTCGGTTATCTCCACCGCTTCGGCGTTCATAAAAAGCGCTTTGTTGTGGGCGGAAAGCAGGGCCACCAGCGATATCGACAAGATAGCCACCGCCACCAGAATCTCCAGCAGGGTAAACCCGCTTTTCGATCCTGAAACCATTTTAAATTTCCTTGCCATACTCGTGTTCACGCGCCTGCCAGGACAATAGCGCCACTTTGCTCCTCGCCAAAAAGAGAGGCGCTGGTTTTTATATCTTTGTAACCTTTAAAAATCTTCACCCTGCCTGTCAGCGGATGAACCATGAGGGTCATCTCATTTTTATTGCTGTCTTCAAGGTGAATCACGCAAAGATCGGAAAACCCTGAAGGATAAAAATTGATGACCGCCACGCCGCGTCTTACGATCCCCTGCGAAGAGGTGCGGGCCTCGGTAAACCTGACTCTATCCGGCAGTTTTGTTTCTTTGGCGAAGGTAAGCCTGGTTTTCTCGAACCTGTTTTGTGTATTTAAAAGCGAAACGTAATATTGCCGCTCGTCGATATCGAGGGTGAGCCTATATACAAGCTTGGAGGCGGCCGCCCGGTCGTAAAGATATGAAATGGTTCCGGCCAGCCTGCGCGCCGTTGATTTGAGCCGCCAGGCGGTCAGGTCTGGCAGGCGGGGGAGAAGCAGGCCGGTGAGAATCCCTATTATAGAAAGGGTCACCAAAAGCTCGATAAGCGTAAAACCAGTCGAGCCGGGGCGGCGTTTACCGTCGCGGGGGCTTGTATGGATCATTCCAGCTCCCAGCTATTTATGTCGGCGAATTTGCCTTCGCCTCCCTTTTCACCGTCCGGGCCGTATGATGAAAGATCGTAATCACCGGACGAGCCGGGAGAGAGATAGATATAATCTCCGCCCCACGGGTCTTTCGGTAATTTTTTCAGATATCCGTCTATCCGCCATTTGCGCGGTATCACGCCTGTCGTCGGTTTTTCCACAAGCGCGCTCAACCCCTGCTCGGTGGATGGAAAACTTCCAGAGTCGATCCTGTACAAATTTAGCGAGGTTTCAATCGACTTGATGTCCATCATCGCCTTCGTTCTTCGCGCCTCTTCCGGGCGGCCCATTATCCTGGGGACGATAACCGTGGCTAAAATTCCGAGGATTACGACGACCACCAACACTTCTATAAGCGTAAAACCTTTCCTGCGGTGTTCGATCTGTCTCATTATCCGCTCACTCCTTTACGATATTTTATTTGTTAACTATTACTGTACAATCTGGCTCAGCTCGAAAATGGGAAGCAATATGGCCATAACTATAAACCCGGTCACCGCTCCCATAACAAGGATTAAAAGAGGCTCCACCAGCGAAGTCAGCGCCGACAGGGACGACTCGACCTCAAAATCGTATGATTCGGTGATCTTGTCGAGCATCTGATCCAGCGAGCCGGAGCGCTCCCCGGCTGATATCATCTGCGTCACCACCGGCGGGAACAGGCCGGATTTTCTAAGAGGGTCGGCTATGGCCTCCCCTTCTGTTATGTTAATGATCGCGTTGTCGATGGCCTCCGCTATGGCCGTGTTACCGACCGCTTTTTCTGTTATCCGCAACGCCTCGATAAGCTCGACTCCTCCCGTCAGCAAAACGCCGAGCGAGCCTGCGAACCTGGCTATGGCGGCGTTCTGGACGATAGGGCCGAAAAGGGGAATTTTAAGCGACAGGCGGTCGAGCCTTTTTCTTCCGTTGTCCGTCGAAACATACCGGTAAACGAGCCAGCCGATAACCGCAAGGCCAACGAGAATCGCCCACCACCAGTTGGCCATAAAGTCGCTTATCCAGAGCAGGATAACCGTGGGAAGGGGCAAGGCCTGCTCCATATCCTCGAACATCGACCGGGTTTTCGGCACGACGTAACCTAAAAGAAACATCAAAACGCCGGAGCCGACGATGGTCATTATCACAGGATAAACCATCGCCGCCGTTACTTTCGTTTTGCGCCGCAGACGGTTCTCTCCAAACAGGGCAAGCTTATTGAGCGTCTGCCCCAGAGAGCCTGACGCCTCTCCCGCCCTGACAAGGTTTACATACATCGGGTCGAAGCATGAAGGATGACTCTCCATCGCGCTCGCCAACGACGACCCGGAGGAGACTTGCTCGCGCACGTTGGTGATAACTTTTCTGAATCTTTCGTTGACCGCCTGTTCGATAAGCGCATCGAGCGACTCAACGAGGCGAAGACCGGCGCCCTGCAAGGTGGCCAACTGCCGGGTAAAGTCTGATATATCCTTTACGGTGATCCTGTTGAACAGGCTCGAAAGCGGAGCGCGCTGAATTTCTTTTGCAGTAGTGTCGTAATCGACGTTTGTAGACATAATCCCCTGCCGGCGCAGTTTGACGCGGGCGGATTTAACGTTGTCGGCGTCGACAACGCCAGCCACTTTTTTCCCCGTCTTACTGTAGCCTTTATATTCGAATACCGGCATTTTAAGATTTAAACCCTCACGCTATATCGGACGTAACGCGGGCCACTTCCTCAAGAGAGGTCACTCCACGAATCATCGCGTCAAAACCGTTTTCGCGCATACCGGTAAACCCGCGTTTTTGCGCTTGTTTTCTTATCCTGGTCGAGTCAGCTTTTTTCGCTATCAAGGCGCGCGTGTCGTCGTCGATCACCAGCAGTTCGTAAATGCCGGTTCGCCCCCTGTATCCTGAGTTCCTGCATTTGGAGCATCCTTGCGCTTTATAAAAAAGCGTATCGGAGGGAATGGAGGAGGGATCTATTCCAAGGCCTGAAAACTGCTCATGGCTCGGCGCGTAAGGCTGTCGGCAATCCTGACACAGTACCCGGATAAGCCGCTGGGCCACAACGCCAACCAGCGAAGATGAGATAAGAAACGGCTCGATGCCCATCTCCACAAGCCGGGTCACCGCCCCGGCGGCGTCGTTTGTATGGATGGTGGAGAAAACAAGATGTCCCGTAAGTGAGGCCTGCACGGCTATTTCGGCTGTTTCAAGGTCGCGGATCTCCCCCACCATTATCACATCCGGATCCTGCCGCAGGATCGAGCGCAGTCCAGTGGCGAATGTAAGCCCCACTTTTGTATTCACCGGCATCTGGCCGATACCGGAAAGCTGATATTCGATAGGGTCTTCGACGGTGATGATGTTTTTTTCCGCCGAGTTTATGCGGCTCAAGGCGGCGTAGAGCGTTGTGGTTTTTCCGGAGCCGGTGGGGCCGGAGACCAGGATGATGCCGTGAGGCAGATGGATAAGCTTCTCTATAACTTCCAAGGTGTCTTGATTAAAACCTATGCTCGTAAGGTTGAGTAGCATTCCGGCTTTGTCGAGAAGCCTCATCACGACCCGCTCGCCGTGGGAAGTGGGTATCACGCTGACCCTTATGTCCACTTCGTTGCCTGCTATTACTATCCTGATCCGTCCGTCCTGGGGGAGCCTTTTTTCGGCGATGTCGAGACCGGCCATGATTTTTACTCTCGATACGATTAACGACTGCAGACGCTTGGGCGGCTGAACCACGTTTAATAGCATGCCGTCGATCCTGTAACGCACAGCTAACTCCCGCTCGTACGGCTCTATATGGATGTCCGAGGCTTTTTCCTTTACGGCCTGAACGAGGATCGAATTGACCAGCCTGATGACAGGGGCCTCGGCGGAGGTCTCTAGCAGGTCTTCGGGGAGGCCGTGGAGGAGCGAGTCGATATCGCCTTCCTCTTGTATGTCGTCGATGATCTCACCGGCGGAATCTGCGGAAAGATCGTAGGCCCGGTTTATAGCCTCGATCATCACATCCTCCGGGGCCACCACAGTCTTGACCGGCATACGGTAAAGGAGGCGCAGATCGTCTAACGGCTGGGTGTCGAGCGGGCGGGCGGTGGCGGCCACAAGATTGTCATCCTCTATCTTCAGGGGAAGTATCAGGTTCGCCTTTGCGAACTGGAACGAGGCTTTTGAGATCAGCTCCAGATCAAGCTGGTCTACATCTATAAGCTCGATCCATTCAAGACCCAGCTCTCCGGCCAGTCCTTGCAGGCTTTTTCCTTTATCCCCGGCAGGGCCGTCGTCATCGACGCTGACGGAGCGGGCGCTAGTGGCGCCCATCAGTTACAAATCCTCATCATCATTATCATTATTGAGCCCCGGACTATTGTCTGTTTTCGTGTCGCTCTTTTTTTCGACAGGAGGCTTCAGGTTTCTCTGCCTGACCGCCGGCTCCAGCTCTTTGGGGCTATCGGTCATTTCAAAAATACTCTGCTTTCTGTCGGTTACTCTAGCCACATCTATGTCGTTATTGATGATGTGTGGAGTCAGGAATATCAGCAGGTTGGTTTTCTCCTTGCGTTTCGTCTGTGATTTAAAAAGCCAGCCTAAAAGCGGAATATCACCTAAGAAGGGGACTTTTCTCTCTATGTCGTTGAGGTTGTCGCGTATGAGACCTCCGATCACTATGTTTTGTCCATCGCGCACGACCACTGTGGTGTCCACCGACCTTGTGAAGGTGATAAGATCCTGGGCCTTGTCGAGCTGTGTCGGAGATATTGATGAAATCTCCTGGTATACATCAAGCTTGACTATATCCGATTCGGAGATCTGCGGCTTGATGCGTAATGTGATGCCGATGTTTTTGCGTTCAATCGAGGTGAGAGTTGAGCCGCCGGTGTTCTGCGAGACGCCGGTGACGAAAGGGACGTTCTGGGCCACGACTATCTCCGCTTCTTTGTTGTCGGTAGTCATAATGTTGGGAGTGGAGAGAATATTAATTCCAGATTCTGTCTTGAGCGCGTTTATAAGAGCGCCAAGGTTTAAAAAATCCGTTCCGGCGAAACTAATCACCCCGTCTACAACGCCGATGGAAAGCCCCTGAGGCGCGTTAAGCGGGTTTTGGGCCACGGCGTTGATGTTGCCGAAATCGAGACCGCCGATCACGGCGGCGCCTTTTCCCGTAAAATCTTTCGTGGAGCGCCATTCCACGCCGAACTGGCGCTTCCTGTCGGTGGTTATCTCCATGATAAGCGCCTCGACGAATACCTGCTTGCGTCTTCTGTCGAGTTTTTCAATCACTTCTTTTATGGTTTTATAATCCTCCCTGGAAGCTGTGACAACAAGAGAGTTGCTCGACTTGTCCGGCGTGACAGTGACATGGCTTTGCAACTGTACCGCCGCCTGGCCCCTGTTGCGCGCTCTCCCTTTTTGCTTGGTCTTTTTGGTGATGTTGGTAAGCACTTTGGCCAGCTCTTCAGCATCGGCGTTTTTGAGATAATAGACATTGATTTTTCCCTGGCCGGGCGGCGCCTGGATGTCGAGTTGCTCTATTAACGCAAGAAGCCGCTCGGTCTGCGGCCTGCCGGCAAGTATTATTAACGCGTTGATACGCTCATCGGCGATGATCCTCGGCTCTGGTCCCGCCCCCTTTACTTTGCCCCGTTGGCCTGCGGGTATTCCGGCTCTGGACGCTCCGGGCGTCCTTTGTTGTCCCTGCCTGGGAAAAATCTTCATGAGTCTTTCGGCCATTTCCTTGGCCCCGGCGTATGTAAGCTTTGCCACAGTTATTATTTCTTCATGCCCGGCAATATCGAGCTGACGGATAATCGACACGATTTTCTCGACGTTTGAGGCGAAATCGACAATGATGAGTGTGTTCGTGCCCATGTATGATGTGATAAAGCTGGTGGTGGAGATTAACGGCCGCAGTGAAACGACCATTTCATCCGCTTTTACATAATCTAACGGAATGAGCCTTGTGACTATCTTGTCGCCCGGCTGTTTGGGCCCCGCTCCGAAAGTTCCCCTCTGCCTAGCCTCCACCGAAGGGATGATTTTCGTGATGTCGCCCGCTTTAATCATCGCGTAGCCGTACACCTCCAGAGTGGACTCGAACACTTTCATCGCTTCTTTTATGGAGACTTTACGCGGAGAGATAATCGTGACTTTGCCCCGGACTTTTTCATCCACGATAAAATTGCGACCGGTAAGCTCGGCCATTGATTTGATGAAAAGTTTGATGTCAACGTCATTAAAGTCGATGCTGATATTTTTATCCGCCGTCGCTGTTTTTGCGGTGGAGTTTTTACTCTGCGCCTCGGCCCGGCCCGTAGCGGGGAGCAAAACCATGGCCGTCGCCACCAACACCGCGAGCGCGAGCCTGTTCGCTTTATTAACCTTCATTGGATAGAGAACCTCAAAGATGTTTTCTGTTTTTTTCTTAAAAGATCGATCTCAAACGAACTCTCGTTTCTAAGGGCCTGAAAAAGCTCCAGCCCTTTCTCTGCGGAGTTTATCTCGACGCCGTTTATTCTCTGAACTACGTCGTGGTTTTTAAAACCTATTTTGCTGAACAAAGAGCCTTTTTTTATCGAAAAAAGCTTGAAGCCGTTGGTGACCCCGTTCTTGTCCATGTTTGGAACGGCCCGCACCTGCGTCAGGAGTTTACTCATGTTTTTAAGCTGGGAGTCGGCGTAGCGCCTCGACACCAGATAGTTATTCTCTCCAGATTCAACGATGTCTTTAAGACCCAGGCCAGAGCCCCCTCCAAATCGTCCCGCGCCAGATTTTGCGCCGGAGCTTTTCGAGTAATCTATCTCCAGGATTTCCAGACGCCCGTTGTTTAAAAGTCCGATCCTGTTCCGCTCCACGCTGACTATTGTGGCGCCGCTGACGGAATCGCGGATTCTATAAAGTTTCTGCTCTTTGCTTCCTTTCACCTCGATGGCGGCGAGTCGATACTCACCATTCGAGACGAGAACGGTGCCGACCAGCTTCAGGTTGAGAGTGGTTTTGGGCGCTCCGTCAATGGGAGCGGTAGCGGAGCCAAGACCTCCGGGAGCGTCGAGACCGTCTTCCGGGAGCTTTAAAACCTGGCTGGAGTTAAATATGTTGCGTTGCACGATGGAAAAATAATTGGCCGGGTGTTTTGCGAAAGGCCGCGCCACTTTGCCCGTTATGATGGCAGAGCTTTTGTTGTTGTAAACTTGCTCAATATATCGGGCCAACTGATTGTTTATTGTCCCAGAGAGAATGTAGGCGATCCAGACGATCAACGTCAGGTGGATCAGCGTCCACGCCCGTTTGGGTATCCTAACTTTTTCAATCATTTATCCGTTCCGTAAGTTACGCGCAATTTCGGCCATCTATAATAAGAACGGACAGGAGCAGAGGATTTTGGAGGAATTTTGATTAATTTAGGGGAAAAGTAGGGGCAAACCAATCTGTTTGCCCTATGAAGAACGCTTCACCGAGCGGAAAAACAAAAACAGCGTCACGCGGGGGCGCGTGACTGACACGACGGGAGGATGACTTTTCCTCTCCCTCGACGGGAGATGGCCGGGGTGAGGATGATACGAGATGCCGGATCAAGTCCGGCATGACAATTCTTGCGAGAGCGCTATACGATGCACCGGATCGGAGTCCGGCGGCGCGTGCCCCTTAGGGTATGACAGTCTGGGGCGCGGGCGCGCTCTTTAGGTAGGAACGGGTTAGAGTGGGGTTGCGACGCGACCGAAGCAGGGTCCTTCGATTCTCTCAGGACGGCGGGACGGGCGCTTAACTTAATTCACCCCAACAGTTTCTTCGAATAGCTAAATCCAATCGCATCCTCTGCTTCGGCGAGTGTTTCTTTAGCGACTTTGCGGGCTTTTTCGGAGCCTGCTTTAAGGATGTCGTAGACTTCTTTTGGCCGTTGTTCCCAGTGGGCGCGTTTTTCGAGAATAGGCTCAAGATATTTAAAAATGTTTCCCGCCAACAGTTTCTTGCAATCTACACAGCCTCGATTAGCCGATTTGCATTCTTTGACGGTCAGCTCGTTTTCATCATCCGACGAGAACACTTTGTGGAAACTGTAGGCTACGCATTTTTCCGGGTCGCCCGGATCGGTTTTTCGCACACGGGCCGGGTCGGTGACGATGTTTAAAATCTTTTTGTTCATCACATCTTTTGAATCGGCGAG
>UOGB01000098.1_pt1 | contig 14382 bp, 13 predicted proteins | sample 1989701 | NCBI WGS metagenome assembly UOGB01 (sample SAMEA4712198, study PRJEB27164) | hydrothermal vent metagenome | biome: marine basaltic hydrothermal vent biome; feature: marine hydrothermal vent; material: mineral | place: Pacific Ocean | collected 2011-06-14/2011-07-23 | depth 1691 m
GATGATTGAAGCCGCTAAATCCCAGGGCAACCTCCAGCTTGAACTGGATTTAAAGCAAAGGCAAAGCGAGATTGAAGAACAGGGGCGGCGCTCGTGCCAATAATAAATTTAACAAGTCAACTTTTGTCTTCACAAGGTTGTCCGGGGTAAAATATCCCGCTTCCAGAATCTACCGGCAAGTAAGGCTACTGCCATATGCTATTTAAGCTTTTCGCGCTTTTTGTCGTAACGCCATTCATTGAGCTTGCGATACTGATTAAACTTGGCGAAGTCATGGGGTTCGCGCCAACATTTTCTCTCGTCATCTTCACCGGAGCGCTGGGGGCGTGGCTTGCGCATAGCCAGGGTCTCAAGGTTATACGGGAGTTCAACGCAACCATGGAGCGGGCCGAGATGCCGACAGACCCGCTCATAGAAGGGTTGCTGGTGATTATCGGCGGGGCGCTTCTTCTTACGCCCGGCCTGCTGACTGACATTATGGGGTTTACGCTGGTTATTCCTTTTTCCAGAAAAAAAATAAAAGGATTTATAAAAACGCGCATTCAATCGAAAATTAATATATCGGTAAACACGGCCGGGCCTGGCGGATTCTATTACACAAGCTCCGGTCATACCTCCTATAAAGCCGGAGACTCAAAGCATGACAAAGACGACAACGATGTTATCGATATCTAGCAGCGCTCTGAAAATAGTTTTTCGGCGGCCCGCCAGGAAAGCCCGCTTAACGCCTGCTCCACCAGCGCAGGGAACCGCCGGAGAAGCCATTTGACGCCGAACGTCAGCCACGGGCTTATTCTTTTCGCCCACGGCAGTCTTGATCGAAACTGGAGCAAATCGATAGACGAGCTTGTAAGCCGGGTAAGCGCCAACCTTAAAAATGTCGGTGTGGAGGTGGCGTACTTAAAAGATAGCGCGCCGGATATTTTCAACGTTGTGGAAAAATTCGTTGTCGCAGGACGCCAGAGCATTACCATCGTTCCCATGTTTCTCGCCGCAGGAGCCCACGCCGCCAAAGACTTCCCCGAAATCGCGCGTTCTTTGCGCCTGAAATATCCATCTGTCGTTTTTGAATGGAAAGACGCCATCGGGCAGTGGGAGGAGACGCTCAACTTTTTTACCGGTATTTTGACAGAAAAATTTTCCAGATAACCGGGTTCGGTTACAAGAGTGAGCGCTGTCTGCTTTCAAAATCGAACGAAAGCGCCACGCGGTTTCCTTTTTCGTTAAACTCGATTCGTGACGCGAACTCCCGCATTATGACCAGCCCGCGCCCGTAGGGATGGTCGCTAGCGTCGGCGGAGGTTTCAGTAAATTTCCGCCAGTTAAATCCCGGCCCTTCATCTTTTATAACCACCTCAAGCCCATAGCTATCGAGTCTATACTGAACGTCCACCACTCTCGACGAGTATGGCTCTTGATGCATTCTTTCGTTGGCGAGCTCATAAAAATTCTCAAAATCATCCGATTTAAGCAGGGAGGGGATTTCAAGGTTGCCATGATATATGGCGTTGGACAGCGCTTCGTCTATCGCAAGCTCCACCGCCACTTTTTTCGCCGCCTCCGGGTTGGCTTCAATCAGACTTAACAAATAGACCGAAACCGCAGGGATTAAATCCGGATCGGATGGAAGGATCAGCCGGCTTTGCTCGCTAACGACATATTTTGAAGCTTTAGCCGTAAGCATCCCTTTCTGGGCTTCGTCTACAACGATGGACAGCCGCCCTACAATATTGGTCAACTCGGTGTCATCTTCAAGGCCGAGAGCCTGCGCCCGGGACCGGATAAACTCCTCAATCTCCATTGTCCTGGCTCTTGACGCCTTGATTTCGGCGTCATGCTGGCGTTTTTTATCGGCAAGATCGGAAGCGGCGCTTTCAACATCACGGGCCATTATCTCGATTTCGGCAGTGCCGTATCGCGGCAAGTCCACATCATAGTTTTCATCTTTTAATCCTGTGATGGCCTCGGCGATCCGTGTCATGGGAGCTGATACCGTCCGGTTAATCACAAGAAGGAAAAAAATGAAGAACAGGGCGGTAAGAACAGACATGGAGATCATCAGATCAAAAATGATTTTATCCGTATCCTCCTGAAGCTTGGAAATATCAAACCTGATTACCGCCGCGCCGTTTACAATTCCGGGAGGTACAGCCTTGCCGTCAAGACCCAGATGACATTTTCCGCACCTCTGGTCGGTTACAAACGGATATATGATCCGATGAATGGATTTTGTGTCCATAACCTCCACGATTTCACCAGTTCTAAGAGCCTTTTTCTCATATTCATCCCTGGGTATCTCACCCCTTTTGACTCCATGTTGCTTTATTACATGCCTGGCCCTTATCATCCTGAACTCGAAATCCTGGGATTTGCGCATAGCATTGATAATACCTGCTATTTTTTCGTAATCACCGGTATCGATCATCGTATTGAGAATCGCGTCCCGGATAATTTTGGCGGTCTGCCGGGCGTGTCTCTTGATTTCACCCATATCGTGGGTTACGAGAAACTTATACAAGATGGCGTTAGCGGACAATACCGCCAACAAACCGAACGCCGCTACGATCAGGGCCATTTTCCATTGAAGTTTCATAAGCTCTATTCAAAAAAACAATAGCGCAACTGTTAGACGGCCGCACAAACCCAGGGCCGGACTGGTAACTTCAAATGCGGATTTTTCCCCGATGTACGCTTGCGGCCTAGCGCAAAAACAGCCCAATACTAATTCGGGTTCAGTTAAAAAACAACTAAATTATTCGTTGCCGGTACAGGTGGGGTATTGAGGAGCCTTAAAAGCTCATTCTGCTATAAAACGTTACTCCCTGCATATCAACGGGAAGCCGGGTGAACTTGCTGTCGGCTGGAAGGCCTGAATTAATTTTTTCGAAAAGCTCCGGGCCTTTTAGCTCTCCAGGCTCGATGATATCCTCCGCCCCGGCTTCGGAGCGGATAATCAGGCGCCCTTCCGCCTCATCGACTCTCACACCGGAGTAGTCAGATATCGTCTGGGATACAGATTGCGGACTGGCATTATCTAAAATCCAGACAAGACCGCTTTGGAAAAGTTCGCGCTTGTCTTTAGGGATATCAACGGCCCTGTAAATCATATCAAGCCACTTCCGGCTTTCGGCCCTGCTTGGCAGGAAATCTTCGTCTATGACGTCTTCATCGGCTGTCTGATTTTCATATGCGTCTTGCGTCTGGTTTTGTGGAAAAGAGAGGATAGAGCCTGTCCGCTCCTTTTCGGTTTTTCTTTGCTCCTGCTCATAAATATGGGCCCGCACTTTTGCGTAATTTTTGGCGAAATGTTCGGAGAATTTTTCCGGCGGCATCGGCGCCTTCTGTTCAGTCCCCCTGGTTTCCAGCTTATGCCTTCTCAAAAGCTGTTCCACCGACAGACCCGGATAATTAAAAAGAGGCATTCCATGAGGACGCGACAAAGATATAGCCCCGCTTTCAGCGGAGCTTGTTGTTATGATGCGTCCATCTTTATATTCCGTGACAAGATTCACCCATATTCTGCCGTCTGGATCTTTGTAGATGACTCCCACAAGTGACTGGGCCGGATGAGTGAACGCGCGAAGCGCATATCCCGGCATCTCTTCAATAAAAAAATCACCTATTCTTTCAAGACTCCCTTTGTCCATGAGGGTCTTGTGGAAATCGAGAGCCTCCTCGCTTGCGCCGAACGGGTCTTTATCCCCTGTGACGGGCGTCAGCCGGGCCGTGGCCGGCGGCGCTTTGGGCTGTCTTACGGGTAGACGGAAAACCTTTCCGGAAACGGCCTCGCCGTTTTTCGAAGTCCCATGCTGACCGCTCAGTGAATAAAGAATCCGGTACACAATAAACAGTAAAATACCTATCAGAATCAGAGACCCTACAGGGCTCGGAGGTGTGGAGCCTAACATATCAAATTCATCCATCCTTTAAATTCGCCCTAATTAAGAGCAGATATTCTGCTTTCTTGTGGCTGGCTCCGCTTTGAGCCTGATTTAGATTTCACTTTTTTAAAAGGAGATTTTACCAGCGCCAGTTTAAGAGCTTCGTCCATATGCTCTAACGCGATTATTTCAAGATCCTTTTTGATGTTTTCTGAAACTTCCTTTAAATCTCTCTTGTTCTCTTTTGGTATTACGACAGTTTTTATCCCGGCCCGTTGCGCCGCCAGAAGCTTTTCCTTCAGGCCTCCGACCGTAAGAATGTTGCCTCTCAACGTTATCTCGCCTGTCATCGCAAGGTCGTGTCTTACAGCGACGCCAAGCAGAGCCGATACAATGGAAGTGGCCAGCGCGATCCCGGCGGACGGCCCGTCTTTTGGTGTCGCTCCCTCCGGGATATGCACATGAATATCTATTTTATTATGAAAATCCTTGGCCAGTCCGAAGTCCCCGGCCCTTGACCGGATGTAAGAAAGCGCCGCCTGGGCCGATTCTTTCATCACATCTCCAAGCTTGCCCGTCAGGATGAATTTGGTTTTTCCTGAAAGAATTATCGTTTCTATTTTTAAAATAACCCCGCCCACCTCTGTCCAGGCGAGCCCGGTGGCGACGCCAGACCCGCTTTTCTCTTCCTTGAGTTCGTCGCGGAATTTTATCTCACCTAAATATTGCTCCAAAGCTTTTTCGTTTATCACTGTTTTAGGGCGAAGGCTCCGCTTTGCTTTGCCTTTGCCCTCCTCTTTTTCCGCGATCTTGCGCGCCACCTTCCTGCAGATCCGGGCGATTTCCCTTTCCAGGTTGCGTACTCCGGCTTCTCTTGTGTAACTGCGGATAATCCTGATTATCGCGTCAGAAGTAAAAGAAACTGATTTTTGATCCAGGCCGTGTCCTTTTATCTGTTTTGGCGCCAGGAACCTTTTCGCTATCTGCTCTTTCTCGCTGTCGTTATATCCTGAGATGGTGATAATCTCCATGCGATCCTGAAGAGGCCTCGGAATCGTATGAAGCATGTTGGCTGTGGTGATAAACATAACTTCCGACAGGTCGTAGTCCACCTCAAGGTAATGATCGTTAAAAGCTGTATTCTGCTCAGGGTCAAGAGCTTCTAAAAGAGCGGCGGAAGGATCGCCACGGTAGTCCGAGGAGAGCTTATCTATTTCATCGAGCATTATCACAGGATTTTTTGTGCCGGCCTTTTTCATGGCCTGGATTATTCTGCCCGGCAGAGCGCCTATATACGTGCGCCGGTGCCCGCGAATTTCCGCTTCATCGCGCATACCGCCCAGTGAAAAACGGGCGAACTTGCGGCTCATGGCGCGCGCTATCGATTTACCCAGAGAGGTTTTGCCGACGCCGGGAGGGCCGCAAAAACAGAGTATGGGGCCTTTCATTTTGTTAACGAGCTTTAACACCGACAGATACTCCAATATCCGCTCTTTGACTTCATCAAGCCCGTAATGGTCTTCGTCAAGTATCTTGAGGGCCTGCTTGATGTCGAGCTTGTCGCGGGTACGTTTTTTCCATGGCACATCCAACAGCCAGTCAAGATAGTTGCGAATGACCGTCCCTTCGGCCGACATGGGCGGCATCTGCTCAAGCCTGCCAAGCTCTTTTACAGCTTTTTTATGGATATCGCCCGGCATGCCGGAGGCGTCTATCTTTTCGCGAAGCTCTTCGAGCTCCGTCTTGTCGCCTTCTGATCGGCCAAGCTCTTTTTGGATAGCCTTCATCTGTTCCGTCAGGTAATAGTCGCGCTGGGATTTCTCCATCTGTTTTTTGACCCTGCCGCGAACCCGGTTTTCAATGGCCAGGATATCTATCTCCTCCTGGAGTTTGCTGATAAGAAGCTCAAGCCGGATTTTAATGTTGACGGTTCCCAGGATTTCCTGTTTTTTGGTCGTATCGGAAATCAGGTGCGAAGCCGCGGCGTCGGCGAACGAGTCGGCGTGATCTATTCCTGAAAGACCACGGGCCACGTCTTTGGAAATGACAGGATTAAGTTTGACGTAGCGCTCGAAAAGTGACTGTGCCGCCCGAAGAAGAGCGGTGGTCGAGGCGTTTATTTTCTTTTTCGTCTCTATACGCTCCACGATAACACTAAAAAATTTCGCGCCGCCTGTATATTCTTTTATCCTGGCGCGGTCTATCCCCTCCACAAGAGCTTTAACTGTTCCATCCGGGAGACGGAGCACCTGGAGTATTTCCGTCACACATCCGACTTCGTATATGCCATCGGCTTTCGGCTCATCGACTTTGGCGTTTTTCTGGGTCGCCAGCATTATTATCCGGCCGTTTTCAAACGCGTGATCGAGAGCCTCTATCGATTTTGGGCGGCCGACGAAAAGCGGGGCGACCGTGCCGGGGAAAATCACCATGTCCCTTAGCGGGAGCAATGGCAAAGGCGCGCTCCAGTCAATACCAGACAGACGTTCTTTTTTTATTTTGTCCATAAAACTATGGTAAACGAGAAACCACCACTTGCAAACAATTTTAGGGACGCTATTTTAAGCCGCGCCCCCTAAGGCCCCAAATAACCGTTAACTGGCCTGTTTCTTATCCTTTTTCTCGTAGAGCGTCAGAGGCTGCTCTTTTTTGAGAATCACATCTTCATTGACGATGCATTCTGTAACATCCGGCTTGTCGGGCAACTCGTACATCGAGTCGAGCATGACCTCCTCAAGAATGGAGCGCAGGCCCCTGGCCCCGGTTTTTCTTGTCACCGCCTCTTTGGCTATGGCGCGCAAAGCGCCGTCGGTGAACTTGAGCTTGACCCGCTCGATTTCAAAGAATTTTTGAAACTGCTTGATAAGCGCGTTCTTCGGCTCCGAGAGAATCTTGACCATAGAATCCTCGTCGAGGTCGTATAACGTCGCCACCACCGGAAGACGCCCTATAAACTCCGGAATCAACCCGAATTTGAGCAGATCCTCCGGTTGAGACTGTCGCAGGATTTCTCCTATGGAGATATTCTTTTTATCTTTTAGTTTCGCGCCAAAGCCCATGACCTTGCGCCCGATCCTGTGTTCGATGATTTTTTCAAGACCGACAAAAGCTCCTCCGCAGATAAACAGAATGTTAGTTGTGTCCACCTGCATAAACTCCTGGTGCGGATGCTTCCTGCCACCCTGCGGCGGGACGGACGCCACCGTCCCCTCGATGATTTTCAGCAGAGCCTGCTGGACGCCCTCGCCCGACACGTCGCGCGTTATCGACATATTCTCAGAGCGTCTGGAGATTTTGTCGATTTCGTCTATATATATGATGCCGCGCTCGGTTTTCTCTATGTCATAATCGGCCGCCTGGCAAAGCCTGAGGATGATATTCTCCACATCCTCCCCCACGTAACCCGCTTCGGTTAGAGTTGTGGCGTCTACGATGGTAAAGGGAACTTTAAGGACTTTGGCCAGGGTCTGGGCAAGCAATGTTTTTCCGGCGCCGGTTGGGCCCATGAGCAGTACGTTGCTCTTTTGAAGCTCAACATCGTCGGGCCCCAGGTTGGCGTCGATACGCTTATAGTGGTTATAGACTGCGACAGACAAAACTTTTTTGGCCTGCTCCTGACCTATCACATACTCGTTGAGATATTGATATATCTCGTTTGGCTTGGGTAGCTGGGTGGAGGAGGCGCCTTTTTCCTGGCTCCATTCCTCCATTATGATTTCGTTGCAAAGGTCTATGCACTCGTCGCAAATATAGACGGTGGGCCCTGCTATAAGTTTTTTGACTTCCTCCTGGCTTTTGCCGCAAAACGAGCACCGAAGCGCGCCGTCCTGTCTTTTTTTAACCATCGCAAACTCCCAAACTTAAGTTTAACGAAATACCATTATGCTCAATACGTGTCTTTATCATCTTTTTTCTTGATATCGGGCCGTGACTCTATCACCGCGTCCACTATCCCGTAATTTTTCGCCTCCTCGCTGGTCATAAAAAAATCACGGTCGGAATCGACCGATATCTTCTCTTTGGTCTGCCCCGTGTGTTTGGCGAGTATTTCATCGAGCCTGTCGCGCATCTTCCTGATCTCCCGCGATTGAATCTCAATATCGGACGCCTGTCCCTGAAAACCCCCGGAAGGCTGGTGGATCATTATCCTGACGTTAGGCAGGGCGTGTCTTTTACCCTTTGTCCCGGCGGCCAAAAGCACCGCTCCCATAGATGCGGCCTGCCCGATGCAGATTGTCTGGATGTCGCATTTTATATACTGCATCGTGTCGTAGACCGCCATGCCGGATGTGACGATGCCGCCTGGGCTGTTTATGTAAAGAAAAATGTCCTGGCCCGGATCGTCGGCTTCGAGGAATATCAGCTGGGCTATTATCACGTTGGCTATATGATCGTCTATCGGCGTGCCGAGAAATATTATCCGGTCTTTTAAAAGCCTGCTATAGATATCGTAAGACCGCTCGCCCCTGTTCGTCTGCTCGACGACAATCGGGACAAGCAACTGGTCGCTCTCTCTATACGAATCAAAATGAGACTGCAGAGAGTAGGGGTTTAAATTCGCGTCGTATTTACTTCTCATTAGGCTCCTCTACGTATGAATCTTCGATTATTAATTTGTCCATCATCAAACCATAAGCCTTCTCGCTAAATAATTTTTGATAGATACCCTCCAGCCCGTTTGACTGGGCCAGCTGTTGCGTGGTCTGATCGACGGTCTGGCCCATCATTTTTGACAACGACTCGATTTCTTTTTTCAGCTCCTCTTCGGATACCTCCATTTTCTCGGCTTTGCCGAACGAGGCGACCAATGCCTGCTCTTTAAGGTCTCTTATGGCGTCTTCGAGGAATTTCTCCTTGAACTTGTCCGTGTCGAAATCAGACTCGCCCATATCGATCCCCTGGCTTTCAAACCTTTGCTGGGCTCGTTTGGCCAGGTCTTTGGCGTGTTTTTGAACGAGACGCGGCGGCAGATCGAAAGAATTTTTTTCTATAAGATATGTAAGAATCTCTTCTCTCAGATCGTTTTGCGCCATCGACTCGTTTCGCTTTTCGAGTTGCGATCTCAGATCCGCTTTAAACTGATCGAGAGTATCGAACTCGGAAATCTCTTTGACAAAATCGTCATCGACTTCCGGCAAGGTTTTTTTCTTTATCTCGTTTACTTTAACTTTGAACTCTACTTTTTCCCCGGCAAGCTGGGGATCGGGAAACTCTTTGGGCAAAACAGCCTCGAATTTTTTCTCTTCACCTTTTCTCATGCCGATCACATTGGCCTGGACTTCTTCTAGCATGTCCCCTTTTTTGATATGAACCTGCTTGTTATCCCCTGAAAGAACCTCGATTTTCTCGTTGTCTCTTGTGGCTGTGTAATCTATAAGCGGATAATCGCCCTCTTGCGCCGCCCGATCCTCCACCGGCTCAAACCGGGCCTGCCGCTCGCGGGCGTTATCGATGATCCGCCCCATCTCCTCATCGCTCACTTTTTTGATCTTGCGCTGGAATTTAACGCCGTCGATTTTCTCAACCTCGACTTCGGGAAATGTCTCCACCGTGGCCGTGAACGAAACCGGCTCGTTCTCCTCTATCTTTATGTCGTCTATCATCGGGTCGCCTATAGGCCGCAGATTGTTCGATTCAATGGCTTCTTTGTATGACGATTCGATGATCCTCTGGCCTGCGTTCTGAAGCGCGGACTTGCCGAACCGTTTCTCCAGCATTTTACGGGGAACTTTCCCTTTGCGAAAACCGGGAATGTTGACTTCCTTGGCCATCTCGTCATACACGGCTGATTTTTCTTCGTTTACTTTTTCAAGCGGGACTTCCACCGATATTTTTTTTACACACGACTGAATATCCTCCAGTTCAACTTTCAACTCTACTTCTCCTTAAACTTACAAAAGCTGTACGCTTTGTTGGTGCGAAAGGGGGGAGTCGAACCCCCATGGTCTCCCACTGGATCCTAAATCCAGCGCGTATACCAGTTCCGCCACTTTCGCGTATTAACGGGATCCAAACGCCCTTCAAGCGCCTATAGCGTCTCACACGCTATCGCACGCCTAACAAAAAGCTAATAAACACCACATGATAACATGAAAAACCTATTTTCCAGCATGTTTAGCCCAATCTATCGACGGGAAAACCGCAGGCGATATACCTGCCCATCTCAGGCTGATTGGCTGGATTCGGGCGGATACACACAGTAAAAAACACCGGGGCGGGTTTACCGGTCGCCCAGCGGCTCCGGGCCAAACGCGCGCGGGAGCAGATCGGCCAGTCTCAGGTTTTCTGTTACGCCGCCGGAAGTATCAGAAATTATTACAGACAGGTCTCCGCTGGAGAACTCGCTTAAAACCTGGCGGCACGCCCCGCATGGAAAAACCTTTCCCTCAGACGAGGATACCACCGCAATCCGTTCGATCTCTCTATCCCCACAAGAGACCGCCTTTAGCACAGCCACCCTCTCGGCGCAGACCGTCAACCCGTAAGAGGCGTTTTCGACGTTCACTCCGGTGTGGATATTTCCCTTCGATGTCACAAGGGCCGCCGCCACACGAAACTTTGAATAAGGCGCGTAGGCCATGTCTATCGCCTCTTTGGCCATCGCGACAAGCTTTTCATCAGACACGGAAATATCCTTGCTCATGGCATGATTATACACAATTATAATTTTACGTCGGTTACAATGACTCCATGCCGGAGTTGGTATATGTTCAGATTTTTCTCGCCGACGGGCGTGTGGCCGCCTGGTCTTCGTCTCGCGGAAGGCTCGATAAGGTCGAGGGGCCTCTGCCAGACCTTTTTAGATCGTTGCGCCCGGCTGATCCTTCGGCTAAAGTGATGATCCACCTCATTGGCGACGACGAAATGGTGACCGACGGCGCGCGGGTGGCTTTGATGGATGACTCAAAACGGGCGGGTTTTACCGTGACAAGGTTCGAGTCCGGCCCGATGATCGACCCGGAAGACGCTTTTGGGCTGATGTTGCTTCCGTTTACGTAAGGCTCGATTTTAACGTCCGCGACATTTATCTGACATGAAAACTATCATCATCTCAATAGGAAACGAAGTCACTTCCGGTCACGTATTAAACACGAACGCGGCCTGGATCGCCAAGGCGCTGGAGCCTCTGGGGATAACGCCGGAGCGTATCGTCACCCTGCGCGATGACGTGACGGCGCTGGTCAAAGAAATCAGATCGGCGGTTAAAAAATTCGACATCGCTCTTGTCACCGGCGGGCTGGGCCCGACACATGACGACGTGACAAAACCTGCGCTGGCCAAAGCCTTCAATGCCCGTCTTGTCCGCGACCGGAAAACGCTTAAGCATGTGGAGCGGTTATTTAAAAAAATCGACATACCGATGGCGCTTGTGAACGCGGGCCAGGCTGATTATCCGAAAGGTTTTAAGGTTATACCGAACAAACTTGGAACCGCGCCCTGCCTTTTCAAGGATACGGGCGTTTGCATGCTCTTTGCCATGCCGGGGGTTCCACACGAGATGAAAGGCCTTATGGAAAATGAAATTCTTCCCCGGCTTAAAAAGCGGGCGCCAAAGGCTGTGATAGCCCGCGAGGTTTTACGAACCACCGGGATAGGCGAGTCTGGCCTGAGTGAAATTGTAAACAGCTCCGGCGCCGTAGCGGACGATATAGAGCTTGCGTACCTTCCCTGTTTTGGCCAGGCGGATTTGCGCCTTACGGCGAAAGAAAAAACGCAAAAGGAAGCCAGAGCGAAACTTGCAAAGACCATCCGTAAACTAAAACCGGTTATCGCCCCGTACCTTTTCGGCAAAGGCGCCGAAACTCTGGAGGCGGCTGTGGGCGCCCTGCTTACAGAGAAAAAACTGACGTTGGCTGTGGCGGAGAGTTGTACAGGGGGGCTTTTCGCCTCAAGGATCACATCGGTATCAGGCAGTAGCGGATATTTTCTCGAAGGAGCGGTTACATACTCTGATGAATCGAAAATCAAAAGGCTGGGAGTGAAAAAATCTACACTAGCAAAATATGGCGCTGTGTCCGCGCAGACGGCAAGGGAGATGGCCAAAGGCGTCTGCAAAAAAAGCGGAGCCGATATAGGTGTTTCGTCCACTGGCGTGGCCGGGCCAACGGGCGGCACGGAGGAAAAACCGGTGGGGCTTATCTACATCGCTCTTTGTTTCAACGGCGAAGTGGAGACCCGCAGGCTGAAACTTAAAATGGATCGAAACCGCAACCAGAGCAGAGCCGTCAACGAGATGATGACATGGCTGTGGCGGATGGCGCGGGAGGCGTAGCCTGAAATGGATGGCGAAACGGGAACGCTCTATCTTGTCGCGTCGCCTGTGGGCAACCTGGCCGACATTACCCATCGCGCCGTCGAAATTTTACAATCGGTCGATATCATCGCTGTTGAGGATACGCGCCATACCAAAAGATTGCTCGACCATTACGAAATAAAAGGGCGACGGCTTACGTCGTACCACGCCCATAACGTGGACAGGAAAACACCTGCGTTGATTGAGCGGTTAAAAGCAGGCGAATCGGTCGCGCTGATCTCCGACGCAGGCTCACCCGGCATCAGCGATCCGGGCGCTGTTCTGGTCAGAGAGGCGGTGGCGGAGAGTGTCACCGTCTGCCCGATCCCCGGCCCGTCGGCGCCGATCCTGGCTGTGACCGCCTCCGGGTTCCCGTCCCATCGCTTTATCTTCGAAGGATTCCTCCCGCGAAAAAAAGGGCGCAAGACCCTCGTCGAATCCTGGAGGAAAGAGAAGCGGACGATTGTGTTTTTCGAAGCTCCGGTAAGGATCGTTAAAACTTTAATCTACATCAAGGAGATGATCGGCGACCGAAAAATCTGCGTCGCCCGTGAACTGACAAAAAAGTTCGAGGAGTTTATACGTGGCGATATCAGCGATGTGATCTACGAGCTTGAATCGAGAGCTTCCGTGAAAGGGGAGATTACTGTCGTCGTGGCGCCGGGAGATATATGATTGGCCGCCACGGGCGGCGCTACCTAAATCGCTCGTAAACTTTTTTGAATCCTGGCAGGGCGTTGACGCAGGTCTGGTTGTCGCAACAAAACGCTATCCTAAAATGCCCGCTCCGTCCGAATCCGGCGCCGGGAACAACAAGGATGTTCTCGCTCTTTAGCTTCGAGATAAACTCGATATCATCGGGCGCCGGGGTTTTCGGAAAAAGATAAAACCCGCCTCCGGGCGGCTTAACTTCGTACCCGATTTTCGTCAAGCCGTCTAACAGCGTTTTGCGGTTTTGCTCGTACACGCTCATATCCACCCTTTCGGCCTGCAAGTCCGCCACCAGCCGCTGGAACAGCGCGGGCGCGTTCACAAACCCTAAAATACGGTTAGCGAAAGTCATCGCGCCTAAGAGAAGAGCCGCGTCGTCTATGTTTGGGCTGATGGCAAGATAGCCGATCCGCTCGCCCGGCAGGTTTAAATCTTTCGAGTGGGAGGTGACAACGATCAGATGGGAGTAACATTTGAAAATATCGGGAGCCTTAATCTGGCCGTAAGTAAGTTTTTTATACGGCTCGTCCATCAGAAGGTATATCGGCCTGCCATACTCCGCCGATTTACGCGACAGAATTTCGCCAAGCTCATTTAGCGTACCCTCCGGATAGACCGCGCCGGTCGGGTTGTTTGGCGAGTTTAAAAGAACCATTCTTGTTTTGGTAGAGATAGCTTTTTCGATTTTATCGAGATCGAGGTTGAAGCTGTCGTCCGTCTCCACGACACGACACACGGCCTGATGGTTATCGGCGTAAAAAAGATACTCCGGGAAATATGGCGCGGTGATGATTATTTCGTCGCCCGGATCGCAAAGCGATTTAATCGCCACGTTAAGCCCTCCTGCGGCGCCGACGGTCATTATCAGATGGTTTAATGTAAACGAAAGACCGGTTACGGCTTTAAGACGCTCCGCGATTTTCTCTCTTACATGGGGCAGTCCCGCATTCGGCATGTAGCTGTGGATTCCGGGGGATGATTCGGCGGCGAGTTTAATGAGGCCGCGCTCGACCGCCGGTGGCGGGCTCATCGACGGGTTGCCAAGTGTGAAGTCGAACACGTTCTCGGCGCCAAGCTGGGCTTTTAGCGCCGCGCCCTCTTCGAACATCCTTCTTATCCAGGAAGACTTCTCCATAATCGCGGAAATTTTTTCGGAGACAGGCATTTTTCAGATCCGCTTTAAATCGTCACGGTGTGGGTCGTCGGTCAACCGGCATCGTATCACCGAATTGTCGATCATTTTCTCTTGTTTTAGCATATCGCTCAAGCGCAAAGCCATCTCCCTTGCTTGCTTGATGGATACAGTCTCGTCGATACCGACGTCGAACTCTACCAACGTTTTCCCTCCCAGGTAATGTATGGTAACTCCTGACACACCGGTGATCTTGTCAATCTTCGCCGCGTGACCTGCGATATGCTCTTCAATCTGTCTCCTGTCGATTTTCCTGACTTTGTAATACATATCCTCTTCGGCGTCGATATGAACCAGCGCGTCCG
>UOGB01000287.1_pt1 | contig 14149 bp, 13 predicted proteins | sample 1989701 | NCBI WGS metagenome assembly UOGB01 (sample SAMEA4712198, study PRJEB27164) | hydrothermal vent metagenome | biome: marine basaltic hydrothermal vent biome; feature: marine hydrothermal vent; material: mineral | place: Pacific Ocean | collected 2011-06-14/2011-07-23 | depth 1691 m
TTTTTCTTAAGCGTGGCGGCGACATCTATTTCTGTCAATATTCCAAAACCCTGCGGTTTTAACGCTTCTCTCATCTTTGCGACCGCCTCGTCAAAGCCGAGCTCAACCTCTTTTCCAAAACTGTATTTGTTGTTCATTCGAACGCCTCCTTTTTAACATTAGTCCATATCGTTAATATGAATTCAGATATTTATTTCGCTTGAGTTTTGATTTTAAGCTGTATGTAATATATTATGCGCCTTGTTAAAGATAGTAAATAAAACTATATTATAGATGGAGAAGGTATAAAGCTTATGGCAGACCGGTTTGTGAAAAAAACTACTCTTGATCTCAGTTTTTACCGCGACTGGATTGCGAGAAGGGAAAAGGCTCTTGAGAAAAACAGGATAAAACCTACCTTTTTTGTAACCATCTCTCGTGAATTCGGCTGTGAAGGTTATGATCTGGCCACTACCCTGGTGGAGAAAATAAATAAAAAAGCCGGATCGCCCTGGCCTCTTTTCACCCGTAGCATGATCGATGAGATGATCGCCAAGGGTGATGTTTTGCCGGATATGGTTAAAAACGTCTCTGAAAAAAGATGGTCTTTTAAGGACTGGTTTATCGACGCCCTGGTTCCCGATTATCTTCAGTCTAGCTCTTTCCAGGTATATGAGGGAACACGCAACCTGATCTTCAACTTCATCGAAAAAGGAAACTGCGTTATCCTCGGCTCCGGGTCGCAGACCATCTCTTCGGGGCTCGATCCCGGAAAATTCAACGGTGTTCATATAAGGCTTGTCGCCCCTTACAATTGGAGATTGGCCAGAATTGGGCGGATGTATAAATGCTCGCGTGGCGAGGCGGAAAAAACCATTAAAGAAAGGCAGGGATTGCGGGATAAATTCATATCCGATTTTACCGGGATGGACGCGACCGATCTGTCGCTTTACAATATTATTTTCAATAACGCCAAAAACACGCCTGACCATATGGCCGATTTAATAGTGGAGGAGCTCAGGCTCAAAAGCGCTTTTAAAGATTAAAGAGAGCTTCTAAAACGACGCAAGCTCTTTGACCGCCTGGCGCTTCTCAATGAGCCATAGTTTAGCTTCGGCGTGTTTCCCCCGCTTAATCGAGCCATCCGCTACGATCCTGGCTTTTCGGGCGATTTCATTTAGCGCCATCTTTGCGCGGTTTTTACTCAGCTTACCCGAATCGACCAGCTTTCTTAGCGAGTAAACCCGATAGCGATCCATGCCCCACATCGATGAGGAGAGCTGGGACGCCAGGCATTTGGCGCCATACTCGTTACGCTTTATAGTGAGCTTTTCCGGCAAATACCCGATCAGACAAGAAACCATAATTCTCAGCCACATATCGTAGTCCTCGCACACCGGCAAAGACTCGTCGAAGAGGCCGACCGTCCTGAAAACTTCAGAATGAACAGCCACCGACGAAGGAGATATAAGACAGATCGCAAGTGACCGGTTAAAAAGATTGTCGGCCCCGTCATCGATAGACCCGGTTTTTAAATGTCTCCTCCCCGGATTTACTCTTCTACCGCCTCTTTCCCATATTTCATCGGTATGCAAAACCTGGAGGGACGGATCGTTTATTATCGCCTTATGCTGGCGCTCAAGCTTGTCCGGCATCCACAGGTCGTCACTATCCAAAAACGCGATCCACCTTGCCTTCGCCGCCGCTATGCCTGCGTTCCTGGCCGAGCTTACACCTTTATTGATCTGCCTTATGATCCGGGCCCGCTCCCCATACTGCTTTTCGATGATCCGGGCCGAATCATCGGTAGAGCCGTCATCGACGACAATCAGCTCGAATGACTCAAACGTCTGGGCAAGAACGGAATCTATCGCGTCGCCAACCAGCGGCCAGCGGTTGAACGTGGGGATGATTACGCTAAAAAAAGGGGTTTCAGATTTTTTTAAAATCTTCATTTCAGTTTCATCCCCAGTTTGCTTAAGGCAAGTCTCCACGGAAACAGGGCGGGCGTCTTTTTCCGATACTCTTTGTACGCCTCGCCAAATTCTGATTCAAGTTTGCGCTCTTCAAGCCACGTTCCGATTATCAGGTAAAAGGTCAAGACCACGCTCGATATTATGGCGGTGTCTGTAAGAGGCCTCGTCCAGATCAGCACGTAAGCCATCGAGTATATCGGATGGCGGACAACCAGAAGCGGCCCTGTGGTCACAAGTTTCTCTGGCTGGGCGGTCAATTTAATCCCCGCAAAATCTTTCAGATCGTAAATGCTCACCGCCCATACGAGCAAAGCTAAAGCGCCCCAGAAAATCACGGCCCGAACCGTCTCAAGTTTTCCCCAGTCAACCGCAAGCCCGGTGGATAACGATTTTTCAATCATCATGGGCGGGATAATCGAAACGACGGCGAAAAGGTTGTAGCCAAGCCGATACCACCTCGCCTGCGCGCCCATCATCCGCTTGATCCGCTCCGTCACACCCAGGGCGGCCAGCAGGCTGTGGAAAAAACACCAGATGGCCCATGCGATAAAGACAACAGCCTCGTCGCTACTCATTTTGACTGATTACCGGTATAGCCGCCTTTTATCTATCCGTGGTCTTCTTCCTGTTTTTGCAGTTTCATCTCAAGCTCGGCCACTTTCTGGCGAAGCTCAGCGACTTCCGATTTGCGGGCGAGACCCGACGTGTCGAGCGCTTTTTGCACGGCTTTATCGACCAAATCGTTTAGTTTGTTTTTATACTCGTCCTGGGATTCGCTGATTTCATCACAAAGCCGCTCCCCCTCCTCTTTGCTCACCCTCCCCATTTCGATAAGCTCGTCGGTAAATTTTCTGATGTTTTCCCTTGAAAGCCAGACAGCCCCCATGCCTATTTTAGCGGCGTCTCTTAAAGTGTTGAACATGGTTTCCTCCCCGCGTTAAAAAATTATTCCAGTTTCCCTGATATCATAATCGCCCATAAAATCCTAAGGCCCATAAGCACCGAAACAACATATCCTATGACCCCCAGAACTGAATAGCCGAAAAGCAACGGCGGCGTCTTAAAGCTTAGTATCAGCGAAGAGCCGATAAACAAGGCGGCCGTGATGATTCCGAAGACCAGTTTATTGGCCGAATGCTCCAGCCCCCGGTGCTCCATATGGATTTCCAGGGCGCCAGCCCGGAATCTTTCGATGATGTCGGCCAGCGCGGGCGGCACGGTCTCCGCGAAATTAGAGATCTCCTCATAAAACCTGTTGAGCCTGGCCACCCTGCGGGTCAGCGAAAAACCGACAAGGTGCATCTGTTCTTGATATGGCCCCAGCAGTGAAAGCAGGTCGAATTTCGGAGAAAGAATGCGCCCTGTTCCTTCAAGAGTGACAAGGGTTTTTATCAGCATCATTATCTCCGCCGGAAGCATAATGTGATGCCGGTGAATGATAGACACCAGCTCGTTTAACGCCTCGAACAGCTTTATCTTGGCTATCGGCAAGGAGCCGTAATAGGAGATAAAATCGGTGATATCTATTCCGAGGCCGGTCTCGTCCAGATCCACCGAAACCGACCCGGCGCGGATAATGATTTTGGCCAGCTTGTCCGAGTCTCTCGCCAGCGCCGCCATCGCAAGGTCTTCAATATGCTCGCGCATTTTACGTGAAAGACGCCCCATCATGCCGAAATCCAGCAGTCCTATCTTTCCGCCTTCACACACCATAAGGTTGCCGGGATGAGGATCGGCGTGATAGTAGCCGTTGATAAAAATCATTTTCAAAAAAAGATTGGCCCCCTTGATAGCCAGATCCTGCTTGTCCAGTCCGGCTGTGGCGTCATCCGGAATCTGGTTAAAAGGGATGCCTTCGAGACATTGCATCACAAGGACACGCGACGTCGTATACTCTTCGTACACTGTGGGAATTATTGTCGTGTCGTCATCCGCGAAATCCTCGAACAGGTTTAATATATGGCGCGCCTCCCTGTCGAAGTTCATCTCTCTTCTTATGGTTCTGGCAAACTGCCCGACTGTCTTTTTCGGCCTGTATAAACGGGCCTCTTCGACATATTTTTCAAGAAGAGTGGCAAGATCGGTAAGAATGTCTATATCGGTGTTTACGATTTTCTCGATATCTTTGTGACGCACTTTTACGGCCACTTTCTCGCCCGTTTTGAGCCATCCCAGGTGAACCTGCCCTATTGAGGCGGACGCCACAGGCTCTTTTGCAAGCTTGTCGAACACGTCCGCCACCGGCCTGCCAAGCTCCGTCACCAAAATCTTCTCCACATCCTCCCACGCATCTGGATCGACGTTTGATTGCAGTTTTTTTAATTCGTCAGAAAGGGAGACGCCCACAAGATCGGGACGCACCGAGAGTATCTGGCCGAATTTGATGAATGTGGGGCCCAACTCCATTAAGGCCCGGCGGATTCTCTCGTCTGTGGAGAGGGCGAGAAACTCTTTCGGCGTTTTTCGCGCTATGATTTCCTTTATAAAATCAAGGTCGATCCTGTTCGCCCAGTCGGCGAGCCCGTACCTGACCAGCACGGTGAATATCTCCCTGTAACGGGCAAGGTATCTGGATGCGCGCCTTATCCTGCTAAAATCCATACTGTACCGGCTTAATATTCTCTTTCACACAAGTTTACACTATTAGCGCCTCGATTCGCCGGGATAAGGCCTCCAAAGCCTTAAAATCCCACCGGTTCCAGTATAGCGTGAATTGAGCGTGTGACCTTGCGGGCAGAGTATATTTTTCAAAACCTGGCTCCACCGTTTCGTAAAACCTGCGCAGCGCCGATTCTTTGGGGCGGCCCCTCTCTCTGGTGTCACGCGTTATCCGCCTCTGTAACCTCTCGTCCCTATCTGAATCGACGAATATTTTGCAATCGAGCAGGGGCTGAATCGGGCGGGAATGAAACAGCAAAATCCCCTCTACAATGATAAGCCTGGACGGGTTAACGACCGTAGCGTTCGGTATGCTTGAATGAGTGGCGTAATCGTATGACGGAATACGCACAGGCTCGCCCGATTTGAGCTTGTCTAGATCCTTGGCCAGAAGATCGAAATCGAGAGCTGTCGGTGAATCGAAATCGAACTTCTCCTCCTCGTCCGGCGTAAGGGCGCTCTGATCGGCATAGTACATATCCACGCCTATAACCGCCGGATCGTATTTCGCCAGAGCTTCCGCCAGAAGGCGCGCCACCGTAGTTTTTCCGGCGGCTGAGCCCCCGGAGACGCCAAGTATGAACACACGGTCAGATGTCATATAAAACCTGCCTGTATAAAGTGTTTGGGCGAATAATTTTAATCCTGGGCCTTTTTAAAACTCCATCATAATGTACAATATTACGATGACCGATGATAACAGGCCGATGAACCGCAGGGGACTGTTCCGCGAAGGGTTCAATTTTCTCGGCAGGGTAGCTGGCGAGTTCGCCTCAGCTGTAAATGCGGGGGAGGAAGATGACGATAAGGGCCACTGGAACCCGCTGGAGCCTAAACGTGGTCTTCTGCGTCCGCCGGGAGCCATTGAAGAAGCATATTTTCTTTCGCTTTGCGACAAGTGCGACGAATGCATCAAAGCGTGCCCGGAAGATATCCTTTTCCGCGCCCCTGAAAGCCTGGGCCGCGCCGCTGGCACACCGATGTTCCGGCCTTCTGTCAAACCATGCTTTTTGTGCGACGAGTTTTATTGCATAAAAGCTTGTGACCGCTCGGCTTTGAAGATGCCGCCCAGGGTCAAAGACCTTTCTATGGGAGTGGCGCGGCTCGACTCGTCCAAATGTCTCGCCCATGAAGGGAAAAATTGTAACTACTGCATAGTTTTCTGTCCGCTCTCCGGCGACGCCATCATCGAGGCGGGCGGATGGCCTTTAATCATCGCCGATGAATGCGTGGGATGCGGGCAGTGCGAATACCATTGCCTTAACGATACCGGCAGACGCGCCATCACGACCCTGGCGCCTGTTGTACAAGAAGAAAGCTAAACGGTTTGATTTTTGTAAGACTCCAATCTGAAGCGTCGGCTAAAAGCCGTCACCTGACTGCGGCCCGATGGAACCTGGCAAATTACGGTTTTTCGTTTTCCCGGAGGCGCCCCCATTGACTGACAAGATCATTGTCCTGGAAAACGATATCGACCAGCGCATGAGGATAAGCCAGGCTTTCGAGGCGGTTGACGGCGCCTCTGAGAAGATCGATTTTCGCTCTTGCTCTGAAGCCGCCAAAATTCATCTGGCGTACCATGATTATTGCATGGCGATTATCGATCTGGGGCCTGACCGCCAGGCTGGAGTTATCGCGGCGCGAATTTTCAAATCGGTCAAACCTGAAATGCCCATTCTCATCCTCGTCCCGTCCGAGGAGTTTCTTGTCCCGGCGGAGCTGGTTGACATGGAAGCGGGGCCGGTGGTGGTGAGCGACGATGAAGGGATAAATTCATTGCCGGAGACGACATCCGCAATTGTCGGCGAAATGCGCGCAGAAGCTTCGGAGAAAGTTACACATGACGATCTGAAAAAGAGAAACAAGGAGTTAAGGGGGATAACGGACACCCTGGCCCGTCAGAGCGTTCATCTGCTGAGATTGAGAAACGAGTTGTCGGCGGAAAAAAACAAACTTGAGACGGTGATAAACGGCATGGGTGACGGGATGGCGTTTTTCGACGTGGATGGCGAGCTTTTAGTAATAAACCCTGTGGCGGTCAGGCTTTTGCCCATAATATCTTTAACTGAAAATATGACATTCGATCAGTTCATTAACAATTTAAACGTCATCACCGCGAAAAACGAAGGAGGAGATATTGACCAATCGTTTGAAGCGAAGTTTGGAGACAGAATTTTTCTTGTGCGGACGACTATCGTATCCGACGCCGAAAAAAAGAAGGCCGGCAATCTTGTTTTATTGACCGATATTACGAAAGAAAAGGAGTATGAACGGCTCAAAGATAACTTTTCCAGCATGATTTCGCATGAGCTTAGAACCCCCCTCACTTCTATCCGGGCGGCCACCGACAACCTGATCCGGGGGAACCTCGGCAAGGTAAACAGCGAGCAAACCAGGTTTCTGGAGCTTATCGCAAGAAATGTAGACGACCAGCAGGCGCTTATCGACAACCTGCTCGACCTTGCGAAACTGGAGCAGGGCCAGATGACTCTAAAAACGGAAATGGTCGATATCAGCGCGCTTATCACGCTGTGTATCGAGCGTTTTTCTCTCGCGTTCAAGGATAAGAAAATTGATTTGAAAGCGGAAGTAGAAGGAAATCTTTCTCTTATCAAGGCCGATCCAGAACTACTATCGCAGGTTTTAAACAATCTTCTTTCCAACGCTTTGAAATTTACGGATGACGGAGGAAAAGTCACCGTGTCGATTGGCTCTGAAGTAAAAAACGGGGCGCCGCTCGCCCGGATAACGGTCACCGACACGGGTATAGGGATCGCGCCGGACAAACTGGATAAAATTTTCGACAGATATACCCAGGCCGACAACACCATAAGACGCAGATACTCCGGAACCGGTCTTGGGCTGGCGATTTGTAAAGAGATAGTAGAGGCGCACAACGGTGGCATTACCGCCGAAAACGCGCATGACGGTGGCAGTAATTTTATCATCCTCATTCCATTTGAGACAAAGAGCGCCTGAAAAATGAAAAGACCTCATATTTTAATCGTCGATGACAAAAAAGATATCCGCCTCACCCTGGAAATAACTTTAAGAGCGGACGGATATCGCGTCTCCTGCGCGGCGTCTGGCGAGATCGCTCTGGATATGGTCAACAAGGATCGACCCGACCTCATACTGCTAGACATTATGATGCCGGATCTCGACGGGTATGAAATATGTCGGCGATTGAAGGAAAACGAAAAAACCAGGGGAATCAAAGTCGTGTTCGCAAGCGCGATGCGCAAGACGAAAGATAAAATTGAAGGGCTGGATATCGGCGCGGATGATTTTATCACCAAACCTTTCAATATCCCGGAGCTATTGGCGAAGCTAAGGGTTCATTTCAGGGTCATGGATTATCATCGCAAGTTTGAGAAACTTGTCAGTTTCGCCCACAACATAAACGTCCTGGATATTGACACCATGGCCGAAGCCATAAAAAATGAATTGGGAGAGCTGGTTACCGCTGACCGGTTTTCTGTTTTTACAACTGACAAAGATGGCGGCCATTTTCGCCTTATCGCCCACAACCATGAAGAAAACGAAATGGATGGGCTTGAAATGGATTTTGATAAATCTCCATTGATGGCGGAGGCTTTACGGAGGATGGAGGAAGTGTCCGAATCGGATTTTTCCAGCTCGCGATTCACCACAGATGTAAAACGGGACAAGTATACAGATGACTACGCGCTTTGCCTGCCCCTTCAGGCCGGATCGGAGTTATTGGGCGTTTTAAACATCAATGGAAACAGCAACGGTTTTTTCGACAACCTGGAGTTTAATTTTGTCGCGCTGATCGCTGAAATACTTTCCGCCTCTTTGAAGAACCTGCGCCAGCTGGAATTGCTCCGCCATCTTGCGATTACCGACGGCCTTACTTCCCTTTTGAATCACCGGGTTTTTCATGAACGGCTCTCTTCCGAGTTTGATCGCTCGAAACGTTTTAAACAACCTCTTTCCCTTATGATGGCCGACATCGATTTTTTCAAGAAAGTAAACGACACGTATGGACATCCTGTGGGCGACCAGATATTAAAAGCTATCGCCGATAAACTAAAGGCGCATCTTCGCACGGTGGATGTGGTGGCAAGATACGGGGGAGAGGAGTACGCCATGCTCCTTCCGCAGACAGACGCCGGTATGGCCCGTGTCGTGGCGGAGAGGATAAGGACGGATATTGAAAGCGAATCGTTTGCGACTGACAAGGGAAAGTTGAAAGTAACCGTGTCGTTGGGGATATGCGACACAACAGCAGGCGACTTTGACTCTGGAGCGCAACTTTTATCCAAAGCGGACGAAGCGCTGTACAAAGCGAAAAACGGAGGCCGGAACCAGACTGTTATCTATAACCAAAAGGACTCTTTATGAGTTCGCTGGCGGCGGCGCTTGTCGCCAGTTATCTTGCAGGCTCGATACCCACGGCGCTTATAGCAGGCCGTATCGTCGGAAAAATAGATATACGAGAGGCCGGAAGCGGCAACGCGGGAGCGACAAACGTATACAGGCTGTTTGGCCTGAAACCTTACCTTGTCACTCTTGGCGTTGATATTTTCAAAGGTTATGCGGCTGTCGTTTTCATAGCGCCGTATGGCGCGGGGATTGTCACGGAGGGGCGTACAGCTTTGCTATGCGGAGTTCTTGCGATACTCGGCCATATCTGGACGGTTTTCGCCAGGTTCAAAGGCGGCAAGGGAGTGGCCACGGGAGGGGGGGTTATGCTGGGGCTGGCGCCATGGGCCGCGCTGGCGGCGGTCGGCGTTTATCTTGCCGTCACGTTTACCACAAAATATGTATCTTTAGGGTCGATGCTTGCGGCGTTAAGTTTACCGATATTTATTTTATTGATCGAGCCTGGGGCGGGGCGCCTTGTTTTGATTATCGCTTTTGGCCTGGCCGCATTGATTATTTATACGCACAGGAGCAATATACGAAAGCTTGTCCGGGGCGAGGAGGGCAAAACCGACTTTTTCGCAAGACACGGAGACATTAAGTGAACGAATATCCTGTCGCCCGGCCTGTCGAGGCGGTTTCCTTTGAAACCGAAGGACGCAAGATGGTCTCGTTAAGCGATCCGGAAGGATTCAGCGACGTGAGCCTGGCGGTCTCCCTCCCCGCGTTTTTCATTATCACCCAGATGAACGGCCAGCGAAACGTAAGCCAGATTTGCGACGAGTTTTACAGGCAATTTCACCAGCCTGTTTTAAACGAAGACATTTTGAGCCTGATATCCCAACTTGACGACAATCTGTTTCTCGACAACGCCCGCTTTAAAGAGCGCAAGGCCACAGCGCTCAAAAGCTTTCTCGCGGATAAAACGAGGAGGGCCGTGTTCGCGGGAAAAAGTTATCCGGATGATGAGAAACAGCTTAACGGCTTGATCGATAAATGGCTGACGGAGCGTTCGCCCAAAAACGGAAATCTTGTCAAGGCTATTATTGTGCCCCATATAGATTTTCATGTCGGCGGCGATATGATGGCGGCGGGATGGCGGGAAATAAGAAATTCCGACGCCGACCTGTTTGTAATACTTGGCGTCGGCCATTCATTATCAGAAGATTTTTTCGCGTGCGTAGATAAAGACTTCTCCACACCTTTAGGAGTAATGAAAGTAGACTCCGGTTTTCTGGCCGCCTTGAGAGTGAATTTCGGAGAGGAGATATACAGCCAGGCGGACGCCCACAGGAACGAGCATTCCATAGAATTCCAGTCGCTTTTTATGTCCCATATGGCGAAACAGAGGCCGGGAATACGTTCGGCGCCTATCCTGCTCTCGTTTCCTGAAAACATATGGTCAATTTCCCACCCTGTTTTTAACGGCGAGCGGATAGACAGGTTTATAGAAGCGTTGAAGAAAACAGCGCAAGACGATAGGCGAAAAATATGTTTCGTCGCAAGTGTCGATTTTTCGCATGTCGGCGCAAGGTTCGGAGACACTTTCAAGCTTACCACCGACGAGCTTAAACGAATTGAAAATGACGATCGGGAGCTGATAGACGCCATCTTGAGCCTCGATACCGGGCGGTTCATGGCCAAAATTCTCCAGACCAACAGCCGTAACCGGGTTTGCGGCTTTCCCGCTCTTTATACTTTACTCAAAGTGATAAAGGCAGGTCGCGGCGAATTGATCGAGTACCGTCAGAACCTGGAAAACGCAGGGGAGACTATGGTAAGTTTCGCCAGCTTGGCGCTGAGCGAGTAAATGAAAGTTGACTTTTTCAGCATACTGGCAGTTGATCGCTGGAGGCTACGAAACCTGGGGCAGGGCCGGGTGAAGGCCTGTCACTTCTCTCCAGCCAGGGCTTCGGCGATATTGAGAGCGTGATCCTTTACGCGCCTGTAGCCGTTTAGCATGTCGGTATATATCATTGTTATGAGAGGATCCTTGCGTTCGACCGATAACCTGTCTATATGTTGCGATCTTATCTTCCGCACCTTGTGGGTAATTTTATCGGATTGGGGATGCGCCTTGAAAAGCACCTCTTTCGACCTGGTCACGCACCCGTTCGTCACCATCCGCACATAGGCGGCTACGTCGTCGTGAAGCTCGAATATGTCTTTAAGATCCTCATCGGGCAAGGAGAGGTTGGCGTCCCTTAGCCTCAGGTGCAGTTTGAGTATCTTGACAATGTAATCGCTTATCGATTCATATTCGTCGGCCATGCTAATCTGTTGCCTGCCCTCATCGGTTATTTCGTGCGGCAGTCCGGTCGCAAGAAGACCGGTGAGGAAAATAGAAATCTCGTTCTGGATTTTATCCAGAACCTCCTCCCTGTGAAAAACTTTATTTACAAACTCTTTATTGACCTCCTCCCCGCTTATCGCTTTTTGTAACTGCCCCATCATCCTGTCGACGATCTCGCCCATTCTGTGGATTTCCGAACGGGTGGTTTCAATGGCCACAACCGGTGTGTCTATCAGTACATCGTCGAGCATTGTAAGCTTGGGAGCCTGGCGAACAGCTTTTTCTGGAATAATATTGAGGAGAAGCTTTTCAAGGTATCTTATAAAAGGTATAAAAATGGCCGTGTTCGCAACATTGAACCCGGTGTGAACCGTGGCGATACCCAGGATTATATATGGGTAAGTCTCTGTCCCGTTGTCCAGCGCCATCAACCCTGGATCTATCCCCAGAAAACTTTTTACCAAAGAGATGTAAACCGGAAACAGGGCGGTGATCCATATAACCCCAAAAATATTAAAAATTATATGCGCGTATGCGGCCCTTTTGGCGTTCGTCGATGAGCCGAGCGAAGCGAGAAAAGCGGTAATCGTGGTTCCGATGTTTTCGCCCAACACCAGCGCGGCCGCAGTGGTGAAATCTATAACGCCTGTTGACGCAAGCCCCATTGTGATGGCCAACGTCGCCGATGACGACTGGACGATAAAAGTCAGCGCGCATCCGACAGCGGCGACTTTTAATACGCCAAAATAAGTGGTCGCCTGAAAATATGAGAACCATGCGACAAACTCAGGAATGGTTCGTATCGGTTTGAACCCGTTTTTCATCAGCTCAAGGCCGAAAAAGACCATCCCCACACCCATGATTATCATGGCGGTGAACTTGATCTTCTCGTTTTTCGAGAAAAGATACGCTAAAGCCCCGGCGCCAAGCATCGGAAGACCGTACTTTCCGATTTTAATCACGAGTATCCAGCCGGTGATCGTCGTCCCTATGTTGGCGCCCATGATTACGCCGATAGCCTGGCCGAGAGTCATCACAGAGCTGTTCACAAGACCGACGACCATTACCGTGGTTATTGAGCTGGACTGGACAAGACAGGTGAAAGCCACGCCGACTCCCAGCGCTACAAACCGGTTGTTCGTAACCGCGCCGATCAGATGCCTTAGCTGTGAGCTGGCGGCGGACTGGATCCCCTCTGAAAGGTATCTCATGCCAAGGAGAAATATGCCGAGCCCTCCAACCAAGTGGAAGACCATGTTAAGCAAGACTTTCAGCTCCATGACAACTCCTTAATCGAGACGCAAAAACGCTTTTGGAAGTGATCTGACACGATTTATTTTCGCTATAAAAGAAACTCTAAATCGCTATGGTGAAAAGTCTCACCGGCCTTAAGGATCGACGGCTGATGGCCCAAAATCTCGCGCAACCGGAGTATATTGTAGATGGGAGGTGATGTCTTATCAACATCTAATTTTTGTCATTCAGACCGCGTGTTTTTTCGCAAATAATAAATAATGTCACCGCCGTCTATATCCTCACCGACAAGCTCGACCGACCCGCACCGTGACACCCACGAGTGTATATCCGGGTAGCTTCACGGATGGCCCGATTCAGTTTTTAGAATCTGGCCCGGTTCCATGCTGTTTAAAGCCCAGCTACTCTTAAGCACAGGCATGCCCATGCCGCACGGCCCAAGCTCTATGGTATGGTCGGGAGTAATATCGGGTTTGGGGGTTTTCTCGATCTGTCTACGTATGTCTTCGATATCGACGAACGATAACCGGTCGGGAACGCTCATGTAAGATAACCTTATTATGCTCTTTAGACGCCTGTTATTGTATCTCTTTAACCGGAGACATGAGCAAAAAATCGTCTTGAGCCTCATCTTTGAGGTTATTGCTTTAAATTTACCCCGCCATGTTTGCTATAATCAACGTTTTTTCAGAATCTGTTGAGGGAATAGGCGTTGGAAGAGCTTTCTAAGCAGTATGAGCCGGGCGAAGTGGAGAAAAAGTGGAGCGCCAGATGGCTTGCGTCTGGTTTGTTTTCCGCCGCCGACAGATCGGCTAAACCTCCTTTCACTATCGTAATCCCCCCTCCCAACGTCACCGGAGCCTTGCATATCGGCCACGCGCTTAATATCACCCTGCAGGATATCCTTGTCCGTTACAAGAGAATGGACGGGTATAACACGCTATGGATGCCGGGCGTCGATCACGCCGGAATCGCCACCCAGAACGTGGTGGAGCGAAAACTGGCGGAAGAAAAGATAGACCGGCGGGAGCTGGGGCGCGAGAAGTTTATCGAGAAGGTGTGGGAATGGAAAAAAAGCTCCGGCGCGACCATAGTCAACCAGCAAAAAAGGCTTGGCGCCTCATGCGACTGGGACAGGGAGCGGTTCACCATGGACGAGGGGTTGAGCCGGTCTGTGCGCGAGGTGTTCGTGTCGCTCTACGAAGAAGGGCTGATCTACAAGGGCGAATATATGATCAACTGGTGCCCCCACTGCCACACAGCCCTTTCCGACCTGGAGGTGGAGCATCACGAGCAGGACGGGCATATGTGGCGCATCCGCTACCCTATGGCCGATGGCGAAGGCGGCCTTGTTATCGCCACAACCAGGCCGGAGACGATGCTCGGCGATACGGCCGTCGCCGTTCATCCGGATGACGAGCGATACAGGGGCTATATAGGCAAGAAGGTCATCGTGCCTATAGCCAACCGGGAAATCCCGGTAATCGCAGACGAATATGTCGATATGTCGTTTGGAAGCGGCGCGCTTAAAATAACTCCCGCTCACGATCCGAACGATTTTGTTATCGGGGAGAAACATGGGCTGGAGACAATAAAAGTT
>UOGB01000131.1_pt1 | contig 14051 bp, 16 predicted proteins | sample 1989701 | NCBI WGS metagenome assembly UOGB01 (sample SAMEA4712198, study PRJEB27164) | hydrothermal vent metagenome | biome: marine basaltic hydrothermal vent biome; feature: marine hydrothermal vent; material: mineral | place: Pacific Ocean | collected 2011-06-14/2011-07-23 | depth 1691 m
AAATATATTGAGCTCGACTTTAACGCGGTTGAAATAGTGGAGGCGGCCAATGGCGCCGAAGCGTTGGAGTTGGCTGACAGGTGGAGGCCAAATGTCATTGTCAGCGATATCAACATGCCTGTTATGGACGGGCTTGAGCTACTTAGGCGCGTAAAAAAAACGATTCCCAAAACGCAGATTATAATCTGCACCGGTCGAGAGGATCATGACGCGCCCATCCTGGCGCTCCGCGCCGGAGCTTCCGATTACATAATGAAGCCGTTGAATATGGAGGAGCTGTCGTTAGCGATTTTGAGGGCGAAAAAACAGTGGGAAACCGAAGATTTTCTTGAGAAAAACGCAGAGCGACTGGAAAAGCTTGTGGAAAAAAGGACAGCCCGGCTTTCGACCACCAATAAAAAACTGCGCGCTGAGCGCGCGATGAAAAAAGAGCTGGAGTCGCAGTACCGCCAGTCTCTCAAGATGCAGGCCATCGGAGTCCTGGCCGGCGGAATCGCCCACGATTTTAACAACATTCTCTCAGCTATCATCGGCTACACAGACCTTACGATGGATAAACTGCCGGAGGGTAGCCGGGAAAGAGATAATCTTGGCGAGGTTATGAAAGCGGGCCGCCGCGCCAAAGATCTGGTAAAACAGATATTGACTTTCAGCAGGCAGGACGATCAGGAGAAAAAGCCGGTGGAGCTTTATCTTATAGTCAAGGAGACTTTAAAACTCCTTCGCGCTTCCGTTCCATCCACTATCAAAATGAAAGAGGATATCGATCCGGATTCCGGCTCGGTTCTGGCCGACGCGACTCAGATGAGCCAGGTGGTAATGAACCTGTGCTCGAACGCCGAATTCGCCATGAGAGAAAAAGGAGGAGAGCTTATCGTCTCGCTCAGGGAGGTGGACGTGGATAATGAGCTGGCCAAAAATAACCCTTCATTATCAGACCGCAAATTAATTAAATTTTCCATTACCGATGAAGGTTACGGCATCGATTCGGCCACAATAGAGCGTATTTTCGACCCTTTTTTTACAACCAAAAAAGCTGGCGAGGGAACGGGGCTGGGGCTTGCCGCAGTGCACGGGATCGTCACCAGCCACGGCGGAGCTATCACCGTGAAAAGCAAACCGGGGCACGGCGCCACTTTCGACGTTTACTTCCCAAAAGTTGACAAGCCCGCAGTCGATGAAATAAAGAAAATTTTCCAGGCTTGCAAAGGTAATGAAAGAATCTTGTTCATAGACGACGAACGCCCGCTGGTGCGCCTTGGCATGGAGGCGCTGGGGCAGTTCGGATACGACGTGGTGGGGGAGACAAGTAGCGTCGAAGCGCTTAACCGTTTCCGCAAGACTCCCGAAAAATTCGACCTGGTAATAACGGATCAGACAATGCCCAATATCGCAGGCGACGAACTGGCCAGAGAGATGATAAAGATAAGGAGCAATATTCCTGTGATTTTGTGCACAGGGTTTAGCAAAACCATCACGCCTGAAAAGGCGAGAGACATCGGCATTCGAGATTTTATTCTCAAGCCGGTATTGGCGAATGAGCTTGCGGTAACTGTGCGCAAGACGCTTGATCTATCCGCGGAATAAGGGGAGATAAACAATGGCTCATGTAATGATTATCGATGACGACCAGTATGTGCGCTCAGTCGTAAAGCAGATGCTAGAAGCCGCCGGTTACGTTGTAACGGAGGCTTCCAGCGGGCGCGAAGGGATAGAAAAACATAAAGAAAATCCTGCTGACCTGATTATCACAGATATAATAATGCCGGATGAAGGGGGGCTTGAGACGATTATGAAACTCAAGCGTGATTATCCGAAAATAAAAATAATAGCGATTTCAGGCGGAGGCAGGATCGTTCAGGTCGATTTTCTTGATATAGCCAAAAATCTGGGTGTGGTCAGGACAATGCAAAAACCGCTGGAGCGGGCCGAGCTTCTCGAAGCTGTCGCAGAAACGCTGGCCATGCCGGAGTAAAGGGAACCTATAAAAATTCGATTTCTGCTGTAAACGTACGAGGCGCCCTCTCACGTCGTTGGCGGAAGAAAATTGTCCTCAACGTATGTTCCCATACGCTTGCGGGAATTTGCTCCCGCCTCCTTGCGAGAAACCATCTCATCCGTTTTCGCCACGAAACCAATTGTTAGAGGCTCCCTAAAGAGAATCCTAGGCCAGTGGGAAAAATCTTGCAAGGCCGGGTAGTCTGCGTACAGACCGCCCGGCCTTAACAAATAGCCTGCAAAAGAATAAAAAACTTACCTTTTTTCCATTCCGGAAGGTTGCTGGGTGACCTGCTGGGCCACCAGAGAGCCGTTCCCACCATCCTTTAAATCATGCCAGACGTTAGCAGGGGCAAGGAAGGTCGAGCCAGGTTTGACCTGCAAAGTCTCCTCACCGCTATCATCGAGATAGAAAGTTCCTTCCCCTTCTATCACGGTGAAAATCTGATCGCCTGTCGGGTGCCGGTGGTAACCTAACTGCTGGCCCGCCTTGAAATAGTAGACATCCATGGTAAGGGCGTCTGTTTTTATAATTGTCACTTTTGCCACAGCGTCGTCTTTTAGTTGTTTACTTGCATTGATATCGCCGTTTTGGATGGCCATGATATCGTGTCTCCTTAAGTTAAATATTGAAAATGATAAACAATCATATTCTAATCGAAAGACCACTCTCTCGTTGTTTGTATTGTTCCGCGAATTGATAAACCAACCCACGACAGCAAATATTATGATCCAGCGCCTATCTCTATTTAGAAACAGTCTAAACAAATATGAGGCTTAGATCAAACTATTTTACTCGAAAAAGCGAATTTTTCTCTTTATTTTGCGATCTGATAAGTTATTGAAATAAGTGGCAGAATTACCCACTTAAAGTCAGAGGCGGTTTTATGTTATACTTGATTAAAAAACAAGAAGGATTCAAAGCGATGGAATTATATGTAAGAAATACCACAGAACTGGCAAACCTGCTCAGGGATTACGGAATTACCGCTACTCTGCAAAGGGTAGAAATAGCCGGGATATTGCTTTCTAAAAAACAGCATCTTTCCGCAGAGCAAGTGATGGGTAAGGTCAACCAGGGCAGGAGCATCGTCTCGAAAGCCACCGTCTACAACACGCTTCGGCTTTTTGCGAAAAAGGGACTTGTCAAAGAGGTCATAGCGGATCCCACCAAGATCTTCTATGAGCCGAAAACCGAATCGCATCACCATTTTTACAACGTGGACACCGGCGAGCTGACCGATTTTAACGCCGATCTGCAAATGGCGGACATTATCCCCGACGCTCCGGAGGGTATGCTGGTCAAAGGTGTCGATGTGACGATCAGGGTAGGCGCGGCATAAGCCGGGCCGGAGCCGGGCAGAACCCTTTTTCCCATATCCAGCTTTTGTATGTTAAGCGAGTTATCCGTCGATTCCCACTATCGCGCGCAATTGATAGACATAACTTCCGCAATAAATAAAATAGTAAGAGGAGCGGGGCTCGATGAGGGCGCCTGCATTGTATATACGCCCCATACTACCGCCGCGATAACAGTCAACGAGAATGCCGACCCATCGGTTGTAACCGATATCATCCATACTTTCGACAACATCATTCCCTGGGCCGACCCGGCTTACAGACATGGGGAGGGAAACTCCGCCGCCCATATTAAATCCTCCCTTTTTGGCTGTTCTTGCACATTGATAATTAAAGACGGCCAGCTACTGCTTGGAACCTGGCAGGGTGTCTTCTTGTGCGAGTTCGACGGGCCCAGAACCCGCAAAGTTTACGTCCGTATTTCAGGCTAGAAATACGACCTTAGCTCAAGGCCTATGAAATAGGGATAGGCCCCATACTCGCTCCTAATATTCATATTGTCCGGCGCGGCGCCTTGCGGTATGGAAAAACTTAATGAAAGCTCCGTCTCGTCCGCCAGCGAATGAACCGAGTAAAAAGAGACAAAGCGGGAGTTATCGGTCGCGTTGACGATAGCCACAGCCTGCAAAGTAGTAAGCGGAGAATATTCGTAACTGACTCCTATCGCCATATATCTTTTGCCCATGTAGAGGTTTTGCGCTCCACTGTCTCTTAGTAGCTCAAGATATTCATCGGCGCTGTTTTTTCCGGCGCCATGATAAAAATAGACGGCGGTTGCGGTAAGCTTTCTGTTGAAGCGTCTCTCTACTTCCAGAACGAATTCCTCGCTCGATTTTTTGGCGCTGTCATCCGGCTTTGCGTGATGGCCTTCGGCTCGTATTGAGAGCCACCCGCCGAAGATTTCGCCCTGCGCCGATCCGCCGATAATCGTCGAGTCCCTGACAGAGCCGCCCAGCGCGGTCAGCTCGAAATCGGCGATAACCGTAGACAATCTGGCGAGCGAAGACGATCTTATCGATGAAATTTGGCCGCTGTAACCGTTGGAAGTCGAGCCGTTGGCAGAGTAACCAAGCACACCTAAAAAAGTAAGTTGTGTCAGGGCGCCCAGCCGTATTTCGATCCGCGCCGCATCCACTCCCGGCTTGTAGGTTCTGAAAAATGTCTGCGCTGAAAACGGCGCAAAAAAATCGTTGGGCGTGAAATAAAACGCAGTGGCGAAGTTGACCGGCTGTCTTCCAAGCTTAATGTCCACCCTGTCAAAAGAGAGAGTCATGTTCAGGCGGTCTATCCCGGCCAATCCTGAATTATTCTTTTCATCCAGATATCTTGTCTCAAGCCAGGCGCTTCGCTCGGCTCCGGTGGTTGTCGTATCTTGCGAGAAGGCGCCTTTAGAGCTATTGTTGACGACAAGGTTATACGCATTTAGCTCCATAGATAATCGGTCGCCAACTTTTCCGAAAAAAAGCAGGCGCGCAATGGCCCACGCGCTTGTGTCCGTCTTGTTAGGGTAAATCATCCTGTTGTCCGGGTTGCGGAGCGCGGCGCCTGTCAAACGGATGAATCCGCGCATGTCGGCCGAGCTTGAGCCGTCATTCCATTCATAAAATGCGTCAGCCCGACCGGCGGCGAAAAACAGTATAAAAGAAGCGACAGACACTATGAGCGCTTTGCGGCGCATCAGTTTTTCGCCTCGTCGCCCACCAGTTTGCCGTCGCGCATGGTTATTATCCTTCTTGCCCGCCGCATGACCCGCTCGTCGTGAGTGGAGAAAAGAAAAGTGACCCCTTTTTCCCGGTTCAGCTTTTCCATAAGGTCCAAAAGGGCGCCTGCGGTGGCCGAATCCACGTTGGCCGTCGGCTCGTCGGCCAGCACAATGGCCGGCTCCGGGGCGATGGCCCTTGCTATGGCCACCCGTTGTTGCTGTCCGCCAGAAAGCTCGTCTGGCCGCCTGTCCGCCATTCCCTCCAGCCCCACCTCCTTTAAGAGAGCCATAGTCCTCTCTCTTCGCTCCGCCTTTGGGACGCCTTGCAGGTTAAGGACAAACTCGGCGTTCTCATACGCCGTTAAAACCTGCACGAGGTTGTAGGCCTGAAAGACAAACCCGATACGGTCGCGCCGAAGACGGCTAAGCTGGGTGCGCGACAGGTCTCTTAAGTTTGCGTCTTCTAGCATGACATCGCCAGAGTCGGGAATATCGAGGGCTCCGATGAGGTTTAAGGTCGTGGTCTTGCCAGACCCGGACGGCCCGCAAAGAGCGGAGAACTCGCCTTTGTTTATTTCAAGAGTAAGCGCGTCAACCGCCTTTACCTCCACCTGTCCCTGCTTATATATCTTCGTGACGGACGATAGCCGGACGATAGGAGCGTTCAACTGTTTTTCAATCATAATTAATCAAATATTTATCCGCTTTGTCATTATGAACTCCTTCGCGCTCCTCCTTTCATTTTTATCCTCCCAGCTTTTTTAACAGCTCTTTGGCTTTTTCTTTATACCGGTCGTCAAGGTGATCGACTTTGGGTAGCATAAGCGTTATGCGAAGGTTTTTAACCGCTTCACCTTTGTTGCCGATCTCTTGGTAAGTCAGGCCGAGCTCGTAAAAGGTTCGGGGAAATTTATCGTTTAGCTCGACGGATTTTAAAAGCTCCCTTAACGAGTCTTCGTTTGTACCGTCCGGCAGGCCGCCGAAGAATGTTTTTGCGAACGCTTTTAAAAACCAGTTAAGGTTCGCTATCTCCCTGTAGTAGACGCCCAGAAGAAGGTGAGGCCGAAAAAGGTTCGGATCGATCTTCACAGCTTTGCTGGCGTTGACCTCGATAGAGCGTGACAGCTTGACCTTTTCTTTTCCTCCACGAAGCTCGGCGAGTTTTCCGTTGGCCAACGCAAGATAGTAGTACGACTCCGCCCTGTCCGGAAAATTCTCTATCATCGTCTGCGAGTTAGCCGCCGCCTTAAGAAAATACTCCTCCGATTCTTTCGAGTCGATATCCTCGCCCGTGTCGATATAGGCGCGGATAGTTTTAAGAGTCGCCTCGAAATTTCCTGGGACGGCTAAATGCGCTTTTTTATACTCCTCAAGCGCTTTGGCGTTGTCAAACCTGGCGTAATACCCGTCCCCCGCCTTTAAAGCGGTTTGAAGATCGTCCTGAGCCACAGCGAGGCTTGCGGTGATAACAACAAAGAATGAAACAATTAAAACTCTCATGGCCCGGCCTCCTTTTTATTATTTATTTCTATTTGCGGATTATCATCACTTGCCAAATTTTGCGAGCCCCTGACAATCGAAAATGATGTGCGCCAGGTATCCGGCAAGCGTAGGCACGAAAAATGTGCAGGCAAGCCGGATAAGCGTAAGCCTCCAGCCCAGTATTCCCACTTCCAGTGGAATCCTCGTCACTGCCAGCAGAAGCCATCCGGTTATATAGGCTACCAGCGGGCCGATGCAGGCGCCTGCGCCCATGAGCCCCGCCGCGATGGGAAAACTTACAAACGGGCCGCCGGGGGTCAGCGCGCCCGCCACCGTACCCACCAGCACTCCGCGCAGTCCGGAGCCCTCCCCAATCCAGTGGGCGATAAATTCGCGAGGGATCAAAGCCTGCGCCATTCCAGCCACCATAAAAGCGAAAACCAGCAGAGGCAGGAGCGAGACAAGCATCCCGAAGCCTGTCTTTATTCCCTCGATATGCTCTCCTTGCCCTCTAAAGTGGCCGATAACCATCAGCGTGACGGCGATCGCTCCCATGACCAGAGTCGAGGCCATCATGTTTGAAGCTTTCATTCGTTACGTTCCAGAAAAAATTTAATTAAACTATTTTAAGGTTTTCAACCGGCGCCACCCGCCCCGCCTTGAACGCCGGATAAAGCCCCGCCAGTATGGTTAGGGTGAACACTCCGGATAGGATGGCGATCACGCTCTCTTTATATAGCCGGTATTTCATAATAGGGTCGATCAGTACGCCGCCCACATCCGCGCCATCCTCGATAAGCGAGCTTAAGTCTATCCCGATGTTGGACATATATATATAGGCAGGTATCGTAATCACCGCTCCCATCGCAACTCCTATAAGCCCAAGCCACAACGACTCTAAAAGAACCAGTCTGAAAAGCCGTCCTGGCGTCATGCCAATCGCCATCATGATTCCGAACTCCCGTTTACGCTCAAGCACGCTCATAAACATTGTGTTTAAAATCCCTGCCGCGATTACAAGCCCCACCAGAAACTGCGAGAGGTAATTCATCCTCCGGTCTATGGCGATGATCCCGGCCATATCCGCCTGCGTCTGGCTCCATGTCAGGATATCCACTCCTTTCATTGCGAGCGAAGAGACGATGACATCGCGCATTTGTCCCGCGAAACGCTGGTCGTCTATGAAGACAGACACCAGCGTAGCCTCGTCCTGACCGTAGTGGAGAATTGAGCGCATCTTGTCTATCGGTATCAGCGCGATGGAGCTATCCACCGCGTCTACGCCGGTTTCAAAAATCCCGGAGACGCGGCCTACTTCGCTGACTATCTCTCCGTTTACATCAGTGGTGGTGTAAACCAGTTTTTTGCCGATCCGAAGGTTCATCTTCTTCGCCATTTTCCACCCGACCACCACTTGGCGCCCATCGGTTTTATCGAAAATGGAGCCTTCTATCATCGAGCGGAGATAGATGTTGTTTTCAGGAGATTCCTGAGACGGGTTCACGGCGATAAACACACCGCCCACGCTTTTGGCGGCGCTTGCGAACATGGCCTGCCCGGTTATCCTGACTACTGCGTCGGTGACACCTTCGATTTTAAGCGCCCTCTTTCTTATATCGCCCGCCCCGCCGATCCGCTTTTGAAGAGTGGGGCGCAGGTTGTACCCTTCAGGCTCCACCGTGACGTGGCCGAAACCCATAGTGGCGCTGGTGTTTATCATGTTTGTGTATGCGTAGTCGCCTGTCGCGGTAAAGGCGACGGAAAAGAAAACGCCCCCTGCGACTGTAAACGCCGATATGAGGGTTCTCCGCTTTCTTCGCGACAGGTTTCGCCAGGTCATCGTGAAAAGCATGAGCCAGATTACCTCGCTTATTGATGATGGATGGCTTTTACCGGCTGGATTACAGCCGCTTTTATACCTGGATACAGCACGGCGATCCCGACGATCAATACCAGAAATTCGAGGGGCATGGTCACTGTGTCGAAAGTGACATGCGTATACCAGACCGGATCGAGCGCCACGCCCCCGATGGACGACTCGACCGCCGATCCGGTCCATGTCGAAAGATCGATCCCGTAAGTCTGGAAATGCAAAGAGAGCGCAAGACCGACGGTAAACGCGATGACAGAGGCGATAGAGGCCTGGAAAAGAGCTTCGGCGAAAACGACGGCGATGATCTGCCAGGGCGACACACCGATGGCTTTCATCACGCCGAACTCCCGGATTCTCTCGAACACGCTCATCAGCATGGCGTTTAGCACAACCATGCCGATGGCGGAATATATTATAAGAAGCGTTATTATCGTTCCCGCCTTGGCGTTATCTATGAGCCTTGCCACCACCGGCTGAAGCTTGCGCCAGCTTAATGTTTCATAACCTTTTGCCACCTGGCTTACCATTTTTACGGCGGTTTTTAACTCTATTCCGGTTTTACGTGTGGAGACCGCTATTTCGTGCGTTCCTTCCGGCATCACCATGACATCCCTGAAAGCGTCGTCGGTCATAAAAAAACCGGCCCGGTCGATCATTTCACCAACCGATTTCAAAATTCCCCGCGCAATATACAGATCATTGGCCATCGAGCCGTCGGCCGCTTGGCTTAATATTATCAGCTCGTCACCCACGCCGACTCCAAGAGTCCGGGCCAGTTTTCCGCCGAGCGCCACTCCATGCTTATCCGCTTTATCAAGCCACGCTCCTTTTAATATATGTTTATGCAATTGAGTGACTGATGGCTCTTTTTCCAAATCCACGCCTCTTAGGTTGATTCCGGAAGAAGCCGAGCCGGAGGCGGCCAGGCCGTAGCCATACAGCCTCGGCGAAGCTGAAAAACCGAGCGCTTCAAGTTTCTCAATGATCTGCCCGGCGTTATCTATCCGGTTATAAAGGTCAGGGTCGTCGCGGTATCCTTTGGCGTGTATCTGCATATCCCCTGTGCTCATCCCGACGGTGTTACGCTCGAAAGTCTCTGTGAACCCTTCGAGCAAGGAGAGATAAAAAATCATTATCGTCCCGGCGAAAGCCATCGCCCCTGTCGTGACTATCGACCTGGTCTTGTTGCGGCTCAATCCGCGAAGGGCGAAAGGGAGTATCTTCATCCGGCGGTCCTTACAGTTATCTTCGTTTCAGGCGCGCGATAGAAAAAAAAGCGTCGTCCAGGCCGATATTGAATTTCATTTTTTCATATACAAGCTCGGTGAATTCATCCGGTTTATCTTGTGGCGTCACGCGCAAAACGGTGGGAAACAGCCTGTCGTCCATGACTTTCGGTTTGCTAAAGGTCATTGTCCGGATCAATTTCATATCTTCGTCGAAATAAAGCGCTCTTAACGGAAGGTGATCGGAGCGCACCAGATAAACGATCTTCCCCCAGACAACGGCCGCGTCAGGTTTTGGAGTCAAGGTAAACTCTATGACCTCAACTCCCTCCCTTGCGCCCTCAAAAGTGATATCGGCCTCATAATCGTCCGACAGGCGGGATTCTTTCACCAGGTCGTCGTTTGTAAAATGGCTTCCCATCCACGAACTCATCATCATCCCGGCGGTCAGGCGCACTGTCCGGTCGGTTCTGGGGAGATAAGAGTAGACGCTCGATCCCGATTTTAGCGAGGCCGTGCCCTTCTCGCGGAGCGGAGTGAGAATAATAACAAGGGAGCTGTCTTTGCCCTTCGACCAGCCCTCCATTTTCATTTTTCTTGTGTAATGCCGGGTTTTTATCATCATCGATATCACGGCGTGAGAAGACTCGCCGCGCCACAGGTCATCGACTTCGCGCAAGATTACCCCGGCACGCTCTTTTGAGGCCTCATCGGCCCACACGCCATCGCATGCAGGCAAGACAGCCGCAAGGCATAACCATGGAAAAGCGCGGCGCAACAACGCCATTGCAATATCCTTTCAAACAGATCAGGGGCTTTATGATAGTTATAACACGCAGGCAAGCTGGCGTGGCGGGTTTAAGGATACCTCTGGAAAAGCGGCGCTCTATTGTTGAAATGGTTTGCGCCATTGGCGCTTTAGATTGCAGGCTCCTGTTCGTTTTTACCTCCACTCCCGCCGTTAATCGTGTACTATTTGTATGAAGGTGGATTTCACAAATTAAAAGGAGAGTCCCATGTCTCTTTCCGGCATTGTTACCGTCATTATTGTTATCGCCGTACTGCTCGCCTCCGCGCTGAGGGTTTTAAACGAATATGAAAGAGCGGTCGTGTTTAGGCTCGGCAGGCTACTGTCGGTCAAAGGGCCGGGGCTGATAATCCTCTGGCCGATAATCGACAAGATGACCAAGATTTCCTTGAGGCTCATCGCCCTCGACGTGCCCACGCAGGATATCATCACAAGGGACAACGTATCGGTGAAGGTGAACGCGGTTGTCTACTTCCGGGTTGTGGACTCGGAAAAGGCGGTCATACAGGTGGAGGATTTTTTCTACGCCACCGGCCAGCTTTCCCAGACCAGCCTTCGCGCCATTTTAGGGCAGGTGGAGCTTGACGAGCTTTTGTCTGAAAGAGAGAAGATAAACCACGAACTGCAATCACTGCTCGATAAGCGGACAGACCCGTGGGGCATCAAGGTGTCTAACGTGGAGATAAAGCATGTCGATCTGCCATCCGATATGCAACGCGCCATGGCCAAGCAGGCCGAGGCGGAAAGGGAGCGGCGCGCGAAAGTGATAAACGCATTGGGCGAATTCCAGGCGGCGGAGAAACTGGCCGCCGCGGCCGAGATAATCGAAAAACGCCCGGCGGCCCTGACGCTTCGTTATCTGCAGACCATAAGAGAGATGTCTTCGGAGACCACGACCAACACCATCATTCCGCTTCCTATGGATTTTATCGAGCCTTTTCTTAACGCCCTGCCAAAACGTGGGAGTCAAAAGACGTAGAAGTGTAGCGCGGTATCGCCGTAGCGGCGGCTGTCTTTAAGGCGCAGTCCCGGTTTTTGTCCGGAGTCCGGCTCCGGCATCTCTGATGTCTTCGACATCTTCGATGTCTCCGGCGGTTTTGTTTTGTAATAGGCTTCCAGTATCAAAGTTCCGTCGGAAGCCAAAATCCCGGCGACGTTTTTTATCGTTTCAGCCTCATATCCTTCATGCCAGGGCGGGTCGGCGAAAATAAAATCGAACATTTCACCTCTTTTCTCGATCATTTTCATCGCTTCCGCCGCATCACTCCGCACCAGGTGGAGCTGTTCTGATTTTTCGATTTTGAGTTTGACCCCGTTTTTACGGATCAAGTCTATGCTGTCAGCTTCCACGATGGTCACATCAGACGCGCCCCTTGAAACGGCCTCGAATCCCACTGCGCCTGTTCCGCCGAAAAGGTCGAGGAAAGACGCGTCCTTTATGCGGCTCCCGATAATACCGAACAGGGCCTCTCGTACTTTGTCGGAAGTGGGGCGGATACGGGAGCCTTTACCGGGGCCGTATAAAACCGTTCCCTTAAAGTCTCCACCGATGATTCGCATTTTTCCGTTACGCGTTTAATTTTTTTAAATCCCTTCGCCTGGCAGTCTGGATCGTGTCGAAAATGGCCCATACCCATATGGCGACGGAGACAGCTAAAATTTTCAGTAGAAAAACGAGAGGCTCGATAACGCTTTCGCCCACAACAGGCTGTACCCCCGCCATTATCGCCCTGGCGATGGGGGCTGTGATAATAAATGTGTGAGCCATGATGTACACGAAAAGGAGCGCGGATATGACAATGATGATTATCCCTTTTCTCTTTTGACCAAGCGCCAGTTGTCCCGCGCCGGGCAGAGCCACCGAGAGCATAATTAAAGCGCCGATGGGAGCGTCTTTTTTTTCATCGCCGCTCATATTTGATCGGACAGATCCTCAAAATGCGTCAATTGCTTAAACTGACGGAACCGGTCGGCGATATCTTTTCGATCAAGTTCCTTAAGCCTGTCCACTGAAAACTTTTCGACGGTAAAAGAGGCCATGGCCGATCCCATTATGATAGCCTGCCGAAGCAGTCTGTCGTTCAACTTCTCTTCGTTCATCCTGGCGATATGCCCCATGAACCCTCCGGCGAAAGTGTCGCCCGCGCCCGTAGGGTCGAACACCTGCTCGATTGGCAAAGCCGGAGCGGAGAAAACATCGTTTCCGTGAAATAAAAGCGCGCCATATTCGCCCTGCTTGACGATAAGGGTGGACGGCCCCATCGCCCGTATCTCTTTGGCCGCCTTGACGATATTGGCCGTATTCGCCAACATCCGCGCCTCGCCGTCGTTTATGATTAAGATATCCACCCGCTCCAACGTTTTCTTCAACTCGTCAAGCGCCCCCTCGATCCAGAAGTTCATCGTGTCGCACGCGATAAGTTTCGCGTTTTTCGCCTGATCCATTACCTTTCTTTGAAGCGTAGGGTCAATGTTGGCGAGGAAAAGATACTCCGCGTCTTTGTAGCTTTCAGGCAGAACCGGATCGAATTCGGACAGGACGTTTAACTGCGTGTCGAGAGTTTTCGCTTCGTTAAGCTCATAGCCATACTCGCCTTTCCAGTGAAACGATTTGCCGGGCAGTTTGACAACGCCGTCCGCGTCCACGCCCCGGCTTGTGAGCATATCGAGGTCTTCATCCGCAAAATCGTCGCCTATGACAGCGACCAGCTTTACATCGGTGAAGAAACTGGCTGAAAAAGAAAAGTACGTGGCCGATCCTCCCAGCGCCCTGTCGCGCTGTCCGAAAGGGGTTTTGACAGAATCGTAGGCCATGGTTCCAACGACAACAAGGCTCATGTTAAAGACTCCTGATATTATTTATTTGTTTCCGGCGCCACACCGGGAGACTCAATCCTTTTCCTCAAGCGGCCAGTGATCGAAATACTGCATGCTGGTCTTTTTGAATTCGCGGGTTGAAAACAAAACGTCGTAATCGGTAATGCCGACATCTTCTGACATCCCTTTTGCGATCCGTCGCACTTCGTCTTCCGACTCGCCGTGGATCATGGTGAAGATATGGTACGGCCAGTCTTCAAAAGAGGGCCTCTCGTAGGCGTGGCTTACTTCATGATACGCCGCAAGCGTCTCGCCGACGCCTCGCCTCTCTTCCTCGGCAGGTACGGCCCATATGCCCATACCGTTGGCTGTAAATCCGGCTTTCTGGTGGCGTAGTGTGGCGCCGAACCGCCGGTAATATTTTTTCTCTCCATACTCTCTGGTTTTTTCTATGACCTCGCTTTCGGTCAGCCCGATTTTCTCCGCGATAGATTTGAAGGGGCGTTTCGTCATCGGCAAGGTGCGTTGAAGCTCGGCCATGATTTTCACATCTTTCGCGGTTATCTTTTTATTCATTTTCCCGCCCCCCTTTTTTCCTTGAACCTAAAATCGGCCTTGATCTTGAGCTTTTTAAGCGTCGGCAGGTTGTAAACTTTTTATTCATTTGCCCGCCCCCTCTTTCTCCTTGAACTTGAAATCGACCTTGATCTTGAACTTTTTAAGCATCGGCAGGTTGTGCACCTTGTATCCGCTTTTGCTTTCGATCTCGGCCAGGGCCTTGTCAAT
>UOGB01000167.1_pt1 | contig 13681 bp, 16 predicted proteins | sample 1989701 | NCBI WGS metagenome assembly UOGB01 (sample SAMEA4712198, study PRJEB27164) | hydrothermal vent metagenome | biome: marine basaltic hydrothermal vent biome; feature: marine hydrothermal vent; material: mineral | place: Pacific Ocean | collected 2011-06-14/2011-07-23 | depth 1691 m
CCTCGCCTCTCTTTACGATCTTGGGATAAAACCGGAGCGCCACGACATCCGGTTTGTAGAAGACGACTGGGAGTCGCCGACGCTGGGGGCGTGGGGGCTTGGCTGGGAGGTGTGGCTCGACGGGATGGAGATAACCCAGTTCACCTATTTCCAGCAGTGCGGCGGAATAGACTTAAAACCGGTGACCGGCGAGCTGACGTACGGGCTAGAGCGGATCACCATGTATCTGCAAAATTGCGACAACGTTTATGACCTGAAATGGACGGAGAGTATTACATACGGAGACGTACACCACAGGACGGAAGTGGAGTTCTCCGATTACAATTTCAATCACGCCAACATCGATTTGCATATTAAATGGTTCGACGAGTTCGAAAAAGAGAGCCACCGCCTGCTCGAAGAAGGCCTCGTCCTTCCCGCATACGATTTTTGCTTAAAATGCTCACACACTTTTAACATGCTCGACGCGCGCGGCGCCATCTCCGTCACCGAGCGGACAGGTTATATCGGCAGAGTGCGAAACATCGCAAGGAAATGCGCGGAAGCCTACCTTAAGCTAAGAGAAGAGATGGGATTTCCGTTGATGAAGGGGTAGGGTTTACGCAAAAAGGTCTTATCTGTAGGCGTCTTTTCTGTGACGCACATGAAATATAGTCACAAGGTTATTTTTCTTATCAACTTGATAAATGATTCTGTAATCACTAATGCGAACTCGGTAGGTTGATTTGGCTCCGCTCAATTTGCGGCTATGGAGCGGCAAAGGATCATCGGAGAGAGAATGCGCTAAATCGAGAATCTTTTGGATATACTGCCTGTCTAAGTTTCTTAATTCCCGCTCAGCGGAGCTTTTCCATATGATTTCAAATGAGGCCATCAGCCTTAAGCCGTTTTTTTAATTCGTCAAGAGAAACAGTAGGCTCCTCCAAGCGCTCCGCGACAACGGCCAGATCGTGTATATCCTCAAGCATTTCTTCGTATTCAGCGACAGGCACTACTATGGCGGTTTTTTCGCCCTTTTCATCTACTAGAAACTGCTTTCCGTTCTTTCCCATTTTTCTATCCCCGCTCATCTCGATTTAATATAATTCTATCAGAAAAATATAATAATACGCTATCATAAGAAAATGCGCGGAAGCCTACCTTGAGTTGATAGAAGAGATGGGATTTCCGTTGATGAAGAAAAGTACCGCTTAAATAAAGCCGATATTAAAAAACCAGTAGCGCTAACAATCCAATGGAAACACTAGCTTACGGCATTATAATTGATTTTATCCCCGCTATAGCAACTGGCGCTGCCGCACTTGCCGCTTACTACTCCTATTGCGGCCTTGAAACATGGCGAAAAGAACTTAAAGGCAAAAAGAAATTTGACGTTGCCGAAGAAACACTAGTACTAGTTTATCAGGCGCGTAGAGCTATAAGTTACATGAGAAGCCCCTTAGGATTTTCAGGAGAAGGCTCCACGCGTGATCAAAATCAAAATGAAGCCAATGATGAAAAAGAAATCTGGGATTCTGCATATGTACCTCATGAGCGATTCAATAAAAACAAAGAAACCTTCTCTAAACTTGACGTTATGAAATACCGTTTTGAAGTATTATTCGGCAAAGAGCTAACCCCTCCATTTGATGCAATTAACGAAGCAGTAAATCGTGTGCTAATGGACGTTAACAGGCTAGGTCGACTTATGATTGAAGAAAAAAATACAGTACGTTAGCAAACGCAAACGACCGATTAAATGAACGTTACCAAAATATATTAGATGACATTTCTAAAAAGAAAAAGAGCATTTGGGCTACGCTTCCAGAATAAGATGAGATTACGGAGGCAGTAGATGTAGCTGTTTCAAAAATGGAAGATGTATGTTTGCCAATTATTAGAGGGAAATAAGCTACTTCTTCCCCTTCGCTTTCGCCTTCCTTTTTCTCTTCCTCCGTTTTTTCTCTTTATCTATAAACTTCTGCAGGTCGTCGGGGGTCTCGAACATAGTGTCGTAAATCTTCCCGTAGAATTCACATTCGGGCGGCATATGGTCACGGCAGGTCTGATGCCGGTCTTCGTAGACCACACACACGTCTCGAAACCAGCGCCAATGGCCAGGGGTTTTCCAGAGAACTATTAGTAAAAATCGCGGGAGTCTTGAACGGGTTTGATTTTGTCGCTATACATATTCTCGTACCGCTTGGCTTCGATCACGAATTCTAAAGCGGCTTGATTTATGGAATCGTAAAAACTCCGCGATCCGTCCGGCGATTTTTCGCCCGACACAATCGAGCGGAAAAAAGATATCAGGGGTAAAGCAATAAGGCGAAAGACAATGGCGCCCCGGTTTTTCCCGCTAGCTCCGGGCAAAGTTTTCACAGCGGCCCCGGAGTCGCGGTCGATTCGCTTTATAACGTCATTTTGGTTTTGCATGTTTGTCTGGCCGTTTCCAATATTTTGACTTCATCCATAAAGTATACGTGAATCCTATAAATACGATCCATGCTGTGACAAGGCCTATTTTTCTCTTCTTTATCTCGTCCCACATATATGTTACGGACGCGGAAACGCTGTCGGACATTTGTGTGATTTTCCTCGATTCCCTTTTCACATCTTCGATATCCAGCTTATGAGTAAGCGCGTTTAGCTCTTGTATCTGTTCGGCGGCTTTCCCTATTTTTTCTGTTATGTCAGACGTTTCAAACCCGCCACGCGCATTGTCTTTGAAATACTTAAGTTTGGCTGAGGCCGACACGAAAGAGGATATCGTCGATTTCATAACCTCCTGAATTTTCACTCCGGTTTTATAAGCGTTACCGCTTTCGTCATGACACCCGACGCAATCGGAATCTTTATCCCCGGTAAACTTCTCAGTTACAGGTTTCATAATGTCATGGTAATTATGACAGTTCAGGCAAACAGGCTCACCTTGTTTCTGATAGGCGTCCCAATGGGGGCTCGCCTTGTAGTAATCGGTCTGGGACGAATGACAGTTAAAGCATACCGTCTGCGTTCTTCTTGATTTGGAGGAAATAACGCCGTGGTTACTGTGGCAGTCTACGCAGGTGGGAACCAGAAGATCCCCGTTTGAAAACTTTTCGTAATGCCAACTTTTTTTATAAAGCGCCAACTGATTGAACGGCTTTCGGCGTTTTTCGAAAATCTTTCGCTGGCTGTGGCATCCGCCGCATGTTTCAGGTATATTTTTCCTGAAAACACGGGAGTTAGGGTCTTTGACTCTTAATATTCTATGTTTCCCATGACAGCTAACACAGGTGGGCGCCTCTTTATCTCCGGAAAGAAGCTTGCGGCCGTGAACTGATCCTGAATAAAGGTCGTATTGATCGGCTCTCTGGTTGTAAGACCGCATCATTTTCGCGTTTGAATGACATTTGGAGCAAAGCATTGGAATATCGATTATGGCGGGCTTGCCGATGAAACCGGCTTGCTTACTCATCGCATTGTCTTCATCGACCGGATCGCCGCCATGACAGTCAGCGCACTTTACTCCCGCCTCTCTGTGCACCGACTCCTTCCATCCATTAACGGGAGGAGTAAGCGTCTCATCGTCTAGATCTTCATGGCAGGTTATGCAGTTGTAGTTTTCCGGGATCCGGGGCATAACGCCAGCCGAAGGAGCTGAAGAAGGGGAGCCGGTCTCATTTTCTACGGCCCCAGCCTCAGAGCTTACGTCAGAGGCAAAAACAAGCCCTGTGAAGCTGAAAACCAGCAAAAACAAACATGCGGTTGCGCGCGCCATAACCAGTTCACATTTTTACTGAAACGCGAGGCTATCGATAAACACTACCTGCTCTGGATTACAAAATCGACACGGCGGTTCAGCGCCCGACCAGCCCTCGTCTTGTTGGTATGCGCCGGTCTTTCTTCGCCGAAACTTGTAATTACGAACATTGAATCGGGGTGTACACCCATTTGCTTGACAAGATAAAGTTTCGCGCTTTTCGCCCGGCGAAGACCGAGCTTGTAGTTATATCCTTTAGAGCCGATAGAGCATGTGTACCCTTCCACAACCACTTTGACATCAGGGTTGGCTTTTAGTTTTTCCGCGTTCCTTTGCAGGATTTCCTTGGCTTCGTCCGTTAAATCAGATTTGTCGAACTTAAAATGGACGCCTTCTAAAACAATGGTTATGACTTCCGGCTCAGGCGCGGGCTCAGGCGCTGGAGTTGGAGCTGGCGCTGGCGCCGCCGGAGCTTCCGGCTCTGCGGGTTTCTCCTCCTCGGCTATAGGCTCTATGCGCGATGCGGGTCTCGGTTGACCAAGCCCTCGGCCGAAGGTTACGCCGATAGTCCACATGGCGTTCGGGCTTCTCTCTCCGGTTCCGCCGCCCCACGAGTTGTAGCCGGCCGAAACAGAGGCCCAGTCACCCACATAATAGCGTATGCCGCCGCCTGCTGTTGTATTGTCATCACGCATCGGAACCTGGTCAGACCAGCTTCTCCCTCTCACCTCTCCAATAAGGCTCAAGTTCGGGGTCGCAAACCATTCGAAACCTGCCCCGTATAAAAAGACGGAATCAAGATTTTCCGCCTTATGATCTAAAAAGCCCACATTGAAATGCCATGTAATATTGTCGTATTCCTTGTCAAGGGCGAGTTTCACGCCTAAATCGGTGTCGCCGGTTCCCAATCCTTTGTTTTCACTCCCGAAAGGAAGAGTCACCAAGCCTATCGCCGCCAAGCGGATACGGTATTTTTCCGAATTCAGAAAATTCCATTTCAACTTACCCAGGCCGTCCGCCGGGCCATCTACACTTTGAAATCCTTCAGGGTCTATATTTACCGACCGGTAGACCGCAGACACTTCAAGATTGTCGCTGATACCAAGCGTAAAGGGGATAGAAAGTATGGTCTGGTCAGTGTTGACCTTGGCGGTTTCATAATTGAGGTCAGAATAAAATCCACTGATAGAGTAATTTTTGTGACCGAGAGTCTTCGCTTTATCGACGAAAAAAAGCCCTGTTCCTCCGTCAACCCCTGTCTGAGCATGGGCGAATGAAGCGGCAAATATAAAAGTAGCGGCGAATAAAGCTGTCAGTAAATGTTTTCCCTGTAACATGAAGCCTCCCAGGCAACGAGTGTCATCGGTTAAAAGCGCCGGATTTCGGGGCGGATCCAACTCCTCTCAAGCTAGCTAATGATACCAGACATAATCTGGATTGCAATAGCTAAAATTACAGTAAACTGCGGCGCTGCGCTCCTTTCTTTTCATGTTTAACCCTGATATCCTTTGTTTGACAAAAGTATATATTCCCACTACACCATGCAAGGGGGCCGGTCAATGAGAAGCTTTAACATTCATACTGTCGCTGTCGGAATTGCGCTTGCGTTTGGAGCCATTTTGCTCGGTGAGGCGCACGGCCTTTCTTTTGGCGCCAAAGAAGACGCCATTCAAGACTATTTACTCACCTCTTCAATTACCGCCGTCGGCGAATCGGGTAAAAAAGAAGAGGCGGAAAAAAGAGCCAACAACGGATGGAAGCTTCTTAAAAGAGCCCATATACATTTTATGGGTTTGGGAACCACCGCCCTTGCTATATGCATCTTCCTCGGACATGCGCCCGCAAAACCGAGACTGGTCTATTTCGCCTCCGCCCTCGTCGGGTTTGGAGCGTTTATATACCCTCTTTTCTGGACTTTCGCGGCATTACGAGTCCCGGAAATGGGCAAACACGCCGCCAAAGAATCTCTTGAGCTTATGGCCCAGGCGGGCGCGGGCGCCGGGTTTATCGGGCTTGTTACATCAATCGCGATAGCGATTATATGGATTACAGGGGGCGGGGAAAATCTTGATGAGAGTTAGGCTTTTATAAGGTCGGTGTAAAGGCTGTACAGCTTTTCTGTCACTGCGCCTGGCCCTGGCCTTTTAAATAATCCAATTACAGTGGTGACAGGAGCCACCATCAAAAGAGAGTTGGTGACGAAAACCTCGTCCGCCTGTTTTAAAGTTTCGGGGCCATACATCCCCTCTTCGTTTTCTACTGCGTTTTGCGACGCAAGCTCAAGGATGATCCCGCGTGTCACTCCGGCCAGAATTCCGCATGACAGCGACGGCGTAAAAAGTTTGCCGTCTTTCACCCAGAATATGCTCACCGCCGCTCCTGACGCGATGTTCCCCTCTTTTGTAAACGCGACGGCCTCATCAGCTTTCAGCCTTTTCGCCTGCGCCAGTATCAGAATAGATTCCATACAGCTTATGGTTTTTAACCCACGCAGAGGGGATGTCGGGTCGATAAGAATTGAAACAGGCGACAGGGTAAAACCACTATCGCGTTCGTTTGCCAAAAGACAAGTGTATGGGCGGCATGTCAGCGTCCATGCCGGTTCGTCGCACCCCTCGATTCCGTAACCGCGAGGCCCCTGCCCTCTGCTCACCGTCAGCCGCGCCACGCCTGTCTCTATCGAATTGCGCTCCACCAAATCAGCTATGGCGTCGCGCGCTCTCGCCTCGTCCAGCGGCAATTCAAGCCCGATTTTTTTAGCGGCGCCTGTCAAACGACTGAAATGACGATCCAGCATAAAAGGGCGCCCGCCGTAAATGGGGATAGTCTCAAAAAGCCCGTCTCCCAGCGTGTACCCTCTGTCGTCTATGGAAACAACGCCATTAGATGTCACCTCGCCGTTTATTATCACACTCTCCGTCATCCGGTCACCGCTTCAATTAAAGCTCTGGCTTTGTCCATAGTCTCGTCATATTCCTCTTCTGCCCGTGAAAGATATGTTATCCCTCCGCCGGAATGGAATTTTATCAGGCCGGCGCAGTGGATGATCGTCCGTATGACTATGCTTGTGTCCATCGACCCGTTAAATCCAATGTAACCTATCGCGCCGCAATAAACGCCCCGTGGGTCTGGCTCCAGCTCGTCGATGATCTCCATCGCCCTGATTTTCGGAGCGCCTGTCACCGATCCGCCGGGAAAGGCCATACCAAGAAGGTCTATGGCGCCATACTCCGGTTTAACTTCGCCTTCGACGCTTGAGACCAGATGGCTGACAGTAGGGAATTTTTCTATGGCGCAAAGCTGGCTTACCTTGACCGAATTGGGGATACAGGCTTTGGACAGGTCGTTTCGCAAAAGATCGACGATCATCACATTCTCCGCCCGGTCTTTGCCGCTTTTTATAAGCTCCTCTATCAGGCGGGCGTCCTCTTGCTCGTTCGAGCCTCTGGGCCTTGTCCCTTTGATCGGCCTGGTCTGCGCGTGACCGTCTCTTAACCTGATAAATCTTTCAGGAGACGAGGAGAGAATCTGCGCGGAGCCTGTGTTTAGATAGGCGGAGAACGGAGCCGGGTTGATCGACCGGAGGCGAAGGTACAGCTCTATTGGATCGAACGCGCCTTTTGCGCTGAAGCGTTGCGCGATGTTTACCTGATAGCAGTCTCCCTGCTCTATGTAGCGTCGTATTTTCTCTATGGCCGAAAAATAACCTTCCTGAGAGAAGTTACTAGCAAGCTCGATTTTAAAAGAGCCGTCTGTTTCCTTAAATCGGGATGGCTCGCGGCCAATACTTTTTCTCACAATACTTTCAAGTTCGTTAAGCCCAGGCTCCGGATCCAGTCCGGTTTCGATGTTGACGATCAGGTAAGTTTTTTTCGCCTCGTTGTCGAAAGCGATTACCCGATCATAAAACCCGAGCCATATATCCCCCTCCTCGGCTCTGCCGGTTTTTACAAGTTTCGTGGACGGCTCACAGTGAGACAGAAGATCGTATCCGAAAAATCCGGCGGCTCCGCCCGTGAAAGGGGGCCACTCTTTTTTGTCGTCGGAGCGGCGCCGGGCCATGAACCGGCCCACGGCTTTAAAAGGATCGCCTGTGACAGGTTTCGATTCGCCGTTTTCGACTAATGTGTAACCGTCACCAGCGCTTTGAATCGTGGCGAACGGCTCCCACATCAGGTACGACCATCTCCCCATCCCCGCCCGATCCATTCCGCTGTCGAGCCATATCAGCCCATCCCTCAGCTTTACCTGACTAAAGACCGACACAGGCGCAGTCCAGCCGGTCTTACGTATGGAAACGGAGCGGTTTGGCGTCCGGTTATCCTTTTTCTCAGACTTCACAGTTCTTTGCGTATTTCCCATGATTTACTGATACATTATATTGTTTAAAACAATCCTGAAAAGAGTAATGAAGTAAATGCTTTCACTTAACGAAAAAGCCAGGGCGGTTATAACGCCTTTAATAGACAACCCGGAGAATTATAACGTAGCTGTATCAAAGCTTGAATCTGGAGCCACTTTAATCGATTGCGGGATCGAGGCGGAGGGAGGCATGGACGCCGGGGTTTTATTTTCAAAAGCCTGTCTTGGCGGTATGGGCGAAGTTTTGGTTAACTCCTTCCCTGCCTGTGAAGGCACAACGTCGGCTATCAGCGTGGCGGTGGATATGGCGGTGGAGGCTCTGATGGCTTCTCAATACGCAGGGTGGGCGATAAATAAAGGAAAATATTTCGCGATGGGCTCCGGCCCGGCGCGGGCGCTTTACGCAGGTGAGGAGCTTTTTAAAGAAATCGGGCATAAAGAAAAAAGCGATATCGCCGTACTGTGTCTTGAAGCGAGAAAGTATCCGACAGGCGAGGTAGTAGAGTATATTCTTGGCAAAACAGGGGTATCGGCTGAGAATCTATACATATTGATCGCGCCCACGGCGTCGATAGTCGGCTCTATCCAGATATCGGCGCGAATAGTGGAGACGGCGGTTCATAAAATGCACGAGATAGGGTTCGGTCTTGACTCAATATCTGGCGGAGCGGGCGCCGCGCCGATAGCCCCGGTGGCCAAAGACGATCTATCGGCCATCGGCAGGACGAACGACTGCGTTCTTTATGGCGGTAAGGCGAACATCACCGTCGATTGCGACGACGAGTTTATCCTCGAGAAAATCGAATCAATTCCCTCTTCATCCTCTAAAGATTACGGGAGGACGTTTATCGAGCTTTTTAAAGAATATGGTGATTTTTACAAGATAGACCCTCTGCTCTTCTCGCCGGCTATGATAACCATCCATAACCTTCGATCCAGGTCGGCTTTCAGCGCCGGATCGCTGAACATGGATATCCTCACAAAATCTTTCGCCTCATAACCATGATCGCCGGAATATTAAGGTCGCGCGAAGGGTGGCACATAGACCAGCTTGAAAACGCGCTGAGGGGGCGCGGAATCGAAGTCGTAAAGTTCTCTATCACCGACCTTCTCCTTTCGATAGGAGGCGGGGCTAAAATCTCATCCGGCGACATCGACCTTACCCGGTTAGACGCCATAATCGTAAGAATCATCCCCCTCGGCTCGATGGAACAGTTGATGTTTCGGATCAACGCTTTGCACAGGCTCAAAAATCTCGGCGTTCGAATCATAAACCGGCCATCCGCCATCGAGAAGACAGTGGATAAATCGTACACTTCCCATCTTTTGGCGGACGCCGGGATTAATACGCCGGAGACCGTTGTATGCGAAAGGTTCGACGACGCAATGGCCGCTTTTATACGAATGGGGGATGTTGTGGTAAAGCCTTTAAGCGGCTCTTGCGGCCTGGGCATTGTACGGATCAGCGACAAGGATATCGCCTACAGGGTGTTTCGAGTAATGGAGCAGAGCCGTTTCGTCTATTACATCCAGAAGTTTGTCGATTGCGGCGGACGCTCCGTCCGGATTTTCGTGATAAACGGCAAAGTTGCGGGCGCCATGACGCGGACAGGGAGCGATTGGAAAGCTAATTTTAGCAAGCAGGCGGTTGTGGCGCCATGCGATCCTTCCGCAAGCCAGGCTGAAAACGCTTTGAAGGCGGCCAAAATCCTTGGGCTCGATTATGCGGGTGTCGATTTTCTTGTTGGAGACAACGGCTCTGAATATGTTATAGAAGTAAATGGCATTCCGGGGTGGAAAGGCCTGCAACAGACAACCGGCGTGTGTATAGCGGAAAAAATCATCGACTGTGTAACCTATGAAACAATCGAAACAAAACAAAATAGCCGAAGCCGCGCAGATGGCATGCCTGCTTGAGGCAAGCTGTGAAAAACCTGGCAGTGTAACGCCCACAAAACGGTTCGATGACCTTTGCTATACAGATTTTCTTCTGGCCTCGGTGATCTTCGGCCAGACGTTAAGAGAGACCTCCCATAAAAACGTCGGCGAGATAATTTTAAAAAACGTAAAGGCGGCCAAAAAAGAGGTCAAGTCAAACGCCAACCTGGGAATTATCCTGCTCATCGCCCCCTTGGCTAACGCTTTTTACAGGCGAGGCGAGCTTTGCGCGAAGAATGTACGCTCAACATTGTCGGCCCTTACCATAGCGGACGCCGATAATGCGTTTAAAGCCATCAAGCTTGCTAATCCTGGGGGGCTGGGGACGGAGCCTGTCCATGACGCGCGGAAAAAAGCGTCCATAACATTACTGCGGGCGATGAAGCTTGCCGCCCATAAAGACTGGATCGCCCATGAATACGCCCATAACTTCGATATCACTTTTAGCATCGGCGTTCCTGAACTGGTAAGAAGCATTGAATCGACCGCCAGTTTCAGGGACGCTATAGTCCAGACATACCTGAGGTTGCTCTACCTTTACCCGGACTCGCATATAGGCAGGAAAGCGTCTAAGGATACGGCCCTTAAGATCTCGGAAAAGGCTGGCGAAGTTTTGCACAAAGGCGGCGTGACGACCAAAGCCGGAAAGCGGGCCATAGGCGCTTTCGATAAATATCTGAGGTCTGGCTCCAATCTTCTTAATCCCGGAACAACATCCGACCTTATAGCCGCCACGTTGTTCGCCTATTTCCTGAAATACGGATACGACGCCATGAACGTGGGAAAGAAGGAGAAATGAGCGGCAAAATCGGATGGGCCGTCACCGGAGCCGGGCACCTGATAAAGGAAATTTTTAAGATCACCGATTCGCTTGGTAATGTCGATCTTTTTTTATCCAGGGCGGCTGAAGAGGTGTTAAAAATGTACAAAATCAACCTCGAAAGTTCGCCTCATAAGATTTACAGGGAGGGCCATGCGTCGGCGCCGATAACCGGCAAGTTCGCGACCGGTCATTACAAAGGTTTAATCGTGGCTCCAGCCACCGGCAACAGTGTCGCCAAGTTCGTCGCCGGAATAGCAGACACTCTCGTCACCAACATTTTCGCGCAGGCGGGCAAAAGCCGTGTGCCGATCATAGTTTTCCCGACCGACGTTGCGCCGGAAATGGAGTCGATGGGGCCTTCAAAGCCGGTCATGGTCTACCCGCGCGTCGTGGATCTCGACAATACGGACAAGCTCGCCGATTTTAGGGGTGTGACCGTCGTCCGCTCCATCGACGATCTTAAAACCGCCGTACAGGAAATGACCGGTTGAATAATAAACATATCCATTTTATAACGGGCCGGCTGGCCGCCCCGGCTCTTGTTAAATTGTTATCAGACCTGTCGCCCGGCTTTAGCTACGATGTGATAACCATGCCCGCCCAGGTGGCCGCGCTGATGACCGCAAGATCGATAGCCCGGAGAATCCCGGCAAACCTTTCCGGCGCCCTGTTGATTCCGGGAGGATGCAAAGGTGATTTGCGGGAAATCCGCAAAATAGTCTCCGGGTCTGTATCCCGTGGCCCTGTAGATTTAAACGATCTTCCGCGCCATTTCGGCATACAGCAGGATAAAATAAAATACGCGAAACCTCACCTCCAGATAATCGCCGAAATAGTGGACGCGCCTACCCTGTCGATACCGCAAATAGTGAAAAGAGCGAAACGATACAGAAAAGATGGCGCCGACTGGATCGACCTGGGGTGCATGAACGACACGCCTTTCAAACACCTTAAAGAAACAGTCGAAGAGCTGAGGCGCCTTAAGTTTAACGTCAGCGTCGATTCTTTTAACCCTGAAGAGTTAAAAACAGCCAGCAGAGGAGGCGCAAGACTGTTTCTTTCGATCTATTCGGGGAATATTTCCGTAGCCTCGAAACTTAAAGGCAAGGTCGTGGTAATACCCGATCCGGGCAAAGGCGAGCGGAGTCTTTATAAAAACGTCCGCCTCCTCACAAAAATGAAAGTCCCGTTTATTATGGATCCGATACTAGACCCGCTTACTCTGGGCGCGGCTCGCTCATTCGCAAGGTACGCTCTACTGCGGCGAAAGTTCCCGAAGGCCGAGATTATGATGGGCGTGGGCAATCTTCTGGAGCTTACCGCCGTGGACAACATCGGGATGAGCGCCGTCCTGGGTGGGATTTGCGCCGAGCTTAAAATAGATTACGCGCTAACGACTGAAGTGGCCGGATGGAACCGCGACTCTGTGCGCCAGCTATCTATCGCAAGACAAATCATGGAGCATGCGGTGTCGCATGGCATTTTGCCCAAAGGGTTTGACGACAGGCTCCTTGTCGCCCGCGAGGCGGACAGGCCGCAGTTTACCTCACTACAGTTAAAGGCCATGAGCAAAAAGGTGAAAGACAAAAATTTCAGGATTTTTGTCACGGAGGGGCATATTCATATCTTCAATAAAGATATCTATATTAAAACAAAAAACGCGCAGGAAGTTTTCGACAGGCTCAAAGTGGACGATCCGTCGCATGCTTTTTATCTGGGCAAAGAGCTAAGCAAAGCCGAGACGGCGCTCGATCTTGGAAAAACCTACAGGCAGGAAGGCGCCTTTAACTGGGGCTATCTTACAAAGCGAACAAAAAAAACACGATGATAATAGAGTCCATCGTATCGACACGTAAAGATAATGGAGAGTTGAATTTCGCTCCTATGGGAGTCAGGTTTGAGAAGAATGATCGTATAGAGCTTATCGTTTATCACTCATCTAAAACCTACCGGAACCTGTCCGCAAACCGCAGTGGCGTCGTCAACCTGCTATCAGACGTTTTAACGTTCGTAAAATGCGCCTTGTCGGATCATCTCCCGGAGCATTCCGTCTCCGCCGCTTCGTATGGCGCAATTTTAGCGATGGCCGACGAGGCTATCGAATTTACTATCGACACCGTGGAGGATCTGGAGATTAAATCGATAATGTCGGGGCCTGTTGTGTCGCGGGTACAGCTACAAACGCCCAGAGCCGGGATCAACAGGGGGCAAGGAGCGGTCATAGAGGCTCTTGTCGCGGTGACAAGGATAGGGGTGTTACCGGACGATGAAATCGAGGGGACGATCAAACGATCTTCGGATATCGTCGGTAAGACCGGAGGCGATCAGGAGCGCGAGGCGATAGGCATTATCGAAAGTCATTATGAACGGCGACAGCGATAGCGTTGTCATCAGGGCCCCTGCGAGGCTTCACCTGGGACTTGTAAAAATAAACCGGCAGTCCGAATATATTGCCGCCGGTTTCAGCCTTGAAGAGCCGTTTTGCGAACTTGAGGTAAAGCGGTCATCCGCATTTCGCGTGTATGGGCAAGATACTGATCGCATCAAGACCGCCATTAAAGATATTTGCGCGTATACAGGATCGCCACTCAAGTTTTCCGCCCGGTTAACGGCGCCACTCCCTTTTCATTGCGGCCTCGGCTCCGGCACCCGGCATGCCCTTTGCGCCGCCAAAGCGGTATGCCTTCTGGAAAATAAAAAGATATCCGCTGTAAAGCTGGCCGGGCTAACAGGCAGGGGCGCCCGCTCGATGATGGGCGCAGTCCTTTTCTCAAAGGGAGGGTTCGCGCTGGATATCAAGGGCGAAATCTTGCGGCTCCCGGCTCCCCGACAAT
>UOGB01000304.1_pt1 | contig 13656 bp, 9 predicted proteins | sample 1989701 | NCBI WGS metagenome assembly UOGB01 (sample SAMEA4712198, study PRJEB27164) | hydrothermal vent metagenome | biome: marine basaltic hydrothermal vent biome; feature: marine hydrothermal vent; material: mineral | place: Pacific Ocean | collected 2011-06-14/2011-07-23 | depth 1691 m
CCCCCACACCCTCGCGGTATATCCTGCCAACTCCGTATGTATCTAATAATTTTGACGTTTTATATTGCAATTTGTGAAGTTTCTCTGCCAGAGCGGAATTATCCAGGATATCCAGCTCTTCCTCTGGAAAGTCTATAGACGCTTCAATATCTGAAATAACATCTATCAAACCCTTTTCAATCTCCTCTAGAGCGATCGACAATTGGCCGTCGAGCTGGGAAAAAGCTGTTTTGAACCCTTTGGACGATTTTGATTTAATCAGGTCAATGATGGCCTCGGCCTGAACAAGGTCTATTCTGCCGTTTAAAAACGCCCGTTTGGAGAACTCCCCCGGCTCGGCGAGCCTGGCGCCAAGCTCCAGGGTTCTTTTCAGAATTGCTTTAACAGCCGTCGCGCCCCCGTGGCCGGAAATTTCAACCACATCCTCTCTCGTGTAAGTGCGTGGGGACAACATGACGGTTATCATTGTCTCGTCGATTTTCCCATCGTTTTCATCGACGACGAATCCATAATAAACCTTGTGAGAATCAAAGCTTTTCAGCTTTTTGCCCGAAGGCGCCCGGAACATCCGCCCCACAATTTCGATAACAGTGGCCCCGGAAAGGCGCACAAGGCCGATGGCGCTTTCTCCTGAAGGGGTGGAGATAGCGGCTATCGTCTCCTCTTGTCTTACTTTTCTGGAATCGTCGTTCATTTTTTTAACCATCACCATACTTATTTTACAAGATTAATGGCTATTTACGCATTAAACCCGAAGTTTTCCGCAAACTTTTCCATTATCCCTATCCGCCTGGCCTCTATAAGGCAAAAAGGAGCAAAGTAAAATATAGATATTCTATCGCCGCGCTGATGATAAATGGCTTATGGGAGGCTCTAATAATTGCTTTCGTAGCGAAAATAAGCGAAACCGTTTCTGGCAAGGCGACGGGGCAAAATTCCCGCAAACGTATGAATACATACGTTGAGGACAATTTGGTTACGCCAACAAAGCCAGAGGCGATTGCGCCAATTTGCAGTAGAAAATGAATTATTAGAGGTTCCCTTATGCCAAAGAGCTACATGGACGTTATGGCAACGCTCATAGTGTCGCTTAATCTTCTAGGTAGAATGTGGGGGTTACCGGCTAGAGTTGCGCGCCCACGGCCCACGGCCCACGCGCCACCCTACTGAGGCGTACCGGCGGGGGGGGCCGCCACGGGTGGGCAAAGTGACCGGCGCATAAGTATTTGCGCGCGATGCCGGAAACAATTACCGAAAACAATTAGAAGAGCAGTTACACAAAATTGTTTACAAGGTTAAACTATTCTGGTTATTTCAGGCCACATCACGTGGGGTTGACAGACATTTCTCCCGGATTATATTACAACCCGACAGGCGGCTCGACACGGCGAGCCTTCAGTGTCAAGCCTGAAACCTGCCGTTTTTATCTTCCTTCGCCCCGGTCTCGCTTATCCCTGGGAAACACGACTACACGGCGCCGGTTGCCCTCGCCTTCGCTTATGGTTTCCACCCTGTCGTCATCGGCCAGTGAGGAATGTACTATTTGCCTTTCAGTCGGATTCATCGGGAAAAGGCGCACCGGCTTATGTATGCGGGCGGCTTTATCGGCGGCGATAGTGGCGATCCTGAAAACCTTGAACCTCCTTCGCTCCTTGTAATGCTCTGTATCCAGGATGATCCTTATCCGGCCCTCACGTTTTTTGTTGATTATTATATCGGTAAGATACTGGAGCGAGTCGAGCGTTAAGCCCTTGCGTCCTATCAGAAGGCCCCCGTTATCCGAATCGATCTGGATCAAAAGCCTGTCGGCCAGCCTGTATCCTTTGACTTCGCCACTCATGTTCATCTTGTCGATCACGCCGCTAACGAACGCGACCGCCCTGTCCCGATCTTCGGCCATAACCGGAGAATCGTCCACATCCTCGTAGACGGGCGGGACAAACTCCTCCTCGGGCTCCAGTTCATTTTCATTTTCCCTGTCGCCAATATCCAGGCTTTCTTCTTTCGCGTCTTCATTATCCAGTGAAGGGTTCGGGTCATATTTTCTCCTGGAGTATCCTTTCCCCTCCGGAGGCAGGACAATCGCGCCCGGCCCTTCCGCCACCCAGGGATGATATTTCGTGGCGCCTGTGACGACACCGTTGGCGGGGGCCTTGATATGAGCGGCCTCGACAGGAGGGGCCTCGACAGGAGTGGTTTGTGACACCTCCACCGGATCCCCAACCTCTTTAATAGTTTCGGCCAGTTCGTCCACAACCTCTTTTTCTGTTTTCCGCGTGGGTGGCGCGTCTTTGAGTCTTCCTCTCAGCTTTACCGTTCTGCCACCCATGCCCAGGAACATTCTTTTAACTTTTACTTTTTCGATCTCTAGTTTGCCGATGTCGGTTTCACCAAACGTCTCTAAAAGTTTAGCTTCCGCCTCGACGTATGTTTTGCCTTCCACTTCAACCCAGTCCATAATATTCACCTCAGTTCGCTTCCGATTCGCGTTTTATAATCCATTGCTGGATAATGGTTAATATGTTGTTAACAAGCCAGTAGATAACAAGACCTGAAGGAAAAGAGAGGAACATGAATGTAAAGACCACGGGCAAAAGCATCATCATTTTGCGTTGCATCGGGTCACCCGTGCTTGGGGTCATCATCTGTTGAACAAGCATGCTCGCCCCCATAAGCACCGGTGTCACGTAATAAGGGTCTTTCATCGCAAGATCGTCAATCCACAATATCCAGCCGGCGCCTTTTAGCTCTATCGATTCAAGCAAGACTTTGTACAAAGCGAAAAATATCGGAATCTGCAAAATCATGGGAAGACAACCGCCGAGCGGATTGACCTTGTGCTCCTTGTAGAGAGCGAGCATCGCCTGATTGAGCTTTTCTTTGTCGTCTTTGTAAGCCTCCTGTATTTTCTTCAGATGCGGCTGTACTTTCTGAAGCTTCTGCATAGACTTAAAGCCCTTTTGCGTAAGGGGGAAAAACAGGACTTTCGTGGTTATGGTAAGCAGGATCACCGACCAGCCCCAGTTGCCTGTCAAGCCATGAAAAAACGTCATCAGCCAAAACAGAGGCTTGGCGATAATATCGAACCAGCCGTAGTTTATGATCGACGATATACCGTCTCCATATTGTTTTAATAATTCATGCTTTTTCGGGCCTGCGAAAAACTTGATATTCACGCGATCGCCGGAGACCGACGCTTTATAAACCCACTCCAGCGTAAAATTGGAATCGTCTATATATCGAGAGATCAGTTTCTGGTTTTTTGTTACTTCAGGGATGGCGAACATCGTGAAATAACGATGAGTCAGAGCCGACCATTTGATCTCACCTTCATATTCTATGGAAGGATCATCGTCTTCCGGGGCTTCGGCCTTGCGCTGGCCGTTTACCAGAATTATAGGGCCGTTATATGAGTAGTAGGATGTGAAATCGCTCTTTTCATCGCTAAGCCCGAACCAGACCAGCGAATATACGAACTCACCCCATTTTGGAGCGCTGACAACGAAGATGGATAAATCGAATTCGTATTTGCCTGGATAAAACGTATAGCTTTTCTTGATAACAACACCCGACTTGTCCGTAAGCTCGTAATTAATCGTGAAAGGATCGTCCCCCGGCTGAAGATCGACTTCTTTATCTTTTGCGTCGGCGCTGAAAAAAGAGGAGTTGACGATCCTGGAAAATTCTTTTCTGGGGAATCTCAGGCCAAGCGTCGGAAAGACCTCAAGCCGCTCGAAAGATTTGTCTCCGCTGTCTTGAGCCTCTTTGTCAAGCTCAGCCTGGCGCCGGGCCACAAGGGAGCTGTTGTACACAAGATCGATATGTTTATGGTTCGCGTCTTTATAGTTTGAAAGCATGTAGTGGCGCAGTACAGCTCCTTTATTGGTAAGAACTATATCCGCCACCCCTGTCGATATCCTGATCCTGCTTTCGCGCAATACAGAAGCTGTGGCGCCGGTGGTTTCAACCACGCCGGGCGACTCCCCGCCTGTCTCTCCCGGATCAGAAAGCGCGGGCGTGGAAGGCACGACAGGGGACACGTCAGCTACAGGCGCCGTCTCTGGTTTATCCTGTTCAGGTTGCCCGGTTTTTACAGGTTCCGCCTCCTTGGACAGATCTGGCGCCATCTCCTCGCTTACCTGCATATATTCACCGAACCGCCATTCGTAGTAGGCGTTGTATGAAATGACAAGAACCATGGCGGTGACCATGGCGATGATAAAGTTGCGGTCGATCATCTTATCGACGCCTTATCAGAGTGTGGGACAGGATCGAAACCGGCCTTGTGAAACGGTGTGCACCTTAAAAGCCTTTTTGCCGCAAGGCGCATACCCCTCAACGCTCCATATTCTCTCACCGCCTCGATGGCGTACTCGGAGCATGTCGGGTGATACCCGCATACGGGAGGTAAAACCGGCGATATAAAAAGCTTGTAGCTTTTAATCAAGAAGATAATAACAAACCGCATAATTTTCCGGGCCATGTTGAGGCGCTACTGTAAAAAGATCGAAAAACGATCCGCAGGCCTTCTTTTCTTAGCCGGCCGCCTTGTCGGCAAACCGCGCGAATTCTTGTTCCAGGCTTTTATAATCAGACCGTGCGGCTCCCGGATTTACCTGAACCACAAGGTCAATGTTGTTTATCAAACAGGATCTGTTAAGGCGGAAAATCTCGCGCGTTACGCGCTTTAAATAATTCCTGTAATGCGCTTTGCCAACCGCCCTTGAAACAACGAGGCCGAGGCGCGACCTGTTAAGACCGTTTTGTTTGAAAATAAAAGTGAGCGATTTGAGGCGCCTTCGTTTTCCATTCTTGAAAACGTTTAAAAACTCGTGTCTTTTTAACAGTCTGTCTTGTTTTGTAAAACGGCGCCTACCCTGCCTTAAACCGCCAGGCGTTTTCTTCCCCTCGCTCTTCGTCTTTTTAAAATAGCTCTCCCCCCCCGTGTCTTCATCCGCGCCATAAAACCGTGGGTTCTTTTTCTCCGGATGCTGTGGGGTTGATATGTCCGTTTCACTTCCTGTCTCCTTCAGATTTATCCGCAATGGGCGCTATCCGCCAAAAGTTAATTTTTCATGCTATTACGAAAACCCGATTAGCGTCAAGGAGTTCCTGTCGGCATTAATCTGGCTATATAACAGGTACGTTTACAATGTGTTCTAGTGGCAGTTCGTGCCCCGGACGAAGATGTCCTCATATAATAATCAGTTAAAAACCTCTTCTAGCGCCTTAACCGCTCTTGCCACGCCGTTTTCCCGGCGTTCAGACTCTCCTAATAACCTGGATCGATCCATAATCGAAAGTGGCTGGCAGACGGTGTTTACCTCATGACCGATCTTGCCCGGCGTTGTTTTCCAACGGTTTAGCGCCTTGTACGGCTCCGATACGTTTGCCCCACGTGGGCAAACTCATGGGCCCGCCCTTACTCTGTTACGCCGAGCGCCTGTTTTTGTATGGTGAAAATCTCGTTGATCCCTTTGGTGGCAAGCGCAAGCAGGTTGTCGAGAGTGTCTTTACTAAACGGCGTCTTTTCCGCCGTGCCCTGCACTTCTATAAAATTCCCGGAGCCGGTCATTACCACGTTCATATCCACATCCGCGGAGCTATCTTCTTCATAGTTCAAATCGAGAGCCGCCTTGCCGTCCACGATTCCGACAGAGGTCGCCGCGACGAATTCGTTGATTGGCATACTCGCGATAATCTCTTTGTCCACAAGAGCGCGCATGGCGTCGTACATGACGACGAAGGCGCCGGTGATAGCGGCGGTTCTGGTGCCGCCGTCGGCCTGCAATACATCACAATCGATGGTAATTGTCCTTTCGCCCAGCAGAGGAAGGTTCACAATCGCCCGCAAAGACCTGCCAATAAGACGCTGTATCTCCATCGTCCGGCCACCCGCGCCGCGTCTTTCCCTGTTTGTCCGGTCTACCGTAGCCCTGGGTATCATCGAGTATTCCCCCGTCACCCATCCTTTGCCTGTGTCGCGTAAAAAGAAGGGTACCCCTTCGGTCACCGTCGCAAGGCACAAGACCTTTGTATCTCCCGTTTCGATCAAGGCCGATCCTTCGGCGTGGATATTGACCCCCCGCTCTATTTTAGTGGGCCTGCGCTGGTCATGCGCCCTGCCGTCTCCTCTTTTATCCATCATATTTCCTATTTTTAAGTAATGTCCACATATCCTATCTTTTCAATTTTCCTGTAACCAAGCATTCTTTTCGCCACACGCAGGCTCCTGTCTGGCGAGTCTGTCACCACGATCTCAATACTTCCCACGTTCATATAATCGTCGGTAAAAAGGTCATGCTCTCTTAAAGCCTCCTTTACCTTAAGCGCCGTTTCCCTGGCCGAGTCCACAAGTATGGTCGCTGTTCCCAAAACCTGGCCTATGGTTTTTTTCAAAAGCGGATAGTGAGTGCATCCTAGCACCAGGGTATCCACTTGTTCGTAAAACTTCTCAAGATACTCCGAGGCCACCGCGCGGGTCACGGGGCTGTCGATCCACCCTTCCTCCACCAGCGGGACAAAAAGCGGGCACGCCTTAGAAGTCACTCTTGCGCCCGGAAGTTTTCTGTTTATGGCGAATTCGTAGGCTTTAGAATTTATCGTGGCCTCTGTTCCTATAACGCCGATGGCGCCTCCACTGTTTTTTACAGCCGCCTCCACACCTCCTTCGATAACGCCTATGATCGGGACACGATGCTTTTCGAGCAGGGGGATGGCATAGGCCGACGCCGTGTTGCACGCCACCACCACCATTTTCACATCATGTTTCTCAAGATACCCGATGTTATTCTCTGAATATTTAAGAATCGTCTTCTCCGATTTGCTCCCGTACGGCACCCTGGCGGTATCGCCAAGATAGACCAGCGGCTCGCGGGGAAGCAGATCGTGGATTTGCCGCAAAACAGTAAGTCCGCCAAGGCCGGAATCGAAGATGCCAATGGCCCGGCGGTCGCTCACGACGACTCTCCGCTGTCGTCTTTGCTCGCCGTTTCATCGATGAACGATAAGTCGGCTTTTATAGCTTTTGAGATGGAGACATGGCTTATGAAAAAATCTGACTCATGGTCGTTTATTAAAATCTGCGTCTGGTCGATTCCTTCGAAATTCGCCGATAAAGTGTTAACGATACTGTATACCGCCAGTAGCTCCGTCCATACGCCTCCCGCCAGCTTTTTTCTAAAATCCTCCCCTAAAGATATAATGGCGATTCGATCATACGCAAAAGCCTCTCTTATTATCATCCCCTCTGGAAACAACGGGGCGGGGAGGCCTTCTGCTGTGAAAAGCAGGGTGAGAGTCTGCTTTATCTGATCTTCAACCGGAGCCTGGCTGTTTATGGAGGCTTCTACTTTTACGAGGCGCTCTCCGTTTTTATCTGGTGTGAACAGGACTATCTTTCTATTCGGCCCGCTATGCTTAATCACTGCGGCATCTTTTGTCTCAACGGGGCCATGCGGCCCTTCGTCCCTGTCTGGAGCAGGATAACTCCAGACTATAACCCCCAAAACCGCCAGGATTAATATCCAGAGCCAGTATCCTCGATTAGATTTTTTTCTCACAATAAAACGCCGCAGTTATTGCAGTTACTTGATTTTATAATTTTCCCGCGTCTTGAAGATACACCTCCACCGCTGTAGCGATAGCGTCCGAGATTCTGGTGATATAAACTTCATTTTCAAGGCGTATTTCATCAGCCGGATTCGAAAGGTCAACAGGCTCTATTAACACAGCAGGCATAGACAGGCCGCCCAGCAGAAGCTTATCGCTTGATTCTATTTCGATTTCCCGGCCAGCTCCTGTTTTCTCCAGCTCTCTTTTTATCGCCTCGGCCAGCGCCAGATTTTGCTCTTTAAATGGATAGTTAAGAGACGACCAAACATTATGTTTGGACCAAACATTATCTATTTCTCCAGCAGTCTTTTTGTTCGGCTCGTTTTGCCCGTATTCGCATATAAAAATTTTAATCGGATGAGCGCGCGGCCCCATACCGCCATCCGCGTGCAATCCTATAAAAAGATCGCCCCGGCTTGAGTTGGCGAATTTGATTCTCTCAAGAACAGTTATATCTCTGTCCTCCGACCGGGTGGGTATCACGTCGAGACTTTCGTTACTGGAAAGTCTTTGCTGTATCAGTTTTGATAACTTAAGGATTATGTTTTTCTCAAGAATATGCTTGGGGCTCCTGGCCCCCAGATCGCGTCCCCCGTGCCCCGGATCGACAATTACCTTGATCGCAGGCGCCACATCCGCAAGATCATCCAGATCATCGGTGAGAGATAAATCGCCCTGCCCGTAGGCTAAAGAGAACAATATAAACGGAAGAAAAACAGCGGCAGACAGGATATGACGATATAGCATCAAATATCGAGCTGTCTTACATCGAGCGCGTGTTCCTGGATAAAATCCCGCCGGGGCTCAACCTGGTCTCCCATAAGCACCGTGAATATCTCTTCTGCGGCGACGGCGTCGTTTATTCTGACCTGCTTTAAAGTCCTTGTCTCCGGATCCATCGTCGTCTCCCACAGTTGATCCGCGTTCATCTCACCAAGGCCTTTATACCTCTGGATAGATATTCCGTTGTTGCTGGTTTTCATAACATGTTCCGCCAGCTCCTCTTTATCTTTCAATATAACTTCTGAGTCTTTTTCTTTTAACGTAAACGGAGGCTTATCATATTTTTCGACCTGTCTCCTTATCGCGTGAAGTAGCTGGTACTCTGCGGACAGGATGAGATCCCAGTTTATTTTTCTTGATACGCCAGCTTTAACGTCATACCATTCCAGCGCCATTCCGCCATGTTCCTGGTCATCGATGATATTGGCCTCGAATCTGGTCCCACTGAAGCCTTCGGATAACCTCTCAAGTTTTTCCCGCTCAAGGAAAAATTCTTTATCCATGATGTTCTCGTCGAGCATAAGCTCCACAACTTCTTTGGGGTATCCTCTGCGGACAAGATTGTTTAACAGTTTTCCATAATCGATCATTTTGGCGATAAGGTTTATGAGAGTCTGCTCGCTAAAAGTCTCATCGGAGCCGGAAATTACCAGTTCTTTTCCTCTCAAACCGATTTCAAGAAGGTATTTTTCCAGCGTCTTGTCGTCTTTTATATACTTCTCACTTTTTCCTTTTGAAACTTTATAAAGCGGCGGTTGGGCTATATAAAGGTAACCCCTGCGGATTACTTCCTCCATATGCCTGAAAAACAGGGTTAGCAATAGAGTGCGGATATGCGATCCGTCAACATCAGCGTCGGTCATCAGAATAATCTTGTGATATCTTATTTTACTTATATCAAATTCGTTCATTCCGATTCCGGAGCCCATGGCGGTGACAAGTTTTCTAATTTCCTCGCTCGCCAGCATTTTCTCGAATCTCGCCTTTTCAACGTTCAGAATTTTTCCTCTTAGCGGAAGTATGGCCTGATATTTTCTCTCCCGGCCCTGTTTGGCCGATCCACCGGCTGAGTCTCCCTCCACCAGATACAGCTCGCATAAAGCCGGATCTTTTTCCTGACAATCCGCCAGTTTCCCCGGTAACAAAGAGCTCTCAAGAACATTTTTTCTTCTTGTAAGCTCCCTCGCCCTTTTGGCCGCCTCTCTTGCCTGCGCGGCCATAGTCGCTTTAGCGACAATAAACTTGCCCTCTTTCGGGTTTTCCTCTAAAAATTGCGTCAGCTTTTTATTTACAACCTGAGCTACCAAACCTTGAACCTCGGCGTTGCCAAGCTTTGTTTTCGTCTGGCCTTCGAATTGAGGCTCCGGTATTTTTACAGAAAGAACAGCGGTAAGACCTTCTCGAACATCGTCGCCGGAAATACCCACATCTTTTTTTATAAGACCGTTGGATATGGCATAGGTGTTTATCGTTCTGGTAAGAGCCGACCTGAAACCCGCAAGATGGGTTCCTCCCTCCCTGGTGCGGATATTGTTGGCGAAAGAGAAAACATCTTCTTTATATCCATCGTTATAGGTCATCGCAAGTTCCATCGCTATACGGTCTTTGCTCTCTTCGATGTATATTGGAGGCGCAAAAAGAGTCTTTTTATTTCTATTTAAATACTCGATAAAAGAAACGATGCCGCCTTCATAATGAAAATCATGCTCTTTATCCGATCTTTCATCTTTGATACTTATCTTTACGCCCTTGTTAAGAAAACTAAGCTCTCTTAATCTTTCTGAAAGAATTTCAAAATTAAATTTAGTATCTGGAAAAATCTCACCATCCGCCTTGAAAGTGATTTTTGTTCCCGTACCGGTCGCCTCTCCCATTTGCTTAAGACTGGCCTCCGGAATTCCTTTGGAGTACGACTGACTGTACACTTTCCCGTCACGCCTTATCTCCAGGTAAAAAGCGGAGGATAATGCGTTGACCACTGAAACGCCTACCCCGTGAAGACCCCCGGACACTTTGTATGTGTCCTGGTCGAACTTGCCTCCCGCGTGAAGTGTAGTCATTACAACCTCCGCCGCGGATGTGTTCGTATCAGGATGTATATCTACAGGAATTCCCCGGCCGTTATCAGAAATGGTTATTGAATTATCTATGTGTATGACAACTTCGATATCTGTGCAAAAACCGGCCAGGGCTTCGTCTATTGAATTGTCTACAACCTCAAAAACAAGATGGCTCAAACCACGAATTGTGTTGTCGCCTATATACATGGCGGGGCGTTTTCTGACCGCCTCAAGCCCTTCTAAAATCTTTATCGATTCTGCCTGGTAGTTATTACTGTTATGTTTATTCATTTAAATAAATAGTAGAAGTAGTAAAGGGAACAAATCTGTGTAAAACCCGGATAAACCATTGTAGCTTGAGGTGGTTATATTTTCCACAGGTATAACGGCTTTTCTACAGGGAACTGGTAATAGCGCTAATTAAACGGCTTATTAAAAAATATAGACAACTTTTCCACAGGCTCCTCTACAGATCCATCGTTCTTTTTATCTCATTTATCTCATTGTATATTTGAGTATTAACCTCTATTTCATGCTTTATTCTGGACACGGAGTGCATAACTGTCGTGTGATCGCGGCCACCGAAAGAACGGCCTATTTCAGGCAGAGAGGAGTTTGTATATTCCCGGCATAGATAAGAGGCGACATGCCTTGGAAGGGCGATATTTTTAGACCTTGATTTTGACTTTATCTCACTTAATTTTATGCCGTAAAAATCACACACAGCTTTTTGAATCTGGCGAATATCCACCGTCTTTACAGCGTCGTCATAGATGCCTTTTAAAGTTTCAGCCGCAAAATCGATATCGATTTTCTTGCCGGTGAGCGAAGCGTAAGCCATGACCCTGATAAGACAACCTTCCAGCTCTCTTATGTTTGATTTTATTTTTTCCGCCAGAAAAGCGGCGACGTCTTCATCCAGATGAATGTTATTGCGCTTTGCTATTTTTTTAAGTATCGCGATTTTTATCTCAAGCTCTGGCGGCTGTATATCGGCGATTAATCCCCACGCGAACCTTGAGCGTAATCGCTCTTCAAGATTTTTCATATCCTTTGGAAACTTGTCCGAAGTGATGACGATCTGTTTTTTAAGCTCGAAAAGAGAGTTAAACGTGTGAAAAAACTCTTCCTGGGTCCTTTCCTTCCCGGCGATAAACTGGATATCGTCAACCAGCAGAACATCGAGGTTTCTGTATTTCTGGCGGAACCCCGGCATGGCGCCATGCTGGAGAGAGTTAATAAGCGAATTAACAAATTTCTCGGATGTAAGATAAAGGATATTGGCGTTTTTATTTTTTTTAAGAACGGCGTGACCTATCGCCTGGAGAAGGTGGGTTTTTCCCAGACCAACTCCTCCATATATAAACAAAGGATTGTAAACACGGCCTATATTGGCCGCCACCGCCATACAACAAGCGTTACAAAACTCGTTACTTTTACCGACGACAAAATTATCAAACGTAAATTTATCATCAAGATACGATTTTGCCTTAACCGCTTTTCTGGCAGTAGAGTTATTTCCCTTTCCCTTTTTCGAGCTGTCTTTTGACGGCTTTGAAGTGACGGTAAAGTTAATACCCACAGGCCTTAAGGCCTTCTCTTCAAAAATTTCCTCCATCTGCTTTTTATAATGCTCTTGTATCCAGTCGATGTAGAAAGTGGAAGGAACAGACAGAGTAATGGACTCGTTATTTATGGAGACAAAGGTTATGGGGTCGATCCAGGAGTCGTAATTATGGGGATTAAGTTTCTTCCTTAACTCAGACTTGCAGAAATTCCAGAGCGAAACAGAGAGCATACCCACCTTTTGACCGAATGAAGTAGCCATTCTATGAGCATGTATCTTAAAAGGTCAAGAGCATAATAAATCTTTTTAAAGCCCACATAAAAAGCATGGGATTACGTTTGAAAAATCTTGTCAGAAAAGAGTTTTTTGTTTACGGTTGAATCAAGATTTTGCGGGTAGCGTGTGATTTTGGCGGCAAAAAAATTTTGCGCATTCAAGCCTAAGCGTCCGGTATGACACGCGAAAAAAAGAAAGTCTCTGCCAGAGCGATTCCCCCGAAAAGCGCCGCAACCCAGATCAGCGTGAAAGGCTGGTGTGTCCATAGATGTCCGAGTAACAGTGAAACAGATACAGTCATAAGTGTAAAACCGAGCGCGATGAGCCAAGCGGAGCTTCGGGTTTGGCGGCGCAAACGGTAATTGGCAACCGACACTGCGATGGAAACAAGCAGAAAAGTGAGGCTTGAGAAAGTCGCGATTGTATCCAGTCCGCTCACAAGCGTAAACAAAAGCCCAAGTCCTGTGATAACCACCACGGCGACCCAGGGCGCCGCCGTGCGATTTTTGAAGTTGAAGGCCTGGGGAACCCTGTTCTCGCCCGCCATCTCCGCAAGCATGCGTGAAGCCCCAAAGAGTGTCGCGTTAATGGCCGAGGAGGTCGCCAGCAGGGCCGCAATGTCCACCAGAACCGCGCCTGCCTCTCCAAGCGCCGGTTTGGCGGCCACGGCCAAGGCATACTCCTCCGCCTCTACAAGGGTTTGGATGTTCATATTACCGATAGCCACGACAGCGACACCGATATAGATGAACGATGTTATCGCGATGGAGCCATATATTCCCCGTGGCACGTTCACATCAGGATCACGGGTCTCCATCACGGCGTTGGTAATGAGCTGAAAGCCTTCAAAGGCGACGAAAATAAGCGCCCCCGCTACGAAAGGGGACGTGAGCCCTCGATCAAACAAGGGAGTAAGGTGGTTTGCGGAGATGGTTCTGGAGCCTGCTACGACGAAGATACCCAACAGGATAACTTTTGTATAAACAATAAAGTCTTCCGTCTTTCCACTGGTCTTTGCGCCCAGGAGGTTGACGGTCATAAAAAACAGCAGTACGCCTCCCGACAAGACTATGCGAGCCGCCCCCGACCCGGGGTCTCCGAGGAGGTGGGCGCCATATGCGCCGAAGGTGAAAGCGTAGAGCGCAAGTGTGCCGACATAGCCGACTATCACGATCCAGCCGGCGATGCCGGGGACATTAGGGCTCTTTGGGAAGGCTTTCTCCAGATATGTAAAACTCGCGCCGTCGCTGTGAAAGCAAAGAGCAAGCTTAATGTAAGAGTATCCTGCGGCGAAGGCGACAAGACTTCCAATGCCGAAAGCCAGCGGAGCCGCGCGCCCGGCGATGCCGACGGCCA
>UOGB01000152.1_pt1 | contig 13484 bp, 9 predicted proteins | sample 1989701 | NCBI WGS metagenome assembly UOGB01 (sample SAMEA4712198, study PRJEB27164) | hydrothermal vent metagenome | biome: marine basaltic hydrothermal vent biome; feature: marine hydrothermal vent; material: mineral | place: Pacific Ocean | collected 2011-06-14/2011-07-23 | depth 1691 m
ATATTTCGTATCGGAATCAAGCCCTGTGATTTTAATCTCGTGATTAGTTGTAACAGCATAATCTTTAACGGAGGCGCCGTACGATCCTGGAGATGTTCCGTATTTTACTTCACTGTCACTTTCAGTATCGGTTCGCCAGCGGACAATAACGCTTTGCGGCGTTGGTTGTTGCAGGTAGGGGCCCCTCGTGACAGAAAGAGATTCCGCTTGTGTATAAAGGAACAGGTAGAAAAACACCGTAAAAAGTATGGCCAGAGATTTTTCCCAACTCCTTAGCGTCAGTGAGCGGTTTATCTGGCGTCTCTCGGATGATTTCATTTTAAGAAACCTCTGAAAAACGGCGGCAAATGTCATTTTGCAACATAGTCTACTCGGCCAAAAACTCGATTACTCTCTCTACAAGCTCCTTGCTCTTAAGTATTTGATTATGCCCCAACCCTGAAGTTTTGACAAGCCGAGCGTCCTCCAGCTTTCCAGCCAGCGCCTCGCCATGTCTCACCGGCACGGTCGTGTCGTCCTCGTCGTGGAAGATAAGCACCGGGGCCTTTATATCGCCCGCAATCGTCATCGGACTCACATCATTGAGCGTTTTGCCAAAATTATTTTCTATATTGTGAATAATATTTTCGTAAACAGGCATGTAGAGGCCCGAAGCTTCGCCGAACGTGTAAATCACCCTGTGCAAATCGTATATGGGAGCTATCAAAACGAATTTTATCTTCTTGCCGTTTCCATTTCGAAGATTAACAGCCGCCGCCGCTCCCATGGAGTGAGCGATCACGAAATCCGCTTCACCGATATGATCGAAGACGGCGTTTACGCTTTCAACGAGCTCAAAAAAATTCGTGGTGTCCCCTTCAGACTCGCCGTGGGCAAGGCTGTCGTAGGCGACTACGCTATAGCCCGATTCTAAAAGCGGGTTTATCAAAGGAGCGAGTTTTATCCCGCGCATTCCCCATCCGTGCACAAGCAGAATAGACGGGCCGCTTCCCCATTTCCAGCACTGTATCGTTTTGCCAAGAGCCATGACCTCAAACCGCTCCGCCCCGGCCAGTAGAGTTTTATGGCTATCATCCACTCGCATATTGCGCGATGCAAAAAAAGCCTTCTTGATGATCTTCGCAGTCATTGAGGGAGCCACAAACCACATCAGTTTGCTTACAATCGATATGACAAGCTTTCCGGTCTTATTTTTTGTCATCGCATTACTTTTTAATTTTAACCGCCCCAGGCCAGCTTTTACTTTCCAATATAAGCATATACCAATAATATGGAAACTATCAGGCCGCTGAAAAACTATTTTCAGCGGCCTGATATAGCGGTACATGGAAGTACCGCCATTTTTCAGGAATGGAAAGCGCTTGAAAAATGAGGAAAAGCCAGGGAAGGACTTTTTTAGCACATTGCTAATTATCCATTCTCTTTCTCTTGTTAAGCATATGAACAAAGTAAAAGAAGAAAAGCATGAGTGGGCCGATCTTTTAAGAATCAACTGGCGGCCCGCAGGCTATGAAATCGTTTTACTCCTTTTTGGCCTGGTGTCGATCGCTTTTGTATCGATGACCCCTTTATATTTTTCCACGGCGCTTGCCAAGATTTTCGCATACCAGATCGTGAAAGTCACTTTATATGTTTATATCCTGGCGGCGCTGGTCACGCTGGTAAAAGGAGCCGCTTTTTTCATAAAAGAAGGCAAAAGCTCTTTTAATAAACATACGATCATAAAAATCATCTATCCATACTGGAGCCTCGGTTTTTTTATCCTGACAATCAGAAGAGCGCTGGCTGTTTTCGGAATTTTCTATTTTTTCCTGCACTTAAAGCATGTAATTTTGCTCATTAACAAAGCCAATCACGATCTGTTTTTATGGAATCTCGACCGCCTGCTCCATTTTGGCGTCCAGCCAAACGTCTGGATGATGGAGAGCTTCGGGTTAAACCACGATTTCTCCATAACGGTGGACTGGCTTTATATAAAATATTTCAAATATATGCAGATCGCCTGCCTGTTATTTTTTCTGGAGCCGAAAGGCCGCAAGTTCTCCGAAAAGTTTTTCCTGGCCTTTACACTGCTCTGGGCGCTGGGGGGGATAGCCTACCTTGCGGCGCCTGCGGACGGGCCTTGTTACTCCATCCTTGTGGACTATTCCACACTGAAAGGAGCGGGAAATCATATTTTTAAATTTCCGGTGATAGACAAGATACCGGCGGATTACGCCAGATCGTACTCGGCAAGCAAAATATGGTACGCCAAAAGCTTTCAGGACGCGCTATGGGTCAGCAGGGCCAGGTTTTTATCAGACAACGGTCAGCCGGGGATGTTCTATGGAATCGCCGCTATGCCGAGCCTTCACGTCGCGGTCGTCGCTTTAATAGCGCTCTTCTTTTTTCCCGTATCCTCGATTCTTGGGGTTATCGGCTCTTTGTACGCGGTGATTATGCTTATTGGCTCGGTATTACTGCAATGGCATTACGCGGTTGACGGGTACGCAGGTATCGCGCTCGCCCTGATTGTCTGGCGTCTCTCTTTTATCTTGAGCCGGACCAAGCGCTAATATCTATAAACACCTCTGAAAAGGGCCATAGGTTTTCGCGCGGGCGGGATCGTGAAGGGAACCTTGATGTTGTCAGGCAGAAGATACGCCTTATCCGCTCCATCGGCAAGTTGCGCTGTATACTCCCCGATTTTGAGAAGCGTTGAGCCCTTAATGATTTTTGAATTTATGTAAAAAGGCGCATTAAGCCTCGCCCCGCTGTTACTGTAAAGAGCGTATGCCCCCTCCCAACGGTTTATGAATTTTACCGGTTTTTCGGCGGATATCTCCACGCCGGATACCAAAACGTTTGGGAACACCCTTACATATGATTGAACCAGAAAAGGCTCCAGCACAGGCCAAAGCTTGCTGGTCCTGTAGTTTAATATCCAGACTTTCGGACGGTAGCTTAAAATATTCTCTATCAATCCAAACTCGTTTTTATCCGCTTGCGCGAGGACTTCGGCGATTCCTCTCGCGTCCCACCAGGCGGGGCCCGCGAATCGCTTTTTCACAAGCATGCCAGCGCCATCGCAATAGCTATCGTCCGGCCCCAGCAGGCTCTCGGCTTGCATGGAAGTCATATTCTGCAAAAGGTTGGTGTGCCCGAAATAATGGATGTTTCTTTTAAAAGAAAAAGTCATCACAACAAGCGCCGATATCAATACGGCCCCTTTTAGATAAGGAATTCCCGCAGGCACGGCCTTGACAGCCTCAATGCCGTAAAGCGAAAGAAACGGAATGACCATGATAAAAACATAAGGCCACGGCTGGTTATGGGTGAATACGAAAAAAGTCATTATCAGTGTGAATACAATCACGATCACTTCCGCCACGGAAAGTTTTTTGAACCTGGCCAGGGATATTGATAACCCGGCGAAACATAATCCATAAACGAAAGCGTTCCTGCTTAATGTCATCAAAACGAACTCGCGCAGGTTTTTGTAATCTTCCCCGCCATGCACAGCCAGCCTGACGGGAGTCACAAAAATATGGTTTAGCACAACAAGAAAATCGGGGCCGCGAAAATAAACGCTGTAAGCTACGACAATAACCGCCCATCCAAAAGTAAAGATAGCGGCTTTTTTAAAAGCTTGGGCATACGCCTTTCGCGTCACAGCTTCAGCTATGAGGGCCACTCCCAAAGCAAAGTTAAAATAAACCGCTTTTTGTGTCGTAAGAAAAGCCACACCGGACATCAGGCCGGCCAAAAACAGTATCCACCCGCTTTTGTGACGGCTGGTTGTTATCCATAATGCGCCCATAGCAGGCGCCAGGCAAAGCGGCTCCGTCCGCACTCGGAACACACGCTCCATAAATGTGGAGAAAGCGAGCAGAACACAAACAGTGAACAGCGCCTCTAGTTTTGTCCTTCCCATGTTAAGGCAAATCAGATATACAAAAACCACCACCCCGACACCAGCTAACGCCATCTGGTACCTGGCTATCAGCATCGCCTCCGCCGAGTTTGAGCTTAACCATTGTGCCGGTAAATAAAAATAGGCCGACAAGACGGTCTTGAATGGAAAATAACGAACGTAAAAATCCTGGATCATACCGGTATGGGCGGCGTGAGCGTATTCATCCATCACGAAAAACGTGTTGTTAGACAGCACGAAGATGAGAATTATTTTGGCGAGGATAACGCAAAGAGCGAATAGTTTTAAAGCTCGCGCCGGGCCAGGGCCTATTATGTTATCCAATGATAATTTATCGCTTAACGGCATGGTTGTATCGTCATGTCTCGGAGCCGTTTCGGATCAGTATCATTCAGAATACGACCGCGAAGGGATTAAAAGCTTTTTTATAAAGAGCAGTTTTCTTTTTAGCGAATGGGTGGTGGCCGCGTTATACAATCTGCTAAATGAGCTGGTATAGAATCTAAAAAGACCCCAGAGCCTAAGCATCTTCAATTTTCTTTTAGTAAGCCCGGCGGGCGCATAGGCTACATCGTAATAATCGCCCCCGGCGCCCGTTCCGCTCCACTCACCGGCGGCTTCAAGCTTATCGGTGATCGGCGTTCCGGCTAACGGGCGAAAGCAGGTGTAGACCACGTAATCAAAATCGTTATTGCGCGCAAAATCGAAAGATTTATTAATATCCCCCTCTGTCTCTCCGGGATACCCGATGATGAAAAACCCGAACACCTTCATCCCGGCGTTTTTTATCATCGCTATTTTTTCCGCTACCACATTCAGGTCAAGCTTTTTCTTCATGTTCTTTAAAGTTTGTTCGCTTCCGCTTTCGGGCGCGATGAACACACATTCCCATCCTACTTTTTTCATGATACTCAACAGCTCTTCGTCAAGGAATTCGACTCGTACGCCATTTGGAGAGTTGAAAGAAACATTTTTTAATTTGAGCTTGAGAATTTCGCGGCAAACTTGTTTTGCGTAGTCTTTATAAAAAGTGAAATTATCATCAATTATGTTGAACCCGTCTATTTTATATGTATGGTGAAGCTCTTTTATTTCTTCAATAACCGACTCTACTTTTCTGGCCCTGATTTTCCTGCCGTTTACCATTCTGGCGCTGCAATATTCGCATGAATAGGGGCATCCTCTGGTGGTGAGCAGGGGGGCTGTGCGTATGGCGTGGCTATGCATGCCATAATGATATCCTCCATCCAGATATCCTTTCAGGTCGATCAGCTCATAATCGCAATAGTTAATATCCTCTATGCTTTCCCACGTTACCGGAACGCAGACCGGGACGCCGGCGTCGTCTTTATAAATTATTCCGCTGATGTCACGGACACTTTTATGCTGGAATCCATGCTTGGACGCGATCTCAATAAACTTGCGAAAAGGTTTTTCACTTTCTCCGGCGAAGCCGTAATCCGCGTCTATCACTTCAAAAATCTTTTCTTTTCTACCGGAAGGCTCTGGCCCTCCAACCACAATCGTAATCTTAGGATACGAGCCGCGTATAAGCTCGGCCACTTCACGCGCCGGGGCCAGGTTGAAATTCCAGATCGAAATACCGATCAGATCAGGCTTGAACAAAGCTATCTCATTAAGAACGCCGCTATTGGGCTCTTTTTTTATGACTCCATCCCATAAGCGCGCTTCGCATCCATCCGGCAAATTCGAGGCGACATAACCGAGCCCAAGCGGAAGAAAGTTGAATAACTCGTCGTCTTTTACAGAAGGCCAGATAAGAAGAATTTTCATTGTAATATTATATTGCCGTATAAAATATCGCCATCAATATATGGACAGACGTCTTGGGAGCTTTCTGATCTTTATGATACCATTAAACAATAATTTCCATCGCTCCTCGGAGCAATGTTTCTGGTGATTCAAATGAATAAAAAGCTGTCCAGGTTCGCGTTAAATTTCCGGTATTCTTTCCGTCCCGGCAAGCCCGTTCTTATCTGGCGCCTTGTCAAAATAGTCCTGAAAAGCTGGTTCGTAAAGTACGAGGGCCTGCGTTATGTAGATTTTTCCCTCGATTTCGCATGCAACCTCAAATGCGAGCACTGCTTCGCCACCGCGCTGGAGGACAACGATAGCGCAAGGCCAAAGATGACGGTTAAAGACTATGAAAGGGTCGCTAAAGAGAGCATGGCGCTTGGCGCCGTGAACTTTTCGTTTCAGGGTGGCGAGACCCTCATGGTGAAAAACCTGGAGGAAATTATCTCGGCCTGCAAACCGTGGCGCAATGTCATTTCTGTCACGACCAACGGCACACTGCTGACAAAAGAGCGCGCCATAAAGCTAAGGAGACTTGGAGTGGATATTGTCACAATAAGCCTCGACAGCTCCATAGCGGGCGAGCATGACAAATTCCGGGGAGGGGAGGCAGGCGTTTTTGACAAAGCCATGCAAGCGATTCACAATGCGCGTAACGCGGGCCTCAACGTGACGCTGGGATCGGTCGTGACGCATGAATCGCTTCATAGCGAGGGGATAACCGGATTGTTTGATTTGGCCAAGAAATTGAAGGTCATACTGGTGTTGATTATGCCGGTTCCCGCTGGAAACTGGGCTGGCGACAAAACAATACTTCTGACCAAAGACGACCTTGACTATATAAAAAACCTGACCGAAAGCACACCTTATATAAGGACAGATTTTCAATCCAACTTCGGTGATTACGGGTGCGGAGCCGCCAAAGAGATTCTCTACCTGACCCCCTACGGCGACACCCTGACATGCCCTTTTTTGCACATAGGCTTTGGAAACGTTTTAGACGAGCCTGTCTCGGTGATTCGCGACAAGGCCCTCGCGCTTCCTCAATTTTCCGGTTATCACCAAAAATGCCTGGCTTCCACCGACGAGGAGTTTATAGAAAAATATTTAAGCAAAACGTTCCACGCCAAAAAATCTCCCATGCCGTGGGACGAGGTATTTAATAATTCATCGGCTTCTGCGAAGCCCCCGGCAGGGGCGAAGATTGAAAAGAGCGAAGTTAAAACCGGTTTATGAGAGCGTTCGTCACCGGCGCGACCGGTTTTATCGGCGGACGACTCGTCGACCGGTTGTTAAAAGATGGACACGATGTCATCGCCCTGGTCAGAACCCGTGAAGACAACCTGCCTGATAAAGTAAAAATCGTAAAAGGAGATATCACCGATTCATCGACGTTTCAAAGTTTTATGAAAGGATGCGACCGGCTCTATCATCTGGCGGCTAAAATAACATTTGACACCAGACAGCTTGACGAGCTTTTACGGATAAACGGGGCAGGTACCGGCGAAGTCTTAAAAGCGGCGGCGCAGGCTCAAGTGAAACGGTCGGTGGTTGTAAGCTCCGCGTGCGCGCTTGGCCTTTCGTATTCAGAAGATCATGTGTTGGATGAACAGGCCGGACTCGATGAAAAACTGGCGAGCAAAAACCCGTATATGGCGAGCAAAATAGAGGCTGAACGCGAGGCGGTTAAAGCGGCCAAAGAGATGGAAGTGACAATCGTAAACCCGACTACAGTATATGGAGCGGGCGACCGGACGCTGAACTCCGGAGCGATGATAAAACAGGTGGCAAATTCGCGCATCATTCCTGCGCCGCCGGGCGGAAGCAACGTGGTGGACGTGGACGACGTTGTAGAAGGAATAATAGCGGCAGGCGAGCGCGGCCGCTCCGGCTCACGGTATACGCTTGGAGGAGAAAACCTTCTTTTCACAGATATCATAAAGACTATCGGAGGCGTGGTGGAGCATAGCCCTGTGATCGTTCCCGTCCCCGGCTTTTTGCGCGTTCCCATGGCTTTTTCCGCAGGCGTGTTTGGACGTCTGACAGGTAGCAGATTTATTACGCCCCAGATCATCGGAGATATGTTCGCCTATAAATATTATTCGAGCGAAGGAGCAGAGCAAGAGCTGGGATGGAGAGCGAAACGATCTTTTAAAGAAAGCGTAGCGATGGCATGGCGGTTTTATAAAGACAACGGACTGGCCTGAGTGTAAAAAAATGTCCGAAGGCAAGCGCGAAGAGACTAAACAGGATAAATTGGACAGGTCTCGCGTTAAATCCGCGAACAAGGAATTTTACGACGCTATATCCGGGCATTACGAAAAGGTAGACGGCAGGCGATCCGATACGCTTAAGACATGGCTGAGACGAACTTTAGAAGACCTGCGTCGAAAAGCTCCGGGGGGTGTCCTGCTTGATATCGGGGCGGGAGGCGGCGTCGTCACCTCCTGCGCCAAAGGGCTTTTCGATCTTCGAATAGGGCTCGACATATCGCAGAAGATTCTGGCGGCCCATAGCGCATCCTTCGATCACTGCGTGGCGGCGGATATCGATTATCTTCCCGTATCGGACGCAAGCGTCGATCTGGTCACATGCTTCGCCACGCTCCACCATCTCTACTCGTTTGATGGTCTTTCATCCGAGATCGCGCGAGCGCTCAAACCGGGCGGGGTTTTCTACTCCGATCACGACATGGACAGCGCGTTCCACGACAGGTTCAAAGTCTTGCTGGCGATTTACAGAAAAATAAACAACGCCAAAGACGCGTATAAAAACGTGTGCGGCGCAATCGACGACGAGCTGTACGATCTTTCAGAATGGCGCCAGGACGGTATCGACTCCGAAGCGCTTATCGGGAATCTTGACTCGCTCGGTTTTTCTGTCGAACCGGTTTTTCACTGGTACGGCCTTGGCCGCATGACCGATATTTTATTCGGACAAAAGGCGAGGAGTAAACGATGGGCTCCGCTTGTGTCGATTCGCGCCGTGAAAAGAAGATAAAACATCTCGCTTGGATTAGCCGCAGGATAGAAAACCGATGAGAGACAGGGCGCGTTTAAACAAAAATGGCTGAGATAATAATATACATTTTTCAGGCGCTCTATATTTTCACGTCGGCGTCTCTTACCGGCTATCCACTCTACAGAAAAATATACAAGACCACGCCGGATGGCCCCGATCTTATCCGCCTTGTCTGTTTCTCTTTCGGTTTCGGAGCGGTCATACTGTTTTTTGTAGCGGTAGCGCTAAGCTACGCGCCGATCAGACACGGCGCGCTGGCGGTCGGGGTGACGACTTTATTTCCCGCATGGATTGTCTATCGATACAGAAGCGAATTTATAAAGCTCAAGAAAGCCGTAAACGGCCAGTTTTTAATATGGGCGATTTTTTGCGCCGTGATGCTTTCTCTATCCTTTTCAATTATAAAAATGTCCGTATATCCGGGGCTCATCAGCGGAGCGTCGGGGCTTGCGGACCAGATCGAATATTCCCAGATCGCTCACACAATTTTTTCAAAAGGTGAATACGCGGTTCCCTATTTCATCCTGGATTTTTCCAACAACCCGCAAGAGCTAAAACAAAGCGTCCAGAACCACCAGTTGTTAAGCCATGTCCGGCACCGGCTCCCCTTCACGCCTTACTTAACGTCGATATACCTAAATGTTTTCAATCCCGATTATGACCAGATCCAACACTCAACATTTATGATCCTGCTCAGTTTGTATTCAGCGATGTTGTCAGGAGTTATCTTTATATGGTTTACCACAATTGGCGAAAAAGCAGTCAACGACAATTCGAAAGGATATTACGCGCTCTCTTTGATAAGCGTCGCCTGTCTCTACACAATATTCCCCCAGGAGTTTTTGATCGGGTGTTTTGAAATTATAACGCTCTATTATCTGCTGATGTTATGGGCTTTGTTTTGCGCTAAAAACCGGTTCGACCGATACCAGACTTTGGCCGCTTTTCTCACAACGACCGCGCTATTTTTTAACAAAGGCGAAGGAGCGGTCGCGATAGCCTGCTTTATTCTGGTCATACTCGCCCCTAAAATTATTAAAACTCTAAGTCAGGGAGTAAAAGGGCTTAAGATCGCGGTTTCATACACGCTGTTTCTGGCTCTGTTCGCGGTGGCTGTCAGCCCATGGATTATAAGCTCGTTGAACAATAAAGTAGCCTCGAATTTTTCCTTTCTTCAGTATCAAGCCGGTTGTGAAGAAAAAACGATGATTATCGATTACGGATGGTTTCTTGAATATATAAATAAAAAATACGGGTTTTCAATCGACCGTTGCGATCCTCTGTTTTCCTACACGAAAGAAGAGTTTTTGCGACACACCCCGGATACAAGCCATCTTGGCGATTACGAGGCCGATACTTTTATTTACCACCTTAATATAATCAGACTGCTTAAAAAAAATATATACCTGTTCTCCTACATGATGGGGTCGCAGGCGGATCTTTATGAGCGGCCTCCTGTCACGCAAAGCGCCTCTTCGCCCGATAAAGCGGGATTTATTATCAAATCGGGAAAATATCTTCTCAACAAAGCTAAAAAGCAGATCAAGACCACCGTTTATTACATAGGGTGGAGACTGCCGCTGTCGTCCGCAGGCTCCACGCTGGCCTATGTCCTGTTCGGGGCGCCGTGGAACGGAATAATATTATGGAGCGCTTTTCTTCTTGTCGCTGTCGCCACCTGCTTATATCCGCGTGAATTTACGCCTCCGCTTGCTTTTTTTATTTTGTTGAGCTCAACGCTTATATTAATTAACGCCGGTGTAATTTACAGGCCAAGATTCATGATGTTGTACTCCCCTGCCCTGTTTCTTGCGGCGATCCTGGTTTTTACGAAGGTCAAAATTATTTCCGAAATGATGAAGAGCAGGGCGAAATATACGCTCCTTGCGATTTCAGTATTGGCGCTCACTATCCATACATTATTTTTGCAAACGCAAAATGTGAAAACGATCAAGCGGTCGGAAAGCCATTTTGAGCGTATCGCGCAAGTGATAAAAACAGTCACCAGGCCTGATTCGATAATAGTGTCGTCCCTGCCGCAATTTATCTCCGGATTGACAGGCCGCCAGGCTATCGGTCATTCCCAGTTCCCCATGTTTTTAACAGGGCTCATCAAAAATTTCAGGCCAGAATATATCCTGTTTTACAAAAGGCCAGATTTTGCGCCTGACGCCGATCTTAGATTCGAAGAATATCAAGAGGGAAAAGCTTTGTATAAAAATCCTGAATTTTCCAATTTGTTCGAGAAAGCGTGGAACGATCCTGTCAGGAAATTTATCCTGTTCAAAAGAATCAACGCGCATAATGTGACAAGCCGGACGATAGAAGATAAAATAGAGTCTACATCCCGGATCCCAAATACAGCTAATATGAACAACCCTTACGCAAATGATTAAATATGTCTGATAACGGAAAAAAACGAGTTCTGCTCTTATCCGCGCCGTATGTAAAAGAGTATATGCGTAACGCCCGTTGCGATTTTGTGTCGCTGTCGGGCACCCAATGGTATCCCATACTGCTAGGCTATCTCGGCGCTTATCTGGAGGGACTGGGATATGATGTTCAGCTGGTGGACGCGCCCGCCCATTATCTCGACCATGAGCAGACTCGCCGCATAGTCCTTGAATACCGCCCCGACCTGCTCGTTGTCTACACAGGCCGGATGAGCGAGGAGAACGATATAGCCTTCGCGGAGCCTATCATAGAAAAGATCGCGTGCGACTCGGTGATAGTCGGCCCTTTCGCGTCTATCGATCCTGAGGCCACGTTGTCGAAAACTCAAGTGATAACAAAAGTGGTAAACGGCGAGTTCGAGGATGCGGTCGGGAAAATCGCGGAGGGTTATAGCCTGCAAGATATCCCCAACCTGGTTTATAAAGACGGATCGGCGGTTATAAAAAACAAGCCCCGGCCATACCTCACCACCGAAGAGCTCGACGCCATACCTTTTATCTCACGCTTTTTGTATAAGCAGATCGATATTTACCGGTATAAAACTCCGTCGGAGTATTTTCCGTTTATGGATATGCTTACCGGCAGGGGGTGTAAATGGGGTTTTTGCACATACTGCCTCTGGGTAAACACATTCGTCAAGGGGATGACTTATAATCTGAGAAGCGTCGAAAACGTCATCGAGGAGTTTGACGTTATAACGAAAGAAATGCCGGAGATAAGATCGGTGATGATACAAGATGACACTTTCACCGAGGAGCGGGCCGCTGAATTTTGCGAGGCGAAGATCAAGGCGGGCAACAAGCTTCCCTGGTCATGTTACGCAAGGGGAAACATGAGCTACGAGGTTTTGAAACTGATGAAACGGGCCGACTGCCGCAACCTGCATGTCGGTTACGAATCGGCCGATTCCGGGGTGCTCAAAAATATTAAAAAAGGTGTGAGCGTAGAGACGATGACCAGATTCACCGCCGCCGCCAAACGGGCCGGACTCAGGATTCATGGCGATTTCGCCGTCGGTTTTCCCGGCGAAACGCCGGAGGGGGCGCAGGCCACCATCGACTGGGCGTGCAGGATAAATCCAGACACGGCCCAGTTCCAGCTGATGATCCCTTTTCCCGGAACTCCCTATTACGACTATATGAAAACCAACGGGATGTTAAACTCCGACGGGGAGCCGGATATGCCGCAGTTTTCAAATGAACAGATCCGGGCGATGGCGAAAAAAGCGTACCGCTCTTTTTATCTGAGTCCCCGGCACGTCTGGAAATGCGTCAAGCATCCGTATGAGCATTTTTTCAGCCGTTTCGACACCATGAGCAAAGCCATCCCCGCCATGTTCTGGAAACGGTGGTAGAAGTGGCGGACGGACGGTTTTGCGCGATGCGGATGACAGGGGAGGCCTGAAAATATGTGGTTGCTGGTATTTTTATTTTTGGTCACCACGTTCGCGCTGGCCTGGACTATGTTCGGATATTTCATCGTTATATGGGTAATTGGTCTGCTTCGCGGCAAAAAGGCCCCGGAGTTTCCCGATTCATGGCCCGTCTTGTCGATGGTGATTCCCTGCTTTAACGAGCAGTCCGACATAATAAAAAAACTTGAGAATGTACGCAAGCTCGATTACCCGAAAGATAAACTCGAAGTAATCTTCGCGGACGGAGGATCGACTGACGCTACAATCAGCCTGCTTGAGAAAAGTATAAACAAAGACGAGCCGTACAGCGTTTATAAATGCTCTGTCAGCGGAAAAATAAACCAGTTAAACACAGTGTTGCCGTCGCTTAAAGGAGAGATAATAGTAAGCACAGACGCAGACACCATCATGGACGCGGACTCGCTAAAATGGATCGTCGCGGAATTTTCAGTCTCCCCTGAAATCGATATCGTGGGCGCGTATGTAAGCCCGGAATCGTCCATGAACGTGGAGCTTTACTATTGGGACTCCCAGAACAAGGCCAGGTTGATGGAGTCGGACGCCTGTTCATCCTATATTGTGGTGGCTCCATGCTTTGCTTTTAGAAATGGTTTTATCGATTCATTTCCCGAAGATGTGGTGGCGGATGATGTGTACATCTCAGGCCTGGCGCACTCCAGAAGGCGAAGGATAGTTTATTCCCGGCGCGCAAAAGCTGTCGAAACCAGGACTCCTAAAAACTACAACGAGTTTTTGCCCCACAAATTCCGCAAAAGTAACGCTGTTTTGCGCGAGTCGATCCGGTTTTTATATCTGCTACCGGATATGAGTTTTTTTGGCAAGATGATGACAATTACAAGGATGGCT
>UOGB01000261.1_pt1 | contig 13356 bp, 8 predicted proteins | sample 1989701 | NCBI WGS metagenome assembly UOGB01 (sample SAMEA4712198, study PRJEB27164) | hydrothermal vent metagenome | biome: marine basaltic hydrothermal vent biome; feature: marine hydrothermal vent; material: mineral | place: Pacific Ocean | collected 2011-06-14/2011-07-23 | depth 1691 m
TCGATTTTATGAGCGTGCACCAATATAATGGCGCGCAATTGCTGTTAAACGGCAAAATAAAGGAAGTGGCCGAGCTTCGCCGCGCATTACGAATCGCTGATGAATACCTTGAAACCCAGCCGGTACAGACTAAATGGAAAAAGGTGGGGAAAAAAATGCGGGCTTTAGGATTCGAGCAGGGGTGGGGGAAAACGGTGGATATAATGCGCTACACGTTGAGACTCGTCTCGGATATTCTTGAAGCCCCCGATCCGGCCAATCTTGAAAGATTTCTGGGAAGCATTCCGATGATTTTTAATATCGCCATTTTCTCACCTCACGGATATTTCGGCCAGGAAAACGTTCTGGGAAAGCCGGATACAGGCGGTCAGGTGGTTTACATACTCGACCAGGTGAGGGCGCTGGAAAAAGAAATGCGGCGGCGCCTCGCGGAGCAGGGGCTGGAAAAGCTTGAGCCTCAGATAGTTGTAGTCACCCGGCTGATACCTGAGGCAGGCGATACAAAATGCGATCAGCGCATTGAGCGTATCGACGGAACAGTGAACGCTCGCATACTGCGCGTTCCATTCCGGTACGAGTCGGGTGAAGTAGTTGCGCACTGGATTTCGCGTTTCGAAGTATGGCCTTTTATCGAGCGATTCGCCCTTGATGTGGAAGGCGAACTGACCGACGAGCTTGGCGCCCGTCCCGATCTTCTTATAGGAAACTACTCGGACGGGAACCTTGTGGCTTCCATACTTTCAGGAAGGCTTCACGTTACGCAATGCAATATAGCCCATGCTCTTGAAAAAACAAAATACCTCTACTCGGATCTCTACTGGAAAGATAACGAGGAAAAATATCATTTTTCATGCCAGTTCACGGCTGACCTTATCGCCATGAACACCGCCGATTTTATCATCACCAGCACATACCAGGAGATCGCCGGGAAAAAAGATAGCGTGGGGCAATACGAAAGCTATGGAGCTTTCACGATGCCGGGGCTTTACCGTGTTGTTAACGGCATTAACATGTTCGATCCTAAATTCAACATTGTGTCACCTGGCGCAAACCAGGAGATATTTTTTCCTTACAGCGAAAAGGAGAGGCGAATAGCAGAGCATTCCGATCGGATTCATGAAATGGTTTTTGGAGAAGAAAACAATCCAGAGATGAGAGGCGTCTTGAAAGATGACGGTAAGCCTGTTCTTTTTACAATGGCGCGCTTCGACCATATCAAGAATGTAACCGGTTTTGTCGAATGGTATGGAAAGTCAAAACGACTGCGTGATCTTGCGAATGTTCTGGTGGTAGGAGGAAAAACAGACCCGAACATGTCTGACGACGATGAAGAGAGGGATCAGATCAACCGTCTTCATCAGTTGATCGACGAGTTTAAACTCGATGGCCATATAAGGTGGCTGGGCATTCATCTCGATAAACAGATGACTGGAGAGATATACAGATTCGTGGCGGATCGCCGGGGCGTTTTCGTCCAGCCCGCGCTGTTCGAGGCGTTCGGTCTTACGGTTATCGAAGCCATGACAACCGGTCTTCCCACCTTCGCTACATGCTATGGCGGCCCGCTTGAGATTATCGAGCATGGCGTATCAGGTTTTCATATCGATCCAAACCACGGGAACGAATCAGCGGAGCTTATAGCCGATTTTCTCGCCAAATGCCTCGTGGCTCAAGATCATTGGAAAACTATTTCCAACGGCTCGATAGAACGAGTAAAAAGCCGGTACACCTGGGATTTATACGCCGAGCGGATGATGACCCTTTCAAGGGTTTACGGGTTTTGGAAATTCGTGACTAACCTTGAGCGCGCCGAAACGAGGCGCTATCTTGAAATGCTTTACGGACTTCAGTTCCGCAAGCTCGCCCAATCGGTATAGTCCATAACCCCTGCCATGACAAAATACGGACGTTTATTTCATCTTTTCCCGATACTTATTCTTGCTGTAATCGGGGTATCCAGAATTTACAGCTTTGGTCTCTCTTTTGAGGGGATGGACAGGGATCATGTGAGGGAGTACTACTTTCATATGTCGGCGGGTCTGTTTTCCGGCTGGGTTTTTTATATAGGCGTCTCTTATTTTCTTGGCGATATCTCCAAGCGCAAGTTCCGGTCTCCGGAGTTGATCGCCATCGTTTATCCGCTTGTATTCCTCGTCCTTATTCATCAGACGCGGGATACTATAAACGACGGGCCGGGAGCGCTTGCGATGGCGGTTGGATATTTACTGACAATGGCTTCCATTCTTATTTATGACGGGGGCAGACAGGGGAGAGGCGTTAAAGCGTAACATTAAGAACATGGCTTATGCGATTGATTCTTATAGGCCACTCCTACTGAACGCCACGGGCTTGTGTAGCGTTGGCCACTCGCTCTATCGCAAGGCAATACGCCGCCTTTCGCAGGGACAGGCCATGCTCTTTTGCATAGTCCTCCACTTTTATATAGGCGTTATAAAGTTTTTTCTCCATCCTCTCCTCGACAAGCGCAAGATCCCAGTAAAAACCCTCCCTGTTTTGGGCCCACTCGAAATACGAGACGATAACCCCCCCGGAGTTTGCCAGTATATCTGGAATAATTTTCACGCCTTTTTTCTCCAGGATTTTTTCCGCCTCTATCGAGACCGGGGCGTTGGCTCCCTCGACAATTAATCTGGCGGAAAGTTTATCGACATTCTCTTTGCGGATCGAGTGGCCCAGGGCGCAAGGCATAAAGATATCGGCTTTGCATGAAATTATGTCAACGCGGGATCGTCCACCTTTAAAACCTGAGACTTTTCCGGTTTTCTTTTTGTGCCTTACAAGAGCGTTAATGTCGAGTCCTTTTCTGTTTTCGACGCATCCGGACGAGTCGCTTACCGCCACGATTTTAAAACCTTTCCTGCCAAGCCAGATAGCGGCATGGATCCCGACATTGCCGAAACCTTCAATGGCGATTGAAGGAGTTTTTAGAATATCCATATCTTTTAAAGCGTAAACAAGCGTTTTGGCCGCGCCGAACCCGGTCGCCTCTGTACGCCCCAGCGATCCGCCAAGCTCTAGCGGTTTTCCTGTAACCACAGCCTTGGCGTCTTCCCGGTATTTGCGGTATTCGTCATAAACCCAGGCCATTTCCCTGGGGCCTGTGTTCACGTCGGGCGCGGGTATGTCGACGTTAGGGCCGATATCGTTGAGGAGGCGGTATGTATATTTTCTTATGAGCCTTTCAAGCTCTGAATCTGTGAGGTCTTTCGGATTTACGCAAATCCCGCCTTTGCCGCCGCCGAAAGGCACTTCCACCAGGGCCGTCTTCAGGGTCATTAAAGTGGCCAACGCTTTTACTTCATCCATATTAACCGTAGGATGAAGCCTTGTCCCTCCTTTATAAGGGCCAAGAGTGTCCGAGTGCTGGACACGATAGCATTGAAAAACATTTATGGAGCCGTCGCCCATGCTGATGATCGCCTTGAACCGGATTATCTTGTTGGAAATGGTTATCCGCTCTATCATTTTTCCATTCGGATATTTTTCCTCCAGTTTTATGTAAGCGGCGGCGCGCTGAATTTGATCTACGACATCATGGAAAGGGTCGGTCATAATCTAGTCCTTATCAAAATACAAAACAGTAACGGCCACAATCTGAAATCCTAAGTATTATCTTGAATTATAGCCGATTGCGCGGAGGTTCCCATAATCTATTGACTCTATATCAAAGCCTTCATAAACTAAAACTATGGTAACAGTCCAGAAAAAGAAGCTGGCGGTGGTCACACTCGGATGCCAGATGAACAAGCACGACTCCGAGCGTATTGTGGGCCTTCTTTCCGGCGAATACGAGCTTACGCAACAACGAGAAGAAGCCGATTTTCTTGTTGTCAACACATGTTCTGTCCGGGACAAAGCCGAGCAGAAATTTTTCTCGCTTCTTGGCAGACTGCGACCCCTGAAAGAAGCGAATAAAAAACTTATCATCGGTGTGGCCGGGTGCGTAGCGCAGGATCAGGCGCGAGCGATCATGAAAAGGGAATCGATGGTCGATCTTGTCATCGGTCCGCGAGCTTTGGAGAATATCCCCGCTATGTTAGAGCGGTTCAGGCGGACAGGCGAACCCCAGGTGGACACTTCAGATGCAGGGATAGTGGACGACTTTGCGATAAACAGGGAGTCGAAAATATCCGCATGGGTCTCCATCATGGAAGGATGCGACAACTACTGCTCTTATTGCATCGTGCCTTATACACGTGGCGCGGAAAGAAGCCGGAGCCCTGAATCGATTGCAGAGGAAATTCGCTCACTAGCCGAACAAGGATACAGGGAAGTCACCCTTTTGGGGCAAAACGTAAATAGTTACGGAAGCGGTCTCTCGAAGGATATAGATTTTCCCGGATTGCTCGAAAAGGTCGACAAAATAGACGGCATAGAGCGGATACGCTTTGTAACAAGCCATCCTAAAGACCTTTCAGTTAAATTAATGGAGGCTATGGCCAATTTGCCTAAAGTGGCCCCGGCGCTTCATCTTCCATTGCAGTCTGGATCAGATAAAATTCTTAAGAAGATGAACCGTATGTACACCATTTCCCACTATTATGAAAAAGTGGAGATGTTGAGTGAAAAAGTGACGGATATCGCTCTTACCACCGATTTGATAGTCGGTTTTCCGGGTGAGACGGACGAAGATTTCGAAGCCACTTATAACGCTTTAAAAAATATCGAATTTTATAACATATTTTTGTTTAAATACTCAAAGCGCCGGGGAACCGCCGCCGCTCAATTCTCCGATCAGGTAAGCGCTGTTACCGCCAGCGAACGATTCGAGAGGATTACGCAACTGCAAAAGAAGATCACTGACAAAAAATATGGAAAATGGGTAGGCGAGGAAGTTGAAATACTTGTAGAAGGGCGTAGCAAAAAAGAGAGAGCCAGATATACAGGGCGAACACCTCAAAATCTGATTGTTCACTTTCAGTCGGATATTGATTATACTGGGAAAATTATCAATATCAGGATCGGCAAGGCTGGCAAGTACAGTCTGGATGGGCAGGTGGAGAATCCTATTTCCAGAGGGTAAAAGAGCATGAGTTCTAACAATGACATGATTGAGATGAAGGTCGAAGGATTGGTATTCGATCCTCTGACCAATACGCCTATTATTATCCTCAAGGATAAAGAAGGGGGAAAATCGCTTCCCATATGGGTCGGTTACCCGGAAGCTACCGCCATAGCCCTCCAGATGGAGACAGTGGTGACTCCCAGGCCGATGACGCACGATCTGATAAAAAATCTGCTTACAGGTATCAATGTCGATGTGAGCCATATCTGCGTAAACGACCTGAAAGACAACACTTTTTACGCCATTATCTCCATTAACACCGATCAGGGCGTGATAGAAGTAGATTCGCGCCCTTCAGACGCGATCGCGGTAGCCTTGAGAGTGGAAGCTCCGATATTTGTCACCACAAAGGTTTTGGATAATGCAAAAGATTTTGAGCTGAATATATCGCAGGAACAGATTGATCAGGAAGATCAGTTTAGAAAATGGATTGATAATGTAAAGCCAAGCGATTTCGGCAAACTGGATCAATAGTCAGAATTATTCATCGATCATGCGGTTTTATCTCATGACTGCAAGAAAGCTATTTGAAAATAGCGCTACGAAAATTGCTCAGAGGGATAAATGGTGAAAACAGTTTATCGATATTTATATTTCTCACCTTTTCTTCTGATATTATTCGCAATTGTGTTTTCCGTTATCACTCCTTCTCAGATCGCGTATTCAGCGAATAAGGCAAAAAGCGGGAAATCAAAAGATGACGTCTCCTCCAAATCGTGGAGAGGTTTTGTTATCGATGTGCAAAAGGACGGGACAATCTGGATTAACGTCGGTCGGAACAATGGCGTAATGGCCGGCTTCAGGTTCGAAGTCATCAAAGGGGAAAAAACGGTTAAAGACCCTTCTGGGAAAGCCTATACGATTCCAGGAAAAAAAAAGGCGACTCTGGAAGTCGTCGATTCGCTCGACAAGATATCCAGCGTCAAGGTTGTTGAAGGGAGCAAAATAAAAAAGGGCGACATCATACGCCTAATGTCCGACAGCGGGCGCAAGAAGGCCGCGAAAGCAGGAGCCGCGCCGGAAGAGGCTAATGGTTTTTTCCGGGAAGGGATCGTTGTAGAGGTAGACAGGAAAAAGGGTAGGGGAATAATAAGCATTGGCGAAAAAGCCGGTCTAAAAAGAGGTGACCAGTTTGTAGCGGTTCGTGAAAAGGAAAAAATAACCGATCCCGCCGCCGGAGGCGTCATCCGCGTCAAACTGGAATACGCCGGTGTCGTGGAGGTCATTTCGGTCGGTGATTCTTTATCGGATGTTAAATTTACGAAAAACGCCAAAGATATCCGTAAAGGCGACAGTGTGCGCAGATATACACCCGCGCCGTCAGGCGTCACGGCCATGCCCGCCGGTTTCAGAAAAATCGAGATCAGCTGGAAGCTACAGACAGATCCTGAGATAAAAGCATTCTATATTTACAGGTCTCAATCAGCCGACGGGCAGTTTATAAAAGTCGGTAAAATCAAGAGCGCCGACGCGGTGGCCTTTGTCGATCAACATTCTGAAAAACATCCTGTGGACGATTCTACGACCTATTTTTATAAGGTCTCCACAATAAATATCGTAGGCCGGCAAAGCCCTGAATCCACAACCGTTTCCGTTGTGTCATTGGGCCCTCCAAAACCTCCGGCCGGACTATCGGCCAGCTCCGGCTCCATTCGATCAGCGCATATAAAGTGGAGCCTCCATGATAACGCCGAAGTGGCAGGATACAGACTCTACCGTCGCGAAAGTAAAGATGGCGAATATAAATTGATTGCGGATCTCAAAGGACACAAGGTCGTTGAATATGATGATCTAAATGGCGGCTCTAAAACCAAGCCTAAACTTGAAGACTCAAAAACCTATCACTATTCCATATCAGCATACAGTCCTTATGGCGCTGAAGGAGTAAAAAGCGATCCAGTTGGCGCCACTACCTCTGACCCACCCGCCATTCCCACAGGTTTTGAAGGAAAAGGTTGGCAGGCCAGTAAAGTTCCCCTTAAATGGGAAGCTCACCCGGATGATAATGTGCGCGGATACATTGTTTACAGAGCGGAGGCGGAGGAAGGGCCTTTCGCGCAGATAGCGAAAATAAAAGGTAGGGGAAAAATGTCATATGTCGATGGAGGCGGGTCTGGCTTGTTCGTAAAAAAGAAGAAGCTTAAAAGCTCCAATTTATACTTTTACAGGATACAGGCCTATAACCGGGTTGACGCCAAATCGGAAATGAGTGAAGTGATTTCGGTGATGACAAGACCGGTTCCCGCGCCACCGGAAAGCATTAAAACGGCGGAAAACAGACCCAAAGAAATTCCTATAAGCTGGAGAAAAAACCCGGACATCAAGATAAAATCGTATCAGATATTCAGGTCAGACGCGGAAAATGGCGGGTTTAAGAAGATAACCGAAGTCCCGGCGGATAAATCTTACTTTCTGGATCAGGCGCTCAAGGATGGTAAAACCTATTACTACAAAATAAGGGCGATAGATAAGGATAAACTTGAAGGCGAGCTTTCGGAAGTGATTTCCGCGACGACCAAAAAACCGCCTGAAGCGGTTAAAGGCTTAAAATGGGAGGTGGATGGAAATGAATGGCTTTTAAAGTGGGATAAAAATGAAGAAATAGATATTGATGAGTACATCATCTGGAGAAAGAAATTGTTCGGATGGACGAAAGATGGCGCTTCTAAAGAGAACGTTTTCAAGATAAAAAAGGTGAAAAAAGGAAAATCGGCGCAATATGCGGTTTCCGCCAAAGACACTGACAATCTGGAAGGCAAGCGGTCCGATCCTCTGGCGATTAAAATCCCGTGAACCAGAATAATAAACGCTAACATAGAGGTTTGTATAATGTACATCTGTGATATTTGCGGCTTTATTTACGATCCCGAATTCGGCGACCCTGATGGTGGGATCGCTCCGGGAACACCTTTTGAAGAGATTCCCGACGGGTGGGTCTGCCCAGAGTGCGGAATCTCCAAAGACAAGTTTTCGAAGATTTGACTCTGACGCCGCCCGGTTATTTTTTAACTATGGTCGGGATTGTGATCGAGTCTCCGGGGTGTAGTTTGCCAAGCTCCATATCCGGATTATAAAGAGTGACCAGCCATAAAGGAGTGTCATACTCTTTGACGCAAAGCTCCCACAAAGACTGACCTCTTTTGACCATTACCTTGTTGGCTTCCTCTATGCTGTAGGCGTCGAAAAAATCTTCATACAGCTGGAGGTAGTATTCCAGCCGTTTGCGTTCGAACTGCTCGTCGGTGACACGTGAAAGGGGAACTTTTACTCTGCCCCCTATATGGATTTGGCCAGATTTAGGAATTTTGTTGATCCGGCGAATCTTTGCGACACTGACCTTCGCCCATTCCGCGTAGTGGCCCAGCGTCTCTTCCGGCTTAACGGTCAGCTCCGCCAGATTCCGTCCGGTTTTTCGCACATCGAAACGATCGGCCCGAATAAAAAGATTAGGCCCGCCCAGCACGATAAGCTCGTTTTTGTCTATTGTTTTCGGGGTTTTGTTTTCATTTTTAGCTATCCTGCTCACTCCCGCTTCAGGCGCGGTTTTTATTTTTTCCTTCTCCACGTCGATCAGCTTTGAGTAAGCCACTTTTTTCACCTGGGGCGTAGCCGCCGTCATTCCAAGTTTCTGTCCCGGATATATAACCGAGCGCCTTGACAAAGAGTTGAACTTTACAAGAGTAGATACCGTCACGCCGTGACGTTTTGCGATAGATGACAGAGTGTCGCCTTTTTTTACATAATAAAACATCGACTCCCCGTTAACCGCTCTGGCTATATGTTTGGAGCTGACAGAAGACGATGGTCTGGAGGCGACCCGCTTTCTTCTGCTTTTAATCGCCCCAGGTATCCTCAGCTTCTGACCAACCAGAATCAGGTTTGAGTCGAGCCCGTTGGCGTCTTTTAGCTCTCCGATGGAAGAGCGGTAAAAGCTGGCCACGGCTGAAAGAGTGTCTCCACGCCTTACGATATGGTATCCGCTATGTTTTTGAGATGAGAACTTTTCATGGCCCGGCAGGCTCGCAAGGGCGCTTTTAGCTCTGGCTTCGAGTTGCGCGGGAACCTTGAGCCTGTACCCCCTGGGAATACGGCGGTTGCCTTTCCAGACGCTTTTGCGAAGAGCGCGGTTATGCGAGCGTAAAGTATCCACGGATACGCCCAGCCTTTTAGCGACGGTTCTGGCGGATACATAGCTCGGTAAAATCACTTCCTTCTGCCTCATCTCAGGAAGAAAATCGATAGCGCCGAAATGACGTTTATAGTTGCTGGCTACGTCCAACGCGGCGAGGAATTCGGCGTAGAAATTTTTTGACGCAAAACCAAAACTGCGGCTCCTGTAACTTTCTATGATCCTGACTATATTGTCACCGTGGCGCCTTTTCGCCCTGGCCATGCCGTTGGTTCCATGATTATACGCTGTAATCGCAAGAGGCCAGGAGCGAAGCCTTTTGTAATTTTGTTTCAACAGTTTCGCCGCGGCGTGAGTGGAGATTATTGGATCGCGTCTTTCATCCACTGTGTAGTTTATTTTCATAAACAGCCTGCCGGTCCTTCGCATGAACTGCCAGATACCGGCGGCTCCAGCGCTGGAATAGGCTTTATAATTGAAAGAAGACTCAACGTGGGGCAGGGCGGTGAGCTCTTCGGGCAATCCGTGCGAGCGGAAAATCCTTCGCATCTGGCCAAGATAAAGCCCGGATCGTCTTAATCCCCGCTTGAATTTGTCCGCCTGTCCAAGTTGCCAGCGCACATTTCTTGAGGCGATCTTGTATTTTTTATACCCTCTTACGCCAGATAATTTCGCCGCTATGGCGCGCTCCTGCGAGGTGTAGGCTTTTCCTTTATTTTTGTAAAGCTTTTTCAAAATTCCGGAAATTATTCTTCGTCTGTTTTTTAAGTATTTACGAACCGCTCTGGAGCCTGGTTTTGGATTCTTGAATTTCCTCTTAAGGTCCACAACCTCATAAATAACGCTCAGGTTTTCTTTATCGTGAATAACCACCTGGCCGGTTGTATAGACAGAGTAGATTTTTTTCCAGAAATTAACGCGGGGGCGCAACTGGGCGGGGAAAGGAAATACAGCTCGTTTTCGAAAATTCAATTCCGGGCGAGTAGCATTTCCGGGACGCGCTGTAGCATGCCGGTCGAATGATGGCGAATCAGGCCCTAGAGATTTAATATGATTTTCAAGAAAAGGATTTCCGGACGCAGTAGCGACGGCGCTGAGACAAACTACGATCCAAAAAGCCACTAACCCCGCGACTGTTTTACTACATACCATAATTATATCTAAATTAAACTAATTGATGCTAATTTACAGCAATTCGAAGGAATAAACAAGAAAGATGTGCGTAAACGGCCTATCGGAACGAAAAATAAGGCTGTTAAATATAGAATATGGACAGATACATTGCATATGTTATATTATGTTGAATTATTTATGTCTTCTTAGACTTATTTAACTTATTGATCTGAAAGTGAAATAACCTTTTCCAAAAAAGCTCATGTCCGCAAAGTCGAAATCCAGAAAGAAAGAAACAACAAAAGTAAACCCTCCGCAAAAGACCATTCTCAAGCAGGAGCTTGAAACCAGATTCCTTTCCTACGCGCTGTCGACTATTGTATCACGAGCGCTTCCAGACGTCAGGGACGGACTCAAACCGGTGCACAGGCGCGTTCTTTACTCGATGAACCAGCTCAGGCTGGGGCACGATGCAAAATTCAGGAAATCGGCGACTGTCGTGGGAGATGTTATCGGGAAATATCATCCTCACGGCGACCAGGCGGCTTACGACACGATGGTGCGCCTGGCCCAGGATTTCTCCTTGAGATACCCTTTGATCGAGGGACAAGGCAATTTCGGAAATATAGACGGCGACCCCGCCGCCGCAATGCGCTACACAGAGGCCAGGCTGACCCGGCTGGCCGGAGAATTGCTGGCGGATCTGAAAAAAGAGACCGTCGATTTTGTTCCGACATACGACTCGACACAGATGGAGCCGAGGCTTATGCCGGCCCGTTTCCCGAATCTGATGGTAAACGGCTCTTCAGGAATAGCTGTGGGTATCGCGACCAATATCCCCCCGCACAACATGACGGAAACCATGAAGGCGCTGATCGATCTTGTTGATAAACCTAAACTTGAGACAAAAGACCTCTTAAAACATATTAAAGGCCCGGATTTCCCTACTGGCGGTCAGCTTCTAGCCTCCAAATCTGATCTTCTTGGCGTGTATGAGTCGGGCAGGGGCCCGCTAAAGGTCAGGGGTGAATGGGTGACAGAATCGATAGGGCGGGGCAAATGGCATATCATCATCACTTCCATTCCATACAGTGTGAATAAAACCAGCCTTATCGAAAAAATAGCAGACTTGATCATATCGAAAAAACTGCAGGCCATCGTTGATATCCGGGACGAATCGACTGAGGATATCAGGGTTGTCCTGGAGCCTAAAAGCCAGACGGTAGAGGCGGACAAGGTAATGGCCTATATTTTCAAACACACCGATTTGCAAGTCAATTTTGCTGTGAACATGACCGCCCTTACGCCTGAGTCGAAACCTTTAAGGCACTCCTTAAGGCAGATGTTAAAGTCGTTTCTTGACTTTAGGTATAAAACTACCCAAAAACGTTTGACTTACGAATTAAGAATTATCGAAGAGCGTCTGCATATTCTGTCAGCGCTGGCCAAGGTATACAAAAGCCTCGACGAAGCCATCGCAATCATCCGAAAATCAAAAATAAGAGACGACGCGAAAAACGGCCTGATTCAGCGTTTCAAGCTGGATGAAACCCAGGCCAACGCAATCCTCGACCTGAGGCTATCCGCTCTTGTCGGTTTGGAGATATCCAGAATACGCAAAGACAAAGCGGAGAAAGAGGCCGAGCGGGAGATTATAAGAGGTGTGCTCGGTAGCAAGGCCAGACTGTGGAAACTTGTGAGAAAAGAGCTTGTTTTAATCCTTGATACTTACGGCGACAACCGTAAAACCAAAGTCATAGCCTCTATTGGAGCGGAACAAGAGTATAGCGCCGAAGACTTTATCGACCATGAAGATACTCATGTCATCGTCTCTGGCGACGGATGGGTGCGAAGGGCGAGAAATGTCGCAAGCCCGGATACCCTCAGGTTCAAAAACGGGGACAGCCTTTTATCGTTGATTCCGGTAAACACAAGAGATATTGTCTGCTTTTTTACATCGGCAGGGAAAGTTTACGGCCTGCGGGCTCTTGATATCACCCAGACGACCGGCTTTGGCGATCCGATCCAGTCGATATTTAAATTCGCGGACAAGGAAAGGGTTATATCGGTAATAGGTTTTGCTCAGCCAGACTCGATGGGCGCCGCGCCCAAAGCGGCCAATGACAGAGCGCAACCTTCCCAGGGGGCGCTTTTTGGCGGTCGGGCCGATGACAAATCGGCGAGAGCCTACGGCGAGACCATAGGGCAGGGCGATGAGCTTTTAATAGTCACCGAAAGCGGAATGGGGTTTAAGATCGGCTCCGATTCGCTTGGGGAGACCAATAAGAACGGACGCAAAATCGCAAACCTCAAGGGGGATGACGCTTTGTTTGGAGTAAATCTGATTACGGGCGGGCTTCTTTTTACCTTATCGAGCGACGGGCGGGGGTTGCTTTGCAAATTGAAAGAAGTTCCACTTTTAAGCGGAGCCGGAGCGGGCGCGCGTCTTATGAAAATAAAACCTGGCGCAAGACTGTTGGGATTTAAGGTCGTCGATAAAAACGATAAAGTAACACTCATATATTTGAACGGTAAAGACAACACGATAAAAATATCCAGCCTCGACAAGGGCGCCAGGGGAACCGTGGGAAGGGTCGTCGGCGCGCGGCGCAAGAAATTGTTGGTACTGGCTAAAGGGTGATGAGACAAGCCTCTGGACGTTTCCTGATTGTCGCGGCCGGTCTTTTTCTTGTGGCCTGCGAAAATTCGGTCGAGGATTCAATGTTATCTGTTTGGGCGTCGATGCCAGGTGAGAGAATCGCTTTCGCTTCGAAGGCGGATTCATCTGAGGGCGAGCTATACATGATAGATAAAAGCGGATCGATCACCCGATTGACATATAACAGTAGGCATGAGAACAATCCGGCGTTGTCGCCGGACGGGACGAAAGTTGCTTTTCATGCTGGCGATGAATCGAATCCGCTCACGTATGAAATTTACATCATCGACCTTCTAACGGGCGTGGAATTGAGGCTCACGAACAATGCAGTGATCGATGGCCACCCCGATTGGTCGCCGGATGGGTCTA
>UOGB01000295.1_pt1 | contig 13103 bp, 11 predicted proteins | sample 1989701 | NCBI WGS metagenome assembly UOGB01 (sample SAMEA4712198, study PRJEB27164) | hydrothermal vent metagenome | biome: marine basaltic hydrothermal vent biome; feature: marine hydrothermal vent; material: mineral | place: Pacific Ocean | collected 2011-06-14/2011-07-23 | depth 1691 m
AGCTCAAATCGACGGTAACGGGCGACACTTTGTGCGACGGCAAGACAAAACTTGTTTTCGACGGCATAGAGATGCCCCAGCCGGTGATCTCTTTTGCGATCGCCCCTAAATCAAAAGGTGATGAAGAGAAGATTTCATCCGGTCTGGCGCGCCAGATGGAAGAAGACCCGACGTTGCGGGTTGTTCTGGACAAACAGACCAAAGAGCGCATCGTCTCCGGAATGGGGCAGGTTCATATCGAAGTGGTTATAAGCAAGCTTAAAGAAAAGTTTGGCGTGGAGGTGGATATCAAGCCACCGCAGATCGCATATCAGGAAACCATCAGGGGCAAATCGAAGGGACACGGCAGACATAAAAAACAGAGCGGAGGCCACGGGCAGTTCGCCGATTGCCACATAGAGCTAGAGCCTGCGGCGGACTCCAAAGAGTTTGAATTCGTAAACGCCATCGTGGGCGGGGCGATCCCCAGGCAATATATACCTGGGGTGGAAAAAGGTGTGCTCGAAGCGATGGCCGACGGGGTGCTGGCCGGATACCCGGTCATCAACTGCAAGGTGAAACTTGTCGATGGGAAGTTCCACGATGTGGACTCATCGGAGCTGGCGTTTAAAATCGCGGGACGGATGGCGTTTAGAGAGGCTTTTATGGCGGCTAAGCCTGTTCTTCTTGAGCCGATGGTCGAAATTGAGATAGAAGCCCCGGAAGAGTGCGTCGGCGATGTAATGGGAGACCTGAACCAGAGGCGAGGCAAAGTGCAGGGGGTGGACACCGCCGGAGGACACCAGAAAATAAAAGCTATCGCGCCTATGGCCGAGACTCTGACATACGCTCCCGACCTTCGCTCGATAACGGGGGGACGAGGGCAGTTTACTCTGCATTTTCACTCCTATGAGGAAGTTCCGGCGCAATTATCCGCAAAGATAGTGGAAACGGCGAAAAAATCGAAAGAGGATAGTAAATAGGCTGACAGCCGCCCGATGCCAAGGTTCAATCTTCTTAAAGAAATAAAGAGTACCCGCAATACGGTTTTGCCGAACACCCCTGTTCCAGGCCAAGGCGGCTCAAAATCTTCCAAACTCTGGTTAGGACTCGCTCTTATCGCAGTTGGCGCGGCTGGTTTTGCGAACCTTACAGCTCTTGGAATCGTGAGCGTTTCCTACTCTCCAGGCCGGACTCCACCGATTATCATCGATTTCACCGGAGGAAAAAATCTTGATAGCGCCGCTTTGCGTCAGGATCGCTCCGACGGTCAAGCCTCAAAAGATCGATCCATGCCTGTCGCCGATTCGAGTGAGCCTGCGCCTGATGAGACAGCTCAGGAGAAAAATTTAAACACCTCGAAATCCGCCGCTATAAAAAAACGAGACTATACTTCGGTTTCTCAAAAAATAGTGGCGGGCGCCATGAAAAAGGAGCCATCCGGACTGGTCGCCGATTCGAGCGAGCATGCGCCTGACGAGACCGGGGGAGGGGATGGCTCAAGCGGGGCTGTGATGGCTCTGATTTCCCGGCCTGTCGCCGAAAAAGCGGCCAGGGTAAGGGAAGAGCCTGGATTGACAGATGTGTGGTATATTCGGTTCGCCCTTTGCGTTATGAAAAAAAGTTGTGAACAAATATTGGCAGGGCTTAAAGGAAAAGGCGTGAAAGCTTATATTGTAAATGGCGCGGCGTCTTTGACAACACACAGGGTAACCGCCGGGCCGTGGCCGACCGGAGCCCAGGCGCGCCAGGCTATGGAAAAACTTGAAAAGAGAGGGTATAAAAGCTCTATTTTCACCTCCGGCGAAAGTTATTTTTTTTCTGCAGAGCCGTTGGCCTCGCAGGCTATGGCGGAAAAACAGTGCGGTATAATAAAAGCGTCGGGGGGCGGGTGCAAGACTTCATCCAAAAAAGAGGCCCGAATTGTTTACAAAATATATGAAGGAGCGTTTAAAAATAAACGTGACGCGGTTAAAAAGCGGACGGCCTACATCAAGCGCGGAATCGACTGTATCGTAGAAAGCGACTGAGACGATCATGGATAAAGAAAAAACCGGCGAGACGATGGGACTGCCCGGTGTAAAAATACCGGAAAAGATGTTTTATAAAATCCGCGATGTCGCCAGGATCGTGGATGTAAAAGCGCATGTGCTTCGTTACTGGGAGTCGGAGTTTTCCACGCTGTCTCCCAGGAAAAACAGGAGCGGCCAGCGAACATACACGCGCAAGGATATCGACATCGCCCTTGAGATAAAGCGCCTGTTACACCAAGAGCGGTTTTCCATCGCCGGAGCGAAGCAGTATCTTAAAAAGAAAAAAGGCGCCAGGTTCGATAAGGATATTATAACAAGCACAAGAAAAGACCTGGCCGAGCTTTTCGAGATGCTTGAAGGCGACGTTTAGCCTGGCCTTTGTGGCGTAATTTTTTTAATCCCATAATAGATTGTAAAATGCGCCATGTGCGGATAAAATGGGCTAAAATTATTTCATAACTGGCGCTGTCCCTCAATTAAGCTTTGGGTAAATAAATTCAAGCCGTGAAATTCACTTTGCGTAAATATGCCGGAGCTTTATGCGGTGTTGGAGCGATCTTTTTCTTAACGGCGCCGCTTTTCGCCGTAAAAGACGCAGTGGCCTTCTCATTGGGGCAGATTCGTGTCACCGGCGCGCCCAACAAGGAATTCCGGGCGGAGATTCCGGTGCGCGTTGACGGCAAGTCGGGACTAAATGTAAGCCTCGGCGATGCGGCCGATTATAAAAAGATAGGAGCGCCTCGTCCTTCTTTTCTTGATAATCTTATCTTAAAAGTTGCGCCGCATCCGGTCGCAAAAAACCAGAGCGTCTTATATATCACCAGCGTAAAACCACTACTTTTGCCTTCATTCAACCTTGTGGTAAAAGCCAGCCTGGGAGGAGGAACAATCCTCAAAAACTACTTTCTGGCCCTCGATTTTCAGAAAAATCTCAACCTCGACCTGCCGGCCACAGCTGAAGAACGCTCTGAAATGGAAAAAATCGCCAGGGAGCTTAGAAAACTAAAACCTGGGGAGGAAATAAAAGAGCCGGAGCCGAGCGCGCTAGACGAAGTGGCGATGATCGAGAAGATCAAAAAGCAGGAACAGGAGGCAAGGCTTGAGGAAAGCCGGACACGACCGAAAATCGGAGAAAAATCCATAATCGAGCCATCTGCGGAGCGTCCTCCGATAATGGAAGGGCAGGTTGTAGGGATATCCGCCGATCCGGGGGCTAATGTCTACGAGGTGAAAAAAGGCGACACTCTTTATAAAATCGCGAAAAAGCTTGGGGTGTCGAGTAAAGACTACGACCGAGTCGTCGTGGCTTTGTGGCGCGACAATTCAAGGAATTTTATAAAAGGAAACATTCACGGGCTCTACAACGGCAGACAGCTCGACTTTTCCCATGTTAACGAGACGGCTTCAAATATATCCAGGGCAGAGGCGAAAAAAATCATAGAGGATCAGTGGCCCTTGTGGCAGAGCCGGGCCGTGGCCGATTCGGCTAAAACGATGGGAATAGACACCTCGTCACGCAAGCCGCTGATAGGCATTAAGGCGCCTGCGGTAAAACTGCCGTTTGAAAGCGAAATACTCTCAGCGTTAACCGGGTGGAAAAAAAGCTTCGAAAAAGGAGATATGGCCGTTCATATGAAGTATTACTCTGATAATTATAAAAACGGCGAGGTGACCAAGCAGGATTTGAGCGATGTCAAATATAAGCAAGGTTTCGGCGAAAGTAAAATCGGCGTTAAATTCGACGATGTTAAAATGATCGAAAACAACGGCGTGATCGAAGTTGTTTTACCGGCCCTGAAAGGTTCGGATAAAAACATGGCGAAGATTCCTGGCAAGCTTTACTTCGCCATTGAAAACGGGCGGTATCGGATTGTCAAAGAGACAGGAGGGGGCGAGCCTTCGCCGGTTTCGGATGGAAAAAAGGCGCGTCATCCCTTTATTTTGCATATAGCGTCCTTCAAGAAACAGGAGCAGGCCCAAAAGCTTGTTGAGCTATTGCGCCAAAAAGGCTATAACGCTTTTGAGGTGTTAAGTTTCGTCCCTGGAAAAGGTAGCTGGTACAGAGTCGCTGTTGCCCGGTTCACGTCGGTATCCGAGGCGGATATGTTTTCCAATACCTTTAAGAAAAACGGGCTTTCCCGTTATGCGCGTACCCTTAAGCTTCCTTACGCGATTCGGATCGGCGATATTGTCAGTTCCGAGAAGGTGGAGGCGAAAATTGAGGAGTATTTGCGAAAGGGTTTTTCGACCTATAACGTCAAGGAAGGGCTAAATGGCAAAGCGTCAATCTTTCTGGGAGCGTTCGATTCTGAGAAAAGCGCGACCAGGGCTTTGGCGCTTCTTGGGGAGTTAAAAGACTTGTCAAGCGTGGTAAGGCCGTAACAACCCGGACTTTGCGTATACTAATTATGGCCGAGATAATCATTCAAATAGAAGGAATGGAGTGCGGGCATTGCGCCAAAGAAGTGTCCGAAGCGTTGTCAGGAATCAACGGCGCGCGGAAAATCCGCATAAGCCTTGAAAAAGCGTTTGCGAGGATAGTTTTTGACGAATCTGTTACAGGCGCGGACCAGATGATCGGAGCGCTCGACGCTATCGGTTTTAAAGCGGTTTTATCTGACTCATAACAATAGTTTAAAAATGGTTTACAAATTATGGCGGTAATAGCGCCTTTTAAAGGTGTAGTATACAAACGCGGCGTCGGCTCAAGCCTCATAGACGCTCTTGCGCCTCCTTATGATGTTATCCCTCCCGAAACGCAGGAGGAGCTTTATGAAAAGAGCGACCGGAATGTGATTCGCCTGATTCTGGGCAAAGAGTTTCCGGATGATAACGACGCCGACTCCCGCTATACCAGAGCCGCGGGTTTCCTTCGGGACTGGATGAAGGACGGAACGTTAGAGCGCGTTGAACATGAGTCGATCTATCTGTATAGCCAGGAATATGAGATCGATAACAGACGGCTAAAACGGGTCGGTGTGATTTGCCGGACCAAGATAGAAGAGTTCGGGAAATCTATTTTCCCGCATGAGCGCACTTTGTCTGGCCCCAAAACCGACCGGCTGAACCTCACACGAGCCTGCCGGATGAATTTCTCCCAAGTGTTCGGGATATACTCCGATCCCAAATTAACTCTGGACGCGATCTGGGAAGGAATTATGAAGTCGGCGGCGGATATGGATGTCACGGATGAAAGCGGGGTCAAACACAGGCTATGGATGATATCCGATCCTGATGTTATCGAGCGTGCCAGGCTCTTTTTTCTGGAGACGCAAATTGTAATCGCCGACGGACACCACAGATACGAGACAGCTTTAAACTATCGTAATGAGCGCCGGTCTCAAGAGGGGACGCAAAATAGCGAAGCTGGTTATGAGCATGTGATGATGTTCCTGTCGAACTGTTGCGGGGAGGGTTTTACTGTTCTTCCCACCCATAGAATCGTCAAGGATATCGGCGCCGTTGATATCGATGACGCCGTGGAAAAGCTGAAATCTGATTTCGAGATAAGTGAAAGAAGCGTGGATGCGAATCTGGTTTCAGGATTTTTGGACGATTTAAAAAAATCTGGCGATCTTAATCCGAGCCTGGGCCTTTACCGGGGCGATGGGCGCATGCTCCTGCTTTCGTTAAGAAAAGACGCGGCTCTGCCGAACCCGCCCGGTAACGAAAAAGCCGCGATCTTGCGCCGGCTCGACGTGATATTATTGCAGGAGCTTGTGTTTGAAAAAGCCCTCGGTATAAGCAAGGAGGCTGTGGCCGATAAAAAAATCGTTGGTTACACCATTGACGCCGTTGAAGCGATGCGGCAAGTGGACAGGGGCGCCGCGCGCCTTTCGTTTATTATGAACCCCACCAGAATGGATCAGGTTATCGAGGTTGCGACCAGCGGGGGGGTCATGCCGCAAAAATCGACCTATTTTTATCCAAAACTTATTTCCGGGCTTGTTTTTAATCCCCTTGAATAAGTTTCGATATTGAGCCGCCAGAACCATGAAAGTCACTTCGGCGAAATTTCTTCTGTCGGTCGCAAACCCACAGCAGTGTCCCAAACTTGCGTTGCCGGAAATCGCTTTTTCCGGGCGCTCCAACGTCGGTAAATCCTCGCTCATAAATTCTTTGACAGGGCGCAAGGGCCTGGTGAAAGTAAGCAAGACACCGGGCAAAACAAGGCTTCTCAATTATTTTTCGATAAATGATAAAATCACGTTCGTGGATATGCCAGGTTACGGGTTCGCGAATGTTCCTTTGAAAGTCAAAGCAAGCTGGGGCAGGCTGGTTGAAACATATTTGCGGGAAAGGAAGCCTCTAAAAGCTGTCATCGTTTTGCTCGACTGCCGGAGAACGCCCAATGATGATGACCGGAGCCTGCTGGGATGGCTAAACAACGAAGAGATTCCGTTGATACTGGTCTTTACCAAAATCGATAAAATACCAAAAACAAAAAGGCCGAAGCTGATAAAAGAAGCGCTTGGCGCCGTCGCCGACCTGACGGGTGATAATCCGAAAGTAGTAGTCTATTCTTCTAAAACCGGCGAAGGGAAAAAAGAGCTCTGGGCGGCGATCCGGGAATTTTCCGAATAAAATTTGCACAGTGAGAGCCCCTTTAGATATAAAAAGCTCCCAGAAATATTTCTGGGAGCCGGGCAAAAGGAGCTGAGAAATTTGAGGAGGTCTCAACACCTATCGCATAACAGCATGAGGAGTGTAACAAGGGGAGAGGGGGATCTCCCGCTTGTTATCAAGCTGTCATGCGTCCTCCATTTCGATCCGCATATGGTAGGTATGCGGATCGAAATGAGATGACTTTAGGAAGCCTCTAAAAATCGACCTGGAATCTGGCCATCATGCCATTGGCTTTGCCAATGTTCTTTTGATCTGCGGACACATAATTGAGCATCACCCTGGTGTTCGGGTTTAAATGCCAGTTGAGGCCGACGGTTGTGGTGTCTACCTCGTTTCCGCTAATTCCCGCGTCGTTGAGATCCAGGTTTGAAAACCTTAACGCGACTTCCAGGGCGCCAGCGCCTTCTCCAAAATTACTGTTAGGTGATACACGTTTAAAAACGCCTTTTTTGTAATGGCGGCTCTCACCGGTTATAAAATAGCTGACATAAGCGTAATATCCTGAAAAACCAGGGTCGGAGCCGTCAAGCGCGGAGATATCGGCCTTTACATACTCGGCCTGGGCTGAAAAAGGACCAAAAACCGCGGCCGCTTCTAAACCCAACAGATTTACATTGTCGGCCGAGATGCTCTTGGTGTCGGCAAGACGTTTTGGCGCAAGATGCATTTCCGGCCTTGCCTCAAAGCGAGAGGAATCGCCATTGGGTTTTAAGACTGCGTATGACACGCCAAGGTGGATAATATTTTTATCCTCCTTATAAGGCGCTACCGTTACGCGGCCCGCAAAGCTCATGTCGCTATCACCATATTGTTTGCCATATCCGTTCGTGATTTTGAACGTGGAAATATGCCATGTAACGCGCTTGTCCCATGCCGTAGAGCCGATCATGATCCCGCTTTGACGCGATGGCGCGAACGCCTCCATCGCCATGGATCTTTCCATGAACGTGATATACTTCGAGCTTGTAAGCTCTTCGAGCCCGAATGGCTGTTTGAATCGTCCGGTTTTAATCATGCCGATACCGGGAATCTTGGTCAGGGCGATGTAAAGATCCTTGGCCTTGGCCTTACCGCCCGCGAAATCAAACTGCGCCTTGAACTTTACATTCTCATATATATGACCGCCTATATAAAGCCTTGCGCGCCTAAACTCTGTTCCGCTGTCCCAGGCGGTCTCCTCGTCTTTGAGCGCATCATCGGCGCTAAGCCACGCCCAGTCATTCATGATTCTGCCGCCCACGCCGATCTTAAAAGCCTTATCGGCGCTCTGAAACTTCAGTCCATGTGAAAATACCGGACTCAGGCTTGTCTTCGCGTACGCCGCATTGGAAACCATGATCGCAAACAATGTTGCGCTTAGAAATAACAATATTTTTCTCCTCATCTTCTAGCTCCTCATCAAATTAAAATGAATTTGTCCTGGCCCATATATAGAAATTTTCAATCGCCAAGATAAAAACAAGGTAGCAGGAAGACTGTAAAGACAGGGTTAATGTATGATTAATGTTTTGTAGCAACAGGAGCGGGCGGGAGCGGACGGGAGCCTGCAAAAAACAAAACGTGCGCCTAAAGATACTCTTCGGCTTGTATGATCTCGAACGGCAGGTTTTTTAATTTCAGGATGAATTCTTTAGAGGCGTTGTAAAGCGCGTTATCTTTTGTGTTAAACGACACTTCGTCGTCCTGGGAAAAAGTGGCGAGGAACCTGCCCTTGTCATCCACCGCGCAACATTCAGTTGATAACGCTGTTATCTGCGGCGTGATGAGGCGCACGGCCTCCTTTATCTCGTCACGTCCGATAACCGTCACGTCCATCCCATGATCGAGATCAATCACGTTTTGTAAAACGGCCGCTTCGTCAGCCGTTATATGTTTTTGGGAAACCAGCCGACTCAGGTCTTCGTCGGCCCATTCGTTATCCGACGCGTATAGGTATACCGGGAAAAGATCGAGAACTTCTAAAAGCTTAAAAAGGGTGGACACCATAACGTATTCCACGCTTCTATCCCCCTCCGCTACGGCCTCATAAGGCGATTGGGACAAGTCTGGTATGGCAAGGTTGGTAAAGTCAAAACCGAGAACGCCCGTTTCGTCGAGGTATCGCAAAGATCGGTCGTCTGAAGTCTTCCCGATTCCGAAGCGGGAGATTGAGCCGAGGAACTTGTTTTCACTTATAAATTTCATCTACACATTTATAACGGACTTAAACATGACAACAGCGTTATGGCGGAGGGAGCAGGATTCGAACCTGCGGAACGCAAGCGCTCAACGGTTTTCAAGACCGCCGCCTTAAACCGCTCGGCCATCCCTCCGGTTTATATCATGATATATTATTACGCTATCTCACCCTATAGAGTTTAAAAATAAAATCGCGGCTAAAAAAGCGATGTTGAGCAGGTGTCGTAATAAGACTGGAGAGTTAAACTGGGGCTTTCTCCATTGTGGTCAAAGCAAAGACCAACCAAAGTTTTTCCTTCCCGCTTTTTAACACTGCAAAGATGGCTTCGCAGTTTTTCCACTTTCTCACCGGAGGGCAGGGTCACGCTTACAAAGCATTCAGCGCCTGTCTTGATGGCTTCGTGTTCCATGGCCAATGTGGAGAACAGTCCTCCCCCCTCGCTCAAATCGATAAACGCTCCCGCAAACGATCCGTTTTCTGTTTCAATGGTGGCCGGTAGCAGGGTGGTGATTCTTCTGCTTTTTCTAAGATTAACTGTTTTAATAGAGGCCGGATACTCGATGACGCAAACGGAGGAAGGTTTCGAGTATGTTTTGATGACGCTTGTTTTAAAGCCGTAAACCGAGCCTTTCTCCAAAAACCGGATCAGAAAAACAGCGTTGGGAGAAATGTACGCCGGTTTGCCCCCGGCGGTCGGCACATCAATAAGCGCGTAGTCCGGCTTTTTACTCCCACGAAATGTGGAGAACATCTTTTCATCGTATAGCTGGATCTGGCAAACATCTCCAACCGGGATCTCAACGCCGCTATCTTGTTGTGTCATTATCTATGATCCACGATATTATACTCGCTCACAGTATTTATAAATTCTTTAAGCGGGATCAACTCATCGTCGTCGATTATGTCGAACAAAACCCCGCAACTGAATTTATCATTTATTTTATTAACGCTTCGCACAATACATCCTATTTTCTCGATACGCGATCCTGTGGGAAAATGAATGCGCAAATAGAGCTTTTCGTCCACATTGCATGGCGCCGCGAGCACGAGCTGGCAACCGCTCTCGCTAATATTGGTGATGACTCCTGCTACATTATTTTCAGCGCTTCCATTTTCATTCACTATCTCCACTGGAATAGTTGTGTCGAACCTTAAATGTTGTCTGGATGAAGTCTCCACAATATCGTCCGGGTATCCAAGCGCCAGAAGGTTTACTTCCCTGAGTAATCCCAAGACTCTTGTGGAAAATCCGTAATAGGTCGCTCCCCCAAGGAACCGTCCGATTATCGGCGTATTTTGGGGAGAAGTCCAGGAGATGTCTGGCGTGTCCACCAGGAGATAATGCCCGACCTTCCAGCCGCGCAACTTTGATTTCGTCGGCTTAGAGTCTTTCTCCAGGATAATTTCCTGTCCTGTTTTGAAAAAAGGGACCGGCTCCATATCAGGTTTCCTGTTCTTTCAACATTTTCACGAGTGTTTGAAGAATCTCCATATCATAATCGTCCTGCCCTTTAAAAAGAATCGCCAGCGCATCGAAAGGCATGAAAGCTTTTTTGTATGACCTCTCCGTTGTCAGCGCGTCGTATATGTCAATCAGGGACGATATCCGCCCGAAAAGATGCATCTGGTCTCCGGCCAGACCGTTGGGATATCCTCTGCCCGAAAGTTTCTCATGGTGCTGGGCCGCCGGAATAATCATCCGCTCGGTGATAGCTTTGTTCTCCTTTAACAACTCAACACCCAGGGTGACATGATCTTTCATCTTTACGAACTCTTTATCGGTGAGCTTTCCCGGTTTGTTTATAAGCGAATTATCCACCTTTGATTTTCCCAGATCATGAACGATGGAGCCAAGGCCCAGATCGGACAGGTCTTTTTTATCATTCATCCCAAGCGCCAGCGCCAGCGCCAACGACATTGTTGAAACATTCACTGAGTGCGTGTATGTGTAGTAATCGTGGTTGTTGATCCTCATCATACTGTAAAACGTGGCTGGATGATCTATAACGCTCTGGGTCAGATCTGATACCGCGTTTTTGGTTTGTGCCATCAGCTTGCCGGACCTGGGATTTTTTATCAGGTTTTCCACCAGTAACTTCGCGTTTTCCCTGATAAAAGAAGCCTTGACTCTCTCGTCCTTGGAGTTACGGGTGTTATCTATCAGGTACGTCTGATACGCTTCTTTATGATCCTTTTTTATAAGAATGTTTGTGTCGTCCTTGAGCCATCTGTCAATCGACTCGCTCCCTGCCCGATCTTCTTTGCGAATAGCGATTTCCGGCGTTTCTTTGAAACGCTCATAAATGTCGAACGTCAGCTTTACGCCCGGAACAAGGGACCGGGCGTTGATGGCATAATAATCGGCGATGAAATCGAACTCCCGCCTCACTTTTTCCGGATCGATAAATTTCCCGTCGAAACCCTGCTTTTTTCTTTGTTCGTCCTCATTTTCTATTTCGAGCCTGTAGCGGTCATAAGCGCTTTTCTGATCCTCAGGAATTCTTACGGCTCTTACCCCCCTTTCTTCAAATAATTCGACGACATCATCGCGCAGGGGAAGCTCTTTTTTAAGGATATGCTCAAGGGCGCCTTTTGAACCGGGAAAATAAAAATCCACCGGGACAGGCCGGTTAATTCGAAATTCGTTTAAAGACGCCGCAAAAGTGTTATCCAGGCTCATTTTAATCTCTTCGTTCACAGCCTCTTTGGCTTCGCCCACATCCCGGCCCTTTATTGTGTCGATAGAAACAAACTGGATCTCGTAATCGAGAAGGTTTTTGAGGGTTTTTGGGGATTGAACCATGAAATTTTTCATGGCCAACGGGGCGCTCAGCCAGGAGCTGTGGACTTTATTTACGTACATGCCCACCTTCAGATCGCTGGTTTTTATCTTTTTTAGCGCCATTTCTCCGATTCAAAAGAAGAGAAATAATAAGATATTTTACTACTTGTTATCCGGTTTTGCCATTAACGTAATATTGGGGAGTAAGGTCAGGCTCTCGACCATTACGCGGTTTATTGTCCATAGACGAGGTTTGCTACAGGTTTTGACCAGTTCAGGCGCCAGATATTCGCGCTCAATCGTCCTCCACAACACGGGGAGTTTGCGCAAAAGCGCTCCCGATCATACATTCATCATAATAAGATTTTAACAGCGAATACGAATCTTCTTTTTCTTGATGGAACGAAAGGTTTGATTCATGCTTGCCGAAATCGAGGCCTATCATCATTTTATCTTCTCTTTTGCGCAGGCTTCGCGTCTGGCACAAGAGGCGGTCTATCTTTGCGCCGGTTGGCAGATGGGATTCGAGAAAACAGTTTTCTCCAACCTTTATCCCGGACTGTTGTGTGCTCAAAAGGCACCCGCCCTTGCTCAAATCTATAATCGCTCCATCGATGGCGCGCTGATCAGCCTGAAGTTTGGACAAAAGAAAGATATTAAGTCTCAAGCTTTTTCGAAGATAGATGTTATTTATTTGTTGCGGGTACTCCAATACACAAATAGTAAAAGGCTTTGTGTACATTCTTATAAGCGTCGTTTCGAACCCATACGCCATTCCTTTGTGCACAAACCTTACGGTGATAAGGCAGTCGCGCGGAATGTATTTTCCACTCCCTTTAAAGGACGGTATATCCATCAAAAAGTAGTTCGGGGAGAAATGCCCCCTGAAAACTGAATTAAATTTAAAATCCTCCACTTGAACCTGGCAAAATTCACCGGTTGGGATAAAGTCCACAGGCCCCGGAGGCGTTAATATTTCTTTTTCCTTCAGGTCAAACAAATCAAGGTTGCCTAAAAACTTGTGAACCGCAGTTAAATTTTCCCTAACGCCCATATTGAACTTAACGTTGTAAGTAATCTGGCCGTTTAACCGGGTTGAGCGCCGCAATTGGCAGGGCGCCTTTTCAATAGTGGAGCCAGCGGCCAAACTGGCGCGAAGATACAGCTTATCGCCGATCTTGAGTTGCCCTGAACATGTGGGACAAACTATCTGACATCCCCCCTTGCTTATGTTCGTTATCACGCCTTTGCCGCGCTCTTGCTCTCCGTCGGGTCCGCCCAGCACACTGACGGGAAGCGTTGTGTTGAATCTTGAGGAGGAGCGGTTCGTCTTATCTACAATATCGGAAGGGTATTTAAGAATTAACAGCTTAAGCTCTCTTAATATGCCAAGAAACTCCGTCTTAAAACCCCTGGCGGCGCCAGCGCTGAAAAGCTTGCATAAGATCGGCTCTTTGGAGGGGACGGTCCATAAACCGCCAGGGATATCGACCAGCAGGTATTG
>UOGB01000329.1_pt1 | contig 13006 bp, 11 predicted proteins | sample 1989701 | NCBI WGS metagenome assembly UOGB01 (sample SAMEA4712198, study PRJEB27164) | hydrothermal vent metagenome | biome: marine basaltic hydrothermal vent biome; feature: marine hydrothermal vent; material: mineral | place: Pacific Ocean | collected 2011-06-14/2011-07-23 | depth 1691 m
TCACCCGTGCGCCACTTTACTCGCCCCCCGAAGGGAACTTTCTCGTTCGACTTGCATGTGTTAGGCACGCCGCCAGCGTTTGTTCTGAGCCAGGATCAAACTCTCCAGTTTAAATCCTGAACTTTGCAGTCTGACCCGAAGGTCAAACCGCTTATAAATACTTGGAATTGGCGCCCCCTAATGGGACGCTATACCCGCATTCAAAACTTGGCGCGCTCTCAATGTCAATGAACTTAACGCCACCTTTAATTCGGCGACGAATTTTTAAGTCTATCTAAAGTGGGTCTTCCAGTCAAGGCCTAATTCGATAAATTTTACCGGGCGAAACATCTGAAACCTTATATCGGCTCCGTTTCGGCCCAGCTCGACCTGCGCCTTGCTTGTTTGTGACCACACAATTAATATAACCTTAATCATCAGTATATGAACTAGATATTTGAATGTCAACAAACCCTTTTAGCATGATGGTTACTATTTGAAAAATGAGAAGATCGGATAAAAAATTAGACAATCGTGAAGCGGTCGAAAGCCTGCTCGAAGAAGAGAAAGTCGGGCGGATCGGAACATGCGGGCCGGATGGGCCCATGATTAAACCTGTGAATTTTCTATATCTTAACGGCGACATTTATTTTCACAGCTCGTATGAGGGGGAGAAGATGGAGCATATAAAGGCCGACCCAAGAGTTGTTTTCGAGATAGAGTGCGACTGCCGCTATTTACCGGCCAAAGACGATCCTTGCGGCGCCAGTTTCGCCTACAGTTGCGTTATCGTCCGGGGAAAGGCGGAGCTGGTGGAAACATCAAGTGAAAAAATCGAAATTCTGGGCGCGCTAATGAACAAGTACCAGCCAGATGGGGGTTACGGTCAATTCAATGAGAAAATGGTGGAGAAAACCGCCGTTGTGAAAATTGTTGTGGAGTCAATCAGCGGCAAAACCTCTCCTGTAAAATAAGTAGCGCGCCAGGAGCAAAGAGAACGGCTCGATTGATTGGGGCGAACATGCGCCTGCGAATATAAGGAGATGGAGAGATGAAAGGGGCTGACTTAATAGTCGCCAGTTATTTTTTCGACAGGAACGAGAAGACTTTATTTCTGAATCCAGATACCTTCTGAGCCTCATCCGGCTTTGGGCTGGTTGGGTCGACAACATACAAAATAAACGGGCCGATCCGGATTTCATCATCCGGCGTCACTTCTGTTTTCTCTATTTTCCCGCCGTTTACGAAAGTGCCGTTATTGCTTTTGAGATCCTCGATAAAGACAGCTCCGTTTTCCAGATAAATCCTGGCGTGCTTGCGGGAGACTACAGGTTTGGCCAGAGTAATATCGCAGTCGGTGGTGCGGCCGATCGTAAGGGGTATGTCCGACAGATCATTGTGGGCTATAACCGCGCCGTTCTCTTCAATGACGATCTGGAAAAGCCTCGACAGGCTAAATGCGATAGTGGCGTCCGGATCGTCTTGCGCTTTAACATCTGGCTGATCCGCAGCCAGCGACTGGAAAGTAAGCTTCACCGGGCCGATCAAAAACTCGTCCCCGTTTTTCATCTCATGGTGATATATTTTCTTGCCTTTATGGAGCACGCTCATCTTGCTACCGAGATCCTCCATAAAATATTTTCCTTCTTTGCTAATCACTCTTGCGTGCCTGCGGGAGACGATCTGATCGGGCAAGACGATGTCTACTTTTGAGGATCGCCCTATCACCATCTCATTCTTAATGAGTTCATACGTAGAGGCTGGTTTTCCTTTTTGCTCCACCAGCATCCTTCCCAGGCTGGTATCGGCGGTAAGCTGTTCATCCGCCGGTTTTTCGTCTGTTGTAACCGTCGGCATGTCACCTGTAACCGCTCCGTCGGCATAGATGTCTTTGGCCGGATCATATTCCCCTTTTTTAAAGAGCTCTATCTCATCTGGCATCCATAAGGCCTTATATACTTTTTGCGGCCCTATCTTGCCTTTTAGCCTGGCTTCTTTTAAGAAGACAAGGCATAAATCCTTGTTTTGCGTAGCCAGTTTGTATGTATCGTGGCTCATCAGGATTTCTTTTGGCTCGGCCAGCGCCTCGAACCTTTGAGCCACGTTTACGACGTCACCGTTAACGTCCTTTTTCTCCACCAGCCCCAGCCCGGTGTTGAGTCCGCATCGGATCAGAAGCGGCGTCTCGCATATTTCCGAGTTGTATTTTTCGATTCCAAGCTGGATTTGTATAGCGGCTTTTATAGCGTCGCCAACATCCACAAAATAGGACATGGTGCCGTCACCCATGGTTTTCACAAGAAATCCGTTATTTGATTTGATGATGGGAAAAACAATGTCGTTATGGTTTTTCAATATAGCGCGCATAGCAAGATCGCCCAACAACTCGCTCATCCTGGTTGAGCCGGTAAGATCGGTGAACATCATCGTGATTTTCTTTGTGAACTTACGCTTGATGATAGAGTCTAGTTTCTCTTTCTCGCGCAGAAGCTCTTCGAGGTCTATGCCTTCAGATGTTCCCTCGGACTGATCTTTCTGTTTACTCATCGCGCCGCCTGATCCACCCGGTAATCCTTTTAAATACGCCTCAGAGTCAAATTATGACACACCATAAGGTAATCATTATACTTTCAGATCGGATTTAACTCAAGGGAGCCTCTAACAATTGGTTTCGTGGCGAAAACGAATTTTTAGAGGTTCCCTCAAGACGCTGGAGCTAAAAGCCGAAACATGGCGATACGGGGCGGGAAGCTCCTTTTTACAATGAGGTTTGTTTTCTGGCGATCATAACGCCTCCGCCAATTTAGAGAACTCTCACCTCATGCCGGCGGCCATTTTTAGGACGTTCTCATCGAACATGATGCCGCCGCCGAACAGGAAAGTCCTGTAATATTCGTTTAGCAACTCATCGCCTCCCAGATAGAAATAGACATACTTTTGGGCGTTCCACCTCAACTGCGCTTTTACCTGGGCGCTGTCGGTGTTGTTGTCGTAACCGGTCAGGTTGAACGCCTCTACGGAGGCCATCAGCTTGTCGCCAAACAGGTAGAGATCGACCCCTGCGCCTGCGGACGACTCTATCAGCCCGGCGCGCAAAGTAATGTCTGATATACGTTTTGCCATAGTAATGGTGTAAAGCAGGGAATTTAATGTATTCCTGGTAACCGCAGGGTCATCATCGCGGCGGATATCCTCGCTCAGCTCCAGCAGGTAATATCTATCCTCGCGCGGCTCAATCTTTAAAGAGAAATAAGACTTTCCCTCCTCCATCTGTGACTGCCATTCTCCCCTGAGTCCCAACGATATACGAAGCTCCTCGGCCTTGCCTATAAATTTCCCGGCGCCAGAAAGGGTCTTGTTCAGGTTATCGTAGACCTCTTCATCGTTGACCAGCTTTCCTATCGTCCCCTCGCCTCTTTCTATCTTGTCGGTGACTTTTTCCACCGACCCGCTAACTTTTTTTATGGAAACCATCACTTCGTCTATTTTCGCCGAGGCGGTGGCCATGTTATCGAAGGTGATTTTGAGGTTTTTTCTGTTTTCCTTTAGCATCTCGTTAAAATTGGTTGTCAGCTCGTTGATATTGACTATACCTTCTGTCAAATTATCTTTGTTGCTCTCTATAATCTCCTTTAATCCGGATGATATCTTTTCGAGGTTGGCCGCCATAGTCGGCGCGTTTTTGGAAAACGCCTCCGATATGACCGAGAAATTATCCAGAGTGACTTTTAAGGATTTTCTGTTCTCGGCGAGGATCGCCTTCATGTTCGCCGAGGCATCGTCTATATTCTTCAAGATGTTTTTAAGCGACTTCTCCCCTTCCAGTGTGCCAAAAACGTTTCTTAGCGACGATGTCACAGACCTGATATCTTCTATCGTCTCTCCCACCTTGTTGACGATATCGCTAATGTCAGCCGGCTCCTGCGAGCGCTCAAGCGTATCGCCTTGCTTTATAAACGGTTGATCTTTGGAGCCCTGGACAATCTCGATATACTTCTCACCCAGAAGCCCGGATGTCCTGATAGTGGCCAGCGCGTTTTTACGTATCCCCGCCTTACGGGTCAACCGGGCCTTTATGCTGGCATGGTCCTCTTCGAGAACGATATCTTCTATGTACCCTATCTCCACACCGGACAGTTTTACCTTTGAGCGAAGCTCTATTCCGGATACGGATTTGAAATTTATATTGAAAGAAAATTCTCCCGGCCCGCCAAAAAAAGAAATACCGGCGGTCTTTACGGATAGATATATCAGAGCGGCGGCGGTGGCGAGGGTTAAAAGCCCGACTCTTGTCTCCGGCGTTAACGATTTCATTTGCGCGCTCTTTGTCAGTTCCTTTTATAGATCGCTTCGGTTTCTCTTAAAACCTTACCAATGTAACAGAATTCCTTGACTTGGGGTATCTTTGAGGCGAACACTTCGTCCGGCTTGCCCACAGCGGCGAATTTCCCGTCTAAAAGCATCGCTATCGTGTCGGCGATCTTGTTGGCCGACACCATATCGTGTGTGATGGTGACGGTGGTGGCGCCTATTTTTTTTTGTAGCGAGATTATAAGCTCGTTAATCTGATCGCACATAACCGGGTCCAGGCCCGTTGTCGGCTCGTCGTAAAGAATGATTTCAGGCTCCATAGCTATGGCTCTGGCCAGCCCGGCCCTTTTTTTCATGCCGCCTGAAAGCTCCGCCGGCTTTAAATTCTCCACGTTATATAAACCGACCATATCCAGTTTTTCTGTTACTATCTTCTCCCTGTCGCGCCTGGGCAGGTTTGTATGCTCTTTTAGCGCGAACCCGACGTTTTCACCAATGGTTAACGAGTCAAAAAGCGCCGCCCCCTGAAACAGCATCCCGAACTTGCGGCGCAGATCGTTGAGATCTTTTTCATCTAACGCCCCTACTTCTTTGCCATCTACTATCACTCTTCCCGCGTCCGGCTTTAGCAGGCCTATCATATGCTTTATCAGCACCGATTTACCTGATCCTGAGCCGCCTATGACCACCATAGACTCGCCGCGCGTGACCGTAAGGTTCGCGCCGGTCAGGACTGCTTTGGCGCCGAACGCTTTATGCAGATCGATAACTTGGATAATCGTGTCGTCCGCCATTTCGTCACCCCCCCCCAGGAGCCTCGCCGAACAGGATCGCGGTTAATACGTAATCTACGATCAATATCAAGATTGACGATATTACAACAGAGCGTGTGGTAGCCTTGCCCACCCCTTCGGCGCCCCCTTCGGTGTAGAACCCCTGGTAACAGCAGACAACGCCGATTATGGCTCCGAAAACCATCGATTTGAACAGGCCGGAGAAAATGTCGTTTAGTTTCAAAAACTCGAAAGTCTTTTGCATATAGATGATCGGATTGGCGCCCAGCGTCCCGACCCCTATTCCCGCTCCGCCCAGGATTCCGACCGAATCGGCCACGATAACTAAAACCGGAAGCATTATCGTGGCGGCCAGAAAACGGGGGACGATCAGATATTTGACCGGATCGGCTGAAAGGGTGTACAGAGCGTCTATCTGCTCGGTGACTTTCATTGTCCCAAGCTCGGCCGCCATGGCCGACCCGGCGCGGCCCGCGACAATAATACCGGTCAGAACCGGCCCCAGCTCTCTTGTCATCGAAATGGCGACGACGGTGCCCACCATAGTCTCGGCGCCGAACCGTTTAAAACCGATAAAGCTTTGCAACGCAAGCACGCCGCCGGTGGAAAGCGCGGTGATGGCCACGACCGGAACAGAGTAATAACCTATCTCCTGCATCTGCTCGAACACGGCCCTTATGCGAAAAGGAGGCCGGAAAATCCATCTGAAAATATCCCAGGTGAAAATCATGGCCTTGCCTGCGGCTGTCGCCGCCCAGATAATCTGCGCCCCAAGGCTCGATATCAAACTCATATCCGCTTTATGTAAACACTTTCATTTGCAAAATAAGCTCCAACGGTTTCACCGCGCGTCGCCGGTCAAGGATCGGCTCACTTTTCCGCCCTGAAGATAAACACGCGCAAGACGCTGGTTTATGCCGCACATTATCTCATATGATATTGTATCGAGCGCGCGGGCGAGCTTTTTCATCGGCATGGTCTGCTTGCCGTCGGAGCCGATCAGGGTAACAGTATCCCCGGCTTTGACTTTAAGGCCTGTAACATCGAAAAGACAATTGTCCATGCAGATCGTCCCTATCTGTCGAATCTTTTTCCCGCCTATAATAGCATGCGCCTTGTTAGACAGACCCCGCGAATATCCGTCCGCATATCCTACGCTCACTACAGCCACTTTGCGCCTGCCGGGGCTTACCCAGGTCATGTTGTAGGAGACCGGCTCTCCTTTTTTCACTTCTCTTACGAGGGCCACTTTAGCTCTCCAGCTTAAAATCGGCTTAAGCCCTGCGTCTTTCCCTCCAAACTCCTGTACACCGTAAACACCGATACCAGGCCTGGCCAGCTCATACCTCGACGCTGGATGGAGGAAAATAGCGCCGGTGTTGGCTGTGTGCCGGGGAGGGATGGCGACTCCGGCGGAGGCGGCGGACGAGGCAATGTCGTCAAATAGCGTAAGCTGTGCTTTTGTCATCTTACTGCGCGGCTTGTCGGAATCGGCCAGGTGGGTCATCACACCGGCAAGCAATATTTTTTTCATACGGCTCACGCTTCTGAGGATTGTCAAAACATCCTCCGGCCCCGCTCCAAGCCGCCCCATCCCGGTGTTGATTTTAAGATGGGCCGTCGCCATGCCGCGCCCCGCTTTACCAGCGAGCGCTTTTGCCTGGGCCAATGAGCTTATGACAACTTCCAGGCCAAGATTCACAGCCTCGCTTGCCTCTTCAGGGAAGACTCCGCCTAAAACTATGATCCTCCTCTTGATCCCATGTTTACGAAGACAGACAGCCTCCCGCAATGTCCATACGCAAAACGCCACAACCTCGCGTCTTGCAGAGAGCTGGCGGGCGATGGCCACGGCTCCGTGTCCGTAGGCGTCCGCCTTGATAACGGGCGCGAGAGGGGTTCGGGCTTTTCGGCTTATCAGGTCTATATTGGCGTGGAGCCTGTCGAGGTCGATCTCGACATGGGAAGTATTATCAAGTCTCACTATACACAGCCCCGCCGGTAAACCGGTCTGAAAATCAGTGACAAGGCCGGATGGCTCCGATCCTCCGGCGTTTTAGATCGATGTAGTTTAATCTCAGATCAGAACTCCTCATAGGAGTCGGAGTAGCCCCCTTCCTGTCTGGTATAGTCTTCAAACCTTGTAAATTCCTTGAGAAATGTGAGTTTCACGTTTCCAAGAGGGCCGTTTCGCTGTTTGCCGATTATGATTTCGGCTACACCCTGCGACTCAACTTTGTCGGGGTTGTAAAACTCGTCGCGATAGACGAAAAGAACCACGTCGGCGTCTTGCTCGATACTACCGCTTTCACGAAGATCGGATAATTGCGGTCTCTTTGATCCCACCCTGTCTTCAACTTTTCTCGATAGCTGGGAGATGGCTATCACTGGCACGTTAAGCTCCTTTGCCAACTGCTTTAGCGAGCGTGTGATACCGGAAACCTCCTGCACCCTCGACTCCACCCTGCCTCTTGAGTCCATCAGCTGAAGATAGTCGATTACCACAAGGTCGAGCCTCCCTTTCTCCGCCTGGAGCCTCCTTGCCTTGCCGCGCATATCAAGAATGGTCTGGCTCGGCGTGTCGTCTATAAATATCGATCTTTTATAAAGGTTCCCGGCGGCCGTGGTCAGCTTCGGCCAGTCGCTCTGGGCCAGGTATCCGGTTCGAAGTTTCTGGGAGGAGACCCGCGCCTCGGAGCAGAGCATTCTGATTACCAACTGCTCTGACGACATCTCAAGAGAAAACACGCAGACAACGCCTTCTTCGTTTATTTTTGTAAAGTTCTGGATGACGTTAAAGGCGAACGCTGTCTTTCCCATAGAAGGCCGTCCGGCGACTATTACCAGGTCAGATTTCTGAAAACCTGTTGTTTTCTCGTCCAGATCCTTGTATCCCGACGCGACGCCGGTGATAAGCGATTTGTTGTCGTATAAATCCTCGACGGTTTTCATGGTGCTTTTCAGGATATTTTTCACCTGTATGAACGACCCGCGCGCGCGCTCCTGGGAGATGTTTAAGATCATGCTCTCTATGTTGTCCACCAGCTTATCCACATCATCGTCATGCTCGTAGGCCATGGTGACCGTCTCTCCCGCGACGGAAATCAGCTTTCTTAGCACCGCGTTTTCCCGGACTGTCTTGCAATGAATCTTGATATTGGCCGAAGTGGGAACGATGTCTAAAAGCTCGGCCAGATAATCGACCCCTCCCACCTGTTCTATCCACCCTTTTTTACGGAGCGCCTCGGCCAGCGTCATAAGATCGACCGGCTCGTTGCGCTCGTAGAGGTCTAGTATCCCTTCGTATATTTTCCGGTGGGCGGGTTTATAAAAATCGACGGAGCCTGTCAGGGCCTCTAAAGCTTTGGGAAGGGCTTCGTTGTCTAGGAGAATCGCCCCCAGGATCGCCTGCTCCATATCCATGTTATGGGGCGGAACGCGAGAAGGGATTAAAGCCTCACTGCCTATCGTACGGGGCGGCCTGTCGGTCATATACAAAAAAGGGGCTAGCGCCTGTTAAATTTTCATCAAATAGATCGCAACCCGCATCAGCAACCACCTTAAAGAAAACTCATCAATGAAAACATTTTTGAGTCCCACCTGCAGATTGAAGCTTGAGATTATATCTTTTTATGTATGTAATCAAGACCCCAAATGTCCGTCTTAATTAAAAAACAGAAAGTTTACGTATAGAAGCGTAAGGAGCAAAGCCCCGCCAGGCCGGATAAAACGTGTTCAGTGTGGTTTTTTTTCAAGCCACCTGGAAATGGCTTCCGATCTCTCTTTTTTCTCCATAGCCTCTTTATCGTATTGCCCCAGAAACTCAAAGGTTTCTCGCCGCTCTTTGTCAAGGTTTTCGAGCGCCTGGCTCATTTCCTTCGCTTTTTTTTTGGCCTTTTCTTTCTCCTCTTTTTCCCTGTCTGCTTCTTCTTTCTCCTCTTCCGAGATTTTGGCCTCTTTCTCGGCGCTATCACTTTCAGAAACATCTTTATTGTCAGATGTTTTTTTCGCTTCGGCCTGTTTTTCGGTGTCCTGGGCCGTGACAGGCGAGGTTTTCTTTTCATCTTCCGGCGTGGTCATGCGTGTGTACAAAAACGCCGAGCCTCCCGCCACGATAATGACAAACGCGATCAGAGTGGAAATTATTATCTTTTTTTTCATTGCCGGCTTTTACCTGAAAAGGCCCTTCTCACTTGCTATCGATATCCAGCTCGGTCATTTTCTTTTTTAAAGTGTTCCGGTTCAAACCAAGCAGTTTGGCCGCTTGTGTCTGCACTCCACCTGTCCTTGCCAGCGCTATTTCAATGAGCTCTTTCTCAACCAGCCCCACCATTTTGCGGTGGGCCTGCCCATAAGCGGACGAGTCGAAAACTTCTTTGACAAGCTGGCCAAGAGCGCCGCCTGGGGCGCCGGCTCTTTTGGCTCCGCTCAATTCGCCTGGGATATCATCCAGAGTGATAGTTGCGCCCGGTGTCATTATCACCGCCCGTCGGACGACGTTTTCCAGCTCACGGACAGAGCCGGGCCAATCGTAATCCACCAGAGCGTCCATCACTCCCGGCCCGATCGTCTTCGGTTTTTCGTTCAGCGTTTTGGCTATTTTCGAGAGGAAATGCTCCGCAAGCAGGGGAATATCTGACCTGCGCTCGCTCAAAGGAGGGGTTTTTATATGCACGACATTTAGCCGGTGGTAGAGGTCTTCGCGAAACCTGCCACTGGCGACATCATCGCTCAAATTCCGGTTGGTGGAGGCCAATACCCTTGTGTCCACCTTTACGGGTTTGGTGGAGCCGACCGGATAAAACTCCCGGTCTTGTAAAACCCTCAGCATTTTCGCCTGAAGCGACAACGGCATATCGCCCACTTCGTCGAGGAGCATAGCGCCTCCGCTGGCGGCGAGAAATTTGCCCGATTTGGAGTCGAAAGCGCCGGTAAAAGCTCCTTTGACATGGCCGAACAGCTCCGATTCAAGCAGGTCGTTTGGAATTGCGGCGCAGTTTACGGCGATGAAAGGGCCGGTCGATCTGCTGGAGTTTGAATGGAGGGCTTTGGCTACCAACTCTTTTCCGGAGCCGGTGGGGCCGGTAATCAGAATGTTTTCATCGGAGTTGGCTGATCGTCCGATCAGCTTGAACAGCTCTTGCATAGGCGCCGAGCGGCCCACCAACTCTCCTTCAGGCTGATCCGCTCCGCCAGATTTAAACTTGGCCAACTCGCTCGACATTTTACGGTATTGGACGATACGGTTTATCAGAATATCTATGACATCGAAGTCGAACGGCTTTGTAATATAGTCAAACGCCCCTTTTTTCATTGCGGTTATGGCGTTTTTCATCGTCGCCTCTGCGGTCATGACAACCACCGACGGCGGGTTTTGCCTTTTTAATATCGACCCGATAAGATCCAGCCCGGAGCCGTCCGGCATTTTGATGTCGAGGAAGACGCAAAAATAGAGGCCCTCGTTTAGCCGCTCGACAGCCGCATCGATAGTAGAAGCCGTATCGGTCTCGTGGCCGATCCGCTCGAAACCTTTGGACAGCACGAAGCGGATGCTCTCCTCGTCGTCAACTACAAGAATCTTTTCCATAAGCCCCTTCTTTTCTTTGACTGTGCGCTTTATTTAAAAGCCCTCCCCTGGCTTTTAAAGCGGCCTGCTAATTAAGCAAACTACTATTGTCACAGCCTAAAATCAAATGCCGGTTCAAGGGAGCCTCTAATAATTGGTTTCGTGGCGAAAACGGATGAGTTGGTTTCTTACAAGGAGGCGGGAGCAAATTCCCGCAAGCGTATGGAAACATACGTTGAGGACAGTTTTCTTCCGCCAACGATATAAGCGGCCAAGTCATACGTTTACAGCAGAAATCGAATTATTGGTGGTTCCCTTAATTATAGATGCGATAGGATGGATCGATCTTACAAAATGGAATGTGATTAGAGGTTCGTTAATGAATAAAAAAACCACATATAAAGACGCGGGTGTGGATATCGACGCCGGGATGGAGTGCCTGGAGCGGATAAAAAGCGCCGCAAAATCCACTCATACAAGCGCCGTGCTGTCTGGCCTTGGGACTTTTGGCTCTCTTTACGACTTGAAAAAGATTCTGGAAGATTACAAAGAGCCTGTTCTTGTCCAGAGCGTGGACGGGGTGGGAACCAAGCTGATGGTGGCCAACATGACCGGCCGCCACGCCTCGGTCGGGTTCGATATCGTCAATCACTGTTGCAATGACATTCTTTGCCAGGGCGCAAAGCCGCTGACCTTCCTCGACTACATCGCCTCGGAATCTTTAAAGCCCGCGCAGATCGAGGCGCTTGTTAGCGGCATGGCTGTCGCATGCCTTAAGGCCGGGGTGGCGCTTGTGGGGGGGGAGACGGCGGAGCTTCCGGGGACATACTCAAAAGGTGAATATGACCTTGTGGGAATCATCACCGGCGTGGTTGAAAAATCAAAAATCATCACAGGAAAAGACATATCGCCTGGCGACGCAATCGTCGGCCTCGCCTCAAGCGGACTGCACACGAACGGATATACCCTTGCCAGAAAAGCCCTTTTTGAAAAAATGGGATTAAACGTTAGCGACACTCCGCCCGGCATTGGGCGCAGTGTGGGAGACGCGCTCATGGAACCGCACAGGAACTACTCTAACGCGCTGTGGCCCATGTTGCAGGATCATCCAGTCAAAGGGCTCGCGCATATTACAGGCGGCGGGCTCATCGATAATATTCCGAGAATCCTGCCAAACAATACGGACGCGGTTATCGAGAAAGGCTCATGGGAAATCCCACCCCTGTTCACGATGATACAAGAAGGCGCGGGCGTGCCGGAGGGGGATATGTTCAGGACGTTTAATATGGGGATCGGGATGGCGATAGTAACGGACTCTGACACAGCGGAAAGCTTAAAAAACGCTCTTGAAAAAGCTGGCGAGAAGGTCTTTATGATCGGCTCGATAGAAAAAGGAACGGGGAAAGTCCGGCTGGTTTAACGGCAAAGTGTCACGCCTTGCCGTTTCTTAGAAGCTAAAGTGGTTTTGCTTCTCTGGCTTCCGCTTTTTTCTCGTCGCTCTTGCCTTTTATAAGATTGCGGAAGTACTTCACCATTTTCGGATCGTCCCATTCGCGCATTCCTTCGGCGATGGCCTCCACTTCGCCTTTCGGGTTTACCATAAACGTCATGGGGATCGACCGCACGCCGTATACGTTGCCTACTTCGCTTTTCCTGTCGAGCAGGATATGAAAATCCACCTTAAGGTTTTTGACGAATTTTCTGATTCTTTCCGGGTCTATATCTTCCATGTTGATGGCGAGCATCTTGAAATTATCTTTTTCAAGAATTTTGTTCAGCCTGTCCATCATCGGCATTTCCATGACGCACGGGCCGCACCAGGTTGCCCAGAAATTCAGAAAAACCCATTTGCCTCTATAATCAGAAAGTGACACCTCGGCGCCAGACAGGTCGGGTAGCAAAAATTCGGGCGCCATAGACTTTTCTTCGCTTTTCAGCTCGGCGCTCTGATCCTCCGGTTTGCTGTGAGCGACTATATGATCCATGCCGATCAGGTAACCGGACAAGACGATAGCCAATAATATCGCTGGAGTTTTAATTAGCGTTCTGTTCATGTTTTAAAATCGGGTTTAACGCAGGGGAGCCGGCGGGGCTACCATACCTGCTCGACAGACTCAACTTCTGGAATTCTTTCTTTTAAGACTCGCTCGATACCCATTTTCAATGTCATCGTGGAACTGGGACAAGAGCCGCACGCGCCCAACAGCCTGAGCTTGACAACGCCGTTTTCAACGCCGACAAGCTCCACATTGCCTCCGTCCGCCAGCAGATGCGGGCGTACTGCCTCTAATACAGCTTCTACTTTTTCTTCCAAAACCGCTACCTCCATATGGTGGTTTATCTCTAATGTCCATAT
>UOGB01000227.1_pt1 | contig 12944 bp, 11 predicted proteins | sample 1989701 | NCBI WGS metagenome assembly UOGB01 (sample SAMEA4712198, study PRJEB27164) | hydrothermal vent metagenome | biome: marine basaltic hydrothermal vent biome; feature: marine hydrothermal vent; material: mineral | place: Pacific Ocean | collected 2011-06-14/2011-07-23 | depth 1691 m
ATAGGAAACATACTCAACTTTGAAAAAGAGTATCCGGACGCAAAAGTGATTCTCCTTGAAAGAAACTACCGGTCGGCAGGGAACATTTTAAAAGGCGCGTCCGCTGTGGTCGCAAGAAACCCGGACCGCAAGAAAAAAACGCTCTGGACGCAAAACGAGCCGGGAGAGAAGATAGATTTATACACCGCCACCGACGAGATGGACGAAGCGCGCAATATAGCCGACACGATCAAGAAAAACGTAAACGGCGGCGGGTACAGCCTCAACGATATCGCCATTTTTTACCGCACAAACTCCCAGTCCCGCGCCCTGGAGGATACACTTCGCCGGGAAGGGTTTGCGTACCAGATATATGGAGGGCTTAAATTTTACGAACGCAAAGAAGTAAAGGATATTTTGTCCTATTTTAAAGTGGCGTTAAACCCGCTCGATACAATCGCGCTAAAGCGGATCATCAACACTCCCCCCAGGGGCATCGGCCAGACGACAATGGAGCGGATGGAGGCCGCCGCAAGAGAGGAGGGAACTCCGCTTTCAGCCATACTCGACGATATCGATTCTATCGAAGATATTAACCAGAGGACACGCGGCAAGCTTGAGGCTTTTCGGGAGATACTATCAAAGGTCAGGACGTTTAGCGCCACTCTCGATTCGACCGACGCTTTGTCGCAGGCGATGGAGGCGACCGGTTATATGAATTGGCTTACGGAGGATAAAAAAAACGAGTCGTTATCGAGGATGGACAACCTCAGCGAGCTGGTGAACGCGGCGGCCGAATTTGCCGAAAGGACAGGCGACGCGTCTATGCTTTCGTTTCTCGATCAGGCCTCACTGGTGGCCGACGCGGACAGGGTTGAAGACGGAGAAGGGGGTGGGGCGGTGAAGATGATGACCATCCACGTCAGCAAAGGGCTTGAGTTTCCCTTCGTGTTCGTCACCGGCCTTGAGGAGAACCTGTTCCCCCACGCAAGATCGAAAGAAGATGTGAACCAGCTTCAAGAAGAGAGAAGACTGTTATATGTGGCTATGACGCGGGCCAGGGAAAGACTGTTTTTAAGCCATGCGGAGTCACGAAGAATGCTGGGCGTATCGCAGGTGAACCGTCCTTCGCATTTCCTCGACGACCTGCCGGATGAAATACTGAACCGGCGGCGAAGCCTTTACCGGTCTTCTTATAACGCCGCCTATCCTGCCAGCGCTGGCGGGACAGGAAAAACATCGTACAAATCAAAACGCTCCGCATGGCCGGAGACAAAAGAAGAGGAAAAATCTATAGACGGATTAAAGGTGGGGATGAAAGTAAGCCATCCCAATTTTAAAACCGGCGTAATACGCAAGATCGAAGGGCGCGGCGACAAGGGGAAAATCACCGTGTATTTCCCCCATTTCGGCGCGAAAAAAATGGTCAAAAAGTTCGCCAAACTCGAAGTGATAAAGTGACCGCCAATTTTTTAATTCCCGGCGCTTGTTTATGACAACCGAAATTCTCCCGGCGGGACGGCTCGCCGAAATTTTAAAAGATATAAAGATACAGCACACCGTTTTCGCGCTTCCTTTCGCGATCATGAGCGCTTTTATAGCCGCGCGCGGGTGGCCGGGAGGCAAGCTTGTCTTCTGGATAATCATGGGCATGGTCTTCGCCCGCTCCGCCGCAATGGCTTTTAACCGGCTGGTGGATGAGAAATACGACAAAGACAATCCAAGAACCAAACAAAGAGCGTTGGCGGCGGGACGCGCGTTCCGGATCGATTACGCCATATTCGTGATAGTTAACAGCGCGGGATTTGTTTTCGTATGCTGGATGATAAACGAGCTTGCGCTCCATCTTTCTTTTTTAGCTTTAGCCATAGTGTTTTTCTATTCATACACAAAAAGGTTCACGGCCTCGTCCCATTTTTTTCTCGGCCTGGCGCTTGCTCTGGCGCCGATAGGGGCGTGGGTGGCTGTGCGCGAGGAAATATCTTTGGTTTCTATCACGCTGGGCGCGGCTGTGGTTTTCTGGCTGGCCGGGCTTGACACCATATATTCATGCCAGGACGCCGAGTTTGACGTAAAGCGAAAGCTCTACTCCCTGCCGGGACGGTTTGGCGTAGGCCGCGCGCTTAAGATGTCGGCGATGTTCCACACTGTCATGGCGGTTTTGCTTGTCATCCTCGGATTTGTCGCCAGGCTTTCGTGGCTCTATGTTATCGGCGTGGTTTTCACGGCTGGCATGCTCTATTATGAGCATTCAATCGTAAAACCGGACGACCTGAGCAGGGTCAACGTCTCGTTTTTCAACGCAAACGGGATAATCAGCGTGGGCCTTATGCTTTTTACAATAGCGGATGTGATCTTGTTGTAACGATCATGAACCTTGCGAACAGGCGATGAACGCAAAACAGAGTTTGAACCAGAAAAAACCGGAAGGACACAGGGGCCGTCTTCGCCAGAAGTTTCTCGATTTCGGACTTGAAAAACTTACCGACGATGAAATTGTGGAGCTTCTTCTTACGCTTGCCACCCCTAGAAAAGACTGCAAACTTATCGCCCGTGAGGCTTTAAAACAATTCGGCAATCTGGCGGGCGTACTCGACGCGCCCGTTGACGATCTTCAAAAAGTGCCCGGCATAGGCCCGACGAACGCTTTTGGGGTGCGGCTCATACAGTCTATCGCCCGCAAGTTTTTGAGGGAAAAAATTATACGGGAAGATTATATAAACTCGTTTTCCGATGTGCTCGACTATTTCTCCCACACTTTAAAGGGGCAAAAAAAAGAGTCGTTTCATATCCTTTTCTTAAATTCCCAGAACGCCATTCTTCACGAAGAGCGGATATCCACAGGCTCTCCCACCCACGTCACTTTCTATCCAAGGCAGATAATAGAAAAAGCGCTCAGTCATGGAGCGACAAACATTGTCCTTGCGCACAACCATCCGGGAGGCGAGTCGAAACCTTCGAAGCACGATATCTACCTGACCCGTCAGCTCTATTTCGCCGCCCGCCTCACCGAGCTCTGGGTAAGAGAGCACTTGATATTCTCTCCTAACGGCTATTATTCTTTTCTAAATGAAGGACTGATCGAGCAGTTTGAGAACGAATACGAAAAATTTCACAAAAATATGAGAAAATAGCTCTCATCGTTCGTCCGCTCGATTTATTATAGACGTTACAAGTAGTATCCTGCGAGGAAACATTGATTAACACATTCGACCCTGACCTTCAGCCTATCGCTGAAAAAGTGGAGGCGAAAGAGAGGCTCTCTTTTGAAGACGGCCTTATCCTTGACGCAACCCCCGACTTGCTGGCGCTGGGGAGCATGGCCAACGTTGTTCGCGAGCGGCTCAACGCAGATAAAACCTACTACATCACCAACAGGCATATAAACCACACCAACGTCTGTGTCAATTCGTGCAGGTTCTGCGCTTTTTCTAAAAAAGAGGACGAAGCTGGCGCCTATGCGATGGAGCTTGAAACGGTTTTAAGCGAGGCGCACAAATATGACGGGCAGAAATTTTCCGAGTTTCATATCGTAGGCGGCCTGCATCCCTCACTTCCATACAGCTACTACGTCGATATGATCGCCCGGTTGAGCGACGAGTTCCCCCATGTTCATCTGCAGGCTTACACGGCGGTGGAAATAGCGTACTTCTCGAAAATATCGGGCATGACCATACGCCAGGTTCTTGTCGATCTCAAAGAAGCCGGGCTCGGATCGCTTCCCGGCGGAGGCGCCGAGATTTTCGCCGACCGGGTCAGGAAAAAGATTTGCCCGGAGAAAATAGACGCAGACACATGGCTCAAGACGCATAAGACGGCGCACAAAGTCGGTTTAAACACGAACGCCACCATGCTATACGGCCATATCGAGTCGGGCGAAGACAGGGTGGATCATCTGATACAGTTAAGAGAGGCCCAGGATCAGACAGGAGGGTTTCTGACATTCATCCCTCTCGCTTTTCATCCTGAGAATACAAAATACGAAGACCGCCCCCGGACTTCGGGCATGATGGATCTGAGAATGATCTCGATGGCGCGCCTGATGTTGGATAACTTTCCGCACATAAAAGCCTTCTGGATTATGATTGGCGAGAAACTCGCCCAGATTTCACTCTCGTTCGGCGCGGATGACCTGGACGGCACAGTGGTCGAAGAAAAAATCACGCACGCCGCAGGAGCTAAAACCGATCAGGGCATGGCAAGAGAGCGGCTCGAAGGTTTAATCAGGGAAGCGGGCCGGACACCGGTGGAACGCGATACCGTTTACAACATCGTTGGTGTCTGACGCAATAAAGATGTCAAAACGCCCCCCAAAACACCCCAAAGTCGGACTCCACGATTTTCTAAACTCCAAGCCCCTGTTGTACGCTTTAAGCCACGGTCTGGTTGAAACCCCGTTCGATCTTGTCATAGACATCCCCTCGAAACTGGCGGACAGGCTCCACGCGGGCGATCTCGATATCGCGCTCATCCCCTCCATCGAATACGCGAGGATGGCAGACGCGGTGATCTCGCCCATTTTTTGTATAGCGTCGCTGGGCAAAGTGGATACGGTGCTTCTCTTTTCGAAGATGGCGATAGAGGATATAGAGTCGGTGGCTTGCGATCCGAAGTCGCGGGCTTCGGCCGCCATGCTCAAGATTCTGTTCAAAAAGGTATATGACAAAGAGCTGAAAACATTTACGGGAGACGAGGCGCCGGAGCTGATGCTCCGATCCGCCGACGCAGGCCTTGTAATAGGCGACCTGGCCTTCGGGGTAGACCGGGAAAAATATGTGACGCAAGATTTAGGCGAGCTATGGTTTAAAAGCTTCGGACTGCCCTTCGTTCACGCCGTTGTCTGCCTTAAAGAAGGCCAAAGATTCGATTCCGCCCTGACCTCATTAGAGCAGGCCAAGGAAATAGGAATGAAAAACATTGCGCTCATAGCCAGGCAGGAGACAGGCAGTGAACAAGAAGCAAAATCGTTACTTAAATACCTGACATCCAGAATTATTTACGATCTTGGCGATAAAGAAAAAAAGGGTTTGCGATATTTTCTGGACTCGGCGAAAGAAATGGGGCTTTGCGAAAGGTCGGATCTGAAATTTTATAAAGGGCCGTAAACGTCACAGGGCCACCGGTAAAATCATCTCAATGTATTGACAACCATAACGGTTTTCAATCATCATGTTTAGCTTGTAAATATCTGGAGAGTCAAACTTTAACCGGCTATTGCGGACGGAAGGCGTAGAATGCACCATTTTAAATATAAAAACGGGCAGTTCCATTGCGAGGATGTGCCGTTGTCTAAGATTGCGGAAGAAGTGGGCACGCCGTTTTACTGCTACAGCCACGCCACGCTTCACCGTCATTTTACCGTGTTCGATAAGGCGTTCGACAAAGTGCCGCACACGATCTGTTTCGCCGTGAAAGCAAACTCCAACCTTGCGGTGCTCCGCTTGTTCGCAAAAGAGGGAGGAGGCGCCGATGTCGTCTCCGGCGGGGAGCTTTTCAGGGCGCTAAAAGCGGGAGTCCCGGCGGATAAAATCGTTTACGCCGGCGTGGGCAAGACAAAAGAGGAGATAAAACAGGCGCTCGACGCGGGAATACTTATGTTCAATGTGGAGTCGTCTCAGGAGCTTCTTGCCATAGACACTGTGGCGGCGAAGATGGGCGTTAAGGCGCCTATCGCGCTTCGGATCAACCCTGCCGTGGATCCGAAAACCCATCCCTACATTTCAACCGGCTTAAAGACCAGCAAGTTCGGCATAAACTATGGGCAGGCCATGGACGAATACAGGCACGCTGTAAGCATGGAGAACATAGAGGTAGTCGGGGTGCACAAGCATATCGGCTCGCAGATAACTCTTGTTTCGCCTTTTGTAGACGCGCTTGAAAAAACATTGGACGTGGTTAAAAACCTTGAGGAAGAAGGAATCGGCATCCGTTACATAGACATCGGCGGCGGACTTGGCATCCCTTATAAAGATGAGGCCCCTCCCCATCCACAAGAGCTTGCCGACAACATAGTCCCTATGCTTGAGAAGACGGGGCTTCATATAATTTTCGAGCCGGGCCGGGTCATCGCCGGAAACGCAGGCGCGCTGGTCACTCGTGTGCTCTACACAAAAGAGAATGAGGAGAAAATATTTTTTATCGTGGACGCGGGAATGAACGATCTGGTTCGGCCCAGCCTTTACGATTCTTACCAGCATGTCGCCCCTGTGGAGGAACGCGTCGGCCTGCGGAGGAAAATATCATCCGATGTGGTGGGGCCCATCTGCGAGTCGGGCGATTTTCTGGCCAGGGATCGGGTACTGCCGGAGTTTAAGCCGGGCGATCTTATGGCGGTGATGAGCGCCGGGGCTTACGGGTTTACCATGTCGTCGAACTATAACTCGCGGCCCAGGGTTCCCGAAGTTCTGGTTAAAGGAGACGGCTATGATATCATCCGCGACCGGGAAAGCTATGACGATCTGGTAAAGGGCGAGCGGATACCGTCTTACCTGAAATAAAAAGGAGCGCTTGTTTAACAGGTTTTGTTATGACTGAAATAAAATTCACAAAAATGCACGGACTCGGCAACGATTTCGTGATGATCGACCTGAGAAGAAAAAAGGCGCCCGGCCTTAATAAAAAAGCGGCCCTCATCTGCGACCGGAGGTTCGGGATCGGATGCGACCAGATGATAGTCATTGCGCCGTCAAAAAAAGCCGATTACCGGATGACGATTTACAACGCCGATGGATCAGAGGTGGAGATGTGCGGCAACGGCATACGCTGTTTCGCCAAATACCTGTGGGATCGCAAAGAGCGGAAGATACGAAGAAAAAAAGCGCTGGATGTCGAGACCCTTGCGGGGATCATTCGGCCCCGTATCGTGGGAGGCGGAATGATTGAGGTGGATATGGGCGAGCCGGGGCTTGAGGGCGTGGTCACGACAGCCGCGTTTAAGGGACAGGGGCCGGTAGTGAACCGGCCCTTGAAGGCAGGCGGGAAAACGTACACGATAACGGCTGTGTCTATGGGCAACCCTCACTGCGTCATATTCACCAGTGACGTGGATAAGATCGATCTGGCCGGGATCGGGCCTGATCTTGAGCGCCACAAGGCCTTCCCAAACCGGACGAATGTTGAGTTTGTGGAAGCGTTAAACCGTAAAAATATTAAAGTCCGTGTGTTCGAGCGAGGCTCTGGCGCCACGCTGGCGTGCGGAACCGGAGCCTGCGCCGCTGTGGTAGCTTGCGTTTTAAATAAAAAAACAGGCCGCAAAGTATCTGTTCATCTTCCCGGCGGGACACTGAAAATAGAATGGACAAAATCGAATCGCGTTTTGATGACAGGCCCGGCTGAGGAAGTTTATAGCGGCGTCGTAAATATCTAGGCGCGGAGCTTGAAATAAGACTATCATTGTTGATTAAAATAATAGACGCGCGCAAATTAAAAGCGCGAAAGAATATTTGTTTCGGAGTTTGAGATGTTATTTAAAGGCTCGATAGTGGCGATAGTCACACCGTTTAAAGATGGTCAAGTTGACGAAAAGGCGCTCGTCGATCTGATTAACTGGCAGATCGAAGAAGGCTCCAGCGGGATTGTGCCGTGCGGCTCCACCGGTGAATCGGCGACATTGACACACGACGAGCACGCAAGAGTGATAAACCTGTGCGTAGAAGTGGTGGACAAGCGCGTGAGCGTTATCGCAGGCTCCGGCTCCAATTCCACCGCCGAGGCTATAGAGCTTACGAAAGTTGCGGCCAAAGCCGGAGCGGACGCGGCGCTCTTGTTGAGCCCTTATTACAACAAGCCGACTCAGGAGGGCATATATCAGCACTATTGGGCCATCGCCGATTCGGTCGATATCCCCCAGTTCATTTATAACGTGCCGGGCAGGACAGCTTCGGAGGTTTCATCCACGACGATGGCCAGGCTGTCTGAGCATCCGAATATAGCGGGGCTAAAAGAAGCTGGCGGCGATCTGGCCAAAACCGCCGACACTATGGCCATGTGCGGTCCCGATTTTACAATTTTGTCCGGGGACGACGCGCTTACCTATCCGATGATGGCGCTTGGAGCTAAAGGAGTGATTTCGGTGACGGCTAACGTCGCTCCGAATCTAATAGCGGCGCTGGTGTCCGCCTCCGAAGCGGGCGATATGGCCGAGGCCCGCCGTCTGTATTTTGAAACCAGGGAGTTGTCCAACGCCATGTTTTACGAGACGAACCCTATCCCGGTCAAAACCGCTCTTTCAGCGATGGGCCGTATCGAAGAAGAGTTCCGCCTGCCTCTTTGCGCGATGTCGCAGATAAACAAAGAGAAGCTTCAGTCTATTCTAAACAGAATGGAAATGATTTAAAAGACCTTGTCTGGCTCCGGCGGCATGCGCCCGGATATTCACGGTTATTTGCTGGCGCGTATAATTTACGTCACGGCTCCATCAGCAAAGCGGCCAGGTCGATGAACATATCCTCTCGGCGCGAGACTGCGCGAAGCGGAACGCATTTCTGATCGCCACCGCCACCGCCTGCGGAATCCTGGCGGCCAACACCGCCGTTGGATTTATTCCGGGCCTTATAACCGCCCTTTTTATTCAGCAAAAGCATACAATAACTCATCCAGATTAAAATCGGCGTTTCTTGTGAATTTTAAGCATTGCCATCGATGAGAGCCATTGCATTAAGCGCCGTCGCGCTCTTGATATTTTCGGGCCATGCTTTCGCCAAAACAGTCTCCCTTCCCATAACCATAGACTATCCGCTTCTCGGATTAATTATCAAAAACAGCGCGTTCAAAGATCCGGGCGAGACTGCGGTAGCGCTCGATGAAAATTACGGTTGCCAGAAGATTACATTATCCGAGCCGCAAGCGGCTGATGAGGGCCGGTTTATCCGCCTGAAAACCAGGGTTAAGGCGCGCGCGGGCGCTTACATTTTCAATAAATGTGTGGCGCCGGTGGAATGGGAGGGCTACATCGAGGTGGTTCAGGAGGTAAGGTTCGACGATGACTGGGTTTTGAGGTTCCATACCTCGGACTCGCGTCTTTACAATTCAGAAGGAAGACCGGCGCGCCTGACCGGGATAATCTACTCGCTGATAAAAACTTATGTTCATCAGTACCTGGATCAGATCGAAATAAACCTTGCGCCGCCTGTTACGAAAATGAAAAAAACTATCGCTCCATTCTTCGGCCCGCAGGCGAGCGTTCAGCTCAAAAAACTTGTACGAAGTTTTCGTCCCGGACAGATTCGTATGACGAAAGACGCGGCCCGGATGGAAATCCTGGCCGAGACTGACGCGTTGGCTGATAAAGGAGACGATGAAAAAAAACTTAGCGACGATGAGCGGGAGCGGTTTACCGGCGCATGGGAGGCCTGGGACTCTTTTCTCGCCTACCTTCTTACGTCATTGTCGGATGGGAATCTACCCCTGGAGGATCAGCAGATACTTCTCGACACTTTGCTCGATATGAGGAGCCGCTTTATCGTAGGACTGGCGGATCACACGTTGGGGCCGGATTTTGTCCGGGATCAGTTCACCGATTCGTGGAAAGCTCTGGAGCCGGTTTTCAGAAAGCGTCTGGATCACGGACACGCAAGCTCGGCGCTCGGATACCTTGCTTTTTTCACGGCCTCGGACGCTCTTGTCACCCTTGATAGAATTGGGTTTGCCTTCGGAGTCGAAATCAGCCGGAACGGATTGCTGAGGCTTGCGCGCCTTCTTGCCGATGACCAGCCGGCGCCTCTTACGTACTCCGGGAATGTGGACACGAAACTTAGAAAAAGTCTCGGATTAGGCGAGCCGCTTGACGAGGGCGGGCCTTCTTTCGACGAGGATGAGCTTGATCTGGGAAGTGTGGACGCAGGCGAGGTCAACAGCACGCTTAAACTGTTCGACTTTTTGACAACAGGTACGGCCTGGGCGGATGCTTCACAAAACAAGAGCAAGATTGAAATGATTTTAAAGTGGGTCGCCACAAAGAAAAATCTGACTTCATATCTTCAAAGAGCAAGAAAATTAATAGACGAGTCCGCCGCCGCCAATTTGAAAAAGAGCTCTATTCCTAAAAAATATCATCAGCTTTACCGTCTTATCGTTCCGGCCACGGCGTGGCAGGAAAGCTGTTTCAGGCAGTTTAAAAAGTCGAGGGGCAAGGTGACCTATCTTCGATCTTACAACAACACCTCTGTCGGGATCATGCAGATTAACGAGAGGGTATGGAGGGGGATATATAACCCTAAAAGCCTGCGATGGAACATTCGATACAACGCCCTGGCCGGCGCCGAAATCGCCGATATTTATCTTCGCCGCTACGCGCTAAGAAAAATGAATAGAAAAAAACCGTTGAGCAACGATACGCTCGCCCACGCTGTTTACGCAATGTATAACGGCGGGCCGGGCCAGTTCAGAAAGTTTCTTAAACGTAAAGCCAGGGGCAAATTTTATCTTAGCGACCGCCTGTTCCGGCAAAAGTATTCGTGGGTCAAAAATAATCGATGGGACAAAATGACCGCCTGCTTCGCGGGAATGTAACAAAAATCGTGGGCGCCGAATGAGGGCAAATTCCGGCTGGCGCGTATATTTGGTCAGATGCCGGGACGCGACTCTCTATTGCGGCTGTACTACGGACATAAAAAGGCGTGTCGGGGAGCATAATTCAGGCAATGGCGCCAAATACACTAAATCCCGGAGGCCCGTTGAACTCGTCTGGTCAACTCCCGCAAAATCGAGATCGGACGCTTTTAAAAAAGAATCGGCTATAAAAAAATTGTCGAGAAAGCAAAAAATTCTTCTTGTCGAATCGTATCAGGCCGCTGAAAAATTATTTTCCAGCGGCCTGATATAGCGGTACATGGAAGTACCGCCATTTTTCAGGAACGAAAAGCGCTTGAAAAATGAGGAAAAGCGGAAACCACGTTTTTCGCTTTTCCAGCTGAAAAAGCCAGGGAAGGATTTTTTCAGAGCGCTGGTAGTTAAAAGCTGTCGGGATAGGTTTATTTAAAAGTTCTTTTCCGCTTCGCGCAACGGAATCCGTTCTCGAAATGGCGGACGACAGGTTTCGCCTTTTCGCGGGCCGTGGCTCTCAGGTTTTCCGCATCGTCGCCCCAGTATCCGCCTCTTAATACTTTCAGCTCTCCTTTTTGCGGCCCTTTAGGATTTTTCAAAGGGCTGACACGGTAAAAACCGGGGTCATACCAGTCGGACACCCATTCCCTTACGTTACCGGCCATATCGAAAAGGCCAAGCGAATTGGGCTGGTACCTGCCGACAGGGGTTGGGCCGCTTCCTTTATAATTAGCGTCCTTTTTTGTAATGGAGACGCCGCCAAAACCATATTCGACCTGCCCGCCCTTCTCTCTTGCGGCATATTCCCATTGCGCTTCGGTAGGCAGGCTTTTGCCCACAAACGAACAGTAAGCCTCAGCTTTAAACCATGTGACATTTTCCACGGGACAGTTTTCGCATCCGCGAAAACGGGATGGGTTGGAGCGCAACATGTTTGAAAATTGTCTCTGGGTTACCTCGTGCCTGTCCAGCCAGAAATCATCCAGACAAACGCGACGCTCCGGTTTTTCATCGGGCAGGCCCATGCCGGAAGGGCTTCCCATCTGGAAGCATCCTCCCTTTATAAACATCATTCCCCCGCTCATTTTTGGAGAGGAAGTGGCGCACGCCAACGGAGCCAGCAGGATAAGAAAAAATAAAAGCGCTTTACTGAACAGATTTGTAACCATGAATATATTAATATTTATGAGCCAGTGGCAGTCAAGAAAAACCGCTTAACAGCACATTGCGCCGCCTGCCTTACTGTGCGGTTTTGCCGGTCAATCTCCATCCCGGCAGACAACGCAAAACCCGTCATTACGATGGCGGCGTTACGAATAGATTTTCTTTTAAATTTCCAGGCTTACTGAATCCCTCCGCCTGAACTGTCGTATGTATAGGGGCCTTTCGAGCAGTTTGGATGGCTGGCCACCAGGGTCCAGCCATTAACATCGCCAGTTGAAGAGTCTACTGCTACACCAGACGACCACTGTTGATTTGGGACATTGCTGGAGCCGTCAGGGTTTCTGGTGGCGGCCAAATATATTTCGTTCTCGATAAAATATGATTCCTGATGCCTGGCAAGGCTCGCCAAATCATTTTTTATAGTCAAACAGTATGATTGCTCTCGATACGACATAAATTGCGGTACCGCTATCGCGGCCAGAATCCCGATAATAGCTACGACGACCAGGAGCTCCACTAAAGTGTAGCCCTTTTTTGTAGATAAAATCATTCCACCATTTGTTAAAGCTGGCATCGCTGATATTTTAAACTAAAGGGAACCTCTAATAATTATACTGCTAATTTTGCAACGGCGCCAGGAAGCTTAAGAGGCTCCGCCGGTCGTGGTATCGACAAAAACCCTTTGAGCCAAATCTTTATCCAGCAGATAAAGGCTTTCGTTCGACCCTTCAATCATTTTTAGCTGGGCGATAATATTGGATACGTTCGCTTCTTCCTCGACCTGCTCCTCTATATACCATTGGAGAAAGTTCGTTGTGGCATGGTCTTTCTCCTTCATGGAGATATCAAGCAGTTCGTTTATATTCTCGGTCACTTCCTCTTCGTGCCCCAGGGTTTTTTTAAACGCGTTCAAGGGTGACTTCCAACTCGAAGGCGGGGCCTTTACTCCTGTTAATACTACTTTTCCCCCGCGCTCGTTTATATACCTGAAGAACTTCATTGTGTGGGAGTTTTCTTCTTGATACTGAACTTTCATCCAATTGGAAAACCCGGCAAGGCTCATGTGCTCAAAATAGCCAGCCATAGACATATAAAGGTAGGCGGAATAGAACTCGTTATTTAGCTGGTTGTTTAAAGCAACTTCAACTTTTTTCTTTAGCATTATCTAAACCTATATTTTCTATACAACATCATTTGATCCTCCTTTTGTTAAAAAAGTCTATCAGATTCATGAACTGAGTCAATAAAGTTTCCTCCCC